>Ga0208879_1000091_pt1 | contig 92500 bp, 88 predicted proteins | sample Knorr_S15_td_Bot_FD_185605 | JGI IMG/M metagenome (GOLD analysis project Ga0208879, IMG submission 185605) | Marine microbial communities from Southern Atlantic Ocean transect - Knorr_S15_td_Bottom_ad_5009_LV_A (SPAdes) (version 2) | ecosystem: Environmental > Aquatic > Marine > Oceanic | place... | reverse complement strand
TTAGTGATTTGCGCATGGCTTATCAAAGGCCCCTCTAACAAGGGAGCGCCATTATATCCATCGCTGCATAAAGCACAAGGGGCAAATGCCAATAAACATAAAAAAGACGCTCAAGAGCGCCTTTTTTATCCCCATCGCCTGTTGGCAATGGCTTGGTTAATCTACAATGGTGGATTCAGTCACGTCTTCTTCCACGTCATCATCCTTACTAGGCTTCACAAACCGGCCCACCAAAATGCCTATTTCAAACAACAGCCACATGGGCACGGCCAATAGAGTTTGGGAAATAACATCGGGCGGGGTAATAAGCATGCCAATAACAAAGCAACTAACCAGTACGTATGCACGCTTTTTGGCTAGGTCATTGGCCGTAGTAGCGCCAGACCAAATAAGCAAGATAGTGGCAATGGGAATTTCAAATACTATGCCAAAAGCAAAGAACAGCTTAAGCACAAAATCCAGATAAGCGGAGATATCCGTCATCACCGCTACTTCTGATGGACCAGTGGCCGTAAAGAAGCCAAAAATGAGCGGGAACACCACATAGTAGGCAAAGGCAATGCCCAAGTAAAACAAGGCAATGCTGGATGCCAGCAAAGGAAAGGCCAGACGCTTTTCTTTTTTGTATAGGCCCGGGGCAATAAAGCTCCAGGCTTGATGCAGGATAAATGGCATGCCTATAAACAAGGCCAACACCATGGTGAGTTTAAATGGCGCTAAAAAGGGCGATGCCACTTGGGTGGCGATCATGGTGGAGCCCTCTGGCAACAAACTACGCAGCGGGTCCGATAGATAAAGATATAAGTCGTTGGCGAAAGGAAATAAGCCTGCAAACAGCAAAATCACCAGCAGCACTGCTTTTAGTAAGCGATTACGCAGTTCGACCAGGTGGCCCATTAAGGGTAATTCAGTTTCTTGCTCAGACGCATCGGCCTTAGTGTCGTTCATAGTGTGTTCCAAAAAAGGCTAAGATCCGCCGATAGAATTATCTTTTTGTGACTCGGTGGCTTCTGTCTCTGCGGCTTCTGTCACTACAGCTTCTGTCACTACAGCATCTGTCACTACAGCTTCTGTCTCTGCGGCTTTTGCTTCTGCGGCTTCTAAAACCGACGCAGCGACAACAGGCGCTTCCATAATCTCAGTTTCTTCGCGCAGTTCAACCATACGCTGCTCGATAGCCTTACGGTTTTCATCAGCCTTTTTGCGAATTTCATCCACCCGCAATTCTGCCTGAATCTCTTTTTGTACCCCGCTAATGGTGCGCTTAATTTTGCCCACCCATAGACCCACAGTACGCACTGCAACGGGCATACGCTCGGGACCTAAAATGATCAGGCCGATGACGGCCACCAAGACTAATTCTGTAAAGCCAATATCAAACATAAGCTTGGCCGTTACTTTTCAGCTTTTTCTGTTTTTTCTGCTTCATTCTCGGCGCTGGTTTTTTCGCTAAAGCTGGCATCTTTCTTTTCATCAATGGCCTTAGTCTCCTCACCACCATCCTTCATAGCAGATTTAAAACCTTTTAGAGCATTACCTAAATCACCACCGATATTGCGCAATTTTTTGCTTCCGAACAACAACAAGATAATGGCCAATACAATAACTAGCTGCCAAATACTGATTCCACCTAAACCCATAATTTACTCCTTATAAATTTGTTATTGGCTACGATTAGCCTTTTCTATTAAACCGGATAGATCAAAGCGCCGCTCTAGCTCCTCTAACACAGCGTTATGATCTTGCCCCAAATGTGACAACATAACTAAGCAATGGAACCACAGATCAGCGGTTTCGGCAATAACGTCTTTAGTCGTAGCCTCATCTTTTGCATCTTTTGCTGCCAAAATTACTTCTGTGGCTTCTTCGCCAATTTTTTCCAAAATCTTATTCAGACCCTGTGCATGCAAACTAGCAACATAGGAGGTCTCGGGGTCTGCTTGTTTTCGCTCTTGCAACACCCGCTGCAAAGCATCAAGAATATCACTCATGACTATAGATCTCCTGTGGATCTTTTGCGACGGCAACATCTGCCTGCCACTGGCCATTATCCAAGTGCCTATAGAAACAATGGGGGCGACCTGTGTGGCATGCAATGCCCCCAACCTGGTCAACAGATAATAACACCACATCGGCGTCACAATCTAAGCGCAGACTATGTAATTTTTGTACATGGCCAGATTCTTCACCTTTACGCCATAACTTACCACGGGAACGCGACCAATAGACCGCCCGCTGCTCTTGCTGTGTCAAGGCTAGAGCTTCGCGATTCATCCATGCCATCATCAAGACCTGACCCGTTTGATAGTCCTGCGCTATGGCAGGCACCAAGCCCTTGTCATCCCATTTAATTTGGTCCAGCCAAGTATTATCCGCCATTAGCGATTACCTCGATACCACAACACCAACGCCCCACCCAGTAGCAACACTGCACTGACAGGCGTATGCCAAACTGCATCTACCAAGCCCATAGGTTGCACCAGAGCGGCGCCCAGCAGCAAGGCCAAACCCAGCAGGCCAGTTACATGATTGCCGAGCTTTAACTTCCCTTGCGGCTGCTCTTGAGTTTGCATGGCAGTCGCCCCTTGAGGATGCGCCGTTTGCTGCAAGGCGGCATGCACTAAGCTAGGCAAATGGGGCAACTGCTGAGCCAGATCTGGCCACTCTTGCTTCAACTGACGATACAGCTGCTTGGGGCCCACCTGCTGTTTAAACCATTGTTCGAGAATCGGCTGTGCCGTTGCCCAAAGGTCGAGCTGCGGGTACAGCTGCCGCCCTAAGCCTTCGATATTAAGCATGGTTTTTTGCAACAACACCAATTGCGGCTGAACCTGCATATTAAACCGTCGCGCAGTTTTGAATAGCCCTAACAGCACCTCGGCGAAAGATATTTCTGCCAAAGGTCGGGCGAAAATAGGTTCACTCACACCACGTATCGCGCCTTCAAACTCGTGCACTTTAGTGTCGGCTGGAAGCCAGCCGCAATCCACATGCAATTGCGCAATTTGACGGTAATCACGATTAAAGAAAGCCAACAAAATACGTGCTAAGTAAGCTTGATCCTGGGCCGTTAAGCTGCCCACAATACCAAAATCAACAGCCATGTATTGCGGGTCATTGGGCAAAGCGGGGTTTATAAAAATATTGCCTGGGTGCATGTCTGCATGGAAAAAACTGTCCCGAAAAACCTGGGTAAAGAAAATTTCGACGCCTCGCTTAGCCAATTCTTCACGATCGATACCCGCCTTCTCGATGGCCTCAATGTCATTCACCCGCAGGCCATGAATGCGCTCTTGCACTAGTACATTTCGATTGCTTAACTGCCAGTATATTTTAGGGATGTAGAGTATGTTGGAGTTATCAAAATTACGCCTAAGCTGACTAGCGTTACCTGCTTCTCGTTGCAGGTCTAATTCATCAAAAATGGTCTTTTCGTATTCATCAATCACGTCTTGTAGGCGTAAGCGGCGTAAGTCAGGCACCCCCGCATTAACCAGCTTAGCCACTAGGCGCATAAGTCGTAAGTCGCGCACGATAACACGCTCAATGCCCGGCCGAATGACTTTCACCACCACAGACTCCCCGTTGGCCAACCGGGCGCTATGCACCTGGGCCACGGAGGCGGAAGCCAAGGGTTTTTCATCAAATTCGGCAAACGCTTGCTCTACCTTTTGCTGCAAGGCTTTTTCAATCAGTCGTTTTGACTCTTTAGCGTCGAAGGCGGGTACTTTATCCAACAAGGTGGCAAGCTGCTGCGCCAATTCGTCATCCAGCATGTCGCGCCGAGTGGACAACAACTGGCCAAACTTAACAAATACCGGGCCCAGATCAATTAGCGCCAAACGTACACGCTGGGCAACGCTGCCACGCACCGGCACCAGCAGGCGCCAAGGCATGCACCAAAACAAAACACGCACCGGCAAGGGCAAAGCATAGCCCAACAGGGGCACGTCCAGCCGATAACGAATGACAACTCGTAGAATAGAAAAACTGCGCACAATTGCTTTCATGAAAATGCTTATATTCCCCGAGCCTAGGGCTTCACGCCATAGTGCAAAGCCACAATACCACCGGTCATGTTATGAAACCGGCAGTTCACTAGGCCTGCTTGTTCCATCATGCCCTTAAGGGTGGCTTGATCTGGATGCATGCGAATGGACTCGGCCAAATAACGATAACTGTCTTCATCATCGGTAATCAGCTTGCCTATTTTGGGTAAAATGTTAAACGAGTAGGTGTCATAGATTTTGGTCAATATAGGGTTTTCGGTTTTTGAAAACTCCAATACCAATAAACGACCGCCTGGTTTCAACACTCGTCGCATAGAAGCTAGGGCTTTGTCCTTATCGGTGACATTACGCAGACCAAAAGCAATGGTAATGCAATCAAAGCTGTTATCAGGAAAAGGCAGCGCTTCGGCATTGGCTTGTACGTAACTGACGTTGCCCACCACGCCTTTATCGATCAGGCGGTCACGCCCAACTTTGATCATTGACTCGTTGATGTCGGCTAAAATCACATGCCCATCAGGCCCCACAAGCTCACTAAAGCGGAGGCTTAAATCGCCAGTGCCACCAGCTAAATCGAGCACCGAATCGCCGCGTCTAACGCCGCTCATTTCGATGGTCTGACGCTTCCAAAGGCGATGCACACCCATGGACATAAGATCATTCATAACGTCGTACTTGGCCGCTACGGAATGAAACACGCCCGCCACCCTACCGACTTTTTCGCCAGTGGGGACTTCTTTAAAGCCAAAGTGGGTGGTTGGCTTAGGGCCTTGGTCGCTCATGAACTTACTCGTTTGACACTAATTATTAGCCATTCTACCTTGCTGCCAACAGCTTGTCGTGGTTTGCTGGCAAAACTACAGCTGGGTTATTGGCTTTCTAACCCAATCAAGTAATCCACCACGGCAAGCATGCCTTCCTGGCTACCGGCCAAGGTTGAATTCACCATGTATTTACCGTTCACTAACATTGACGGCACACCGGTGATTTTCGCTGCTGCGGCTAAGCGTTTGGCTTGACGCATTTTATTTTGCAGGTCGAAGGAATCATAAGCCCCATCAAAATCTGCCTTACTTACGCCATGCTCAGCAAAGAATGCAGCTAACGCCTGGCGGTTAGTCATGCGTCTCTGATCTATATGGACTGCGTCGTACATGGCTTGGTGGGTTTGTTCTAATACACCCAAATTAAGTGCTACGAAGTAGGCCTTAGCATAGGGCTCCCAGCTGCGGCCAAAGACCACGGGGATAGGCATGAAGCTCACCCTATCCGTTTGCTGCTGCGACCAAGGATGCAGCAGCGGCTCAAAACGATGGCAGTGAGGGCAGGTGTAACCAAAAAACTCGTTCACAGCAACAACCTGTGTGTTAGACGACTTAATAGGTTCATCCAGCACGATATAGTGCTTGCCTGCTTGATACTCTGCCGCGAACGCCAGTAGGGGCAGGCAGGCTAGTACAATGATGGCCGTGAATTTTTTCAACATGGGTATTCCTTTATTATAATCTGTGGCTTGGTTATAAGACTCAAGCTTCATCATAGCGCTTAGGTCGGTGGCTGCCCGGGTATTTACAGTGTCTTTACTTATGGATAGAAAAACAATCGCCACTCCATGACATCCATGTCATCGCGGCATACCGCACATCCTGTACATAAAAAAAGGTGGCCAAGGCCACCTTTTTACTAGCCTATCTAACTAGTTAGACAACCCTTGGATGTAACTAGCCACCGCTTCAATTTCTTTATCGCTCATCAAAGCCGCAACTTGACGCATAATCTTGGCTTTATCGTTAGTTCTGGTTTCCGTACGGAAAGCCTTTAGCTGGGCGATAATATAATCAGCGTGCTGACCGCTCAAAGCTGGGAATGCCGCTTGGGGGTTACCTGCTCCGGTGGGCGAATGGCATGCTGTGCAGGCAGCCACATCTTTAGCTGCATTACCGGCACGGTATATTTGACGACCCAGCTCAACTTTGGCCGGATCAGTAGCGCCGATACTCGCTGTTTGGCTGTTAAAGTAAGCTGCAATGTCAGCAAAATCTTGAGCGCTTAGTGAAGTTAATAGGCCATTCATTTGTGGCACATCACGGTTACCATCACGAATGTCTATCATTTGCTTAACTAGGTATAACTCACTTTGACCTGCTAACTTTGGAAAGCTTGCTATCAAACTATTACCATCAGCACCGTGGCAACCACCACAAACGGCGGCTTTAGCTTGGCCCTCGGACGCATCACCACCTGCATAGGCAAAGCTCATCCAGCCAAGGCCAATCATCAAACATGCAACAAGTTTCTTCATGGATATTCCCGTAATTTTCTAAAGGTTGGGTCTGTGTTACCCCTTCCGTGTAGGCGTAGGATAACAACAAATAAACTGTTCAATGCGGGCATTATAAGGCGCAGTTGGCGCGACTTCAATGACACAACACGACCCTTGTACCTAGATCGGCCTTTTAGTTGGGTATATTTGCGCAAAAATCAGGTAAAATGAGGGCTAATCTATTAATGATACAAACCATGACCGACCAACACATCAGATTTCGCTCAGCCGAATTCGCCACTAGCGCCAGCAAAGTCAGCGAATGCCCAGAGGACATTGGCTCAGAAGTGGCTTTTGCCGGCCGCTCTAACGCTGGTAAATCGAGCGCCATAAATGCCCTCACTCGCAACCCTCGCTTGGCAAGAACCAGTAAGACGCCTGGACGCACGCAACTGCTTAACTTTTTTAACCTTAATATCGATCAGTGTCGGTTAGTCGATTTGCCAGGTTATGGCTACGCCAAGGTGCCTTTGGCCATGCAGCTCAACTGGCGTAAGCACCTTAATCATTACCTTGAGGTGCGTGAAAGCCTATCTGGCTTGGTATTGGTGATGGACATTCGCCACCCTTTAAAAGAATTTGACCGCATGATCATAGATTGGTGCATTGCCTCCGGCCTGCCCTTGCACTTGCTATTAACCAAGGCCGATAAGCTCAAAAAGAATGCCATTATGAAGGCCAAAATGGAAGTCACTAAAGGCCTGCCTGAACACCCTGAAGGGCTTATCACCATGCAGAGCTTTTCTGCCTCGAAAAGAGAGGGCACTGCCGATTTAGAAAGGCAATTGGTACACTGGCTGAAACCTGCGCCTATAGACGATTTAAAGCCAGACAATGAACCCGATGCAGGGCAAGAATAAACCGCCTCACATCCTGTACATCGCCGCTCCATGACATCCATGTCACCGCGGCATACCGCACATCCTGTACATCGCCGCTCCATGACATCCATGTCACCGCGGCATACCGCACATCCTGTACATAAAAAAACCCTGAAGACCGAGGGGAAAGGTGTTCAGGGCGGGCGTCGGTATATCTTGTTGATGACGCTAAGCTAGTTACATACTCAGATGCCTAGTTAGGCATTTAGTTCCCATTCATTTAATATTTTTTAAAAATCAATGCGCCTGATCCCAGTTTTCGCCATAACCAACATCCACAATTAAGGGCACATCTAGCTTCGCTGCGGCTTCCATCGCCTGCCGCACACCGGCAATTAATTCATCTAGCTGCGTTTTGTCAACTTCAAAAATTAATTCATCGTGCACCTGCATAATCATACAAGCATCCAGAGTACTGCTGCTAAGCCAAGCGTCCACAGCAATCATGGCACGCTTAATGATGTCGGCCGCGGTGCCTTGCATAGGCGCGTTGATAGCCGTGCGCTCTGCTGCTTGACGGGCAATAGCGTTGCTTGCCTTAATATCAGGCAAGTAGAGGCGACGACCATAAATGGTTTCTACAAAGCCTTGTTCAGCGGCCTTTGCCTTGGTTTGCTCCATGTATTCTTGCACCCCAGGGTAGCGGCTAAAATAGCGCCCAATATAGTCTTGGCTTTGAGCTCGGCTAATACCCAACTGCTTGGCTAAACCGAACGCCGACATGCCGTAAATAAGGCCAAAATTTATGGCTTTAGCGCTGCGTCGCTGGTCACTGGTGACCTCTTCAGGGCTTACACCAAACACCTCTGCTGCAGTGGCTTTGTGCACGTCCTGCCCAGTAGCAAAGGCAGTTAACAAGCCCTCGTCTTGGGACAAGTGCGCCATGATGCGTAGTTCAATTTGAGAGTAATCCGCCGCTACCATTAACTTCCCTTCGGGGACTATAAAGGCCTGCCGTATTTGCCGTCCTTCGGCACTGCGAATAGGAATGTTTTGTAAATTAGGATCACTCGAAGACAAGCGACCCGTGGCAGCCACGGCCTGATGGTAAGAGGTATGAATGCGCCCAGTGGCGGGGTTGATTTCTAACGGCAGCTTGTCTGTATAGGTTGACTTTAACTTGCTCAAACTGCGGTATTCAAGCAGCAACTTAGGCAAATCATGGTTCTGCGCCAGCTCTTGTAGCACCGCCTCTGCGGTGGAGGGTTTACCCTTGGGGGTTTTCTTAATGACAGGAATACCCATCTTTTCATACAAAATGGCACCTAACTGCTGGGTCGAAGACAAATTAAACTCTTCGCCTGCTAAGTCATAAGCCTGTCTTTCTATGTCTATTAAACGCTGGCCTATGGCCTGACTTTGCTCCCCCAACACTTTCGCATCCACCAAGGCTCCTATGCGCTCCATGCGCGACAAAACCCCAATTAAGGGTTTCTCTAGGCTATCGTAAATCGAGGCCAGCTTTTCTTCCTGAGCTAGGCACTGGCCAAAGTAGTTTGTTAGCCGTAGGGTAATGTCGGCATCTTCCGCCGCATAGGGTCCTGCTTCTTGTAAGTCGATTTGATTAAAACTTAGCTGCTTAACCCCCTTACCCGCAATGTCCTCGTACTTTACGGTTTGGTAATCGAGATAGTGTTGTGCCAAAGCATTCATATTGTGGCGGCTGGCGGTGGAATTAAGTACGTAGGATTGCAACATGCTGTCGATCACCTGAGCCTGCCATTGAATGTCATAATTGGCTAGCACGTTAATGTCGTATTTTAAGTTCTGTCCTGCAATCACTTGGCTTGGATCTTCCAACAGGAGTTTTAATACGGCAATTAAGTCAGGCCGACTAATTTGTTCTGGAGCACCCACATAATCATGGCCACAGGGCACATAAACAGCGGTGCCCGCTTCAATACACAAAGACACGCCTACCAGCTGCGCCTCCATGTAATTTAAACTGGTGGTTTCTGTATCAAAGGCAAATACAGGGGCTTTGCGGCAGGCTGCTAACCAGGGCTCAAGCTCCGCCAAAGTAGAGATAATGCTGTATTGCGTTGCCCCTACAACTGCAGGCACGGGCCTTGCTGGTTTTGCTGTTGCCGCTGGCTCTTGGGCTTGAGGTGATACCTGGCCAGGGGCTTTTGGGGCACTGCTAGCAGTAACCCCATGTTGAATGAGCACATTAGCCCACGCCTTAAATTCTAAGTCTTCATACAAGGCCAACAAAGCGGCTTGATCCACCGGCTTAGGGCTAATTTGATCTAAGCGTTGTTCCAGCTCAACATCCAGCTTAATGGTGGTTAGAGCCTGGGATAAAGGCAAAAAATCCAACGCATTGCGTAGCTTCTCACCTATTTTGCCGCCAATTTCATCGGCATTTTCCATTAATACTTCCAAAGTATCATAGGTTGCCAACCACTTGACTGCGGTTTTTGGCCCGGCCCCAGGCACCCCTGGAATATTATCGGCCTTATCACCAACGATGGCCAAATAATCAATAATTTGATCCGGCCTAACACCAAACTTTTCCACCACACCTGCCTCATTAAGATAAGTGTTGGTCATGGTATTCACCAATCCCACATGGGGGCTGACCAGCTGGGCCATGTCTTTGTCGCCAGTGGAAATCAAGGTATCAATGCCTTGGGTCGTGGCTTGAGCGGCCAAAGTACCGATGACATCATCGGCTTCTACGCCTTCTATCATGAGTAAAGGCAAACCCATAGCCTTAATGATTTTATGGATGGGTTCAATTTGTGGGCGCATGTCATCGGGCATCGGCGGCCGATGGGCCTTATATTCTGCATACATTTCATTACGAAAAGTTGGGCCTTTGGCATCAAATACCACAATGATGTTAGCGTTGGCATAATCTTTTGCCAAACTGCGCATCATGTTAATCACCCCTTTAATCGCCCCCGTGGGCATGCCTTTGCTGTTATTAAGCGGAGGCAAGGCATGGTAGGCCCTAAACAGATAGGAGGAACCATCTACCAAAACAACGGGTGTAGAAACTTTTGCGGTCATGGGGTCTTCTCGGGCGAAATTATACTGAATAAGTGCAAGCTCAGCCGCAAATAATAGCATATAGCAGAGTCTGAAACTTGAATTGAAGCCGGTCACAGCGTACTATTTGCAGCCGATTTAGTCAGCCCACGTAGTTTTACACAGTAGCAACCTTATGGCCGTATACACTCACCTTAGCAGCGCCCAAATTAGCGCTTACTTAGCCCCCTTTGCAATTGGTGAACTGGTGGCTTTTAAAGGCATTAGTGGCGGCATAGAAAACACCAACTACTTTGTTACCACCCACATTGCCGGCCAGCCAGAGCAAGACTATGTACTGACCTTGTTCGAAGATTTGAGCTACGCAGAATTGCCTTACTTCGTTGACCTCACTGAGCACTTGGTGGCTAAAGGCGTTACCGTGCCTGCGCCTTTACGCGACGCCCAGGGTAGAGCCCTGTCGCGCCTCGCAGATAAACCCACATTACTGTTTCCACGCTTTGCTGGCGATCACCTCGCCCGCTCTGAAATTGGTGCCGCGCATTGCGCCATCATGGGGGCCGAACTGGCGCGTTTACATATAGCCGGCCAAGACTTTACTACCCAAAGGCACAGTCATCGCGGCCCCGCTTGGTGGAATCACCTTGGGCCTCGGGCAGCGCAGTACATTGGTGAAGAAGATGCCACCATGCTAATGATGGCCATTGGCCAATACGATGTTATGGTGTCACAAGAGCCCGCTATGCCCAACGGCGTAATCCACGGTGACTTATTTCACGACAACGCATTGTTTAACCAATCTCAACTCAGCGCCACTATCGACCTTTACAATGCCAGCAATGACTTTCTACTGTTTGACGTAGCAATCGCTGTTAATGACTGGTGTATCACCCCCGATGGGGCCATCGATGCGGCCCTATACGACGCATTTTTGCAGGCCTACGCAGCCGTTCGACCCTTCAATAAGGCAGAGCAAAAATACTGGAATGCCATGTTAGCCACCTCCGCCATGCGCTTTTGGTTATCGCGCCTAGAAACCTATCACGGTTTGGATGCCCACCAGCGTGAAGCAGGCGTAACAGTTATCAAAGATCCCGATGTGCTGCGCGACATATTGCGTCAGCGTATGTTGGTGGTGCATAAACTGCCTTAAGGGTTGGCGGTTTGCGGTTTGCTGCCGACCGATGACCGCAAACCATTAGCTGTTGCAAGCTAATATTGCATTCTCAAATCCCGCCATATAAGCCTCTAGGTTATCACTTTTAAGCGCCAGTATATCAATCGAAATACGCTTGATGTGGGGCCCTAACACAGCATCAATGAGCTTATGCCTTGCCTCGTGATCAACCAAAACACAGGCCACCTTACCCTCGCCTGCCAATTGCGCAATCTGCGCCAAACGCTTGGCCCCTGGAGCATGATCATTGGCATCAGTGAAGCGGGCTATATGGCTTAGGCCAAAGTAACCCTCAAAACCATTAATGGCATCGTGGTAAACAATATAACCTTGCTGTTGCTGACTCAATTGCTGTTGCTGCTGTTTAAGGCGGCCGCGCATTGTGTTGGTGCTGGCTCGCCACTGCTTACTGAAAGCAATGAAGTGGATGGCAATGGCCTGAGCCTCTCGCGGCTGTGCGGCCATAAGCAACACCAGAGCTTGACTCACCTTCTGTACACTATGGAACAAATAGTCGGGGCTAGTCCACGGATGTTGCTGCCAGCCATTCCCAGTGTCGATGGAGCTCAACACGAGTTGCTTATGGGCCGGCACCTGAGCCATGGCAGAGGCCAAATAAGGCTCCAGCTCTGGCCCCAACCAAAGGACTAAGTCAGCTTCGCGTAAGCGCCGAATGTGGCTAGCCCGCAAGCTAAAATCATGGGGAGACACCCCCGCAGGCACAAGGGTCTTTGGTAGCTGCATGCCTAATGGTTGTAGCATGAGCGCTAGCGGCCTAATAGTTGGGACTATATTAAGCGTATTATTAAGAACATTAATAGGCGCTGTAAGTGCAGCTTCAGCAAGCACCACAACAGGCGTAGCCCACAGACAAAAAAGCAAGGGTAAAAAACAGACCTGGCGAACAAAAGAGCGCATAGCTAAAATTAATTGAGATTAGAATTTGGTGCGAATGTTATGTTATATTATAACAATCGTCAAATAGAAAAGACCTTTATGAAAGCGACTGCCTTTAGCCCCCATGACCACACGCGCTGCATCAGCAGTGCCATTAGCCAGGCTCAAACTCTGTGCAAAAGCCGCGGCGCACGCCTTACCCCAGTGCGCCAGCGAGTATTGGAGCTAGTGTGGCAAAGCCACCAGCCCTTAGGCGCCTACGATTTACTGGCCAGTTTAGCGCATGAGGGCTTTAACTCTGCCCCGCCAACAATATACCGTGCCCTCGAATTTTTGGGTCAACAAGGTTTACTGCATAAACTGGTAAGCATTAATGCCTATGTTGGTTGTTGCAGCCCCGAAAAGCCCCACCCAGGCCACTTTCTACTTTGCCAAGACTGCCATCAAGCCCAAGAGCTTGATAGCCAACACCTCGATTTAGCCCTCAAGTTGAGTGCCGAGCAACATGGCTTTAAGGTACAGCAACCCACCATTGAAGTGGCCGGTACCTGTGAGCGATGCTTGAGCAAAGCCACCAGCCTAGACGCCAACCAGGATGCCGGCAAAGAGACCAGCCTATGATGTCCATGCCACAGGTATTAATGTCTGCCTCCAACCTCGGCGTTAAACGCGGTGACCGCTGGCTCATCAAGGACATCAATCTGACCCTGCATGGGGGTCAGATCACCACTGTTATTGGGCCCAATGGCGCTGGAAAGTCTACCCTGGTACGCAGTTTATTGAAGCTGATGAAAACCAGCAGTGGTAAAATTGACGCAATGGCAGGCCTGCGTATTGGCTACATGCCACAAAAGCTGAAACTAGAAAATACCCTACCCCTTACAGTTGAACGCTTCCTGGATCTAGGGCGCCACAAAAAACACACCCTTAGCCCACAACTTTGGCAACAGCTACTACACCGTTGCCGCGCAGAAAAGCTGTTAACACAGCCCATGCAACAATTATCAGGCGGTGAAACACAACGTGTTTTGCTATTACGTGCATTACTGCGTAAGCCTCACTTATTGGTGTTAGATGAACCCGTACAAGGGGTCGACATCACCGGACAAGTAGCTTTATATGACCTAATTAAACAGGTTCGAGACATTTTGGGTTGCGGCATCCTTATGGTGTCACACGATTTACACCTTGTGATGGCGGCAACGGACCATGTCATCTGCTTAAACCAGCATATTTGCTGTTCCGGCCACCCTCAACAAGTGAGCCAAGACCCGGCCTTTACCGATCTATTTGGCGAACAAGGCGCTGCCAGCTTGGCCTTGTACAACCACCAGCACAACCATCACCACACTAGTCATGGCGACATTATTGATGGTCAACATCACGAGGGCTGTAATCATGCCTAGTTTTTTGCTATGGGCCTGGCTTGGAGGCCTGATGATTGCTGCTATCGCTGGGCCCTTAGGCTCCTTTATGGTGTGGCGTCGCATGGCCTATTTTGGTGACACCCTGGCCCACGCGGCATTATTGGGCGTTGCCCTGGGTTTATTGTTGCAGGTCAACCTGAGCCTCGCCGTGGCTTTGGTGTGCCTACTACTGGCTATTCTACTCAGCACCCTCATGCATCGACGCATCATTGCAACGGATACCTTGTTGGGCATTTTATCCCACGCCAGCCTTTCCTTAGGTCTTGTTAGTCTCAGCCTATTTGATCACCAAGGCCTTGATTTAATGGGCTTTTTGTTTGGCGATTTGTTGTCTATTAATGCAGAAGATTTGGTTTGGATCGGCAGTGCTTGTGCCCTTGTGCTGATTATCTTAGTGACTATATGGAAGCCTCTGCTGGCCATCACAGTAAATGAAGAGTTAGCTCAGGTGGAAGGCATTAACGTGGCATGGATGCGCACTTTGTTGATGCTGTTAGTGGCCATTGTTATTGCCGTGGCCATGAAGGTGGTGGGGGTTTTATTAATTACTTCTTTGTTGATCATCCCCGCTGCGGCCGCCCGGCGGCTATCCACTTCACCCGAACAAATGGCCCTATTCGCAAGCCTACTAGGTATGCTTGCCGTTAGTGGTGGCCTGGCCCTATCTTGGTTTTACGATACCCCCGCCGGGCCTTCCGTGGTTATCATTGCCAGCGGCCTGTTTTTTGTATTGTATAGCTTACCCCGCGCTGGTAGGCACGCATAATAGTGGCCAGATTATTAGCCAAATGGTCGTCCTATAAGCCCCAACCTCGGCACATGCGCCAACTTTGGCACTTAGCTTGGCCGCTGATTATATCCAACATCAGCGTGCCTTTGTTAGGGTTGGTGGATGCCGCTATTATGGGGCACTTAGATGCGCCGCGGTATTTAGGCGCCGTGGCCTTAGGTGCAACCCTATTAACCTTTATTTATTGGGCCTTTGGCTTTTTACGCATGGGCACTGTGGGTCTAACAGCTCAAGCCCATGGGGCTAAGGACAACCAACGCCTCATGCAGCTGCTGCTGATGCCAGGTTTGTTGGCCTTATTAATCGGCGCTCTTATCCTTGCCTTGCAAAACTGGCTCATCCCCTTAGGTGTGCAGTTGATGGGCGCTAGCTCGCATGTCTCGGCACTGGCCACCGAGTACCTCACCATCCGCATCTACAGCGCACCTGCGGTACTGCTGACCTATGTTTGCTTAGGCTGGCTGCTCGGCCGTCAGGATAGCCGTAGCCCATTAATTTTATTAGTGGTCACCAACCTCAGCAACATTGCCTTTAACCTGGTATTTGTCATCGGCTATGACATGACAAGTGCAGGCGTAGCTTGGGGTAGTCTATTGGCCGATTATATCGGCCTATGCTTAGCTTTAGCCTTGGTATGGCGTCACGCAAAGCAATTCAGCCAAAGGTTAAAGGTCGATTTGACCGCCTTTTTGAGTTTGGCCCGCAAGCTTATGGCGCTCAACAGCTATCTGTTTGTGCGCACCTTAATGCTGCTGTTTGCGTTTGCCTTTATCACCGCCCAAAGCGCCCGCATGGGCGATGGCGTGCTGGCCGCCAATACCTTGTTATTACAATATGTCACCCTCTTGGCCTACGCCCTGGACGGTTTTGCCTTTGCAGTGGAGGCGGCATCGGGTGAGGCCTTGGGCTCCAAGAAAAGGCGTGACTTTTATCAGCTGTGCAATGGCGCTGCGATCTATTCATTAGCGGTTGCCACAGTCGCAAGCTTAGTCTTTTGGTTATTCAGTGATGCTTTTATCCACAGCCTCACCAGCATCGACAGCGTCAGACAAATCGCCAAGGAACATGCCATATGGATTACTTGGGTGCCTTTAATCAGTGTTTGGAGCTATTTGTTCGATGGCATTTTTGTGGGTGCAACCCAGGCCAAGGCCATGTTCTTTTCGGTCTTAGCCAGCATCGCCGCTTTACTGCCCCTTTGGTACTTGTTACAACCTTGGGGCAATGATGGCCTTTGGTGGGCCTTTTTAGGTTTTTGTGGTGTTCGAGCTTTAGTCGCTCTGGGCGGTTATACCTGGCTCAGCTACAAGCAGGCCTGGTTTATAGACGCCCATTAACCCGTCGGGTAAATGACTTATTGTAATTTGAGCGGCTGGGGCTCAACCTCTTGCACAACCTTTGCCTTATTAGTTTGGTTAACTCGCGTGGCCACTTCCTGGCGCGCAGCAGTAGCCTGACCTGGCCTTTCTTCATAACCGCAAGTCACGCAGTCGCGCAATTGTTCATCTTTTTCTCCAGCTTCTGCAATGTGAATGCGCACGCTGTCTTCGGCACCGCATTTAGGACACACAATACCGGCAATAAACCTAACCTTCATGACTTGCTCCTCCATTTAAACCTTTATGGCGCATAAGGGCGTCAACACTGGGCTCGCGGCCCATGAACTGGGTAAATAAAACCATGGCATCACAGCTACCACCCTGGCCAGTGATGTCACGCCACAGGGCAGCGCCTGTGTTGGGGTTGAAAATCCCCTCCACTTCAAAGCGACTAAATACGTCTGCCGCTAGCACCTCGGCCCACAGGTAGCTGTAGTAACCCGCGGCATAACCACCGGCAAAAATATGTGCAAAGCCGTGCTGAAAGCGATTCCACTGCGGTGCTTGCACCACTGCAACCTCTTGGCGCACGCTGTTGAGCACTTGTTGTATAGACTGCGGCTCTTGTGGCTGATAGTTCATATGTAAGCGCAAATCAAACAAAGCAAATTCGAGCTGCCGTACTATAAACATACCGGCTTGGAAGTTCTTCGCTGCCAGCATTTTCTGCAATAACGCCTCTGGCAAAGCCTCTCCCGTTTGATGGTGCTTGGCAAACATACGCAGTGATTCTTCCTGCCAGCACCAATTTTCCAACAACTGGCTAGGCAGCTCTACGGCATCCCAAGCCACACCATTAATACCGGCAACACCAGCAACATCAATTTGGGTCATCATATGATGCAAGCCATGGCCAAACTCGTGGAATAATGTGGTGACTTCATTGTGAGTGAGCAGCGCCGGTTGATCGCCTACAGGTGGTGCAAAGTTGCACACCAAGTAGGCAACGGGCAACTGTAGTTCTCCGTTGGCTTGCTGTTGGCGATTACGACATTCATCCATCCAAGCACCACCACGCTTTTGATCCCGTGCGTAAAGGTCAAAGTAAAAGTAGCCAATGGCGCTACCCTCGTAGGACACTTGATAAAACCCAACATCTTCATGCCAAGTGCTAACGCCTGCACATGGTGTTGCTTCGATGCCATAAATACGCTTTACTACGGCAAATAGGCCAGCTTGAACCTGTGGCAAAGCAAAATACGGTTTCAGCTCTTCTTGCGACAAGTCATAACGGCTGTGACGTAGTTTTTCGCTGTAATAAGCCACATCCCAAGCCTCCATGGGGTTAGGCCCAGCTTGTTCGACCACATAGGCTTGCAACTGCTGCATGTCGGCTTGGGCTTGGGGCTTACATCCGGCAGCTAAGTCCAATAAAAAACCTTCCACCGCATGTGCCGAATCGGCCATCTTGGTGGCCACCGAGTATTCTGCGTAGTTATTAAAACCCACCAAATTGGCCATTTTATGGCGTAAGCCAACTAGCTCAGCCATGACCTTGCTGTTATCAAATTGACCTGCTTGGGGGCCTTGATCAGAAGCGCGGGTATTAAAGGCTTGGTATATCTCTTGCCTTAGCTCACGGCTATCGGCAAAGGTCATAACGGCGTGATAGCAGGCAAAGTCTAGCTTTAGTACATAGCCCGTTTGCTGTTTTGCTTTGGCGGCCTCTTGCGCTTGCGCCAGAGCAGATTCAGGCAACCCAAGTAAGCACTTACTATCGACAAAGTGCTTATACCAAGCCTGCGTGGCATCCATGAGCTGGTTAGAAAACTGCGCCGACAACTGCGCCATCTGTTGTTTCAGCTGACCATATTGGATTTTTTCTTGCTCATTGAGGGCTACGCCGGCTAGCTTAAAATCCCTAATCTGCAACTTCACAAACTGCTGCTGGGCTTGGCTGAGCTGGCTGAATTTCGCGTTTTCTGCCAGCGCTACGAAGGCTAAATAGAGGTCTTTGTTTTGCCCCAACTGGGTCGCATAAGCGGTGAGTTTGGGTAAGCATTCGTCAAACGCTGCCCTCACATCCTCTTTGTTGCTAACCCCATGTAAATGACTTAGGGGCCCCCAAAGCTGGCCCAGTTCATCATCTAACACTTCTAAAGTAGGCACTAGCTCAACGTAGTCTAAAGCTTCATTTTGGCTTACTAACTCATCAATGATCTGCAAATTTAACGCTATTTTTTGATCCAACTTAGCCCCTAAGTCAGCAGGGTTTAGCGTGTTAAAATCGGGCAGCTTCAGCTGGCTTTGCAAACATTGATTGACCATGGTGTCCCATTGATTGTTTTGTGTCTTAGTGAGGTTATAATAGTGCCTCTTTTCGCAATACCCAATGCCTTGGCCAAAATAAGCCTAGGTTTTGACAGTAATTAGGAACACCTATGGCCCTGCGCCCTTTGAAACACACCCAACCTCAAGTCCACGCCGATGCCTTTATCGATGAGCAATGTATTATTATTGGCGACGTGCACATTGGAGCAGATTCCTCCGTGTGGCCATATAGTGTGGTACGGGGCGATGTGAACCATATTCGCATTGGCCACTCCACCAGCATTCAAGACGGCTCCATTTTGCACGTCAGCCACAAAAGCACCGCTAACCCAGCGGGTTACCCACTCATCATTGGCGACCAAGTGACCGTGGGGCATCGTACTATTTTACATGGCTGTACCATTGGCAACCGCGTATTGGTAGGCATGGGCAGCACCATTATGGATGACGTAGTGGTTGAGGATGAAGTTATCATCGCGGCCAATAGCCTAGTGACTCCAGGCAAGCGCTTGGTGAGTGGTTTTTTGTATGCCGGCAGCCCTGCACGGCAAAAACGTCCCCTTACGGATAAGGAGTTATCCAGCCTAACTTATATGGCCGATAACTACGTTAATCTTAAAAATCAGTACTTAACATAGGACTTCTCATGAGCGACCCTTACAACAAAGATTACCCCATTTCGTGGGAAGAACTACATCGCAACGCCCGCGCTTTAGCTTGGCGCCTACACGACCAAGGCCCATGGAAAGGCATTATTGCCATTACCCGTGGCGGCCTAGTACCGGCAGCGATTGTTGCCCGTGAATTAGATATTCGCTTAATCGATACCATTTGTATTTCCAGCTATGGTCAACTTGAAGACGGCGTGGAAGCAAGCAAACAGGGCGAACTTAAACTATTAAAGGGTTTTGATGGCGATGGCGAGGGTTTTCTGTTGATTGACGATCTTGTCGACACAGGTAAAACCGCTGCTGCTGTACGAACAATAGTGCCTAAAGCCACCTTCGCCACTATTTATGCCAAACCAGCAGGCAAGCCTACAGTAGACATGTACGTCACCGAAGTAAGCCAAGACACATGGATCCGCTTTCCTTGGGATATGGCTCAGAGCTTTGCTACGCCGATTGCTGATTTATCCTCGTAAATAAACTCAACACTGCCACAGGGGCACCGGTGTGACGCAATTTCTCTACCTATCTACGGTGCTGATATGGGGCACCACATGGATTGCCATTCACTGGCAACTGGGCAGCGTACCCGTGCTTACCTCGGTGCTGTACCGGTTTGCCATTGCGGCATCTATTATGCTGCCCTTGGTGCTGCTTAGCCGCCGCTTACAAGCCACCAGCAGGCAAGACCATGGTTTTATGGTGCTACAGGGCATGTGTTTGTTTTCTATGAATTTTGTCTGCTTTTACACCGCAGGCTTAAACATGTCGAGCGGCCTGTTATCGGTAATATTTTCCTCCTCTACCCTATTTAATGCCGTTAACAACCGCATATTTTGGGGTGAAAAGCCGAGCCGGGCTGTGTTTGGCGCGGGGCTTTTGGGTATCGCCGGATTAAGCCTAATGTTTTTGCCAGAGCTCGCGTTAGACTCCGATAAAGGCATAGACATGAGCAGCATTGGCCTCGCGCTGCTAGGCACCTGCTTGTTCTCCTTCGGTAATATGATTTCCGTAAGGCACAACAAAAAAGGCCTTAAGCCTTTCACTAGCAATGCTTACGCTATGATTTATGGCACCTTATTTTTGGCGGCTTTAGTAGCCATTACTGGCACCCCCGTGGTTTGGGATGCTAGCCCTCAGTACCTTGGCAGCTTGTTGTATTTAGCCATTATTGGCACTGTTGCAGGCTTCACTGCTTACTTGTCCTTGGTAAGCCGCATCGGCGCCAACAAAGCCGCCTATGCCACGGTTATGTTCCCGGTGGTGGCCTTGGCTCTGTCTACGGTATTTGAAGGTTATGTGTGGAGCCTCAGCAGTATCAGTGGGCTGGCCTTAGTGTTGCTGGGCAATGCTTTAATCTTGGGCATAAAATTACCATTTTACCAACGCCTGAAGGCGTAGCTTGTTAACTTTTTTCCATGGCCTTACGGGATATTTTTAACACCAACTTACGCGGTAATAGTGGCACGATCCAGTTCAACAAAAACTTAAGCCCAGGTTCGTTAAAGGCGACTAGCTGCCCCTTAAGCATGGCCTCGTAACCACACTGGGCCACGGATGCTGCCGTTTTTGCCTTATCAAAAACGGCCACACCATCAAGGTTTGCCACTGTAACAAAGCCTGTTTTAACGGGCCCTGGGCACAGGGCTGTGACCGTCACATTGTAAGCGGCCACTTCTTCTGCGATGGCCTGAGAAAAAGACGTCTCATAGGCCTTAGTTGCATAATAGATAGCTTGCAGTGGCCCCGGCATAAACGACGCCGTGGAAGACACATTTAGAATACGCCCCTGATTACGCGCCACCATACCCTGCAAATACAAATGCGTGAGGCTGGTTAAGGCCACCATATTTACCTGCATCATGGCTTGTTCGTCAGCCAGGTCCCGGCTGTGAAATAAACCATGGCCACCAAAACCGGCATTGTTAATCAGCATATCGATCTCTAGCCCCAGCTGCTGGGTTTGATCAAACACACTGCGTGCCGCACCTGGCAGAGACAGGTCTTGAGCCACCACAGTTACCGACACTTTGTGTTGCGCTTCCAACTCCGTTTTAAGGGCCTCTAGCTTATCTAAAGAGCGTGCCACAAGTACCAAGTCGCCGCCTTTTTGGGCGTGAATTTTGGCCAGTTCTAAACCAATACCGCCAGATGCACCCGTAATCAGCGCCCTACCTATGTTGTTCATCGTATGATGCCTTTGAGAATGCATTGATTCAGTATATGGGCTTATTTACCGATCAGGAAATAGTAGTGGCTGCACTTTACTGTTAATTTACTTTTCTTTTAGCTACGGCTCGTAGAAGAAAGCAACGCGCCCGCACCAATAAACACGCCACCGGTTAATCGATTGAACACTTTGGCTCGGCCCTGGCGAGCAGCCAATTGGAGGACTTGGCGCCTAAGTAACCGTAAAACAAGAGCCACGAAAGCTCCAACACCACAAAAGTGCTGACGAAGATAAAGTACTGAGGCAATAAAGGTGCATCTGCGGCAATGAACTGTGGAAATAGTGCGGTAAAGAAGACAATGGCTTTAGGGTTACTGGCGCCCACCACAAAACCCCCAAGAAAATGCGATTTTGAGCCACTTGAAGTCTGGCCATCTGGCCTTACATAGGATTCTTGCTTGGACATCAAGCAGCTTACGCCCAGATAAATCAGGTAGGCAGCACCCACCCACTTAATCAGGTTAAAGACTAATTCTGACGATGCAATCACCACCCCTAAGCCTGTAAACGACAATGTCATAATAATAGTGATGGCGCTCAAACTACCTAGCGCCGTTGCTGCCGAAGCTCGCCAACCCGCGGTCACGCCCTTGGTCATGGACAATAACGAGCTGGGCCCAGGTGAAGCCGTAAGCACTAGTACGGCAAGCGCATAGTAAATCCATAGTTGTGTTGTCACGTTGGGAGCACCCCTTTTGGTTTTTGTTGCACTGCGATGCCTGAATATTACAACTGTAACTTTCGCCCAAGCAAATATAAAGGTAAAATTCGCTCAATATTTTTACATTGGAAGCATCCTCATGGGCAGAGCCTACCAAAACAAGAAGTTAGACATCGCTAAAACATCAGACGCTAAGGCTAAGGTGTATAGCAAATACGGCCGTGAAATTTACGTTTGTGCCAAGTCTGGCGGCATTGAACCCGATGGTAATTTAGCCCTTCGATCGCTCATAGACAAGGCCAAAAAAGATCAAGTACCAAGCCACGTGATCGATAAGGCATTAGACAAAGCCAAAGGTGGTGGTGGTGAAGACTACTCAACTGCGCGTTATGAAGGTTTTGGCCCGGGTAGCTCTATGGTGATTGTAGATTGCCTTACAGACAACCCAAACCGTACTTTTGGTGACGTACGCCAGTGCTTCACTAAGACCAAGTGCAAAATTGGTACCTCAGGCAGTGTAGGCCACATGTTTGATCACAGTGCTATTTTTGTATTTGCCGGTGATGACGAAGATGCCATACTAGAAGCACTGATGGAAGCCGACGTAGATGTGACCGACGTTGAATGTGAAGACGGCATGGTAACCGTATTTGCGCCCCATACTGAGTACGGTAAAACCAAGCATGCGCTCATTGAAGCCTTAGGTAACGATAACGGCGAGTTTGAGTTTGAAGTTGACGAGATCCAGTTCATTCCGCAAAACATGAATCCTGTGAGCGGCGATGACGCGGTCATGTTTGAAACCTTCTTGGACATGCTCACCGACCTTGATGACGTGCAAAACGTGTATCACAATGCTGAGCTTAGCTAAACCCAGCTAAGCTCAAGTATATGCAGCTAGCCTAGGCGTTATTCAATGCCGCTGTCACTGCGCTTTGAGCGTGGATGGCAGTGGTGTCATAAAGAGGCACTGGAGTATCGGCTTGTTGCACCAGCAAGGTGATTTCTGTACAGCCTAAAATTACCGCTTGAGCCCCTTGAGCATAAAGCTCTTGGATCACATCCAGATAATACTCTTTCGATGCTTTACAAATTTGGCCCAGGCACAGCTCCTGGTAAATCACCTCATGAACTTTGGCCATTTGTGCTGCATTGGGGGTAATCACCTCTATACCAAACTCTTGCGTCAAACGGCCTTTATAAAAACTCTGCTGCATGGTAAACGCGGTGCCCAACAAGCCCACCTTAGTCATCTTCCCTGCTAACAGTTCCTGTGCCGTGGCGTCTGCTATGTGCAACAGTGGAATAGACACAGCGGCTTGAACTTCGTCTGCCACTTTGTGCATGGTATTGGTGCAAATCAGAAATAAATCAGCCCCTGCAGCTTCTACGGCTTGAGCGGCCTGAGCAAGAATTTGGCCAGCTTGATCCCATTTGCCTTGCTGCTGCAATTGTTCAATTTCATGAAAATCGACACTGTAAAGGCAGACTTTAGCGCTATGTAAGCCGCCTAAGGCCTGCTTAATCCCCTTATTAATGGCGCTGTAATAAAGGCTGGTAGATTCCCAGCTCATGCCCCCAATCAGGCCAATGGTTTTCATACTCTGATATCCCTAGATTTGCTTTTGTAGCTCACTGCGTAAGGCCTGCAGAACCTTGCTCGTGGGGGGCAGTATGCCTCGCCAAAGGTTGAAAGACTGAGCGGCTTGTTCTACCAACATGCCCAGGCCATCGTCGGCTTGAGCTGCACCTTGTTTGATCGCCCAGGCGTTGAATACGGTGATGTTGGCGCTATACATCATGTCATAACAACGGCTCTTGCTGTTGATTAAGCCATTGGGTAGTGGCGGCAAGTCGCCAGCTAAGCTTGCGGAGGTGCCATTAATAATCCAATCAAATGAGCCTTGCAGTTGTGCCATTGCACAGGCGCTAATGTTGCCTAACTCGGTGAAAGCTTGTGCCAGTTGTTCGGCCTTGCTGTGGGTGCGATTGGCCACAACCACAGCGCTAGGCTCTTGTGCCAAAATGGGTTGTAGCACGCCACGTACGGCGCCGCCTGCGCCTAAAATAAGCACTCGCTGGCCACGCAATTGGCCCTTGAGGTTATCACAAATGTCCCGCACCAAACCCACACCGTCGGTGTTATCGGCCATGAGCTCGCCTTGCTGATTAAGATAAAGGGTATTGGCCGCTTTGGCTTTGGTCGCCGCTGGGCTATGCGCCTGAGCCATAGCAAAGGCCCGCTGCTTAAAGGGCAGAGTAATGTTGAGACCTTTACCGCCAGCTGCAAAAAAGTGCTTAACCGTGGCTTCAAATTCATCTTCGGCCACTAGCTGTGCTTGGTAGTTAATGCTTTGGCCGGTGGCCTGAGCAAACGCCGCATGAATGCTAGGCGATTTACTTTGCTGGATAGGGTTACCCAGCACACGGTATTGGTCCAGAGGTAGATCTTGGCTCATACTTTACTCCAACCAATCTTTGGCGGGTAAATAATCCCGGCCTAATATCGCTTCTTCGGAATCTTTTGCAACTTGGTAGTCATAGCTCCAACGCACTTCACTAGGTAGTGACATGAGAATAGATTCGGTGCGACCACCGGTTTGCAGCCCAAACAATGTGCCCCTATCGTAAACTAAGTTAAATTCCACATAGCGGCCACGGCGGTGCAGTTGGAAATCACGCTGGCGCTCATCGTAAGGGGTGTCTTTACGGCGCTCAATAATAGGCCCATAGGCTTTGAGGTAGCTATCACCAATGCTTTGCATAATGGCAAAGGCGGTGTCGAAGTCTGGATCGTTTAAATCATCAAAAAACAAGCCTCCCACGCCGCGGGCTTCTTGCCTATGGGGTAGATAAAAATACTCGTCGCACCATTTTTTTAAACGTGGATACAACTGGCTACCGAAGGGGTCGCAGGCGGCTTTGGCGGTAGCATGCCAGTGACGACAGTCTTCTTGGTTGCCATAGTAAGGCGTTAAGTCATAACCGCCACCAAACCACCAGACTGGATCTTCGCCTTCTTTTTCGGCCACAAAAAAGCGCACATTGGCGTGGGAGGTTGGCACATAGGGGTTGCGAGGGTGTATCACCAAAGACACTCCCATGGCTTGAAAGCTGCGCCCGGCTAATTCTGGGCGGTGAGCAGTGGCTGAAGCCGGCATGGAATCGCCCATTACATGGGAGAAGTTTACCCCACCCTTTTCGATCACTGCACCGCCTGCTAAGACACGACTTATACCGCCCCCACCGGCTTCGCGCTGCCATTCGTCAGCAATGAATTGGGCGCCGCCATCAAGGCCCTGTAAGGCTTCGCAAATACGTTCTTGCAAGCCCAATAAATATGTTTTTACCGCGTTAATATCAACGTTGGACACTTAAATTCCTTCAATAAAAGGTTATGCAGGACGGATAACTCGCCCTGTAATTAAATCTTTAACTTGGCTGGGGTGTTTACTTTGGCCCAAGCTACCATTGAGTATGTAATCGAGCTTGTCTCTTCCCTTATCATCCTTGCCACCCCTGCCGCCAAAACTGCGCTCAATGTGCAAACGGCTGGTGGCGGGCCTACGCCCTGCTAGGTTGGCGGAGGTAGATACAATGGGGCCCCCAAAACCCACGCACAAGGCTTGCACTATGGGGTGTGCCGACACCCGTAGAGCAACGCTTGGGTGGGCGCCTTTAATCCAAGGTGGCACCCAGCCTTGGGGATCAGGTAGCAGCCAAGTGGTGGGGCCTGGCCATGACTGACTAAGCAGCTTAATATGCTCGCTCGACAGCGCTTCTACTAAGGGTTGGAACTGGCTCCAGTGGGATGCCACCAAGATCAAGCCTTTATGTTCTGGTCTTTGTTTTAACCTAAGAATTCGCCCCACCGCGGCCTCATCCCATGGGTCGCAACCAAGACCCCAAACTGCTTCCGTTGGGTATGCAATCACCCCCCCCAGCTGTAAATTTCGAGTGGCGCATTTCAAATGCCAATAGCTGGGTTGCATGGGTTTCCTTTAATCAATGGTGATCGCCTAGAATACTTTTTCGTAGCCGCCTCCCGTAAGCCGGATTAGGCCAAGCAACTCTAACTCAACCAACTGGGCAGCCACAATGTTATAAGGCTTGGCCAATTGTGCACAGAGTATATCAACTGGCACGGGGTCATAGCTAAAAAGACCTAATAAATGCTGTAATTCTTGTGTCAGGTTAAATCGCTTAGGCAATTCTAAAGTTTGAGCTGACGCACTAGGTATTTGCAAGCGCTCCAACCATGGCCTCAATTGGGGTGCTAGTTCAGCAATAATTTGCTGCGGCTGGTCTACCAGCATGGCACCATCACGAATCAGCTGGTGGCAGCCTTGGGCTTGCAGGTTATGCACACTGGATGGAATAGCAAACACGTCTCGGCCCTGCTCCATGGCTGCTTTGGCGGTTATCAATGAACCACTCTTTAAGGCCGCCTCGATCACTAGCACGCCCAGACTTAAGCCGCTAATAATACGATTGCGCGCCGGAAAACGATAGGCTAACGGCTTTGCCTGCAAAGGCCAAGGTGATATGAGTAAGCCGCCCCCGGCAACAATACGCTGGGCCAAGGCTTGATGTCGAGCTGGGTAGATTTGCCCAAGGCCCGCACCAAGTACCGCTAAGGTATCGCCCTGCACATCTAAGGCCCCTTGATGGCAAGCACCATCAATACCCAAAGCGAGGCCACTTACCACGGTTAAACCACTGCCCGCTAAATGTCCGGCAAACTGTTTAGCCAAGGCCATAGCAGCGGCTGTGGCTTTACGCGCACCCACCATGGCAATGGCGGGTTCGTTAAGTAACTTAGCCCGCCCTTGGAGCCACAAAAAGGCTGGGGCTGGGGCCGCGGCCTTAAGACTGTCGGGGTACTCTATGTCGTCAAACAATATCAATTGCGCCGGGTGCTGCTGCAGCCATTGCAGCTGCTTGGCTAGGCTTTGCTGCAGCGGTCGTTGAGTTAATTGCGCCAAGCTGTGTTGCTGTTGTTGGCTGAGTATCTGCTGTAAGGCAGGGGTTTTTTGCTGCCCGAGGATTGCCGGACCATGGCCAAACTGCTGCGCCAGAGCGTTGCTCTGCTTGAAACTAAGATTAAGTTCGCTTAACGCCAACCAAGCTAAATGATGATCATCCATATTCAATCCACCCGTTTTCCCTAACAAATGACAACTAACGGCCTTGGCAGGCCATACCACTAGGAATATTGCAGACCTTCCCTAAGGAGTTAGTGGTATAATTCTAGTCAATAAATCCACTTTTTGCGCTAGCAACCCAAGTTTTGCAGCGCGTGAACCAGTTGAACTGAACGCACCATGGCCTTACTTCCTATTCTAGAATTTCCAGATCCACGCTTGCGCAAGATTGCAGCCGATGTCGATACCATCACCGATGAGATTCGACAACTCACCAAAGACATGCTTGAAACCATGTATGCGGCCCCCGGTATTGGCTTGGCAGCATCGCAAGTTAATGTGCACCAGCGCATTGTAGTGATCGATGTGAGCGACGAAGGCGATGACCCACGAGTGTTAATCAACCCTAGTTGGCAACCTTTGTCGGATGAGAAACACAACTACCAAGAAGGCTGTTTGTCTGTGCCTGAGTTTTACGACGATATAGAGCGCTATAGCAACATCCAACTTACTGCCCTGGATGAAAATGGTACTGCTATTTCTGAAGCGGCCGAAGGCTTATTTGCAGTTTGCATCCAGCACGAATTGGATCACTTAAACGGTAAATTGTTTGTTGACTACATTTCACGCTTCAAACGTGACCGCATCCGCAAGAAGCTTGAAAAAAAGCACCGTGAAGATGCCAAAGACGCCTTATTTTTAGCTCAAGAAAAAGCCAAGCTGGAAGCCCACGCGTGAGCCAAACCGGCCTAAGGATTATTTTTGCAGGTACGCCAGAATTTGCTGCACAGCACCTGCAGGCGCTAATCGACAGCCCCCACAAAGTCGTTGCTGTCTATAGCCAGCCAGATCGGCCAGCCGGCCGTGGTCGAAAACTCACCGCCAGCCCAGTTAAGGCCCTGGCCTTAGAGCATGGTATAGCAGTGCAACAGCCTTTGAGCCTTAAAGACCAACACGCCCAGCAAGCCCTAGCCAGCTATAATGCCGATATTATGGTGGTAGTGGCCTACGGCTTATTACTGCCGCAAGTGGTGTTGGACATGCCTCGCTTAGGTTGCATTAATGTACACGGTTCTCTGCTGCCTCGTTGGCGCGGTGCCGCGCCTATTCAGCGGGCCATATTAGCAGGTGACGCACACTCTGGTGTAACCATTATGCAAATGGAGGCCGGCCTAGATACCGGCCCCATGTTATTAAAAGTCGAAACCCCTATTACAGCTACAGATACCAGTGCCAGTTTGTATGACAAGCTGGCTGCGCAAGGCAGCCTGAGCCTCATTGACGCCTTGGATGCCCTAGGCACCACAGGTCTTACGGCACAAATTCAAGATGAGTCGCAGGCCAACTATGCCGCCAAACTGGTGAAAGCCGAAGGCGCCATTGATTGGCAGCAAAGCGCCAGCCAAATTAGCCTACAAATTCGTGGCCTTAACCCTTGGCCCGTAGCCTACAGTGATTTTCAGCAACAACGACTGCGCATTTGGCTGGCCCAGGCTATAGAAATTCCCACAGATCAGCCAGCTGGCACTTTACTGGCGCTAGACAAAACAGGTTTAGAAGTTGCTTGTGGCCAAGGCCGAGTTAAAATCACTCAACTACAGTGGCCCGGAGGTAAAGTCCTAAGTAATAGCGAGCTGATGAACTTGAAACAAAAAATGCCCCTTGGCGCAGCCTTTGTCAGCCAACCTGCCCAAACTGGGCTAGGAAACTAAACATGGCAAACCTACGTTTATTGGCCGCTCAAGCACTCACCTGCGTCTTGCGCCAGCAGGGCTCGCTGGCCTCCAGCTTGCCCAAGGCCCTAGAGCAAGCTGAGCATGGCGATCGAGCTTTAATTCAGCAGCTTTGTTACGGCACTTGTCGTCACTTTCCTCAGCTTGAGTTGATTGCCGATCAACTGATACACAAGCCTATGAAACCCCAAGACCTAGACATCTACGCCTTGATCTTAATGGGCCTTTATCAAATAAAAGCCATGCGCACACCGGATTATGCGGCCGTGGATGCTACTGTTCAGGCGGCCAAAGCCAGCGGTAAGCGTTGGGCCGACAAACTGGTTAATGGCATATTACGATCTTATATTCGCGCCTTAGCAGGGGGGCCGGAGTTTGAAGAAATTCTCAATGAGCATGATGCCTATCGTTACAATCATCCTCAATGGTTAGTCTCTAAACTGGGCAACCATTGGCCCGACCATTGGCAGGCTATCCTTGCGGCCAATGACCCCCAAGCGCCTCTCACCCTGCGTATTAACGTGCGCCAAGTAAGCCGCGAAGAGTTTCTAACGGCCCTTGCTGATGCGGGCCACCCAGCAAATCCTTGCCAATACAGCAGCGTGGGCGTACAGCTAGAAAAAGCCTGCGACATTACTGCGCTACCCGGTTTTGCGCAAGGCTGGTTTAGCGTACAAGACGAAGCCCCGCAACTGTCTGCCCACTTATTAGAGCTAAAATCGGGTCAGCGCGTATTAGATGCTTGTGCTGCACCCGGTGGCAAAACCTGTCATTTGTTAGAAGCCGCCGATGTTAAAGTCACCGCCATTGAGCTAGAACAACGACGCATTGGTCGCATGGAAGAGAACCTCCAGCGTTTGCAGTTAAAGGCCGATATTATTTGTGCCGACGCCAGCGAACCCGAAGGGTGGTGGGACGGGCAACACTTTGATCGAATTTTGTTAGATGCGCCTTGCTCTGCCACTGGCGTGATTCGCCGTAATCCGGATATCAAAATATTGCGCAGCAGTGAAGACATCTTAGCCTTGGCCCAATTGCAGCTAAAATTATTAACCAAACTCTGGCCTTTGCTGAAGCCTGGTGGCTACTTACTCTATGCGACTTGCTCAGTATTGCGTCAAGAGAACGACCGCGTGGTAGGTCGTTTTCTGAAATACCAAACCGAGGCTCAACACTGTGCTATTGAAGCCCATTGGGGCCTCGAACTTGAGCATGGCCGCCAGCTGTTACCCGACCCCAACAGCCACGACGGCTTTTATTACGCCAAGTTGCATAAACCTGCATGATCAGGCTTGCATGGCTAGGACATAGGCTTAGCTTCTACCTAGCCTTCTGCTATGATAGGCGCAATATTCAGCTCTTGAGGCATTTCGCTTTAGTATGAAAATCATCATTCTTGGTGCCGGCCAGGTGGGACGCACACTTGCTGAAAACTTGGCCAACGAGGCCAACGATGTTACCGTGGTGGATCAAAATGCAGCCCACCTCAAAGATCTACAAGACCGCCTAGACATCCGCACCGTACGTGGCCGTGCCTCACTACCCAACGTGCTTGCTAATGCCGGGGCAGAAGATGCCGACATGCTAGTCGCCGTCACCAACAGTGACGAAGTTAACATGGTGGCCTGCCAAATTGCCAAAACCATGTTCCAAACCCCCACCATCATCGCTCGTATCCGCGAACATCAGTATTTGCTGGAACGTGATACCTTGTTCAAGCAAGACCCAAGAGCCTTCCCCATCGATGTTATCATCAGCCCAGAAAAGCTGGTCACGTCTCATGTACAACGATTAATCGAAAATCCTACGGCTCTACAAGTACTTGATTTTGCCAAGGGCAAGGTGCAACTTGTAGCGGTGAATGCCCGCCACGGTGGGCCGTTGGTAGGCAAGCCCGTATCCGACTTACGCAGCCACATGCCCAATGTTGATACCCGTGTGGCCGCCATTTTTCGTAACGACCGTGCCATTGTACCTACCGGCCAAACCCATATTCATGTGGACGACGAAGTCTTTTTCATCGCCGCTAAAGCCGATATCAATAAGGTTATGAGCGAGCTTAGGCGTCTAGAAAAGCCCTACAAACGCATCATGATTGCCGGAGGCGGTAACATCGGTGCACGTTTGGCACGCAACTTGAGCAAAGACTTTCGGGTTAAGATTATCGAACGCGGCCTACAGCGCTGCGAACAGCTGGCCGACTCCTTAGATGACGTCATCATTCTCCATGGCAGCGCCTCGGATAAAGATCTACTCATCGAAGAAAACATTGAGTCGACCGATGTTTTCTGTGCCCTAACTAACGACGACGAAGCCAACATCATGGCGTCCATGTTGGCCAAGCGTCTGGGGGTTAGAACGGTAATGACCCTGATCAATAATCCGGCCTATGTTGACCTCATTGAAGACGGCTCTATCGACATTGCCATCTCGCCACAACAAACCACCATTAGTAGCCTGCTCACCCATGTGCGCCGTGGTGATATCGTCAACGTCCACTCATTACGACGTGGTGCCGCTGAAGCCATTGAGGTGGTTGCCCATGGCGACACCAAGACCTCCAAGGTAGTGGGCCGCACCATAGAGCAAATAGGCCTGCCCGAGGGCACCAGCGTAGGCGCCATTGTACGCGGTGATCAAGTCATTATTGCCCACCACGATACGATGATAGAAAACGATGACCATTGCATACTTTTCTTAACTGATAGGCATATGATTCGCGATGTCGAGCGGCTTTTTGCCGTCACTCTAGGGTTCTTTTAGGTCTAACTATGCACTTTCGTGTTACCTTAAAAATCATCGGTATGTTGTTGATGGCGTTTAGCGCCTCTATGCTGCCATCTTTGATTATTTCCTTAAGCCTTAATGACGGTGCTCACTGGTCCTTTGGTAACGCCTTTTGCATCACTTTTGTAGCCGGATTTTTAACCTGGCTACCCTTCTCACAAAACAATAAGGCGCTCCGCACGCGAGACGGCTTTGTCATCGTGGTAATGTTCTGGACCATTCTTGGCCTATTTGGGGCTTTGCCATTCTACTTTTCTACCCCTTTGTCCAATCTTAACCCCAATTGGGGCTATGTTGACGCCTTGTTCGAATCGATTTCGGGCCTTACCACCACCGGTGCCACGGTCATCGTAGACCTTGATGTGCTGCCCAAATCGTTACTCTTTTATCGTCAGTTTTTACAGTGGTTTGGCGGCATGGGCATCATCGTTTTAGCCGTTGCCATACTGCCCATGTTAGGCATTGGTGGCATGCAGTTATACCGTGCAGAAACCCCAGGCCCAATAAAAGATTCCAAGTTAACGCCCAGAATCACCGAAACAGCAAAGCAGCTGTGGTATATCTACTTAACACTCACGGTAACTTGTGCTTTTGCCTATTGGCTCGCGGGTATGACTGCGTTTGACGCCATTACCCATAGTTTTTCCACCGTGGCCATCGGTGGTTTTTCTACCCACAATGCTAGCCTCGGCTACTTTAATAGCGCTGCGGTAGAAACGATTGCGGTGGTATTTATGCTCCTCGCTGCGGTTAATTTTAGTCTCCATTTCCAAACCGCACGCACTATTCACCATAAGCACTACAAGGCCAGCTTGATGCATTATTGGCGCGACGAAGAGTTTCGTTTTTTCTTAAGTGTCATCGCCACCATCTGCCTCATCACCGTTGGCACCCTATGGCTCACCAACGGCATGAACCTTAACGACAGCTTCCGCCAAGGGGTGTTTGAGGTGGTTTCCATTGCCACCACCACCGGCTTTGCCACCGCAGATTTTGCCAACTGGCCCGCCATGCTGGCCTTCCTGATCTTTAGTGCCGCCTTTATTGGTGGCTGCGCGGGTTCTACCGGTGGCGGCTTGAAGGTAGTAAGGGTGCTTATCGTACTCAAACAAGGGCTGCGCGAGATACAGCGGCTCATCCACCCGAACGCCATCATTCACGTTAAGTTAGGCGCCAACCCTATACCCGATCGCGTGGCCGAAGCCGTGTGGGGTTTCTTCTCCGTCTACACCTTGGTGTTTATGCTCATGCTGATTGCTTTATTAGGCACTGGCATGGATCAAGTTACCGCATGGTCTGCCGTGGGTGCTACCCTTAACAACCTAGGCCCAGGCTTGGGCGATGTGGCACAAAATTATAGTAGCGTCACCACCGCGGGCAAGTGGATCTTATGTTTTTCCATGCTCCTAGGCCGGCTCGAGGTGTTTACTCTATTGGTACTATTCACACCCATGTTCTGGCGCGATTAACGGCTTATTATAGTTAGTTTTTCCAACCTATCCACAGACTTATCCACAGGAGTCACGGCCATGCCCGAACGCTGGGACCAACGCTATGCAGATGCTCCGGATTTGCCTCAAGTTAGTTACGGAGTAAGTCAGTTTCAGCACTTAATACCTACAAAAGGCATTGGCCTAGATCTCGCCTGCGGCCTCGGACAAAATTCGATATTCCTTACAAAACATGGACTTACCATGCATGGATGGGACTATTCCAAGACTGGACTAGAACAAATGGCCCGCCATTGTGCCAAACAAAAAGTTGAGGTAAATCAACGTTGTATAGACCTAGCTAATACACCATGGCCAAACCAAAATTTTGACTTGATTTGTGTCACTGCTTACCTAGAGCGCGCACTTTGTCCACAGATTATAAGCCACCTCAAGCCCGGCGCTATTTTGATCTACCAAACCTTTAATCAAGTGACTGAAATTGCAGGCAAAAGCCTTTCCAAACCACGCCGTTCAGAGCTGTTATTAGGTACCGGTGAATTATTGCAATTGTTTGCCGAACTAGAGCCCTTGGTCTACCAGGATGAGCAACAACTGGCGGCCCTTAACAGCCCCTTGGCTGGCAAAGCCTTGCTCATTGCTCGCAAGCCCCTACTGAACCGTTAGCCGTTCTGCTCTAAGGTGTGCTTAAAGCGGCGGTATTCCCACTGATATTGCTCCGGCGCGCGTCTTACTAAGGCCTCTACGGCTTGATTAAGGGCCGCTACGCTGGCTTCAAGGGTATCTTGATGGCACTGATCAGTGATGTCTTCCAGCTCTATAGCAAAGCCTTGGCTTGCGTCTAAGCGTCTGGCGAATCCCAAGATCACCCGAGTGTTTTTGCTGTTGCCGAGTTGGCTAGCTAAAGTCATGGTATATGCCGGCTGGTTAAACCACTGGCTAATAATTCCAGCACTGGGTGGGGGTTCTTGATCTGGCAGGATTAAATTTATCTCACCTTTTTTGAGCGCCCGCTTAAGCGTCATCACACCCTTAGCGGTGGCTGGCGCTAACTGCATACCCGCCCGACTTCTGGCTTGATGAATTAGCTCATCTAGCCCGTTTAGCTTAGCGGGCTTGTAGAGCGCCGTCACTGGATAGTTGCTCGCTGCCCAAGTGGCAAACAACTCCCAATTACCTAAGTGCGGTGTTAACAGCACCACCCCGCCTTGCTGCTGCGCTTGCTGTAAGCAGTCGTCGTTGACTAAGGCCTGAATCGAATCCAAGCCGTGTGCACTAGGTTGGGTCCAATTTATGCCCATTTCTAATGCTGCGTATAGTGTATGGCGCATACTTTTGCGCACCAATTTGGCTTGTTGCGAGGGAGGCAACTCTGGCCAACACAGTGCAATGTTGATTTGGGTTTGTCGACGGCTCTGATTTGGAAGTAAAAACAACAACCAAAGCAAGGGCTTAGCTAAAGCATGTAGCCACCCAAGGGGTAACCTGCCTAATATTTTTAGCAGACCTACGGCAAGGTTAGATTTAAGCTGTTCAGACATGAATATAGTGGCTGTGTGTGACATATGGCATTTAAGTGCTAATGATACCTCGTAACCGCCCTGTAAACGAGCCTTAACACCCCCTCGGGCCTAGCATGAGTTGCAAAATAGACCCATGTTACTGTGCTTCAGCTAGTGTATAATACGCCGTTCAAATCTTGCTATGGGCGTTGGGCCTTCTAGCGCGTCTGTGTTTAATTAATGTGTGGATTTAGTCGTGGATAAAACAACCGATACCAGCACTTTCCAAGGCCTTATTTTTGCCTTGCAACAATACTGGTCTGCTCAAGGCTGCAACATTTTGCAGCCACTCGATATGGAAGTCGGTGCCGGCACCTTCCACCCGGCTACCTTTCTAAAGGCCATCGGCCCAGAAAGCTGGAGTGCAGCATATGTGCAACCTAGCCGTCGCCCCACGGATGGTCGTTATGGCCAGAATCCTAACCGTTTACAACACTATTTTCAGTTTCAAGTGGTCATTAAGCCATCGCCCTCTAACTTTCAAGAGCTCTATCTAAATTGCCTTGAGTACCTAGGTATCGACACCCAAGTTCACGATGTGCGCTTTGTCGAGGACAACTGGGAATCCCCTACTTTGGGAGCTTGGGGCCTAGGCTGGGAAATTTGGCTTAATGGCATGGAAGTGTCTCAGTTTACCTATTTCCAACAAGCAGGCGGTATTGAGTGCTACCCAGTGATGGGTGAAATCACCATTGGTTTAGAACGCATTGCCATGTACCTGCAAAACGTAGACAGCGTTTACGATCTGGTTTGGAGCCGCTCTGCCGACGGCAGCAGCATGAGCTACGGTGATATTTTCCATCAACAAGAAGTAGAGATGTCTACTTATAACTTTGAGTTTGCAGAAGTAGACACCCTGTTTAGCAATTTTGATCATTACGAATCTGAATGTGAGCGCATGGTTGCCGCTAAGCTACCCTTACCGGCCTACGAATTTGTACTTAAGGCCTCCCATGTATTTAACTTGCTCGACGCCCGCCACGCCATTTCGGTCACCGAACGGCAGCGCTACATTTTGCGCGTGCGCACTTTGGCACGCCAAGTGGCATTAGAATATTATGCCAAACGTAAAGCCTTAGGCTTCCCGCTTGCCAGTGCTGAAATAAGGCAAGAAATATTGTCTCAAGAGGAGCAAAATCAATGAGCCAAGCCGATTTATTATTTGAATTAGGCACAGAAGAGCTGCCTCCAAAATCGCTAATGGCATTGTCTAAAGCCCTCGAAAGCAGCATTGTTACTCAACTTAAGGGCCTAGGCCTAGAGCACGGCACAGTCACGTCTTACGCCACGCCACGGCGCCTAGCCCTAACTATAAGCGGCCTAGCCACCCAACAAGCCGACCGCCAAGAATGCCGCCGCGGCCCCTCTGTTAAGGCACCCACAAAGGCCGTTGAAGGCTTTGCCCGCTCCTGCCAAGTTAGCTTAGAAGAATTGACCCTAATAGACACAGACAAAGGCCAATACTATGAATTTGAGCGCCAAATTAAAGGCGCTAACAGCCTCGACTTGCTAGCCCAAATTATCGATCAAGCATTAGCCAACCTGCCCATTGCTAAACGCATGCGCTGGGGTGCTTCGCGCAATGAGTTTGTGCGCCCAGTACAATGGTTTATCTTGGCACTAGGCCAAGATCTAGTCGACACGCAGCTATTTGACTTAGCCAATGGCCACCAAAGCCGTGGTCACCGTTTCCATAGCAGCGGTGCAATCACCATTGAATCGGCCACTAGCTATGCCCAACAATTACGCTCTGAAGGCCATATCATCGTTAGCTTTGATGAGCGTAAGGCATTGATTCGCCAGCAAATAGCCGAGCAAGCCAGTGCCTTAAATGCCACTGCAGTGGTAGACGAAAAGTTATTAGACGAAGTCACAGGCCTAGTGGAGTGGCCGGTATGTTTAACCGGCCGCTTTGATGAGGCTTTTTTGCAGGTGCCCAGCCAAGCCCTTATCTCATCCATGAAGGAGCACCAAAAGTATTTCCATTTTGTTGATGAGCAGGGTGAAATTTTGCCTTTGTTTCTGACGGTGAGCAACATCACTAGTAAAGATCCAAGCAAAATCATTGAAGGTAACGAACGCGTAATACGACCACGTTTGGCCGATGCTATGTTCTTCTTTGAAACAGACAAAAAAACCAGTTTAGAAAGCCGTAATGCAGCCTTAGGCAAAGTGGTATTTCAAGCCCAACTTGGCTCGGTACTGGACAAAACCGAGCGCGTCGCCCTACTGGCCGCTCATATAGCCCCTGTGATTGGCGCTGAAACAAGCTTATGCCAGCGCGCAGCTAGCTTATGTAAAGCCGATCTTAACACTGACATGGTGTTAGAATTTAGTGACCTACAAGGCCTGATGGGCCACGTATATGCACTCAATGATGGTGAGCATAAAACTGTTGCCGCCGCCTTAGAACAACATTATTGGCCTAAGTTTGCTGGTGACCGTTTGCCAGAAACATCTGTTGCCTGCGCCGTTGCTATTGCAGACCGCTTAGACACCTTGATTGGTTTGTTTGGTATAGGCCAGCCGCCAACGGGCAGCAAAGACCCTTATGCCCTGCGTAGGGCCACGGTTGGCTTACTACGTATTATTATCGACAAAGGCTACGAGTTAGACCTAGCCGCTTTGGTCAACTATGGCTACGGTTTACATGCGTCACTGTCAGTTGAGCATGATAAGGTCTCTGAGCAGCTGTTGAGCTTTATGTTTGATCGACTACGAGCCTTCTATGAAGACAAGCAGGTGCCTGTAGATATATATCTTGCGGTTTTAGCCAACAAATCAAATTCGCCTTTAGACTTTGACCGCCGCGTTAAAGCGGTAGGTGGGTTTATTAAACTAGATAGTGCCCAAGCACTTGCCGCTAACAACAAACGCGTTAGCAATATCCTGGCAAAGAATGGTCACGGAGCCAAGAAACTTGACGACAGCCTGCTTTCAGAGCCGGCTGAGCAAGCCTTAGGCTCGGCTTTAACTAGCCTTAAGGCCGCCAATGCCTCGGCGATTGCACAAGGCAATTATGCTGATGCCCTTGAGGCCCTAGCCCAGTTAGCCAATCCCTTAGAAGCTTTCTTCTCGGAGATCATGGTAATGACTGACGATGAGGCTATCAAAAACAATCGCTTAGCCCTTCTGTCCGCGCTTCAAGTTGAGCTAAGCAGAGTAGCGGACATTAGCCTTTTAGCCAGATAGCTGTGACTAGCAAGTTTAGCCTGTGTTTCACGTGAAACATCGCCCTTCCTTTAACTCCAGCCAATAAAAAAGCCTCCATATGGAGGCTTTTTTATTGCGCGTTAACTTATTAGAAGTCTAAGTTAGCTACCCTTAGGGCATTCTCCTCGATAAAGAGGCGTCGCGGCTCAACTTCATCACCCATCAAAGTAGTGAACATTTGATCAGCTGCAATGGCGTCGTCAATGGTCACTACCAGCATGCGCCGCTGATCGGGATCCATGGTAGTTTCCCATAGCTGCTCGGGGTTCATCTCACCAAGTCCCTTATAACGCTGTACGGACAAGCCTCGACGCGCTTCCTTCATCAACCAAGCCAAACCCTCAGCAAAGCTGACCGTAGGAAAGATCTTCTCGCCACGCTGGAAGTAACCATCTTCTTCCAGCAGGCCAGACAAGGCCTGGTTGAGCGCCACAATAGAGCGATACTCACCAGAGCCTATGAACTCATAGTTGATCATGTAATCTTCGTCGATGCCATGGGCAGTGATGGTAACCATAGGCAAATAGCCATCCCGCTCTGGGTTAGCTTTAACTTGGCCATCGTAAGTTGCGGCACCAATTTCTTGGCCTTCGAGCTTCGCTAACAAAGCCTCAAGCCAAGCTGAAACCTTATCTTGGTCATGCAGTTCTTCCGAAGAAAGCACTGGCGAATAAATCATCTGTTCTAGAATAACTGCTGGGATAATGCGCTCAACACGCTTAATGGTTGCCATAACTTGGCGGTATTGCACTGCCAAACCTTCCAGACCAGTACCAGAGATAGCTGGGGCAGAGGTGCTCGAATGCAAAGAGGAGTGATCCATTGCTCCTTGTAGTAAAAACTCATCAAGGGCTGGATCGTCCTTCAGATATTGCTCTTGCTTGCCCTTTTTAACTTTATAGAGAGGTGGCTGAGCAATAAATAAATGACCATTTTCGATCACGGCGGGCAAATGACGGAAGAAGAAAGTAAGCAATAGCGTGCGGATGTGAGCACCGTCAACATCGGCATCGGTCATGATGATAACACTGTGATAGCGCAGTTTTTCGATATCAAACTCATCCCGCCCAATGCCACAACCCAAGGCAGTGATAAGCGTGCCGACTTCAACAGAGGAAAGCATCTTGTCAAAGCGAGCCTTTTCTACGTTAAGGATTTTACCTTTTAGCGGCAGAATCGCTTGAGTACGGCGATTACGGCCTTGCTTAGCGGAGCCGCCAGCGGAGTCGCCCTCCACTAGGTAGATTTCTGAAAGACCAGGGTCTTTTTCTTGGCAATCGGCCAATTTCCCTGGCAAGCCTGCAATATCCAGCGCCCCTTTACGGCGCGTCATTTCACGGGCTCGCCTTGCCGCTTCACGGGCGCGGGCTGCATCGATCATTTTACTGACAATGAGGCGAGCCTCAGTAGGGTTTTCTTGCAAAAAGTCGGCAAAGCAACGGCTAAGCTCCTGCTCTACGGCTAACTTAACCTCAGATGAAACAAGCTTATCTTTAGTCTGTGATGAAAACTTAGGGTCTGGCACTTTTACCGACACGATTGCGGTTAAACCTTCGCGGGCATCATCTCCAGAGGTTGCCACCTTGTTGCCCTTAGACTTTTTCTGGGTTGATTCTGCTTCAATGTAATTGTTTAGGGTGCGAGTTAATGCCGACCTAAATCCAGATAGATGCGTGCCGCCATCCCGTTGAGGGATGTTATTGGTAAAGCAATGAATGCTTTCCTGGAACGAATCATTCCACTGCAAGGCCACTTCTACACCCACACCATCAACATGCATAGTATTAAAGTGAATGCACTTATTCAGCGGCGTCTTGTTGGCGTTTAAGTACTCAACAAAAGCAGACACGCCACCTTCGTATGAGAATAGCTCTTCTCTGCCCGAGCGCTCATCTTTTAAACGGATAATCACGCCCGAGTTCAAGAAAGACAATTCGCGTAAGCGCTTGGCCAATATATCAAAATGGTAGACAATGTTGGTGAAGGTGCCAGGCGAGGCCGTGAAGGTACACGTAGTGCCCGTGGTGTCTGTGGTGCCAACCACACCCAAAGGTGCCTGCGGCACACCATGACGATATACCTGCTCATGTACCTTGCCATGACGACGAATAGTAAGGGTAAGCTCTTTCGACAGGGCGTTCACCACACTCACACCTACGCCGTGCAAGCCACCAGAAACCTTGTAGGTATTGTCATCAAACTTACCGCCAGCATGGAGCACGGTCATGATAACTTCGGCGGCAGACACCCCCTCTTCTGGGTGTATATCAACCGGAATACCACGGCCATCATCCACCACAGTCACTGTGTCATCAGACAATATGGTCACACTGACTTCACTACAGTAACCGGCTAGAGCTTCGTCGATACAGTTATCAACAATCTCAAACACCATGTGGTGCAAACCTGAGCCATCGTCCGTATCGCCAATGTACATACCTGGGCGCTTGCGCACAGCGTCTAAACCTTTTAGCACCTTGATACTGGACGAATCGTAGGTGGATTCTTCGCTCATTAATTACTCCGAAATCATTTTCTTAATAGTGGTCGCCAAGCGTCTTCAGCCTTGGAACACCTGTCCGTGTTTCACGTGAAACATTCTTAATTCTGTACCTTCTGGCCAGCAATCCAATAACTCATTAGGCCCAACACTAGTGACGAACACCTGCGTCTCAAGCTTAACCAACTGCCGGCATATTTCTCGCCTATGGTCCCAGTCTAACTCTGCCGCCAAGTCATCAACCAAAAATATACATTTCCGATCCTGGGTTTGGCTCAGCAATTTGCCCTGCGCTAACTTCAGTGCAGCGACCACTAATTTTTGCTGACCACGGGACAAACGCTCTGCGGCATTCACCCCCTGCAAAGTAAACTTAATGTCAGCCCTTTGCGGCCCTCGCTGGGTATAACCTAGCTGCAGATCTCGCTCAAGGGTTTCGGCTAACACCTCTTCGTAGCTACGGTTAGCAGACCAACCGCAATAATAACCCAGCTTCAAGTCAGGCAAATCCAGCAAACCAGTTAATAACTCAAAAAATACTGGCTCAAGGAGCTTTAAATACGCTGCCCTGAGGCCGTTTATCTGTTCTGCCACCTGCACCAAGCCTGGGTCGAAACTAGCCCTCACAGAGGCGTTCATTGTACCACATTTCAGGGCGCTATTACGCTGTTTTAACAGCCGCTGAGCTTGTTTCCAAAGGCCAAAGAAGGCCTCGCTATGATGATACACCCCCCAGTCCATAAACTGACGCCGCCGGCTTGGACCCGCCTCAATCAAACCCGCGCTAGTGGGGTCGATCAACTGCACCGGCAGCAAACTCGCAAGCTCGGCAGTGGCTTTGAGGTTTTCGCCGTTTAGGCGGATGCTGTGGTCACCATCCAGGCGGCGTTGCATGCCCAAGGACACAGACACACCTTGCGGGTTTAGCAATTTGGCAAACAACAAACAGTCTGTATGGTCTTGAGTTATCAGGGAGGCCAGCTTGAGACTGCGAAAGGAGCGGCCTAGGGCCAGCATATGAATCGCTTCTAAGACACTGGTCTTGCCGCTGGCATTAGCACCGTAAAGCAGGTTGATACCCGCACCCAAATTGAGATCAACTTGGGTCAGATTGCGCAGCCTTGCAATGCTTAACTGCTGGATGGACATGGCCAGACCAGCCTGTGGATAACATGATCCATAAGATGTGTATAACTCCGCATGGCGGGCCGCTTACAACAGCTAAGCCTGCGCCAAATTAAAGGCGCATTGGCATGATCACATACTGGGCCGCACCATTACCACCATCCGCCAACAGAGCACTTGAATTGGAGTCGCTGAGGGTGATCTTTACCTGGTCGCTATGCAGCACATTGAGCACGTCGAGGACGTAGCCCACGTTAAAACCAATTTCAATTTGCGCGCCCTGATAATCCACCATAAGGCTTTCTTCAGCCTCTTCTTGTTCAGGATTATTCGCCACTACTTGCAAGTTAGTGTCGCTCACCGTCATACGTACACCACGGTACTTTTCATTCGAAAGAATAGCCGCACGGCTTAAAACACCGCGCATGGCCAAACGATCAACTAACACGATCTTGTCGCCATTACGCGGCAATACGCGTTCATAATCTGGAAACTTGCCATCAACAAGCTTTGAGGTGAAGATGAATTCATTAGTGAAGGCGCGAATATGGCTAGCCCCAATAACCAACCTGACGGTCGCATCTGCGTCTGTCATTAAGCGCGCCAGTTCCAGCACACCTTTGCGCGGCACAATAAGCTGTTGCGCCGCCTGATCGGGCAGGCCAACGGGTATAAAACTAGTGGCCAAGCGGTGGCCATCGGTAGCTACCGTACGCAACTGAGACTCTTTGATTTCGAACAACATACCGTTCAAATAGTAGCGCACATCTTGCTGCGCCATGGCGAAGGCAGTTTGATCAATCAGCTGCTTAAGCGCCATTTGTGGCACCTCAAACTCAAACGATTCAGGGCTATCTTCAACGTTAGGAAAGTCGCTTGCTGGCAATGTGGATAACTTAAACTTGCTGCGTGCAGAACGCACAAAAACGTGTTCATCGGTGTGCGAAACCTCGATCATGGCGTGATCTGGCAAAGACTTACAAATATCCATCAACTTACGTGCTGGAATGGTCACACTACCGTCTTCACCAGCTTCATCCAAACTCACCCGGCCCACTAACTCCACCTCTAAATCGGTGCCCGTTAGGGTCAATTGATCACCTTCTATTACCACCAATATATTGGCAAGCACAGGTAGGGTTTGACGCCGTTCCACTACACCTGCAACTAACACTAGGGGCTTAAGAAAGGCTTCTCGGCTGATGGTAAATTTCATACTTCAATCCTGTTAAGGGTTGGGCTCCAAATGCAGTTTGATTAAACTGTAAGGGAGCGATATAAGTTATCATAGTCGTCGTGGATATCACGATCGGCTTCACGCAATTCTTTGATCTTGCGGCAGGCATGCAACACCGTGGTGTGATCACGCCCTCCGAAGGCATCGCCAATTTCTGGCAAGCTATGGTTAGTTAGCTCTTTAGCCAAGGCCATAGCCAGCTGACGCGGCCTTGCTACAGACCGCGAGCGACGCTTGGACAAGATATCGGCCATTTTTATCTTGTAGTAATTAGCCACGGTCTTTTGAATGTTATCGATACTCACCTGCCGATCCTGCAAAGCCAATAGGTCACGCAACGATTCTTGTATAAAAGGCGTCGTTATCGGCTCCCCAGTAAAATGGGAATTCGCCACGACGCGCTTTAAAGCACCTTCCAATTCACGTACGTTGGAACGGATTTTTTTGGCCAAAAAGAAGGCCGCATCTTCAGGTAAAGCAATGCCAGCCTCGACGGCTTTCTTCATCAGTATCGCCACTCTAGTTTCTAGCTCAGGAGGTTCCACCGCAACGGTTAAGCCCCAGCCGAAGCGAGACTTTAAGCGCTCCTCTAGGCCGACAACCTCTTTGGGGTAGCGGTCGCAGGTCAAAATTATCTGCTGGCCACTTTCCAATAGCGCATTAAAAGTATGAAAAAACTCTTCTTGGGAGCGCTCTTTACCTGCAAAGAATTGTATATCATCTATCAGTAGCGCATCAACAGAGCGATAAAAGCGCTTAAAATCGTTAATCGCGCCGAGTTGCAGGGCCTTGACCATATCCGCCACAAAGCGCTCGGAGTGTAGGTAGACTACCTTGGCATTAGGGTTGCGCTCAATTAATGCGGCCCCTACGGCATGCATTAAGTGCGTCTTACCTAAACCCACACCACCATATATAAACAGTGGGTTATAGGAGCCACCCGGATTCTCTGCCACTTGCTTGGCCGCTGCCAAGGCTAGTTGATTAGATTTACCTTGCACAAAGCTAGAGAAAGTAAAGGCCCGATTAAGATAGGTTTGATGGCGTACTGACCCTTCGACCTGCACCACGCGCTCAACTGGCAAAGCTCGAGGCTGCGCTATCCGTGGGGCCATGGGCGATTGGATAATGGTAGGTGCCACAGCGGCCTGATGGTTGACCGCAGGCGATGTAGTAACGGCATTACTAGGGGCCCCTTTGGCGGACGCCACCAGCAGCTCTACATTGTGGGTGTCATCGGTGGCGTAATCAGCCACTAATTCACGGATGCGAGAAAAATACTTATCTTTAACCCAGTCTTGTACAAAGCGATTGGGAGCTAATAGCTGCAGCACCCCGCCTGCCTCATTAACTTTTAATGGGCGAATCCAGGTATTGTATTGTTGGCTTGGCAATTCATCTTGCAAACACGCCAAACATTGTTGCCAAACCGCTTGTGACATAGAGTTACTAAAACCAATAGATACGCCATCACCAACAAAAGGCCAATAACTTAATTGGCGTCCTTGCAGAGGATGAAAAGGAGACTATTTTATCACCAAGTGGATAAAGTTATCCACAGGGAACGAGGATTTCTGCACCTAAGCCACGGATAACTTGCAGCAACACGGAAATTAACCACTTTTAACCAATTCAGGCTTGCCATACTCTATTTGATCTCATATAATTGCGCGCCTAGATTTCAATGCCAAGCATTTGGCTTACACTAATATTTTTGCGAGACCGATCATGAAAAGAACGTTTCAACCTAGTTTGTTAAAGCGCAAGCGCACTCACGGTTTCCGTGCCCGTATGTCTACTGTTGGTGGCCGTAACATCATCAACGCACGTCGTGCTAAGGGTCGTAAGAGCCTAAGCGCTTAAGCCTTAGTTACACGCATAGCGTATGACTGAATTCGACTTTTCCCGGCAACGACGCCTGTTGAGTGCTGGGGACTATCGAAGGGTCTTTGATCAAGCTGATTTCAAAGTTTCGGATCAGCACCTACTGATTTTAGCCCGCCCAAGCTTACATGACCACTCCCGTCTGGGCTTGGTGATTGCTAAAAAAGGCATAAAACTGGCTGTTCATCGCAACCGTGTTAAACGTGTGATGCGCGACAGTTTTAGAATCCTTTGCACGCAAAACAACGAATTTTCTCCACCTTTAGACTTAGTCATTCTATCCCGCAAAGGTTTAGGCGAACTCGACAATGCCAGCTTGCATCGCCTAATTACTAAACAATGGGCCAGATTACGCAAAAAAACCGCTCAATCCGGCTAGATTATGGCCTCCATTAGGGTCAGCCCATTGCCAATAAACGCACAGGCTCTATAATCACTGTTGGATTTTCACAAGGACCATTACAGGTTCCTTTTTAACATACAACTAACGACGATTTGCTTTTATGGATTTTCAACGCATTATTCTAATTGCCGGTGTCGCCATCATTTCTTACCTGATGGTACTGCAATGGAACCAAGACTACGGCACAAGTGCCGTTGCACCACAACAAGTCACCAGTGTTTCAGCCTACGCTACCGAAGCAGTCACCACTGACTTTGTCATCGCCGGTGAAGCTAACACAAGCAACCCAGACATCGCCGTCAGCGCTGCCAACAACTGGGCCAATGCTAGTAAGGGCGTCCTTGTGGAAGTTAGCACAGGCACTTTGAAAGTAGTCATCGACACCCAAGGCGGCGACATCATTCAGGCGTCCTTAAGCAAATATTTAGCAGAAATGGACCACCCAGATGTGCCTTTCACGCTGCTGGAGCAAAACCAAAATCGCACCTACGTTGCCCAAAGTGGTTTGATTGGTATCAACGGCACCGACATTAAGTCACGGCCAATTTTTAAGGCCCAGCAAACGTCTTACACTATGCTAGACGGCCAACAATCCTTAGAAGTGGTATTAACCCTCACCGACGATACCGGTGCGGTCATTAACAAAATTTACACCTTTAACCGTGGCAGCCACCTTATCAACCTCACTTATGCTGTGGATAACCGTGGTAACCAACCTTGGTCTGCCAACCTTTTTGGCCAGATCAAGCGCGACCGTTCGGCCGACCCAAGCGCGACTGGCGGCATGGGCATGTCGGCCTACCTAGGCCCAGCCTTCTCCTTCCCAGACGACAAGTATTATCGTTACGATTTTGACGACATGGACGACGCCAACCTTAAGCGTAGCGGCCCTGGTGGCTGGGTAGGCATGTTACAGCACTATTTTGTAACGGCTTGGGTACCCAACCCCGAACAACAACATAATTACAGCACCCGGGTGAGCAAAGGCAACTACATTGCTGGTTTCGTAAGCCCTGCGTTAGAACTTCAAGCGGGCCAGTCTGGTGCTACTTCGGCTGATTTTTATGCCGGCCCCAAGATTCAATCAGATCTAGAAGCCATTTCCGAGAACCTCGACCTAGTGGTTGATTACGGTTGGTTATGGTGGGTTTCTCAGCCTTTATTCTGGTTGTTAACCACTATGTACGGCTTTGTGGGCAACTGGGGTGGAGCCATACTGCTGGTCACCTTGTGCGTCAAGGCTTTCTTCTTTTACCCGTCTGCCATTTCTTATCGCTCCATGGCGAAGATGCGGGCCTTGGCCCCAGAAATAGCCAAACTGAAAGAACAGTTCGGCGACGATCGCGCCAAAATGTCCAAAGGCATGATGGAGCTTTATAAGCGTGAGAAAGCCAACCCCTTGAGTGGCTGTTTCCCTATCATTATCCAAATGCCTGTATTTATTGGTTTGTATTGGATGCTCATGGAATCAGTTGAACTGCGCCACGCGCCATTCTTCTTGTGGATTCAAGACTTGTCTGTACAGGACCCTTATTTCATTTTGCCGGTGATCATGGGTGCCACCATGTTTATCCAGCAAACGCTTAACCCTGCGCCTGCAGACCCCATGCAAGCCAAGATTATGAAGATGTTGCCGGTCGTGTTTACGGTGTTCTTCCTTTGGTTCCCAGCGGGTCTGGTACTTTACTGGGTGTGTAACAACGTCTTGTCTATTACTCAGCAATATGTGATTACCAAGCGCATTGAAAAAACCATGGCTGCACGTAAGCACTAAACAGCGGCGCATAAAGATGATAAAAAGGCCTCTAAGAGGCCTTTTTTGTAATTAATGAACTGTACCACGCAGTCGAAGGTTTCGGAGTAAGGGGCCCTACCACTATGCACACAGACCAAGACACCATTTGTGCTCAAGCCACACCTCCCGGCCGCGGTGGCGTAGGTATTATCCGCCTGTCTGGGCCTAAGGCTTTGGCCTATGGGCAACAGTTAAGCCACAATAAGGGCCAGATACGCCACGCTCATTATGGCGCCTTTTTGGACACTCAGGGTGAGCAGATAGACGCTGGCATTAGCATCTTCTTTAAAGGCCCTGATTCATTTACCGGCGAAGACGTGTTTGAGTTTCAAGGCCACGGTGGTCAGGTAGTCATGGACTTGTTGCAACGGGAGCTGAGCCAGCTGGGTGCCCGCATAGCCAGGCCGGGTGAGTTTTCTGAACGGGCCTTTCTCAACGATAAGCTAGACCTAGCCCAGGCCGAGTCTATTGCCGACTTAATTGATGCCAGCTCCGAGCAAGCTGCTCGCAATGCCTTGCGCTCATTGCAGGGGGTGTTCTCTACCCATGTGAACGCCTTGGTAGAAAGCCTTATTTACCTACGCCTCTATGTTGAAGCTGCCATCGATTTTCCCGAAGAAGAAATCGATTTCTTGGCCGATGGCAAGGTTGCTGCCTTACTTGAACAAGTAACCCAGGATCTAGACCAGCTACTAGCACAAGCCCACCAGGGCAGCCTGTTGCAAGAAGGCATGCAGGTGGTTATTGCCGGCGAGCCAAACGCCGGGAAATCCAGCTTACTTAATGCGTTGGCCGGCCAAGACCGGGCCATAGTTACCGACATTGCAGGCACCACCCGGGACCTTCTAAAAGAAGCCATACACATCGATGGCTTACCCTTGCATATTGTCGACACCGCTGGCCTGCGGGACAGCCCAGACCGAGTCGAGCAAATCGGCATTGAGCGAGCCCTAGAAGCCATTGCTAATGCCGATCAGGTTCTGTTACTGCAAGATGCCCAAGATCCGGTGTCACCCCAAGCACATTGGCGCAAGCTTATGGGTGAGCGACCCATGCCCAAACAGCTCACCTTGGTGCGCAATAAAATCGACCTCGCCAAAATACAGCCACAACTAACTCAAGTTGAGGGCCTTGACTGCATTTACTTAAGCGCTAAACAAGGCCTTGGTCTCGACCTATTACGCCAACAATTGAAGCAAGCCGTGGGCTATCAAGCAACACTTGAAGGTGGCTTTAGTGCCCGCCGCCGGCACCTCGACGCCCTCAAACGCTGCCAAACATTGCTACAAGATGGTGCTGCCCAGCTAACTTACAGCCAAGCTGGAGAGCTATTAGCCGAAGACTTGCGCTTAGCTCAACAGTGCCTCAATGAAATCACCGGTAATTTTACCAGTGACGATTTATTGGGCCGCATATTTGGTTCTTTTTGTATCGGAAAATAAGTCTTTATGACAATTAAAAAGCACATACTCTGCATTGAAGACGAGCTGGATATCCAAGAGATTATTGCCTATAACTTAGGCAATAATGGCTACCAGGTTAGCCTTGCTGCCGACGGCCTCAGTGGCTTAGAACTGGCTCAAAAACAACTGCCAGACCTTATACTGCTAGACATGATGCTGCCTAAATTAAACGGTATGCAGGTGTGTGAGCGGCTCAAGTCCAATGCCAAAACCCAAGCCATTCCCATTATTATGTTATCGGCCCGCAGCGAAGAGGCCGACGTCATTGGCGGCCTAGGCCAAGGTGCCGATGACTATATAACCAAGCCCTTTAGCCAAGCCGAACTGTTAGCGCGCATTAGCGTGGTTTTGCGCCGCACCCATGTGGCCGTTAAAAGCTTGTCCATTGGCCCCCTGAACCTTAATATTGATGGCTATAGCTGTACCCTTGCCGACCAAACAATCAAGCTCACCACCACAGAGTTCAAACTATTACACACCTTGGTGGCACAGCCAGGACGCGCATTTTCTCGCGAACAGTTAATTTTATCAGCCCTGGGAGAGCAATCAGAGGTGGTGGATCGCAATGTTGACGTGCACATAGGTTCCATTCGCAAAAGCTTGGGCAGTGCCGCGTCATTAATCGAAACCGTACGCGGTGTAGGTTATCGCTGTAGCCCAAAATTAAGCCCTAAGCCCAACCCTGGGACAAAGGCGTAAAATGCGCCACTCACCTATATTCTTAAAACTCTACGCCGGTTTTGCGGTCGTCATTTTATTTAGCGTAATGATCGTAGGTTTAATGGTGCAGCGACAAATTGAACAAGCCAGCTTACGTGACATCAGCAACAACTTAACCAGCCAGGCCTATATTCTACAGCACTCCTTTGCCAACTTAGGCCACCAAAACCAAGCCCAAATACAACAACAAGTCGTGCAAATAGGCCACCGCATAGACACCCGCATTACCTTGCTCACAAAAGCCGGACAAGTGATTGCTGATTCTGAATTTGGACCTCCGCAAATGGATAACCACCGCTACCGACCAGAAATTATTGCGGCCCATAAAGCCGGCATCGGCCAGTCTCGGCGCTATAGTAAAACTCTCAATAAACCCATGCTGTATGTCGCAGTCGCAGCGCTCAATAGTGATAGCAAATTGGGCTATATACGCACCGCTCTATCCACCCAACGCATCGACGAGGAAATCAGCTACTTACGCCGCGTCATTGTTATCGCTGCAAGCCTAACTGGGCTAATCGCTTTATTTATTGGTTATTGGTTAGCCATAGGCTTTGCTCGGCCGCTGCGCCAAATGACGTTAATCGCCAAAAACTACGCCCATGGCCGCTACCAATTGCGCATTCCCAGCCTTCGACAGGATGAAATCGGCGACCTCGCCCGTTCGCTCAACCAAATGGCCGACATTTCAGAGCAAAGATTCGACACCATTAAAACCGAGCGCGATCAGCTTTCCACCATTCTCAAAAGCATGAATGAAGGCGTGATCACCGTCACCAGCGAAGGCCTCATCAGCCATGTTAATGCCGCCGCCTGTCGTATGTTGCGTACCAGCAGCGAGCGTTGTTTAGGCCAGTCTCTTAAACACATTGATAGCTCCACTAATCTAGACCAAGCCTTTGTGCAATGCCAGCAACTAAAAGCTAATGTTGAGCGCCAGATCCAACTCAGCGGCTATGCCTTTGCACGCCACTATCGCCTGCATGTCACCCTACTTAAGCAGTCTCTTCAGGCCGGTGCCATATTGGTATTGCAGGACGTCACCGACGTGCAACGCATCGACAAAATGCGTGCCGATTTCGTTGCTAACGCCTCCCATGAGTTAAAAACCCCCATTACCGCCATTCGTGGTTTCGCCGAGACCTTGCTCACCGGCGAGCACATAGAGGCGAGCATGAAACAGCGCTTTATGCGCAAAATTCACGGTCAATCCATTCGCTTATCGGATTTGGTATCGGATTTACTGACCTTATCTCGCCTAGAGAACAATGACGAAGCCTTTAACACCCAAGTCGATCTGCAACAGGTAATTCAAAAGGTCTGCGCCAACCTGCAAGCAGTTGCCCAAAGCCAGCAAGTACGCCTAGAATTAGCCACCAATCATAGCCCCAAGCAGGCCGCTATTATGGTGTTTGGCGACGCCCAGGCCCTTGGGCAGATGGCCACTAACCTCATCGACAACGCCATCAAATACACCGCCCAACAGGGTCAAGTATGCGTCAGTGTGGAGCTACAAGAGGGCGAGGCGATGTTTAGCGTCACTGATGACGGCTTAGGCATTGAAGCCGCCGATCAAGCACGCATTTTCGAGCGCTTTTATCGTGTCGACAAGGCCCGTTCACAATCCCTAGGTGGCACCGGTTTGGGCCTGGCCATTGTTAAACATATCGTGCAAAGCCACCAGGGCCGTATCGAATTGCAAAGCCAACTCAATAAGGGCTCAACCTTTAAGGTGCATATTCCCCTGGTCGCCAAGCCAGACTAATTGTTAAAAACTCATTAATCTTTATACTGCCTTAACAAAGGGTCTTTATAATGCCCAGCCATTATCGACCTTCCTTTAATGTTAGAGGCAATTCACATGGCAAGTCCTATCCTTAGTTTGTTTGGCCAATCTCCCATCAAGCCGTTACAAAAGCACATGCATACCGTGGTGCAATGCGTGGAAGAATTAATACCCTATTTTCAAGCTGTGATTAAAGAAGACTGGGCGGCTGTAGAAGCGGCCTACAACAGCATCTCCGATTTTGAAGGCCAAGCCGACGACCAAAAGCGAGACATCCGTCTGCACCTACCCAAAAGCTTGTTTATGCCCATTAACCGGTCCGACTTAATTCACCTATTGAGCAAGCAAGATAAGGTCTGTAACACCGCCAAAGACATTGCCGGTTTAATCCTTGGTCGCAAGCAAGTAGTACCCAAGAAAATCGCTAGCGACATGAGCGCCTATGTTAAGTCTGCCGTAGCGGTGGCCATCGAAGCCAAAGTTGTGATCGACGAACTCGACGAACTCATTGGTTCAGGTTTTGGTGGGCGTGAAATTGATCGCATAAACAAGTGCATCACCAAGCTCGACAAAGCCGAGCACAAAAATGATAAACGCCAAATCATCTTACGCACCAAATTACACGAAATTGAAGCCGATTTACCCCCCATCGATGCCATGTTTTTGTACAAGACCATCGAAGCCATTGGCAACCTGGCCGACCGTGCCCAAAGCGCCGGCGAACAGATTCAAATCATTATTGCTCGCTAAACCTACCCAGCCTAATCGCCAACAGATATAGAGACATTATTATGGAAGTATTAAACGAGTACGGTCAGATTTTACTTATTCTTGCCATTATTTTTGGTTTGTTTATGGCTTGGGGTGTGGGCGCCAACGACGTGGCAAATGCCATGGGTACCTCCGTTGGCTCAGGCGCCATTACCGTGCGCCAGGCCATTGTCATCGCCATGATCTTTGAATTTGCCGGCGCTTACCTGGCCGGTGGCGAAGTGACCGCCACTATTCGCAAAGGCATTATTGACCCACTCTCCTTGCAAGGCACGCCAGAGTATCTAGTTTACGGTATGTTATCGGCCTTACTCGCAGCCGGCACCTGGTTATTAGTTGCCTCCATCGTTGGCTGGCCAGTGTCCACTACCCACTCGATTGTTGGTGCTATTGTAGGTTTTGCCGCCGTGGCAATCTCTGTGGATGCCGTCAATTGGAGTAAGGTAAGCACCATCGCCGCCAGTTGGATAGTGTCACCGGTACTGGCCGCCAGCATCTCCTATATGCTCTTTAAGAGCGTACAAAAACTCATCCTCGACACCGACTCTCCGTTTGAAAATGCCAAGCGCTATGTGCCCATATACATGTTTATGGTGGGCTTTATGATTACCATGGTGACTTTAATCAAGGGCCTCAAACATGTCTTTAAAGACATTGGCTTTAGCTTAAGTTATTTTGAAATGTCCATGGTTGCAGCCTTGGCAGGCTTAGCCGTGGCCATCATTGGCAGCCTTCTACTAACCCGTGTTAAACGTAACAAGGCCATTGAAGAACAGGATCGCTATGCCAATGTCGAAAAGGTATTTGCCGTACTCATGGTATTTACCGCCTGCGCCATGGCCTTTGCCCATGGCTCAAATGATGTGGCCAACGCCGTAGGCCCCATGGCCGCCGCTGTCGCCACCATTAAGTCGGGTGCCGTGACTGCTAAATCAAGCATGCCTACGTGGATATTGTTAGTTGGCGGCATTGGCATCGTGGTGGGCTTAGTCACCTATGGTTACAAGGTGATGGCCACCATTGGCACCAAGATCACAGAGCTCACACCCAGCCGCGGCTTTGCAGCCACCTTGGGGGCCTCAGCCACAGTAGTACTTGCGTCGGGCATTGGCCTGCCCATCTCCACTACCCACACCCTGGTAGGCGCGGTATTGGGTGTAGGTTTAGCCCGTGGCTTGGCGGCCATCAACTCAACTTACGCGTTGTAGGCAGTATTTTCATCTCCTGGATCATCACCTTGCCCGCAGGCGCACTGCTATCCATTACCTTTTTCTACATCTTCAAGGCGGTTTTTTCGTAGCCTTAACTCACCCAACCCAGCCTTAGGCTGGGCATATCCACCAAATGGCCCAATAAATCTGAGTTTTATATGCCGAAAAAGGTTACAAATCAAGAATTGTGAAAAAATTTATTATTCCACTATAAATACTTATCCACAATTTATGCAGAACATTTACTGACTATGCCCCATCTTATACAGAGTTAGTCTGATCTATGCAGGCAGTAAACTAGATTCCAGCCAATACTTATCCACATTATCCACAGATATATTCACATTTTATTAATATTCACCACAAAATAAATATTTAACGTTAATTTTGACCTTAAAGTCTGTGTATAACTTGCGAGTAGAGAGTCAACAAACTTGTGGGTAACATTAGCCTGTGTATAACTGCCCTAGTTACACACAGGCCATATGCAAGATTTAATACCTAGATTCAGTCTAAACCCACACCTTTATCATCAGTTTAACTTATTGTTTTATATATTATTTTAAAGGTTATACATAAAAAACATGCTGCTTAATAATAACAACAATAACTATATATAATATATATACTTCTTTAAATACTTAACAACTAACAACTGGTAACTTTAACTTCCCTCACTGGTGATTTATTAACCAAGTTAAAAACGCTATACTAGATCGCTAATATTTATTTTCTTGGGCAGGGAATAGTTCGTGGATTTTACTTCACATTTTGACGTTATCGTAATTGGTGGTGGCCATGCAGGCACAGAAGCTGCATTGGCCAGTGCTCGCTTGGGCGCGCAAACTCTACTATTAACGCACAACATGGATACTCTGGGTCAAATGTCCTGTAACCCAGCCATTGGTGGTATTGGAAAAAGTCATTTGGTACGTGAAATAGATGCTTTAGATGGAATTATGGCTCGAGCCACAGACCAAGCAGGTATTCAATTTAGGGTGCTCAACTCTCGTAAAGGCCCTGCGGTAAGAGCAACTCGTGCCCAAGCAGATCGTAGCTTGTACCGTAGTGCGATACGACAAACCCTTGAACAACAGGAAAATCTGTTTATATTCCAACAGGCTGTAGATGATTTGATCATTGAACAAGATCAAATCATTGGGGTTAATACCAACATGGGGCTTAATTTCTTTGCCCAACAAGTGGTTATGACAACGGGAACATTTTTAGGTGGAATTATTCACATTGGCATGCAACAAAGCCAAGGCGGCCGCGCTGGCGATCCGCCGGCTAATGCATTGTCACAACGCTTACGTGAAAGACCATTTCGTATTGAACGTTTAAAAACCGGTACCCCACCACGCATTGACCGCCGTACGGTAGATTTTTCGGTGATGCAGGAGCAACCAGGTGATACACCAACACCAGTGATGTCTATGTTGGGTAAAGTCAGTGATCATCCGCAACAAGTACCTTGCCACATCACCCACACCAATATTAAAACCCATGATTTAATTCGTCAAAGCCTTGATAGATCACCCTTATATGCCGGTGTAATCGAAGGGGTTGGGCCACGTTATTGTCCATCTATTGAAGACAAAATCATGCGCTTTGCCGATAAAGACAGCCATCAAATTTTTGTTGAACCTGAAGGCCTTACCAGTATTGAGCTTTATCCTAATGGTATTTCCACCAGCCTGCCCTTTGACGTACAACTAGATTTTGTTAGATCCATCGTTGGTTTTGAAAACGCACATATAATACGTCCAGGTTATGCCATTGAGTATGATTATTTTAATCCTCAAGACCTAAAAGCTACGCTAGAAACCAAGCTTATTAGCGGGCTTTATTTTGCCGGTCAAATCAATGGCACTACGGGCTACGAAGAAGCTGCAGCTCAAGGTTTGTTAGCAGGTGCTAATGCGGGCTTAAAAGCCTTAGGTAAAGACAGCTGGACAACTCGACGTGATCAAGCCTATTTGGGCGTAATGGTAGATGATCTTGTAACTAACGGCACTCAAGAACCTTACCGCATGTTTACTAGCCGCGCAGAATATCGGTTATTACTTAGGGAAGATAATGCTGATCAACGACTGACAGAAATTGGTTATAAATTAGGTCTTGTGGGTGAACAGCGTTGGCGTGCATTTAATGAAAAGTGCGAAGCCATTGAACAACGTAAACAATTGATGCGCGCAACTAAAGTCACACTACATAATGATTTAGGTAAGCAGCTGGAAGATTTGTTAGCCCAACCATTAAGCAAAGATACTAATTTACTGGATATTCTTAAGCGCCCAGAACTAACCTATAAAAAGTTACATCAAGCTGCTCAACTGGCCCATATTGATGCCACTGTAGGCGAGCAAATTGAGATTGATATTAAATACGCGGGCTACATTGAACGCCAAAAAGATGATGTTGAGCGCTTAAAAAGACATGAATCTACAGTAATTCCAGCAGACTTTAACTATCAGCAAATACATGGCTTGTCTAACGAAGCAACGGCTAAGTTAGAGCTAATACGCCCCGCCAATTTGGGTATGGCCAGTCGTATTCAAGGGGTAACACCTGCGGCCTTATCGTTATTACTCATCTACCTAAAGAAACATAAAGCTAAATCAGTCACATCCTTGGCCAGTTAAATATGACACTTCAAACCCATGAGCAATGGCGTGCTCTCATTAGCCACGGTTGTGAGCAGCTACAAGTTAAACTTAATGACCAGCAATTAAATCTACTTGTAAGTTATATAGAACAACTAGTGAAGTGGAACAAAGCCTACAATCTGACTGCCATTCGTGATCCATTGGAAATGATCAAACTGCATATATTAGACAGTTTAGCGATCGTTAAACCACTGGCTCAATATAACCCCCAACGGTTAATTGATATTGGTACTGGAGCCGGCTTACCGGGCATGATATTAGCCATTGTTTGGCCCCAAAAAAGCATTCATTTATTGGATACTAATGGCAAAAAAACCCGTTTTTTAACTCAGTTTAAGCATTTGCATGGGCTAGATAACGTCACAGTATTACACCAACGCTGTGAAACTTATGGGCCAGAGTTAGGTTATGATATTGTACTGTCACGGGCCTTTGCTTCAATTAGCGATATGCTAGGTGGTTGTGCGCAGTTGGTTACAAAAACAGGCTTATTTATTGCCATGAAAGGCGCCTATCCTCAAGCAGAATTAGACGCTATGCCCTTGGGATTTAGCCTGTTAAACTGTGTCGCCTTGCAAGTACCAAGTGTAAATGCACAAAGGCACTTACTCGCTATTCAAAAGCAACAATAAAGGTCATACGTGAGCAAAGTAATTGCCATAACTAATCAAAAAGGCGGCGTTGGTAAAACCACCACTTGTGTCAACCTAGCCGCGTCACTGGTGGCCATTAAGCGCCGTGTACTAGTGATAGATATAGACCCCCAGGGCAATGCGACTATGGGTAGTGGTATTGAAAAAAACAATTTGCGCTATTCTGTGCTTGATGTACTCAGCCAAAGAGTCGACATTAACCAAGCTCTGCAAATTAATACCCCTGCAGGCTATGATCTATTACCAGCTAATGGTGATTTAACCGCTGCCGAAGTTGAGTTGATTCAAGTAGAACAAAAGGAAGCACGCTTACGCATTGCCTTAAGTCAGCTTCAGCACCGTTACGATTTTGTATTCATCGACTGCCCGCCTTCGTTGAATATGCTCACCGTTAACGCCATGGCTTGTGCCAATAGTGTATTGGTACCTATGCAATGCGAATACTATGCCTTAGAAGGTATAAGTGCTCTACTTAATACCGTGAAACTAATCAAAAATAGTATCAACCCTGGCTTAGTGATCGAAGGTATTTTACGTACCATGTATGATCCGCGTAATAGCCTTACCAACGACGTGTCACACCAACTAATTAACCATTTTGGTGATTTAGTGTATCGCACAGTGATCCCTCGTAATGTGCGCCTGGCCGAAGCGCCAAGTCATGGGTTGCCAGCTTTGATGTATGATAAACATTCCCGTGGTGCGGTGGCTTATTTGGCTTTAGCCAGTGAATTTATGCGCCAACAAGGAAATAAGTAGAGTCTCATTATGGTTAAAAAACGTGGTCTTAATCGTGGTTTAGAAGCCTTGCTGCAAGGTGCAGGCAGTCTTGATATGGATTTAACCCAATCCGTCCCTGCCGCCAAAGATGGCTTGCAAGATTTGCCCATAGAATGGATTCAAAGAGGCGTGTATCAGCCGCGCAAGGATATTGATCCAGAAACATTGGAAGAACTTGCTGCCTCCATTCGGGTGCATGGCATTATGCAGCCTATTGTGGTGCGCTCTATAGGCATAGATCGTTACGAAATCATCGCTGGCGAGCGGCGCTGGCGAGCGGCGCAGTTGGCACAGCTAGATAGTATCCCGGCGCTTATTAAAGAAGTGGGTGATGAAGCTGCTATTGCCATGGCCCTGATTGAGAACATTCAGCGCGAAGACCTCAATGCCATAGAAGAAGCCACGGCATTAAACCGTTTACAGCAAGAGTTTGAACTAACACAGCAAGAGGTGGCCGACGCGGTGGGTAAATCTCGCAGCGCCATTGCTAACTTATTGCGTTTACTGCAGCTAAGCGAACCCGTGCGCTTAATGCTTGAGCGGGGCGACTTAGAAATGGGCCACGCCCGTTGCTTATTAACCTTAGAAGCAACGCTGCAACATCAAATAGCTCGCGAAGTAGTGGCTAAAGGCTTGTCTGTGCGGCAAACAGAAGAACTGGTACGCCGAGCCCAGCTAGCACCCAAACAAGTGGTCCAAAAGGTGCCTGATGCAGACCTCAATCAATTGCAAAATCGTTTGTCCGATGCCTTAGGCACGGCAGTGACTATACGGCAATCGGCCAAAGGCAAGGGTAAACTAACCATTAATTATACGACTTTAGACCAACTTGATGGCATTATTTCTAGGTTAGAGCCATAGTCTGGTTGAGATTTAAGTTCAAACTGCCTATAATCTTTGGCGCTGTGCTGGTTGTGACTAGTGCAGTTAATATTTAAGCCAACAATCAATGGACCCATTAAGTTCTTATGGCGCTCAATAAAGCTCCTATTTGGTTGCAAAAAACATTAACCTATCAGGCCCTAATTGTGGTGCTGATTGGAGTGGGTTTATCTATAACAAACTGGGTTACAGGTTTATCTGTGATTCTTGGTGGTGCCATTTACAGCCTGCCCGCCTATTGGGCCTTAAAGCGCGAATTTAAGCGCAAGCCCAAAGCAGATGCAAAGCATACTTTGGCACAAATGTACGGCAATGAAATGCTTAAACTGGGTATGACCGTGGTCTTGTTTAGTTTAGCCTTTGGTTTAATCAAGCCTCTGAATCCATTAGCTCTACTATTGGCCTTCGTTGGCTCACACGTGCTGGCAGCAATGTTACCAGTGGTTATAGATAAACAAACTTCTACGAAAACAAAGTGAGATAAAGCATGGCAGCTGGCATGACGTCCTCTGAGTATATCGCTCATCACCTGACGAACTTAACCTATGGCAAGCACCCAGTGAACGGCTGGAGCTTTGCAGAATCTGGCGATCAAGCCGCAGAGATGGGCTTTATGGCCATCAATGTGGACTCCATGGCCTGGTCAATTGGTCTTGGCGCATTTTTCATCTGGATGTTTAGCCGCGTGGCTAGAACAGCCACCGCAGGGGTACCGTCAGGTGCGCAAAACTTCATTGAAATGATCATCGAATTTGTTGATGACAACGTGAAGAGCGTGTTCCATCACAAGAATGCCATCATTGCGCCTATGGCATTGACCATTTTCGTATGGGTGTTCTTAATGAACCTCATGGACTTAATTCCCGTGGACTGGATTCCAAGCTTGGCGTCAGCTGCAGGCATTGGCTTCATGAAGATCGTGCCGTCAACGGACTTAAACGTCACCATGGGCATGGCCGTGTCGGTATTTATTCTCATTATCTATTACTCAATTAAGCAAAAGGGCCTGATGGGCTATCTGGGCGAACTGAGCCTACAACCTTTTGGTGTGTGGGCCTTACCCTTCAACTTGTTCCTAGAGCTAGTTGGCTTAATTGCGAAACCTATTTCATTAGCTTTGCGTTTGTTCGGTAACATGTACGCAGGCGAAATGATCTTTATTCTGATTGCACTACTACCCTTTTGGGCCCAGTGGATGTTATCGGTGCCGTGGGCCTTGTTCCACATCCTAATCATCACTTTGCAGGCATTTATCTTTATGGTGCTGACCATTGTGTATTTGGCGATGGCTCACGACCATCATTAATCAGTACCTTTTTACTTTTAACTACTAATCTCACTTTATTGGAGAAACAAAATGGAAATGGCATTATTGTATATTGCTGGCGCATTGATCTTGGGCATGTCTGCCGTTGGCGCAGCTGTTGGTATCGGCGTTTTAGGTGGTAAGTTCTTGGAAGGCGCTGCGCGTCAGCCAGAATTGATCCCATTACTTCGTACTCAGTTCTTCATCATGATGGGCCTAACCGACGCGGTACCTATGATCGGTGTTGGTATCAGCCTTTACATCATGTTTGCGGTTGCCTAAAGGTCATCTTTAACCAACCCATACGGATGGAGGTCTTGCCATGAATATGAACATGACAATTTTGGGCCAGATCATATCTTTTATTATCTTCGTGTACTTGTGCATGAAGTACGTTTGGCCACCGCTTACCGCGGCTTTGGCAGAGCGTCAAAAGAAGATCGCTGAAGGTTTAGATGCAGCTGATAAGGCCGCACGTGAACTCGAAGACGCCCAGCAGTCTGTGGAAACAGCACTGCAAGAAAGTAAAGCGCAAGCAGCTACTCTTATTGAGCAAGCTAATAAGCGCGCTAGTCAGATCATTGATGAAGCTAAAGAAACAGCTCAAGCCGAAGCCGACCGCATTAAAGTGGCCGCTGCAGCTGACGTTGAACAGGAAGTTAACCGTGCCAAAGAAGCGCTCCGCGCTCAAGTTGCAACACTTGTTGTTGCTGGTGCAGAAAAAATCCTGGGCGCATCAATTGATGTAAACAACCACAAAGAGCTTGTCGATAAGTTGGCAGCCGAATTGTAAGAGAGGTTAACGATGGCTGAATCCATTACTGTTGCCCGTCCTTACACCAAGGCCGCTTTTGAAACGGCATTGGCCCAAGGCGACTTGGGTAGCTGGTCGGAATTTTTGAACATGGCCGCAGCGGTTGTTGCGGACGCAGGTTTAGCTCAAGTTTTGGATAACCCAGAACTAACGGCCGAACAAAAAGCCCAGCTAGTGACAGACGTAGTAAACGCCAGTCACCCAGTATCTCAGCAAGCTCAGAATTTTCTGACTTTGTTGGCCGAAAACAAGCGCTTGTCATTGTTACCTGAGGTGTCAAATTTATTTGAAACCTTAAAGGCCAATCAGGAGCAGTCGGTAGACGTTTCTATAGTGAGCGCCTTTGATTTAGGTAAAAAGCAACAAGACAAATTGGCTCAAGCATTAAATGCCATGTTGTCGCGCGAAATCAACATTACTAGCACCACCGATGCGTCACTGATCGGCGGTGTCATCGTCCATGCGGGCGACCTAGTGATTGATGGTTCCGTTAAAGGCAAACTAAGCAAATTGGCTGAGGCCATGAATGCCTGAGTGTGAGGAATAAAGCATGCAACAACTGAATCCTTCAGAGATCAGTGAAATCATCAAGAAGCGTATTGAGCAACTTGATGTATCATCTGAAGCCCAAAATGAGGGCACAATTGTTAGCGTAGCCGATGGTATCGTATTGATACACGGCCTAGCTGACGCAATGTACGGGGAAATGATTGAATTCCCTGGTGGTATATATGGCATGGCCATGAACTTGGAGCGCGACTCTGTTGGCGCCGTAGTTCTTGGTGACTACGAAGATTTGGTCGAAGGCCAAACCGCTCGTTGTACCGGTCGTATCCTAGAAGTTCCAGTAGGCCCAGAATTGTTGGGTCGGGTGGTAGACGGCCTAGGCAACCCTATCGATGGTAAAGGTCCGATCAATACTGATCTAACCGACGCCGTAGAAAAAGTAGCCCCGGGTGTAATCGAACGTAAATCTGTAGACCAGCCTGTACAGACTGGCCTTAAGGCGATCGACGCCATGGTTCCTGTAGGCCGCGGCCAACGCGAACTCATCATTGGTGACCGCCAGACTGGTAAGTCTGCCATTGCCATCGATGCCATCATCAACCAAAAAGGCACTGGCGTTAAGTGTATCTACGTGGCCATTGGCCAGAAGCAGTCGACCATTGCTAACGTAGTACGTAAGCTAGAAGAACACGGCGCTATGGCTCACACCATCGTTGTTAACGCAGGTGCTGCTGACTCAGCCGCCATGCAGTTCTTGTCGCCTTATGCTGGCACCACCATGGGTGAATACTTCCGTGACCGTGGCGAAGACGCATTGATCGTATTTGATGACCTGACCAAGCAAGCTTGGGCTTATCGTCAAATCTCTTTGTTGTTACGTCGTCCTCCAGGCCGTGAAGCTTATCCTGGTGACGTGTTCTATTTACACTCCCGCTTACTTGAGCGTGCGTCCCGTGTAAACGTAGACTATGTAGAAGCGTTTACCAAAGGTGAAGTTAAAGGTAAGACCGGTTCTTTAACCGCATTGCCTATTATCGAAACCCAAGGTGGTGACGTATCGGCTTTTGTGCCGACTAACGTAATCTCTATCACCGACGGCCAGATTTTCTTGGAAACTGACTTGTTCAACGCCGGTATCCGCCCAGCCATTAACGCTGGTTTGTCTGTATCGCGTGTAGGTGGTGCAGCACAAACTAAAATCATCAAGAAGTTAGGTGGTGGTATTCGTTTGGCATTGGCTCAGTACCGTGAATTGGCAGCCTTCTCTCAGTTCGCATCTGACTTGGATGACGCCACGCGCGCCCAGTTAGAGCACGGTCAAAGTGTGACCGAGCTAATGAAGCAGCACCAGTACTCGCCTATGAGCGTGGCCGAAATGGCCATCAGCCTATTTGCAGCTAACGAAGGTTTCCTTAGAGACGTAGCCATTAACAAGATTGGCGACTTCGAAGCCGCTCTAATTTCTTACATGAACAGCGAACATAACGCCGTGATGACCCAGGTGAATGAATCTGGTGACTTCAACGACGACATCGCTGCTTCCTTTAAGTCTGCACTAGAGCAGTTTAAGGCAACTCAAACCTGGTAATGCGCAGGGCCTTAGCCTAGTTGATAGGTTGAGGTCACGCACTACCAAGGTAAGTTACTTAATAGATAGGTAAGCATATGGCAGTCGGAAAAGAAATAAAGACCCAGATTGCGAGTATCAAGGGTACGCAAAAAATCACTAGCGCCATGGAAATGGTTGCGGCGAGTAAAATGCGTAAAGCACAGGAACGTATGAATCAGAGCCGTCCTTACGCAGATAAAATGCGTGAAGTGATTGCTCACCTTGCCCGTTCCAACCCTGAGTACAAGCATCTGTATTTGCAACAACGCGAGTTGAAGCGGGTGGGTTACATTGTGGTTTCTTCCGATCGTGGTTTGTGTGGTGGTTTAAACATTAACGTGTTTAAGAAAACCGTACAGAGCATGGCTGAGCATGATCAAAACGGCATTCAGATCGACATCTGTGCCCTTGGTTCTAAATCAGCAACCTTCTTTAACAACTACGGCGGCAACGTGGTAGCAAGCAAGACCCAGTTGGGTGATAAGGCCGAAGCGGCCGAACTCATCGGCGCAGTAAAGGTGATGCTTGATAGTTATGACGAAGGACGGTTGGACGCCTTGTACGTGGTATACAATACATTTGTTAATACCATGACCCAAGAACCCAGCGTAGTACAACTTGTGCCTTTGCAGGCAGACCCGAATGAAGAGGGCATGAGCCACCATTGGGACTACCTCTACGAGCCAGATGCCCGTGAATTACTCACTGGCCTTTTGACCCGTTATGTAGAATCTTTAGTGTATCAAGCTGTGGTAGAAAATAACGCTTGTGAGCAGGCCGCGCGGATGATCGCTATGAAAAGCGCCACCGATAACGCGGGTGATCTGATAGATGACCTTCAGATGATTTACAACAAGGCCCGTCAATCTGCGATTACTCAGGAAATTTCTGAGATCGTGAGTGGCGCGTCAGCCGTTTAACCTGGCTTGTGGTTAACGGCCGAGCAACAGTTTTCGAGAGAGGAATAAATTATGAGTAGCGGACGTATCGTACAGATTATCGGCGCTGTAATCGACGTGGAATTTCCACGTGATTCTGTGCCAAAAGTATATGACGCATTAATCGTTGACGCTAAGGGCACAACCTTAGAAGTTCAGCAGCAGTTGGGCGACGGCGTAGTACGCACCATTGCCATGGGTCAGACCGAAGGTCTAAGCCGTGGTTTGGACGTATCTAACACCGGCGGCGCCATTAAAGTGCCCGTGGGCAAAGCCACCTTAGGTCGCATCATGGACGTATTGGGTAACCCCATCGACCAGTGCGGACCCATTGGCGAAGAAGTGCGTATGCCTATTCATCGTAAGGCACCGGGTTACGATGAGCAAGCAGCCAGTAACGAATTGCTAGAAACCGGCATCAAAGTGATCGACTTAATCTGTCCTTTCGCCAAAGGCGGTAAGGTTGGATTATTTGGCGGTGCAGGTGTAGGCAAAACCGTAAACATGATGGAGCTTATCCGTAACATCGCCATCGAGCACAGTGGTTACTCTGTGTTTGCAGGTGTAGGTGAGCGTACTCGTGAAGGTAACGATTTCTACTACGAGATGAAAGAGTCCAACGTATTGGACAAGGTATCTCTAGTTTACGGACAAATGAACGAGCCTCCAGGAAACCGCCTACGTGTGGCCCTAACTGGTTTGACCATGGCCGAGCAGTTCCGTGATGAAGGTAACGACGTATTGTTGTTTATCGACAACATCTACCGTTACACCTTGGCGGGAACCGAAGTGTCTGCATTGTTGGGTCGTATGCCTTCTGCGGTAGGTTACCAGCCAACTCTAGCGTCAGAAATGGGTGTTTTGCAGGAGCGTATTACCTCCACCAAGACCGGCTCTATCACTTCTATCCAAGCGGTATACGTACCAGCGGATGACTTGACTGACCCGTCTCCAGCAACCACTTTCTCGCATTTGGATGCCACCGTGGTATTGTCTCGTCAGATCGCCGAATTGGGTATTTACCCAGCCATCGATCCGCTAGACTCTAGCTCACGTCAGCTAGATCCACTAGTGATTGGCCAAGAGCACTACGACATTGCGCGGGGTGTGCAGGGTATTCTTCAGCGCTACAAAGAGCTAAAGGACATCATTGCCATCTTGGGTATGGACGAATTGTCTGATGAAGATAAGCAAGCGGTAACCCGTGCGCGTAAGATTCAGCGTTTCTTGTCTCAGCCTTTCTTCGTTGCTGAAATCTTTACCGGTTCACCTGGTAAGTATGTTTCCCTTAAGGAAACCATCAGTGCCTTTAAGGGTATTTTGGCTGGCGAATACGACGATCTTCCAGAGCAGGCCTTCTACATGGTTGGCGGCATTGAAGAAGTGGTCGAGAAAGCCAAGAGCATGTAATTGCATGGGTTTAGCGCTATTGGCGTTTGCTAATAGGCTAAGCCCAGCTTAAGAGGATAATCACATGGCTACTAGTGTAGATTGTGACATCGTAAGTGCAGAAGAATCCGTGTTTTCAGGTAAAGTACAATTTATCTCGCTCACGGGCAGTTTGGGTGAACTCGGTATTACTCCGGGCCACACACCACTGTTGAGCGAAGTTAAGCCAGGTCCTGTGCACATGCGCTTGGAATCCGGTGAAGAAGACGTATTTTACGTGTCGGGTGGTTTCTTAGAAGTTCAGCCTCACAAGATTACCTTGTTAGCTGATTCTGCCCTACGTGCAGCAGACTTAAACGAAGCCGCTGCTGAAGAAGCCAGCCGTCTAGCCGCACAGGCTATGGCGGATAAAACTTCTGAGTTTGAATACTCACGTGCAGCTGGTCAATTGGCCGAAGCTGTAGCTCAACTACGTACCTTGCGTCAGATTCGTCAGAAGCTAGGCAAGTAGTTCGCAGCACGGTACTCTAAAAGATAGTACCCTAAAAGGCAGCCTCGGCTGCCTTTTTTTGTTTTATTTATAAACTGAAAAAAGTGCTGAACTTTAGTAACATTAAGCGTCTAAGCTAAACAACAGAACATAAAAGCCACACAAGGATTGTACATGTCGTTAGAAGTCATCATTCTCGCCGCCGGTAAGGGCTCGCGTATGCGCTCAGACATGCCCAAGGTGTTGCACCTTTTGGCAGGCAAGCCCCTGTTGGTGCACACCGTGGCACAGGCTCAGTTATTAGAGCCTAGTCATACCCATATTATTGTTGGCTACCGCGCAGACCAAGTAGCAGCAGTGGTTGGCCCTATGGGCGCTAAATGCGTAACCCAAAAACAGCAACTAGGCACCGGCCACGCTGTGGCCCAAGCGATGCCTAGGGTGGCTGATGATGCCGTGGTGTTAGTGCTGTATGGTGACGTGCCCTTAGTGCCCGCGGCACTGATGCAAAAACTTACAGACCAAGCCGCCCATGGTGAGTTAGCTATCCTTACTGTTACCTTAGGCGACCCTAGCGGCTACGGCCGCATTGTGCGTGATGCACAAGGCAACATTGAAGCCATTGTTGAACACAAAGATGCCAATGCACAGCAGCTACAAATTAAAGAAATTAACACCGGCATATTAGCTGCCAAGGCGAGCTTGCTTAATGCCTGGTTACCGCGTATCGAAAGCAACAATGCGCAAGGTGAAATTTACCTTACCGACATAGTTGCCATAGCGGTGGCTGATGGCGTGGCCATTAACTACTTACAGCCCGATTTTCCCCAGCAAACCCAGGGGGTTAACGACCGCGTACAGTTAGCGCAACTCGAGCGCTGGTATCAATTGCAACAGGCGCATCAATTACTGCGCGATGGGGTACAGCTGGCGGACCCTGCAAGGTTTGATTTGCGCGGAGAATTGAGTGTAGGCCAAGACGTATACATTGATATTAATGTCATTTTCGAAGGCCAAGTTAGCTTGGCTGACGGCGTTCATATTGGCCCTAACTGCCACATAAAAGACTGCAGCATAGGTGCTGGAACCCAGGTGTTAGGCAACAGCATGATAGACAGCGCACAGGTTGCTGAGCATTGCACTATTGGGCCTTTTGCACGCTTACGGCCAGGTACGGTGTTGGCAGACCAAGCCAAGGTGGGCAATTTTGTAGAAACTAAAAAGACCTATTTAGGTAAAGGCTCTAAAGCCAATCACTTTACTTATTTGGGCGACACCACCGTGGGCGAAAAAGTAAATATTGGCGCCGGCACCATTACCTGCAACTATGATGGTGTGAATAAATTCAAAACCACCATTGGCGACGGTGCCTTTATAGGTTCCAACAGTGCTTTAGTTGCCCCGGTGAACATTGGTAAAGGCGCAACCGTTGGCGCAGGGTCTACCATTAGTAAAGACGTAGCCGATGGCCAGTTGGCCATTGCCCGTGGTAAACAACGCAATATAGCTTCATGGCCTAAGCCAGAAAAAATTTAACAAGGAAGAACAACTATGTGCGGAATAGTAGGTGCCATCGCTCAGCGTAATGTTAGCGGTATTTTACTTGAAGGACTTAAGCGGCTTGAATACCGGGGCTATGATTCATCGGGCGTGGCGTTGCTGGGGGCCAATGGCCTGCAACGTACCCGCCGAGTAGGCAAGGTAGCCAGTCTAGATGCGGCCCTCACTGCGCAGCCATTAAAGGGCGGCCTAGGCATTGCCCACACACGCTGGGCTACCCATGGTATTCCCAACGAAACCAATGCCCACCCGCACTGGTCGCATAGTAGCTTGGCGGTGGTGCACAATGGCATCATCGACAACTTTGAAGCCATTAAAGCCGAATTGATAAGTACCGGTTATGCCTTCGATAGCGACACAGACACCGAAGTCATCGCCCACTTAATCCACCGCAACCGTCAACAAGGCATGAGCTTAACAGCCGCCGTACGCGATGCTACAAGCCGCTGTGAAGGCGCCTATGCCTTAGGTGTGGTGGATGAAACCCAACCCGATTTATTACTGGCTGCACGTAAAGGCAGCCCCTTGGTCATTGGCCTTGGCAGTGATGAAAACTATATTGCCTCGGATCAGCTGGCGTTACTGCAAGTAACCGATCGATTTATGTTTTTGGAAGACGGCGACATTGCTGAAATCAGCCGTACTCAGGTGACCGTTACCGACGCCAATGGCAAGCTCGTAGAGCGCCCTACTCATCGCTACGAGCACAACGAAGAGAGTAGCGACAAAGGTGCCTACAAGCATTACATGCTCAAAGAAATCAACGAGCAGCCAAAGGCTGTGGCTAATTTAATTAGTCAACAGATCAAACATGGCGAGCTACAAAATATCCTTAGTGATGATGCCATAGCCGCCTTAGCTAATGCCAAAAGCGTACAAATTATCGCCTGCGGCACCAGTTATCTAGCCGGCATGGTGGCCAAATATTGGCTGGAAAGTTTGGCAGGTTTATCTTGTCAGGTAGAGGTGGCCAGTGAATACCGTTACCGCCAAGCCGTACTGCCACAAGATAGTTTGCTCATTACCTTGTCTCAATCTGGCGAGACGGCCGACAGTTTGGCGGCCTTGCGCCACATCGACAAAACCAAACTGGCCGCCAGCGTAGCTATTTGTAATGTGCCTTCAAGCAGCTTAGTGCGCGAATCTGACATGGTGCTATTGACTCAAGCTGGCCCAGAAATCAGTGTCGCTTCTACCAAGGCCTTCACCACTCAGCTGATTACCCTACTGCACCTTACTTTGCTGTTGGCAAAGCAGCGTACAGACCTAGACACCCAGCCCATCATAGAAGCCATGCAAACCCTGCCTGGAATTTTACAGCAGTGCTTGCAAATGGAAGATAAAATTGAAGCCGTAGCTCAGCGTTTTGCCGATAAACAGCACACTTTATTTCTGGGCCGTGGCAGTATGTACCCCATCGCCATGGAAGGCGCGCTAAAGCTCAAAGAGATTTCCTACATCCATGCCGAGGCATACCCCGCAGGCGAGCTTAAACACGGTCCACTGGCTTTAGTAGACGCCGACATGCCCGTAGTAGTGGTAGCGCCTAAAGACGACATGCTCGACAAACTCAAGGCTAACATGCAAGAAGTGCGTGCCCGTGGCGGCGAGCTGTTTGTATTTGCCGACGCTCACGCCAAAATGGCCGCCGACGAGGCCACTCACGTTATCGTTATGCCAGAGGTACACGAGCTACTCGCGCCTTTGGTGTACGCCATACCGATGCAGCTTTTGTCCTATCATGTGGCTATTATTAAAGGCACCGATGTGGACCAACCACGTAACTTGGCTAAGTCGGTGACCGTGGAGTAACCTCGTTTACTCGGGCACTGTTGGCCTAATCGGCATCATGCTAAACTGATGCAACAAAATACGCTTTGTTGGCCGCTACCGGTAATCAACACGCCTCACGCAGGAACCATACCTTGAATCGGCAGCGCCACTTAGACTACTTTTTATTGCCTTCCACCTTGTTACGGACCTTTTTGTGGTTGTTAAGTGTGGTATTGGTTGTGGCGCTACTCGTTATCTCTTTAGTGCACAATCAGCGCTTAGACTTTAAGGCTAACGCCACCACAGCCATAAACCAAGTGCATAACAAGCTACTCATCAACGATGCGGCACTGTCTGGCTTCTCGAGTTTACTGAAAACGGTTGGGCCTAATAACTTGCAGCAAGTCCGGGATTTCACCCAGCGTATGCGCAAGGCTTACCCTCACATCTACATGTTTGAAGCCCTTGTTAGCATTGATCCAAAAAATAAAGCCGCCCATGAACAGAGCATGCGCCAGGCAGGTTACCCTGATTACAAGCTCACGCGCTATGTGTCTAAGAAAAATCCGACAGGTAAAACTTTCAATAGCATTGAGGAAGTGCCTATGCATTTCCCCATCTTCTTCATTGATCCTTTTTTCGACTCTTTGAAAGGTTTGATGGGGTTTGACATGTTGTCGGCGCGTAATATGCGTGAGCCATTGTTGGCTTCACTGGTCAGCGGTGAGCCCGTTGCTTCCAAGCCTTATAAGCTGCGTGAAGGTGGCCGTGGATATGTGCTCATTAAAGCCATAGATACCCTCTCAGCCACGGGCCCTAGCTATCAAGAAGGCGGCTTGGCAGCGTTGTTGTTGATTAAAACCGATACTATGTTGGCATCGGCCGCAGACCTTATTCCTGCGGCTACTTCTCGCCTCATGTATGGAAATAAGCGACAACTAGCGGCGGAAGAGATTGCCCCCACAGCGCTCAACATGCCGCTGATAGTCATTGACACCTTGTCCGCAGAGAGGCGCCTCGACGACTTAGGCCAGCCCTTTACCCTCTCGTTCCAACAACAAGCCGGGTTATTCATATACCATATTCAGGTATTAGGACTCATTATTATGTTCATGTGCTTAGGGTATGGCCTCTACTATCGCAGTTTGTTAGCTAAGTACCGGCTGCAACTGCAACGAGATTCGGTCTTAGTCGAGCTGGGTGAGCAGCACGCGCGCTTGGAAGTGATGGTCACTAAGCGGACCCAAGAACTACAACGAAAAAGTGACGAGAATACCCGCATATCGCAAAAGCTGATCCGCGTACAGGAAGACCAGTTTCACTATATCGCTCGAGAGTTGCATGATCAATTTGGCCAAACTTTAACCGCCATCAAGATTAATGCACATATACTCGAAAACTCAGAAACAATTAAGGCTGTTGGTACCTACGCCCGCGAGATCTCAACCCAGGCCGATGCCTTGTACGAAACCATGCGCGATATGATTCAAAAGCTAAGGCCGGAAGCGCTAGACATGTTTGGCCTAAAGATAGCGATTGAGCAATGTATTCACGCTTTTCACTTGCATGAACAAAACATTGAGCTTGAGTTAAACATAGACGATGGGGTTAATGAGGTAGCAGAAATCTATAGCATTAATAGCTATCGCATTGTTCAAGAATTGGTCAATAATGCGGTAAAGTATGCCCGTTTAACTAAGCTTAAAGTGGCTTTGTCTGTGGAGGATCAACACATGATTATCCGTGTGGAAGATAATGGCATCGGCTTTGATCCACTGCGCAATAAGCTTGGCTTTGGTGTCTCAGGTGTGGATGAGCGGGCCCGTTCCTTAGGCGGAATCTTCGACTTAACCACAGAGATAAATGGCGGCGTGAAAGTCTGTGTGAGAATTCCATTAAAGGAAGCTAAATTTATTTCTGTAAATTAAAACAAACAAATAACGCCATAATGGCCTGTTTTCTTTGTATAATGTTTGATATATTGATCTAAAGCCGGACGGCTCAATATCGTATGTGGAGCAAGTACCATGGACCTAGGTGTCAGACTTAAAACTATTCGTAAGCGACATAAGATGTCGCAACGGGAGTTGGCCAAGCGTGCAGGTGTGACTAATAGCACCATTTCAATGATCGAAAAAAACACTGTAAGCCCTTCTTTTAGTTCCCTACTTAAGGTATTAAAGGGTTTTCCAATGGGCGTTGAAGAATTTTTTACCACGGATTTGGTGATGACTAAACAAGTGGTATTTCGAGCCCATGAACAGGCCGACATGAGCGCCCAAGGCGTGGCCATAAAGCTCATTGGTCACAGTGTGGCAGATCGCAACATTTCTATGCTCAGTGAAACCTATCCTGCCGGTGCAGATACGGGCGAAGAAATGATTAAGTATGATGGCGAAGAGGCAGGCATTGTGATTGAAGGTGAAATTGAACTCACCGTAGATCACCAAATCTATCACTTAGTGCCGGGTGATGGTTATTTTTTCCACACTCATTTACCTCACCGCTTTCGCAATTTAGGCGACATTACCGCCAAAGTTGTAAGCGCCAATACCGGCAATGTCGCCCACTAGGCAAGGCCTGTAATATTCCTTTAGGGTCCTGTGGCTACTTACAATAGATCCCGCAAGCGGTACCACGCCATAGCCAATACCAGTGCCGGGGTTCTCAATAAAGTGCCCCCTGGGAAGGGTAAATGGCTGATCTTGTTAAACACATCAAAGCGTTCCGCCTGGCCAGCAACAGCTTCAGCCATGAGCTTGCCCGCTAAGCCCGTAGCGGCAATGCCGTGGCCAGAAAATCCTTGAGCAAAGTATAAGTCGTTATCCAGGCGTCCAAAATGGGGCCCGCGGTTCATGGTAATAGCCACATTGCCGCCCCAAGCGTAGTCCATTTTCACATCATTCAATTGCGGAAATACGCCGAGCATGCGCTGGCGCATGGAGTGGGTGAGATTAGGCGGTGCCATGGTGGAATAACTCACGCGGCCGCCAAATAACATGCGGTAGTCGGCTGATAGGCGAAAGTAATCGAGCACGAAATTAACGTCAGCAACAGCCATATTGTTACGGATAAGTGCTTCTGCACGGCTCTTGCCCAAGGGCTCCGTAGCCCCAATGTAGGTGCCTACAGGCATGATTTTGTTGCTAATTTCTGGCACTAGTTTACCTAGATAAGCGTTGCCGCAAAACAGTACTTGCTTGGCTGTTACCTGGCCTCTTGCGGTGCTGCAAACGTTGGCCTGGGCCTTGCGTGTGACCTTGGTGACCGCCGAATCGGTATAGATATCTACACCAGCATCTAGCGCCGCTCGCGCTAAACCTAGAGTGTAATTAAGCGGGTGTATATGACCAGAGTTCGCATCATAAAGGCCACCTAAGTAGCGCTCGCTGCACATCTCTTGTTGCACTTGGTCTTGATCCCACAGAGTTAAACTTTGGTAACCGTAATCTGTTTCTAAAGACGCTTGCCACTGCTCTAATTCGCGCATGTGGCGTGGCTTAATAGCGGCGTGCAGGTGGCCCCGTTGTAGGTCACATTGGATCTGGTGTTTTTCAACCCGAGCTCGAAGCAGGTCCGTGGCCTCCACAGACATATCCCACATGGCTTTGGCGGCCATCTGACCAGCAGATTTTTCAATTACAGGCATGTCACAACCAAAACCAAAGATTATTTGTCCGCCGCTCCTGCCAGACGCCCCCCAGGCTACTAAGTTGGCTTCTAGAAGGGCAACTTTAAAGCCCGCTTCAGCAAGGTTAAGGGCCGCAGTGAGGCCTGTGATGCCCGCACCCACAACACACACATCGGCACTGTGGGCACCCTCTAAACTTGGGCACACAATAGTCTGGTTGGCGCTAGCGGCATAGTAGGAATCGACGTGAGCTTGGGGCATGTGCATCCTATAGGTTCGTGGGTGAGCTAAGAGGGAGTTCTAGAGTGTACGTTGATACCAGTCAATCTCCAAACTACTGACATGGCTATTAAAATCGGCATATTCTTGTGCCTGTACAGCACAATATACTTTAATAAAATCGGCATTAAAATAAGCCTTGGCAAACTCGCTTTGTTGTAATTGGGCGTAGGCATCTTGCCATCCTAAGGGCAGGCTAGGGGGTGCTTGCTCAGCGCCGTTACCTTTGGTTTGTGGGCCTAAGGGCAAGTCATTTTGCATGCCATGCAGGGCCCCGGCTAGCAGTGCCGACATGGCAAGGTAGGGGTTAGCATCAGCCCCTGCAACTCGGTGTTCAATGCGCCTTGCGCTACTGGGGCCGTTAGGAATGCGCAGGGCTACAGTGCGGTTATCAATGCCCCAGGTGGGTGCCATGGCAACAAAGAAGTCGGGTTGAAAGCGACGAAATGAATTTACCTTGGGGCATATCAGTGCCATACAGTCGGCCATGGTGTGTTGTAAACCAGCCAAGGCTTTGCCCATGAGCACATTAGGCTGCGAGCCTTGGCTTGCAAATAGGTTGTTAGCATCTGCATCCAGCAGGCTCATGTGAATGTGCATGCCACTGCCTGCTTGGTGGGCATAGGGTTTGGCCATAAAGGTGGCGCCGAAACCATGTTGACGACTCACGCTTTTAATAATGCGCTTAAGTAGCAAGGCTTGATCGCAAGCTAATACAGGGTCGGCGACATGCTGTAAATTAATCTCAAACTGGCCCGGTGCATATTCTGCTACGGCGGTTGAGGCAGGGATGTTTTGCACTTTGGCGGCGCTGATTATGTCATCCAAGAGGGCGCCATAATCATCGAGATTATCAATGGCATAGACTTGTGTGTCGGCTTCTCGCAAGCCCGTTAGCGGTGATACCGGGGGCTGTAGTTGGCCACAACTCAAACGCTCGGTGTCGGTTAAATAAAACTCCAACTCCACGGCCACCATGGGGGTATACCCTAGGCCTTGGTATTGGTCGCAGATGCGATCGAGTACATGCCGTGGGTTAGCAAAGTAAGCCTGGCCAGGCTCTTGTTCCATGGTTAGCAAGCATTGCGCCATGGGCTTGTGCTGCCAAGGGATCATGCTCAGGCTATTAGCAATAGCTTTGCAAGGCTGATCACAGTCACCCGTGTCAAAGCCAATACCAGTGCTCTCTACGGTGTTGCCATTAATGTCCAGAGCAAATACCGAACCAGGTAAGTAGATGCCGTGTTGGTAAACCTTAATCAGTTCATGGGCGGGGATGCGCTTACCCCGTAACACGCCATGTTGATCAGGTAATAATAAATCTACGCTCACAAGATCTGGGTGAGCGGCCAAAAAGGCTTCGGCTTCGCTGGCATGGGCAATGGTATGGGGCATTATCGCGGATCTCTGCTTATAATTCTCCCGCTGATGGTAGCAGAATGGGTCCTATAGACAATAGCAAGTGTTCAATATGTTTGAATTATTTAACTAAAATTGTGATATGTGGCGCCTTTATTTAATCGTAAAACTAGTCATGTTTTAATAAAAATTTATAAAAAACAATCAGTTAATGGTATATTTGTAAAAAACACCATGCAATTGGCGTGTTCAAAATAATAATACAAAATTCTTGAATCCTATTTGCGGTTTATGCTATCGTCAGGCCAGATTATTAATGTAATAGTGTTGCTGATATGTCCCAACCTCTCATTGGCCTTGTGTGTGAACTACAACAAGACGGCCTCCATTGCTATCACCGTGTGAGCGATAAGTACGCCCGTGCCGTGGTGGAAGCCATGGGTGCCGTGCCAGTGTTGATTCCCGCACTAGTGCAAGCGGATGGTAGTTTGGCTGCCGATATGGCAGCCCTATTACCCCACCTGCACGGGCTGTTATTGCCCGGTGGTTATAGCAACGTTGAGCCTCGGCATTATGCCCAGTCCAGCCGTGCAGGCACACAACACGATACCGCTAGAGACGCGCTTAGTTTGGCGCTCATTCCTGCGGCTATTGAGCAAGGCATCCCCCTGCTGGCCATTTGTCGTGGTTTTCAGGAAATGAATGTAGCCTACGGTGGGTCTTTGCATCAGCATGTGCAGGAGCTTAGCCAGTTTGATGAGCATCGGGAAAGCAAAGCTGACCCTATAGAAGTGCAATATGGCCACAGCCATAGCCTTGCCCTGACCGAAGGTGGCCTGTTGCATCAGCTGTATGGTAACAGTGTGGCCCAAGTTAATTCCCTGCACGGGCAGGGCATCAAGCGCTTAGGCGACGGTTTACGGGTTGAAGCCATGTCCCCCGACGGGTTGGTGGAAGCCATTACCGACCCACAGGCAGACGCTTTTAATTTGGGTGTGCAATGGCATCCCGAGTATCAAGTGTGCGCCGATGAATTTTATTTAGCTATTTTTACTGCCTTTGCCAGCGCCTGTCGACAGCGCTTGCAGGCAAAAACTTAATAGGTGCAGCATGAGTAGTTTTAACAGCCTGAAAAATTGGCTCCAAGAGCACAAGATTACCGAGGTTGAGTGCATCATCAGCGACCTAACTGGCATGGCTAGAGGTAAGATTATGCCAGCCTCTAAGTTTTGTGAGGACGCAGGTATTCGCTTGCCAGAAAGCGTTTTGGTGCTAACGGTCACGGGTGACTATTTAGACGATTACAGCATGATAGACGCCGCCGAAATTGATGTTTATCTGAAGCCAGATGTGAATGCTGCTCATCTCTTGCCCTGGGCCACCGAACCCACGGCGCAAATTATTCATGACTGCTACGACCAGCATGGCGAGCTAGTCGATTTAGCCCCGCGCACAGTGTTACGAAAAGTGCTCAAGCTGTATGAAGATATGGGCCTGACGCCTATTGTGGCACCTGAAGTCGAGTTCTATTTGACCCAAAGAAACAACAATCCAGATTCGCCCTTGGAGGCCCCCGTTGGCCGTACAGGGCGTGCAGAAACTGGCCGTCAATCCTATAGTATTGACGCGGTGAACGAGTTTGACCCCTTGTTTGAAGACGTCTATGACTATTGTGAAGCCCAGAATCTAGATGTTGAAACGCTGATTCACGAAGAAGGCTTGGGGCAAATGGAAATCAATTTCCGCCACGGTGAGGCCCTGTCTTTGGCCGACCAAGTGTTCTTGTTTAAGCGCACCTTGCGTGAGGCTGCATTTCAACACGACCTTTCGGCCACATTTATGGCCAAACCGCTGCAAAATCAGCCGGGTAGCTCCATGCATATTCACCAGAGTATGTTGGATGCTAAAGGCAATAACATATTTGTTGCTGCAGATGGCGGTATCAGCGACGCATTACGTCATTACATTGGCGGTTTGCAAAAGTACACTAAAGCGGTGACCGCGTTATTTGCCCCTAATGTCAATTCCTACCGCCGTTTTCAGAAGGATGAGTCAGCCCCAGTTAATATGCACTGGGGCTTTGATAACCGCACTGTGGGCTTGCGAGTACCGGAAACACGGGGCCCTAATGTGCGGGTGGAAAACCGCGTTGGTGGTGCCGATGCGAACCCATATTTAGCCATGGCCGCCACCTTAGCTTGTGGCTATTTAGGCATGCAAGAGCAGTTAGAGCCAAGTGCGCCCGTTGAAGGCAGCGCTTACGACAAAGGCACCCGTGAGCTTCCCCGCAGCCTCACCGAAGCCTTAATTCAACTGGATCGTTGCGAACCCCTTAGGGAAATCTTTGGCGATCGCTTTGTAAAGGCCTATGTGGCTGTGAAAAACAAAGAAAACGAAAATTTTATGCAGGTCATCAGTTCTTGGGAACGTGAATACCTGCTTTTAAGTGTTTAGGAGAAAATTATTATGAACGCATCAATGCATAACACGAAACACGACACCAAAGCCCTGCAAGAGCTTGATAAGAAGCATTACATGCATCCCTTCACCGACTCCAAAGCCATGCACGAAAAAGGCACGCGTATTATTACCGGCGCGGATGGCTGTTACATTTATGATTCCGAAGGCGGCAAAGTGCTGGACGGCATGGCCGGCCTTTGGTGTGTCGCCATTGGTTATGGCCGGCATGAGTTGGCCGATGTGGCAGCCGCGCAAATGCGCGAACTGCCATACTACAATAGCTTTTTTGGCACCGCTCATCCACCGGTGATCAAGCTGGCTGAGCAGCTTATAAAATTAGCCCCGGATAATATCAGCCACGTGTTTTTTACCGGCTCAGGTTCAGAATCCAACGACACCAATGTGCGCATGGTGCGTCACTATTGGCAGGCCAAAGGCCAGGCTAGCAAACGCACTATCATTTCCCGCCACAACTCTTACCACGGTAGCACTATGGCCGCCATGAGCCTTGGTGGTATGAAAGGCATGCACGAGCAAGGTGGCATCATCGATGGCATCGAACACATCATGCAGCCACATTGGTATCACGAAGCGCAGCCGGGTGAGACTGTAGATGAGTTGGGCTTGCGTGCGGCTCAGGAGCTAGAAACAAAAATTCTTGAGTTGGGTGCCGACAATGTGGGCGCCTTTATTGGTGAGCCAGTACAGGGCGCGGGCGCTGTTATCGTACCTCCTGCCACCTACTGGCCAGAAATTCAGCGTATTTGCAAAAAGTATGACTTGTTGTTGATTGCCGATGAGGTGATTACTGGCTTTGGTCGTACTGGTAACTGGTTTGGTTGTGAAACCTTTGGCATCGAAGCCGACCTCATGCCCATCGCTAAAGGCTTGTCATCAGGTTACATGCCCATTGGTGGCGTACTTATTAGTGAGCGGGTGGCCAAGGTAGTCATCGATGGTGGTGAATTTAATCACGGCTACACTTATTCTGGCCACCCGGTTGCAGCTGCCGTTGCCTCTGCCAATGTGAGCATTATTGAAAACGAAGGCATGGTGGAGCAAGTGCGTGATGTTACGGGGCCTTATTTGCAACAACGGCTAGCGGAATTGTTGGATCACCCTCTGGTGGGCCAGGTTCGTGGTGTGGGTCTGATGGCCGCCATTGAGCTAGTGCAAGACAAAGAACAACATAAGAATTATCCCAAGGACTTGGGCGTGGGCGGCATTTGTCGTGACTTTGCCCTGGCCAATGGTTTGGTGATGCGGGCCGTGGGCGACAGTATGATTATTTGCCCGCCGTTAGTGATCAGCAAAGCTGAAATTGATGAATTGATTGAGAAGACTCAAAAGTCTCTTGACCAGACCTTAGCCCAAATTCAGGGCTAACAAACAAGGGCCTGGTAATGCTAGGCCTAATACCATGCTTACTATAGCGTCTTAACTAAAAAAATAATGGAGCTTATCATGCAAAAATTCAAACCTTCTATCACGGCCTTAGCCTTGGCTACAGGCCTGGCGGCGGGTGCCGTCCAAGCCGAAGAAATACTCAATATCTACAACTGGTCGGATTATATCGCCGAGGACACCATTGCCAACTTTGAGGCCGAAACCGGCATTAAAGTGGTGTATGACATGTTTGACAGCAACGACGTGCTAGAAGCCAAGCTGTTAACTGGTAACTCTGGTTATGATTTGGTTGTGCCTAGCTCCTCATTTATGGGTCGCCAGATTATGGCCGGTGTGTTCCAGAAGCTAGACAAGTCTAAGCTACCAAACCTAGCCAACATGGACGCCGAAATGATGGCGACCATCGCTGCTATCGACCCAGGCAATACCTACGGCATTCCTTACATGTGGGGTACTACTGGTATTGGCTACAATCCTGCAATGGTTGAAAAAGCCCTTGGTGCTGATGCACCTGTAGGTAGCTGGGACCTAGTTCTTAAGCCAGAAAACATGGCTAAGTTAGCCAGCTGTGGCGTTCAAATGCTTGATTCTGCGGATGAAATTTTGCCTATCGCAATGAACTACATTGGTCTAGACCCAAACAGCACCAACAAAGCTGACTGGGTTGCCGGTGCTGAAGTAGTAAAAGGCGTACGTGACAGCATAACCAAGTTCCATTCTTCCAACTACATTGATGCACTTGCCAATGGCGACATCTGTGTGGCTGTAGGTTGGTCTGGTGATGTATTTATCGCTGCGGCTGCGGCTGAGGAAGCCGATAATGGCGTCTCTGTAGAGTATGTAATCCCTGCTGAAGGTGCGCCACTATGGATCGACATGATGGGTATCCCTGCGGACTCTAAGAATGTTGATAATGCTCACAAGTTCCTTAACTACCTAATGCGCCCTGAAGTGACTGCAGCCATCACCAACTATGTTTGGTACGCTAATGCTAACGCTGCTGCTTCTGCTTACGTTGAGCAGGAAATCTTGGATCACCCAGGTATTTACCCAACAGCTGCTGCTAAGGCCACGTTGTTCACATTCGACATCTTGCCTCCTAAGGTTACCCGTGCCGCTAACCGTGCATGGACTGACGTTCGTACTGGCAACTAAGCCTTGGTGAAGTTAAGCCAGCCAGTACCCTATTGTGGTACTGGCTGATGATTACTTTTGAACCTAAATTTAATTATTAACTCGGAGTATTGCTATGAGTGACGCTGCGCCTATCCCTATGTTAGAAATACGTCATGTAACCAAGCGCTTTGGTCAGCTAAGCGCAGTTAAAGACGTTAACTTGAGCATAAATAAGGGAGAGATTTTTGCTCTATTAGGTGGCTCCGGATGTGGAAAAACCACCTTGCTGCGGATAATGGCTGGGTTTGAAACCCCTACCGAAGGTACTGTGCTAATTGATGGCGAAGACGTATCTAACATGCCACCCTATAAGCGCCCGGTTAACATGATGTTTCAATCATACGCCCTGTTCCCACATATGACGGTAGAGCAAAATGTAGCATTTGGTTTAAAGCAAGACAAACTCCCTAAGGCTGAAATTGAAGCTCAAGTGCATAAAATGCTACAGCTTGTGCAGATGAACGAATTTGCTAAGCGTAAACCAAACCAGCTGTCTGGCGGTCAACGCCAGCGTGTCGCCCTAGCCCGTTCGTTGGCCAAAAAGCCAAAGGTATTGCTGTTAGATGAGCCCATGGGGGCTTTGGACAAGAAGCTGCGTAGCCAAATGCAACTAGAAGTGGTTGATATTATTGAGTCCATTGGCGTAACCTGCGTAATGGTAACCCACGACCAAGAAGAAGCCATGGTCATGGCTGATCGAGTGAGTATCATGCATGACGGCGAAATTATGCAGATAGGGAGTCCTAGTGACATTTATGAGTCCCCTAACAGCCGTCACACCGCCGAATTTATCGGTTCTGTGAACATTTTTGATGCCGCTGTTCAACATGTTGGCCTAGAAGTCAGTCAGATGAGCTGCGAAGACCTAGCCTGCACCCTGAGCGTAGAAGGTAGCGTTAACGCCATTGAAGGCGCGCATATAGGTGTGGCCGTACGCCCAGAAAAGATCATCATGTCACGTACCCAGCCAGAACAGGCTAACAATTGGGCCAAGGGTAGGGTGCAGGATATCGCCTATTTAGGGGGCCACTCTGTGTATCACGTAGAGTTGGATTCTGGCAAAGTTGTTATGGCAACCGCCACCAACGTGGACCGCCATGAACAACGGCTAACCTGGAAAGACGAGGTATATCTATACTGGTCGGCTGCTAGCGCAGTGGTATTGTGTCAATGAGTAAGCTAGGTGCTCGTTGCGTCATCGCTGTACCCTACATATGGTTAGTGATGTTCTTTCTTGTGCCCTTCATCATTGTCTTCAAAATTAGTTTTTCGGAGATGCAGTATGCCATTCCACCATACACTGATTTGGTGACTTGGGCTGATGAAGTTCTGACAATTAAGCTCAATTTAGGTACCTATGCCTATCTGATCAATGATGACTTGTATTTTCGGGCTTACATGAGCTCGGCACGCATCGCCTTCATTGCTACGGTGTGCGCATTGTTGATTGGCTATCCCATTGCCTATGCTATTGCCCGCGCCGATACTGCAACCCGTAACGCCCTGTTGATGTTAGTTATGCTGCCGTCATGGACCTCATTTTTGATTCGTATATACGCTTGGGTAGGTATCCTCAAGAACAATGGATTGATCAATAATGGGTTGATGGGCATAGGTATCATTGATGAACCCATTGCTATGCTGAATACAGAATTCGCGGTTTATTTAGGCATTGTTTACGCCTACCTGCCATTTATGGTTTTGCCTATCTATACCAACTTGGTAAAGCTGGATAACTCCCTGTTGGAAGCTTCCGCCGACCTTGGTTGTTCACCATGGAAAACCTTCTTGACTATAACCCTGCCCCTTTCCAAAGCGGGTATCATTGCCGGCTGCATGTTGGTATTTATTCCCTCAGTAGGGGAGTTCGTTATTCCAGAAATGCTGGGTGGCGCAGAAACCCTAATGATAGGTAAGGTCTTGTGGCAAGAATTCTTTAACAATCGCGACTGGCCCGTGGCGTCTGCTGTTGCTATCGTTATGTTGTTGCTTCTGTTGGTGCCGATTACCTTCTTCCATCGCTATCAAGCACGCGAATTGGGGTCCTAGAAATGCAAACCGGTAAACTGTCTGTGTGGTCTAAGTGGTTTCTTAGCTTAGGATTCTTTTTCCTTTATGCGCCTATTCTGATTTTGGTGATCTTCTCTTTCAACAAGTCAGAGTTGGTTACTGTATGGGCAGGCTTCTCTTTCAAATGGTATGGCGAGCTGTTCCGCGATCCACAGATGTTGGGTGCTGCTTGGATCAGCCTTAAGATTGCCTTTTTAGCCGCATCCGCAGCCGTGGTATTAGGTACCATGGCCTCCATAGTGATGGTGCGTATGGGTGCTTTCAAAGGAAAAGTCGCATTTACCAGCATGATTACAGCTCCTCTAGTTATGCCAGAAGTCATCACCGGCTTGTCCTTGTTACTGTTGTTTGTAGCGATGGGGCAATCACTGGGCTGGCCCGGCCAACGTGGCATGCTCACCATATGGATTGCCCACGTTACCTTCTGTACTGCGTTTGTGGCCGTGGTAATTACCTCACGCCTACAAGAGCTAGACGAATCTATCGAAGAAGCTGCGCAAGACTTGGGTGCACCACCTTGGAAGGTTTTCTTTTTGGTGACATTGCCTATTATTGCTCCAGCCTTGATGTCCGGTTGGTTGCTCGCTTTTACCTTGTCCCTTGATGACTTGGTGATTGCCAGCTTTGTGTCTGGTCCTGGTGCTACCACCTTACCGATGCAAGTATTCTCCAGCGTACGTATGGGCATTAGCCCACAGATCAACGCCCTGGCAACAATTATCGTAGGCCTAGCTTCAATTGCGGTATTGCTGGCGTGGTGGTTTGCGCGGCGAACACAGATTAAATCGGTGAATATTTCTGGTTAACTAGCTTAGCGCCTTTAGTTTAAGCCTAGGGCCGGCAGCGTTATGGTAAAGCATACGCCAGCATCATCAGCTAAGTTGTGATGGCTTATTTGGCCTTGGTGATAGTGCACAATGCAGCGCGCCACATATAAACCCAAACCAAAGTGGCTCTCGTTTGCTTGGCTGGCTTTGCCCCTGTGGCTAACCATGGAGTTGAAAAGCTGGCCTTGCTTGGCGGCGTCAATGGGTGGGCCCAAATTGGATACTTTGATTTCGACCCAGCCCTGACTCAAGCTAAGTTCCACCTGGGTATAAGTGGTGGGATGCCTAAAGTCACGGGCATTGTCCAGTAACTTATCTAATAGCTGTTCTATTCTGTAATCCACCGCAGCAATCATTATGCCTTGCTTGGGCCCTTTAAAGTCTACTAAGCCGCCTTCTATCTGGTTTTGGTAGGCACAATAACTAGAGACTAAATGAGCCACATCAACGGGCTCTTTAATATCTTGGGTGAGTGCTTGCTCTAAGCTGGCCGCATCTGCCAGTTTTAACAAAATGCCGTCAATGCGGTAAATTCCTCTTTGTGCCATGGCTAAATAGTTACTGAGTTTATCGCTCACGGGTTCTCGGGCCATGTTGCCCAGGGAGGTGGAGATAGTATTCAGGGGGTTCTTTATTTCGTGACTAAGAGTACGCGGCATTTGGGTAAGGAATGATTGATGTTCATGCACTTGAGCCACCACTTTATTGAGGCTGCGGGCAAGGTCACCCAGTTCGTCAGGTTGGTGGGTTTCGTGTTTAATAAGATTGGCTTGCAGGCGTCCTTGAGAGTCAACTAATTGCTTTGCCTCCTGCCCGAGGCGCCGAATGCGAAACGCCAAACGCCAAAACACCACCACCAAGAGAAATAAGATGAGCAGCATGCTACCTAGGCTTAAAGCGGCAATCTTTTGCAGGGCTTGGCGCTGCCATGCCAATAGTTGAGCCGTGGATTGCTTAACCAATACCAAGCCCAGCACCTTGCCCTGGCCATCTAATATAGGCTTTGCCGTGGCCTGAATAGGTAAGCTTGTGGGGCTGGCCCAGCGGCTATTTACTGTGACCCCGCTGATGGCTAAGTTAAGCAAACTCGCCTGGGCGAGCTTGGGGTTATCGGTGGGGGGGTTGTTAAGTTGTAACAATTGCGTGAAGGCCGCTTCGAAAGCTCGCTCTATTGCACTGCCCAGGCTCCAGCCCTGTGTTTGTTGTTGTATGGCAATGCTACTTCCAACTTTGGCTAAGCGATTGAGTTGGCTATCGTATAAGGTAATTTCAAGCCCCGCATTGGCATGGCCTGCCAGCAGTTGGGTGGCTATTGGTGACTCGGTATTAAGGGCGCTAAAGCCACCTGCTTCGGGTCCTTTTAGTTTGATTTGGTGGGTTTGTGCTGGCCCATCTGCTGGGGCTTGGTCAGCATCCACAAGACCAATGTAGAGCTGCTGCTTGGGGCCAAAAAGTGCCACCGGTATGGCCAGCTCAATTTGGTAACCGCTGCTGGTATTGCGCAGTTGAGCGGCAATGGGGGTTGCAGAAAAACTGCGCGTGAGCGCATGCTTAGCACCGCCATCACCCATGCGTATGCTCATGGCCCCAGGTTGCTCAATTAATAGTTGCAGCCGCACAGTCTGCCCTAAGGCATTGATATAGTGCAGATCAATATGATCGTAGCTGTCGCTGGCACGGGCACTAGCGCTGGCTTCGTTGAAGGCCACGCGATGCAAGTCTGACACTTGTAGGGCTAGGTAAAGCTGTGAACCATATTCGGCGATCACTAAGGCCATTGAGGGTAAGTCTTTGACGCCAATTTCGCCAAGCTCGCTAGAGGAGCTACTATAGTAATCGGTGGCAAAATTAAGCCCGGCCCCCCAATCCTCTAAATTGCCATCCACTGTGGGCCCATGCTCAAGTTGGAACTTAGTTAAGATGCCTTGGCGTTGTTTGAGGTTAGGAATCTGTGTCAGCAATTGCTGTTGGCCTGCGAACAGGTTGCTGACACTAACGGCAATTTGTTCTTGGGCGGCTATTTGGCTGTGTCTAAAAAAGCCTCTGGTTTCATCGACAAAGCGGTAGCCGATATAGGGGATGCTCAGCAACACCACCACGAAAAGGGCAATCTGAGACCTTAAACCAAAGCGCCACCAGCTACTCACACCAACGATACCCCTGGCCATATTCGGCGCGAATTGCCTCAAAGCCAGCATCAACACGTTTGAATTTGCGTTTTATATTGCTGATGTGAGTACTAACGGTATTATTGGCCACTACGCCACCTAGAGTAGCCGTGGCTAAGCCTTGGTAGCTAATAATGGCATTGTTGCGGTGGCTTAATGCTTCTAACAGCTTGAACTCAGTCACGGTAATGTCGACTACCTTTTGACCGCGCCAATGCACCGTGTGACGATCAATATCAATGCTCAGTTGGCCCCGTGTTTGAATGCGGTCGGCTTGCGGCTTGCGGGTGCTTTTTGCTAGGCGCAACAGGGATTCCACCTTAGCCACAAAAAAATCAATGCTTATGGGCTTTGGTTGATAGTCCCAAGCACCCATGCGCAATCCTGAAACCGTGTCAATTTCGCCTATTCGATCCGTCAGAAACAATACCGGTAAGTCGGGGTAGCGCCTAGAGAGTTGGCTATAAAGGTCAAAGCCGGCATCGTATTCTTGGTCTAAAATGATGTCTAGCACCAATAAATCTGGACGCGTGTACTTAAGGCCATCGAGGGCATCTTGTTTGGTTGCGAAGGCCAGCACTTTTAAATAGTGCTTCTCTAGCGCGCTGCAATAATTGCCGCGTTGGTCGGCATCGTCTTCTACAATCGCTACGATCGTTGGGGCAGTCATCTTTGGCGTTCCCCCGAGTAAGGGAGTGAGTTGATGTTGGGAGCTTCAACTTAGCATAGGTGGATAAGCGGTGCTAATCTTGGCTCTAACTGGGGGTAAATCTCCATTACATTTCCATAATCGGCGTGGTTTTAGTTACCCACGTCACATGCCTTGACCGCAACGGCTTAGGCCTTTATAAAGATGCACGGTTTACCACTTATTACACAAGGCAGGAATTATTCATGTCCAACACCGATACTGATGCCCACCAAGACGACATGATCTTTGCCGAGCATGATCGTCATGGGCTCTATAAAGCGCTGTTTAATCGACGCGATGTGCGCAGTCAATTTAAGCTCGATGCGATACCCGAAGACGTACTAGCCAGGGTGCTTTACGCGGCCCACCATGCGCCCTCTGTTGGTTTTATGCAGCCCTGGAACTTTACCTTAGTCACCGACACCAAGGTAAAGCAACAAGTCCACGGCTTATATCAGCAAGCCAATGAGCTGGCGGCGCAAGAATTTGAAGATGAGCGGCAACGCCAATACCGGCAACTCAAGCTGGCCGGCATCTTGGATGCACCACTTAATATTTGCATTACCTGTGATAGGGAGCGTGCCGGGCCAGTGGTGTTAGGTCGCCAGCAAATGCCCGAAATGGATTTGTTTAGCAGTGTTTGTGCGGTGCAAAACCTGTGGCTTGCCGCCCGCGCCGAAGGTTTAGGCGTGGGTTGGGTAAGCATTATGGATCCCAATCAGCTCAAAAAAGTGTTGGGAATTCCCGAGGCCATCGTGCCCATTGCTTATTTATGCGTGGGCTATGTTGAGCACTTCTTGGCGACGCCAGAATTAGCCAACAAAGGTTGGCGCCAGCGCCTGCCCTTAGCCGATTTGGTGTATACCAATACCTGGGGCCAGGCAGGCGACAGCAAATTGTTAGAGGCTATTGAACAACAAAGCGAATTTCCTTATCAGTTCTAACTAGCTAGCTAGCGAATAATGACCTCCGGGCCCATAAAGTAGGTAGGTAAGGCGGTGGATAAGGCCGGAATGTAAGTCACCAAAATCAAGAATATAAACAAAATGCCCAGCCATGGAGTGGCGGCTTTCACCACTCGCATTATAGACATGCCCGCCACCCCAGAGGTGACAAACAGGTTGAGCCCCACGGGCGGGGTGATCATACCAATTTCCATATTCACCACCATGATAATGCCAAGGTGAATGGGGTCGATGCCAAGCTCAATGGCAATGGGGAAAACCAAAGGCGCCACAATAACGATGAGGCCCGATGGCTCCATAAATTGGCCACCAATCAACAAGATCACATTCACCATCACCAAGAACATAATGGGTCCCATGCCTGCGGCTAGCATCGCATTGGCAATGGTTTGGGGAATTTGTTCGTCGGTTAACACGTGCTTTAGAATCAAGGCATTGGCAATGATCAACAGCAAGGTAACGGATAAACGACCCGCCTCATATAGGGTTGCCCTGGTATCTGGGTGAAACCAGGCCGTAATGAGGGCTTGGGGATGCTGCCGCAGTGATAGCGGCGCTTGGCCGGCAACCGTTTTCAGAGGTCCCATATCACGGTAAATAAATACCGACACAATAAAGGCGTATACCGAGGCCACCGCGGATGCCTGCATGCAAGCCAAGGGTAAAAAAACCGCCGGAAGTACCGGCCTTGGCGATGCTGAAGATGGGGCTGTGGCGGTAGCTATTACCAATATTGTCGTTTTTGGTGGAAGCGCTGACCTGGGCGGCAGATGGCGCCTGGGAGGCCCGCTTCACAAGGGTAGCATCCAGCATCAGCATTTTTGGAATAAAGCGATATTTTTCTAGTTCGCTGTTGAGGCTGTCGGCAAACAGAGATTAATCGCCATAGACCTGCTGCCGCAGATGTTGTTGGCTTGTTTCCGTTAGCGTTAGCCAACTGACCCAGCCCCAACTAGGTAAGCTCACCACTAGAGCGATAATGTAAATAATTTTACATTTTTTTGCAACTAGGTAGGTGTTTTATAAAGGATGTCGCTTTTGTCTGGCATAGTAAATCACGTATTTTACTAGGCACATCAGGCCTAGATGCTGGTTTGTATGGTTTTTATACGCAAAAATATGGCGTATTTGTACTTGCAGCGAGCAATGCTTCATGGTTACTATGTTTGATGTGAGAAGTAAGTATATCTTTTGTATGTATATATTCATATCTCCCATCGCATAGTTGATGCGCTAGTGGTCTTAAATAATAACAACAAACTGGAGGGAGACAATGACTCCTGAAGAAATGCAGGCAGCAATTGAAGCGTTGCAAGGGCTTAGCTCGACCAACATGGAAATTTTCTATTATTGGTGTACCGGAATCATGATCTTGATTCATGCAGGCTTTCTCATGTATGAGATGGGCGCCTCTCGAGTTAAACACTCGTTGGCATCGGGTACTAAAAACATTCTCGCCTTTGCGTTTATGATTCCAACCTTTTATATGTTTGGTTGGCTCATTTACTTAGGCTTCTGGCAGGGCTTTACCTACGACCCAGTTTGGGGCGAGTTTGGTTTGCCTATGTCGGCCGTCATGGGGCCCAACATGGCTGACCAGGCCACAGGCGTATTCTGGGGTGCGTTCACTCTGTTTGCCTGTACTACGGCTTCAATCATGTCCGGTGCAGTGATCGAACGTATTCGCATGGCGTCCTTCGTGGTGTTGGCGGTGATCTTGGGTTCAGTAGTATGGAACTTGGCAGCATCATGGGGTTGGCATCCAGCCGGTTGGTTGGTAACCGAATGGGGCTATCATGATGCGGTAGCTTCTGGTGTGGTACATACCATCTCCGGTTTCTTTGCCTTAGGTGTATTGATTAACCTTGGTCCACGTATTGGCAAGTTCAATGCCGATGGCAGTGCTAATATCATTCGTGGCCACAGTTTACCAATGACCATTACTGGTTTAATGCTGATTGTAGTAGGCTTCTTCGGCTTTATCGGCGCATGTGTGTTGTACAATTACGGCGTTAATGGCGGTTGGGTGAACATCTACGGTGGCCCAACAACCCTTTCGGCTTATTCGTTTAACACCTTAATGTCGGTCGCTGGTGGTATCATCGGTGCTTACGCTTGTACTCGTGATCCTTTCTGGATGATGTCTGGTGCCTTGTGTGGCATTATCTCTGCCGCTGCTGGCCTTGACTTGTGGTATCCACCACTGGCCTTTGCCATCGCCTTCGCCGGTGGTTACCTAGGCCCATGGGCAGCTAAGCAAATCGAAAAAATGGGCATCGACGACGCCGTAGGCGCAGTTGCTGTGCACGGTGTGTGTGGTGTTTGGGGCTTATTGGCCGTAGGTATCTTCCTTGGCGGTTACCCAGGCTTTAGTTCTTGGGACGGTTATGACATCCCCTCCATCAGCATGACGGGCCAACTTGTTGGCGCGGCAGTGATGATTGCTACTGGCTTTATTCCTGGTTATGGCTTGTCTTGGTTGTTTAATAAGATGGGCATCCTGCGCGCTGGTGACGGTGTGCAACGTGACGGTATGGATCACGAGCTGGAAGGCATTGCTTACCCAGAAGAGATTCGCTCTCAGTAAGGGGTATGTTCAGGTTAAGTTCCTGCTTTTATAAGGAGCAGGGCTTAACTTGAATCCAATAACAATAAGAGGATTGTACAATGATTAATTCTTCTCCAATTACCACCTGGGAAGGTGCCGAGGCTATCTTTACCTTTGCCGACAGCCCAATGGGCATGGCAATATGCTTTTGGGTTATGGCAGCGATGCTGATAGTGCCGCTAGTTGTGACCTACAACGCTGAAGAAAAAGCTGAGACTGAGCATCAGTAATTGAGACTCAAGCCTTAGAACTAAAAAAACCGCCAATAGGCGGTTTTTTTGTAGCTGGTATTAACCTATAAATATAGAGGCTTAAACCAAGTGGGCAATCGCAGCGCGCTCTTCTTCTAATTCATGACGTGTTTTGTCGATGTAGGCCTGACTGGCAGCACCGATAGTAAGACCTTGCACAATGCTGTATTCGCCATTGTGACAAGTGACAGGGAAAGAGAACATCAATTCTTCAGGGATGCCGTAGCTACCGTCGCTAGGAATGCCCATGCTAGTCCAATCGCCGTCTTGTGTATCTCCAGCCCAAATGCGCATGTGGTCAATGGCAGCGTTGGCAGCAGAGGCCGCAGAAGAGGCGCCACGAGCTTTAATGATAGATGCGCCACGTTGGGCGATTACAGGGATAAAGTCGCTGTCGATCCAATTTTGGTCCACTAGGTCGGTTGCTGCTTGGCCTTTCACTGTAGCGTTGGTCACATCGGCATACATAGTAGCTGAGTGGTTGCCCCAGATGCACAGGTTCTTAATATCGCTGACGCTGGCATTGGTGGCGTTGGCCAGCTGAGTTAAGGCGCGGTTGTGGTCCAGGCGGGTCATGGCAGTAAACTGCTGTGGCTTTAGGTCTGGTGCGCTCTTCATGGCAATGTAAGCATTGGTATTGGCAGGGTTGCCCACTACCAGCACCTTAACATCACGGTTAGCATGGTCGTTGATGGCTTTGCCTTGGGCGGTAAAGATATTGGCGTTGGCTTCTAATAAGTCTTTGCGCTCCATGCCTGGTCCACGTGGGCGTGCGCCTACCAATAGGCAATAATGGGCATCATCAAAGGCCACTGCCGCATCGTCCGTTGGCGTGATAGAGTTCACTAAAGGGAAGGCGCAATCTTCAATTTCCATGACCACACCATTCAGAGCACCTAAAGCTGGGGCGATTTCTAACAACTTTAAATTGATGGGCTGATCGCTACCTAGCATCTCGCCCTTGGCGATGCGGAAAATAAGAGAATAAGAAATCTGGCCGGCAGCACCGGTGATGACGACGTTAACTGGGCTCTTCATAAGATACTCCGTAGCATGGACCTTTTGATCTGTAGTAGTGCTACTGGCAAAAAGGCGTAGAAAAAGACTCAAATGTCGCATTTATGCGGATCAGGGTCTTAAATGAAGCGACATTATACCTAATAATGTTTAACTTCGGTATGCGACAAAGGCCTATTAATGCCTTATACAGACTATTCAGGAGCAGTAATAATGCATTATGTAAGTTTAAGGGATGGGCGCTTAGGAGCAGTTATTGAACATCGTTTAATTGACCTAGAGGCTGCCAGTATTGCCTTGGGCTGGGCCTTGCCTTGCACCGATATATGGGGCTTGATCAGCGCGGGTAAAGCCGGCCAAGAAGAGGTAGATAAGCTCGCCCATGAGGCTCATAAGCAAGCCATTGCCAGCAGTGAATACACCCCAGAAAAGGTCACTTCGCCGCTACCTTATTTGCGCAGGAATGTACTTTGTATTGGTAAAAACTACGCCGATCATGCGGCTGAAATTGCCGATAAGATGGGTATAAGTGCCGATCTTCCAAAATACCCTATTGTTTTTAGCAAAGCCACTAATACTTTAATTGGGCCATTAGACACGATTCCTTTACATGCAGGAGTCACTCGTAAAATTGACTATGAAGGTGAATTGGCCTTGGTGATCGGTAAGGCGGGCATCAATATCAGTCAAAAAGACGCGTGGGATTACGTGTTTGGCTATGTCTGTTATAACGATGTGTCGGCTAGAGATTTGCAGAAACGTCACGGCCAGTGGCATATGGGCAAATGCCTCGATGGTTTTGGGCCCATGGGGCCAGCGATCACGCCCACCTATGGCAAGCCGTTAAGCGGCGACCTTCGGCTCACCTGCAAGGTGAATGGCGAAGTGCGTCAAAGCGCCACTTTGGCACAAATGATTTTTGATATACCCACCATTATTGCCACTGTGTCGGCGGGCACCAGCCTTGAAGCGGGAGATGTCATTGCCACGGGTACGCCAGCTGGCGTGGGTATGGGCTTTAATCCAATGCGCTTTTTAGCTCCAGGAGATGAAGTGGAAGTGGCCATTGATGGCACACTTCCACTGACTAACCAGTTGGCCCTAAGCTAGCTATCGCCTAGGTAGCATTCGAGGGAATCATCTAAGGCATGCACCCACGGCGTATGGTGCGGCGGTGCGGTTTTACCCGTTAGTGCCGACTTATACCCATGGTCACGGAAGGTCATAATGCCCAGCTTCTTGTGCTTTTTCCACTGGTAGAAGGCCTGATTACAGTCTTCAAGGTCAATGGCCGGGTAGTCTGTCTTGGCCATAAGTTCCATGGTATAGCGGCCTTGGAAGGCAATGGCCTCATAATCATCGGCACCGGCGTCTTCTTTGGCGCGCCAAGCATCAATGTCGGCTTGCATTTCTGGTTGGGTGGGTAATGCCACCCGGCCTAACACCACATCGCGGGCATACCAAGCTTGGGCATCAAACATGTTGAAGGTGTACCACTGATCCTGCATACCTAAGTACATCAGCTTAGGGTTATGCTGCCATACCACGCCATTGTACAAGTTCACCGGGTAGAGGCGGTTGTTGGTTTTGAGCTTTAGCGACTCTTGCATAAACGGGAAGTGGTGAATGTAGCCGGTGCAAAGAATAATGGCATCAATTTGCTTTTGGGTACCGTCAATAAAGTAGGCAGTGGTTTCATCAACCCGCTCAAGGGCTGGTACTTCTTGCCAATTATCTGGCCAGTCGTAGCCCATGGGCGCAGTACGGTGAGCCACGGTAATGGTCTTAGCGCCATACTTCCAGCACTGTGAACCAATGTCTTCGGCAGAGTAGGAAGTGCCTAGAATCAGCACATCTTTGTTTTTAAATTCCAAGGCGTCGCGGAAATCATGGGCATGCATGATGCGCCCGCCAAATTGATTAAAACCAGGGTATTCGGGTACGTTAGGAGTGGAAAAGTGGCCGCTAGAGACAATCACGTAGTCAAATTCTTCTTGGTACTGGCGGTTGTTGGGTAAATCTTCTGCGGTAACGGTGAAGGTGTCTGTAGCTTGGTTATAAGCCACGTTGCGAATCACGTTGGCAAAACGAATGTACTTGCGCACATCGGCTCTTTTAACCCGGCCTTCAATATAGTCGAACAGCACTGCACGAGGTGGAAAAGAAGCAATTTCGCGGCCAAAATGCTCGTCAAACGAGTAGTCTGCAAATTCTAGGCCTTCTTTCGGGCCATTGGACCAAAGGTAACGATACATACTGCCATGTACAGGTTCGCCATATTGGTCAACGCCGGTGCGCCAGCTGTAGTTCCACAAACCGCCCCAGTTATCCTGCTTTTCAAAGCACACTATTTCTGGAATTTCTGCGCCCTTAGCTTGGGCAGATTGGAAAGCTCTTAGTTGGGCTAAGCCGCTAGGGCCAGCACCGATAATGGCAACGCGTTGTTTACTCATGGCACACCTTTATTATTGATTTGAAGCAATTTTTTATTTGATTTATAACAGCCTAGACGAGGTGTGAGCCGTTGGCTATTGTGGAATACCCTTAGTTTCACAAATACATTTTAACTAGTTGAGGCAATGATGTAGCGCCTAACTTCTGCATCAAATTTGACCGATGCACTTCCACGGTGCGCTCACTGATGCCCAGATCAATGGCAATAACCTTGTTGGCAAGGCCATTGACTACCAAGGCCGCCACCTGACGTTCGCGTTTGGTGAGGCTGGCCAGCTGTTGTGCTTGTAAAGCATGGGTTTGGTCTATGGCAAAGGCCTGTTTAACGGTTTGTAGTAGTTGTTGCTCGTCAATGGGTTTGCGTAGGTAGTCTAGGGCACCAAAACGCATGGCTTCCACCGCCATGGGCACGGTGCCATGACCGGTGATGAACACTAAAGGCAGGTGGCTACCTAGTTGATTGAGGTGGCTTTGCAGCTCTAGCCCGTTCATGCCAGGCATGCGAATGTCGGCAATAATGCAGCCCTGCATGGTCATGTGATGCTGGCTGATAAAGTCTTCGGCATGCTCGAAGCAGCGAGTGCTATAGCCATTACACTGGAGCCACAGGCTAATGGCATCGCGCACTGCAGCATCGTCATCAACAATCAATACCTGCCGCTCAAGGCTCATGATCGGGTTTCGTGTGCAAAGGCTAAATTGAAGCTAAATTCTGCACCATGTGGTTCAAGGTTACGATAATTTAAGCGTCCACCATGGGCCTCGATAATGGCTTTGCCTATGGTTAGGCCTAGTCCCATGCCGGCTGTTTTTCCGTTTTGCTTATCCGACGCAAAGGCCTCAAATAGTTTACCTACCATGTTTGCACGAATGCCCGTGCCTATATCCTGCACCCGTATCCATAGCTGTTGGTGGTCAACTTTAGCCGTTAACACTATGGCACTGCCAGGGGCGCAATTATTCATTTGCATGGCTTGCATGCCGTTGCGCAGTAAATTAAGAATAACTTGCTGAATCTGAATTGGGTCGCAGGTAATGGCGAGTAAATTTTGCGGCAGCTGAAGTTCGATGGTGTAGCCCCGTACCTGTGCTTCGATTTCAGCCAAGGTTTTAATTTCTTTGAGTAACTCAACAGGATCTACTTGATCTTGTTGATGGCTGGTTTGGTAACTCATGGTTTGCATGCGTTCAATCACCGCCCCGGCTCGCAATGATTGTTGCGCCAGCTTGTCTAATACCTGCGTTAGCTGCTCCTGTTGACCTTGTTGGGTTAG
>Ga0208879_1000089_pt1 | contig 92548 bp, 83 predicted proteins | sample Knorr_S15_td_Bot_FD_185605 | JGI IMG/M metagenome (GOLD analysis project Ga0208879, IMG submission 185605) | Marine microbial communities from Southern Atlantic Ocean transect - Knorr_S15_td_Bottom_ad_5009_LV_A (SPAdes) (version 2) | ecosystem: Environmental > Aquatic > Marine > Oceanic | place... | reverse complement strand
TATATCCTGGTGCCATCCAAACTTGCTCTCTGTCCGCTGTTCCGCCTTTAATTTCACGGGAAGCAGGACTCCAGTCTGCATAGTTATTGTCATACCAGTTGAACAATCCCTGAATTCTCAATCCTGGTATTGGTGTCACGGTTGCACCCAAAACCATCATAGACTGAGGCATGTCACCCACTTTTAATTTGTCAAGACCATATTCATATGAAGTGCTTGTCATTCCTCCCTCAGTAATTTCCTGGTAATCACCGTTTGCGTCACCATCAAAATACCAATCACCAAAACCTGCGGCCATATCCAGGCGAAGCATATCCATCACTTGATAAGATCCTTCAACTTCAAAGCCGCTGTGGCTTTGGTTCACACCGGTCAAAAAGATAATATCTGTGTCTCCACTGGACCCTTGTCCTGTGGTCACATTCCTGGTTAGGTTTCTATCTTTCCATTGTGTGTTATAGTAACTGGCTTTTAGGGCAGCTTTGTCACTATTGAAGTTCAGTCCCGCTTCAAAACTAGTGAACTGTTCATTCACAGGATCTGTGGCAACGGCACCACTATAATGAATGACATTATCCATGATGGGTGGTTTTTCAACAATACCAAAGTTACCAAAAACGCTAATGTTATCACTCACATCATACATGATACCACCCTTCATCTGGATGGCAGTAATTGCATCTGCAGTTATTTTCTCATTAGCCACGGAAAAGTGATCCTGGTAAGAATATGCAATAGATGAGGTTCCAGCCATTCCATAAGCGGATATAGGACCAGCGGTATAATTACCCTGGGCAAAGAACCCAATCCAATCCACAGTCGTTTCATTATGATATGCAATAATGTCACCCAAGCCTCTTTTACGACCATTTGGATAGTTCTTATCTGCATAATTAACGTAAAACTGCCCGCCTAAAAGATCGCGTACTTCGCGAGCATGTTCGATACCGGCTGTACGCCAATCAAGGCCTAACTGAACTTTCAAGGCATCATTCACATCGATGTTCAATTTGGAAATAGCACCCCAGGTATGCTGGCGGTTAATACTATTTCTTAAGATACCAATAGATTCACCTGCTTGTTTGGAGCGTGTTGATCTCTGAAAATAATAGGATGTTTCACTATTAGAGTTAATTGAAATGGTTTCATTCCAATCGCGGGTCCAAGGCGAATTACCATAGTAAAATTTGTGTCCACCGGGATCTGCGTCATGTTTCCCTGATGCATCCCTTGTGACAATTCTACCATAGGTACCTGTACCACCACCGGAACCGCCGGACCAATATGCAATTGTAGACAACAGCATTTTATCATTGATCGTTAAGAAATGGTTTACGTTCACCAATGGTTTGTGGAAAAAGTTTTCCCGTTCGTTTAGGAAATTAGGATCATGACGTTCTGTTTCCCTTGCGCCGTACATATACCAATACTGTTTCCCTTTATAGCTGGAATTGATGGGAGACCAGTTCTGGCTGAACAAACGTCTATCGCTTGTATGGGCTTTTTCTGGTGCGACGAATTTTCCTAAAGCGTCTGCTTCATAATCATCCTGTTTTTTAGCAAAATCAGGGGCGTAAACGGCCATATTTTGTTTGTACAGGTTTTGACCATGGCGCTGAGGGGCTCCGATGGCATAGAGTTCGATACGATTCTTTGAGTCCATTGCATAGCTTGCGCCAAAGTAATAGGCCCAGGAATCGGTCCAGTTACCTTTAATGATTCCATCGCCAGTCTTCCTTACGATTGTGGCACTGAATGCCATTTTATCGTTAATAAGTCCCGTATTATAGTTTGCAGTCAATTTCTTAAAACCACCTGCACCTAATTCCGTTTTGACTTTACCGCCGCGGGTTAATGCGGTGGGGTCCGTAATGATATTCATGGTACCACCGATGGAAGGGGTAGCAAGGTTTACGGCAGATAGACCGCGCTGCATTTGGATAGAAGATGTGGCATCACCAACACCATCCCAGTTCGACCAGTAGACCCAACCGTTTTCCATATCATTTTGCGGTACACCATTAATCATTACAGCAACGTTACGCTGATTAAATCCACGGACATTGATTCTGGCATCACCAGCGCCGCCGCCCTGTTGGGTTGCGTACACACTGGGTGTTGTATTCAATATCATTGGAATATCCTGTGAGCCAAGTCGGGCTTCTACTTCTGCTTTTGTAATATTGGTATAGGCAACAGGTGTTCTTTCACCTGCGCGAGATGCCAAAACTTCCAATGCCGAAAGCTCCAGGGCTGATGTTTCTAAAGAAAAGTTAACCGTGGCGTCACCGCTAACATTAACGCTTCTGCTGTCATCGGCATAACCGATTACTGAAGCTGTGATTGTGTAAGATCCTGCAGGAACATTACTGATGGAAAAAGATCCGTCAGCTGTGGCTGCAGCACCCATGTTTGTTCCTTCTACCACCACGTTGGCGCCCGGAAGGGCATCGCCAGTGGCTGCATCTGTGACTGTCCCGGACACGGTGTGCTGGGCCATCACAAATACGGGTAAAAGAATAAACAATAGAACGTGTGAGAATTTTCTCATGTTGCTCTCCTTGATTATGATTGATAATTTAATTGCAAAATTCTAATTCCAAGGGTTTTCATTTAGATTCATTATAGTGGAAACACTATTCACTTAAACCCGTCCTAATTCTTATAACAAAGTATCTTAGGGTTTCATCATAATAAATCGCCCTGGAAGTTCGTTTCATTCCTCATTAATCAGCAAGTAAAATTAATAGAAATATTGCACCATTAAAACAAAGATAAGCTATTGGATTCCTCCAAGGGTAAAATGCATTCTTTTCGATTGTTTCTCGGTGAATTCACCAGAGTTGAAACCGGGTATGCTTTTAACGGATCCGTATAGGGTTTTAATAATGCCATGGCATTGGGAATAGATGTATTATGTATCTGTAGCCATGGATTAATATGTTCTGGATTTAGAATAACAGGCATGCGGTGATGAATATATTCAATTTCCGGTGCCGGTTTGGTGGTAATAACCGTATAGCTGTAAATACTTTCATCTGATGCATTTTTCCAAATGTCCCAGAGCCCGGCCATGGGCAAGAGTTTATTATCAGGATGACGAATATAAAAGGGAATGGATTTACTGGATGTTTTCTGCCACTCAAAATAGCCATCCGTTATCACCACACAGCGTTTACTGGGCACAAGGTTTTGGAAAGATGGTTTTTCTAATAAGGTTTCTGAGCGAGCATTGATCAGTTTTGATCCCATGGAGGGATCTTTTGACCAATTGGGAATTAATCCCCATTTCATGGGCTTAACCCGGCGGCCCATGTGGTCAATCATAATGGGGGACGACTGACTGGGTGCAATATTAAAACTGGGTGAATAGAGCTCTGAATCCTGCCATTCCTCAATGGCCATTTCTTCAATGATGGACTGGATGTCCCGGGTGAGTGTTTTACGTCCGCACATGGGTTGAATTTACAATAAAAAGTGGGCCCACAGGGATTCGAACCCCGAACCTACGCATTATGAGTGCGGTGCTCTAACCGTTGAGCTATGGGCCCAAAAAGGGCGAGGAAATTAAGGTTTTATTTTTAAGTCTTTAACTTTTTTCAATTCGGTTTTTTATTAATTAATGTAAATGGGTTTTAACCTCATCCAAAATGGACTCAAATTGGTCTGTGTCTCTAAAAATATTAAATTGATCTGTTTCAATTTTCAGGACTGGAATATCCTTTAATCCGCTGGTCCACTGATCATAAGCTACATTCAATTGGTGTAAATATTCCGGGTCGATTGAATTTTCATAATCCCTTCCCCGGGAATGAATCCGCGTTTGTAATGTGTCGGTGGACGCTCTTAAGTAAATAATTAAATCCGGTTTCCGTAAATAACCTGTTATTATGCCGAATAGATTACGATAATTTTCCCAATCACGATCATCCATTCGGCCCATTTCATGAAGATTTCGGGCAAAAATTTCTACATCTTCATAGATGGTACGATCCTGAACCACGCCCCCATTTAATTTATTCATTTCTTTTTGTGCTTTAAACCGGTGATGCAGAAAATAAATCTGAAGATTAAAACTCCATCGTTTCATATCTCCATAAAAATCACTCAGGTATGGATTATCAGCCACCGATTCATAAAAAGGAGACCAGCCAAAAACGTCCGCCATTTTTTTTGTAAATGTTGTTTTGCCTACACCGATATTACCGGCGAGCCCTATAAATGGATTGTCTTTCATTTATTTATAAACTTGCCAGGTCGTTTCTATCAATGATTTCAAACCGGAATGATTCGCTTTCCAATCCAATTGATCAAAAGCCAATGTTGTCCTGGCATATAATTCTGCCGGATCACCGGGTCGGCGATCCACAATATGATAGGGGATATTTTTACCAGAGATTTCTTTTGTCTTATTGATGACATCCAAAACAGAATGGCTTTCTCCCGTGGCCAAATTCAGTATAATGGATTCATTTTCATTTAAATACTCAATGGCCTTCACATGGGCCGTTGCCAAATCGGTTACATGAATATAATCCCGTACGCCGGTACCATCGGTCGTATCATAGTCATTCCCAAATACCTCCATTTTCTCCCGTCGTCCTGAAGCTATTTCCATCACAATGGGAATTAAGTTCGCCGGATTCTTTTCCAGGAATTGAATCCTTCTCTGGGGGTCATACCCTGCCGCATTAAAATATCGCAATGTCGCATATTTCAACCCTTTCAATTCGCCATACCATTTCAATATGCGTTCTATTTCCAGTTTGGTAAATCCATAATAATTGATGGGTTCCAGAGGATGGTTTTCATCCAAAGGTAAATATTTTGGATAACCATACACAGCGGCGGTGGAAGAAAAAATAAATTTGTCCACCTCATGAGTTATCATGGCGTTGAGCAATGAAATTGTACCTGAAATATTGTTTTGGGAATACTTCCCCGGGTCTATCATGGATTCTCCCGCCGCCTTGAATGCAGCCAAATGAATCACCGCATCCACGCCATTTAATGCAGTTGCCACATTATCATTGTTGAGGGTTGATCCTTGAATAAACTCGGCGCGATCATCTACCGCTTCTCTATTTCCTGAGGAGAGGTCATCCAACACCACCACATCATACCTGCATTCACAGAGGGCTAATACTACATGAGATCCAATATACCCTGCGCCGCCTGTCACTAATATTTTCATTTAATAAATCCTTTAAAAAAACCTAACACAAATTAAAAAGTCTACAATTCCCCTACTTTTCGTTGGAAACATTGTCCATAATACCATTATTAACTGCATTTTCCGCCTTAATCAGGAAAGTTGTATTCCTTTTTTCTTCATGTACAGGGTTTTGCAAAGAATTCTTATTCCTTTTTTGGAATAATCCGTCGCTCAATGACTTCTCCTTTACTGTTAATTTGGGAAATGATTTTTTCTGCATCATCTGGATATTCATATGCAATGGCATTTTTCATGATACCATTTTCATTGTAATAAGTGATGAGAACCGGTTTTTTATTCTCCCCAAATCGAATGGTATGGCTGCCGACTAAAACTGAATCCGCCCGAAAATATTTAGACCTGAGGCCCTTTTTTCCATAGTTGAACTGGTAAAAATAATACAAGTTTTCATATTGATCGAATACTTTCACGCCCCGAGTGACTCCTTGATTATTCATTTGATATCTTGCCACCCACCCAGGGCGGATGGTACTTAAATCTGGCGCAAATAATTCTTGATTCAATTCTGACAAATTTCGATTCGAATAGAATTCAATATCATATTCCGATGATTTCCCCTCATCATCCCAGCGCATGTGAAAGGTCCATAATATTTTCCCATGGCGATTAAAATAATCCACATCCTGGACTAAGCCCTTATTATCTAAAGTTGCCCGATAATGGGGTTTCCCCCTTGCGGTCTTTTTGGTAATTCCTTCCAGTAATTCTTGTTTTTTGGGATTCCACTTCCAGTAATATAATTTCAATTTTGCGGGTGATTTTACCTTTTTGCGCCGCCCCTTATCCCAATTGGCCGGAATAAATTCCACACTTTTTAATTCTCCTGATGGGTAATACACCGCACGAAAATGGGCTTCATTATTTTTCACAGATTCTATGGGCTTGCCCGTAAGAATATTGGTTCGCATTATATCAGTAGAAAAAATCTTTATGGTGGAATCAGTCTGGCTTTGTCCAGTACTTATAAACACCATTGCTATAACAAATAATTTCACTTACATCAATCCCCAGGCAATGAGGATGAACACAGTAAAAACCATCCCCAATCCAACCCAGCGGCTACTGGATAGTTTACTCTCATATTCCATCGCTTCTGCTTCAATAGAACGATACCCAAGCACCACCCGAATTGTTCTTCCCTCTTCGACCAATACATCCTGCCGTGCCAGTTTTATCATATCCCGCATTTTTCTGTTTTGAGTGATTGAGCGCGTATTTATGGTTAATTCTGGCGGAAAATAACTGACTTGATGCCAACCCGGCGCCACCTGAACGGGGTCTTTCACCGGTGAAGCACCGACCTGAATTCCATCCACATAAATGGGGATTCCTTCCGTATCGCAAAAAATATGAATCGCCGTTATCGGATTGGGTTTATCATTCCAATCGATTTCCTGAGAAAATAAAATTGAACTCAAAACAAAAAGCGATAAAAATCTAATCATTGATTCCCTTTTGCAATTGAACCACCTCAATCATTAGTTCTATTGCGTCTTCACCTGCTGCCTCTTTTTCACGAATTTTGATTCTGAGACCACGGATCTTTTCCTTGACCGAAACTTTAGAAATTGTTTTTAAACACTCCTCTGCCATTTGGAGTGGCTCGGTGGTATCATCTTCTTCTTCCATCAAAATTCGGCTGACCATTTCACGATCTTCTGCCGAATCAAAGAAGGCAATAATTTCTGCCGGGTTCACATGTGCTTTGTCCATTAATAATGTAGCCAGTTTTTTAAGCTGCGCATTTTCCAACCGGTTCATATCCAGTTTTTCTCGAATCAATTCTTTCGCTTCTCCATGATCTCCAGCCAATACTTTGATAATCCCCAATTCTGCTTTCGCATTGACGGTGGTAAATAATTGCGGTTTTTTCGTAGATTCTTCTGATGTTGGTTGCGGGCGTTTTTTCCTGAGTTGCTGAGAAAACATATGCACCATTTGATTTTCTTCCACACCGCTTACTTGGGCCAATGTTTTTATGAAGCCTTGCCGTATAATGGGATCGGGGATTCCGGCGGCTTCTGATAAAATTTCTTTGATTACATTGGATCGTTCTGAAGAAGATAATTCTTTAAATCCGGCAGTCTTTAAATGGAATCTTAACAATCCGGATGCTTTTTCTATTCCAATCGATTTGAATTCGGCTCCCCCGTCTTTTTGAATCCAATCATCGGGGTCCATTTCGTCCGGTATTTGAATCACATGGGGATCTACACCGCCCTTCAGAAGAACGTAGCCCGCCCTTAAGGAGGCTTTAATGCCAGCAGAATCTCCGTCATAAGCCAAATATACTTTTGAAGAAAACCGACGAATCTGCTGGACATGTTTCTCTGTGAATGCCGTACCGGAAACGGCCACAACATTTTTGATTCCTGCCTGAAAAAGTTGAATTAAATCTGTATAACCTTCCACCATAATGGCGCACTCGTTTTTTCGAATCGCATCCCGCGTTAGGTTCAATCCATAAAATATTTCACTTTTTCTGTACAGCGGTGTTTCCGGGGAATTCATATATTTTGCCGGATCATCTGTCCCGAATACACGGCCGCCAAAGGCAATTATTTTCGCCGACGCATTCCATATGGGAAACATAATCCGGGAGCGAAACCGATCGTAAATATCATTATTTGAGAAACCGAATAATCCAGATTTCTCTAATACTTCCCGACTATAATTCTTTACTTTTACCGCACTCCATAAATAAGACGAACCTGCGGGAGCTAAACCCACCTTAAACAATTTTAATGATTCCTCACTTAACCCACGATCCAATAAATATTTTTTTGCTTCCTCCCCACGATTTGAAAAAAGTGTTTCATGATATAAGTCCGCGGCCAATTGGTGAATCTCATATAAATGGGTAAAAAACTCTTTTGAATCATCGCTGCCTGTAAATTCAACGGGAACGCCAAATTGATCTCCCAATTCCTGGATGGCTTCCACAAAACTGATTTTTTCAAACTCCATAATAAAATTAAGCGCATTCCCACCATTCCCACATCCAAAACAATGATAAATACCTTTATCCGGTGCCACACTGAATGAGGGTGTTTTTTCGTTGTGAAAAGGACATAATCCAAAAAAGTTTCGTCCACGTTTTTTTAAATCGACATAGCGGGAAACTACATCCAGTATATCGGCTGTATCATGAATGCGATCAATGGTTTCCTGGGGAATCCTAGCCACGATAATCTTCTATGTTATCCAAAAACTTCCTTATCGTTTTTTCACCTAATTCCACTGGATCACGCCAGTTAAATGTGGTTATAATTGATTTTCGAACATGAATTAACCGCTGGACCATTTTGGATTCGCTCATGATAATATTTGATGATTCACGATTGGGAAAAAGCTCCACCATCCAAAAAAAAATCATTACAACTAACAATCCTTTCATTAAACCAAAAACAGTACCCATCACTCTATTTGTCCATTTTGTACTTTTAGATAGAAACAAAAAATGAAATAATTTTGTAATCATCCTGGCCATTAACAGCACCCCAGAAAAAATGATGATATAGCTTAACACAAAGAGAAGCCATACATCAATGGGTACCCATTCCATGAGAAAAGAACCCAAGCCAACGTAGAGACGCAGGGCAAATACTGAAGCAAAAATGAGCCCAAGCAGGCGTCCCATTTCTTCCACTAATCCACGTCGGAACCCAATCAATCCCATGGCAATGATAAAAAATATGGCTAATGCGTCTATCATCTTACCCTCATTAACTCACGAACCCACGAAATACACTAAAAACACGGAAGGATTTACCTTGCAGCAATATGAAGAAAAAAGGAAAGACGATACTGATTTAACCAAAAAGTTCTCTCACAAATTGCTGGGCTGTTTTTCCATCAATTAATCCTTTTCCCCGTTTCATGACTTCCGGCATGATTTTCCCCATGTCTGCCATAGAAGTGGCGCCCACTTCTTCTACCACAGTTTTTACAATATTCCTGATTTCATCTTCCGGCATCATTTGAGGTAAATAACCATTTAAAATTTTAATTTCTTCTTTTTCGGCTGATGCCAATTCTTTACGACCGCCCTTTTCAAACATTTCAACCGATTCTTTTCTTTGTTTCACCAGGGTCCGCAGGACCTGAATTTCTTCAGATTCAGAAAGATCTTCTCTTTTTTCAATTCGCTTGTCTTTCAGTTTTGCCAATGTGGTGCGAAGAGTCCCGGTTTTTTCTTTTTCTCCCGCTTTCATTGCAGCATACATATCTTTTTGAATTTGTTCAAATACGCTCATTTTTCACTCTTTATCTATCCGTTTCATTGCCATTAATAATTGGTCCTGATCCGATTCAAAACCAATGAACCGACGACCCATTTTCTTTGCGATAACCCCGACACCACCACTCCGTGTAAAGGGATCTACCACCCAATTTAACTTAAAACTGGACGCAGTTAAAATCCGCTGAATCAGTTGCTCCGGTTTATCCCCTTCCATTTTAACTGTGGACCCAACTTGAATATCCATGATGTCACTCCATAAATTAGTCACACCCATTTCAATCGCACTCTCAGGATTTATTTGACTGCTACCTTCGGTTACTGCTTCCTGATTGAACATAAATTCATTCGATTTTGTTGCAAACCAAATATCTGAAATCCGATTAATCCATGTAAGTGGTTTTGGTTGATCTTTTGGTGTTGAGTTTCGCCAGGTGATTCGAGTTTGAATATGAAATTCTGTATTCAAAAGCGAATGATACATGCCTGAATAACGCCACCCGGATATTAGATAAATCGCTCCGGTTGGTTTTAATATACGTGCACTTTCTTTCAGCCAATTCTCATTCCATTGAAAATATTCCTGAATCGTCATGGGGTTTCCACGTTGATTAATACTCCGCCATGGAGATTCGGGCGGATCCGCAATAATTAAATCAATCGAACTATCTGGAATCTTTTTGAGCCCATCAAGACATAACCCTAAAAAAACACCATCCTTAATTTGATCTGCTGTCATTGAAATATCTTCCACTTTCCGGACTGCCGGAAGATATTTATTTAAATCATTAATGGTTAAACCGCGGACGGCTTCCAAGGGATTGGTGAATAACGGTTCGTTCTGCTCAATAGACATGGGGGAAAATTTAGGATATCATAACACTACAAAACAGGAATTCCATTCAATATTTTAAGAACCTAAATTTTCCCATGTTAAATAAGAAAAAAGTTCTTTTTATATGCACCGGAAATGCCTGCCGATCCCAAATCGCCCATGGGTTACTCCGGGATATGGCTCCTGATCAATTTGATGTATTCAGCGCCGGATCTCACCCCAGTCGGGTGCATCCCATGAGTATTGCCATTATGGAAGAAGTGGGGATCGATATTTCACATCATACATCAGATTATGTGGATGATTATCTCGATGTGGGCATTGACACTGTTATTACGGTCTGTGACAACGCGAATCAAGTATGTCCCACTTTTCCCGGTGATGTTGAACGCATCCATTGGAGTATCGACGACCCCTTTCGCGGATGGAATTTTAACGCCAATCAATTAGATAGTTTTCGGGAAACGAGGAGAGATATTCGTCGTCGGCTTGAATCTTTTTTAGATTCGCACTAATATTTTGTACAGACAGGAATGTTTGTACAACGGGTTTTGGTCTTTAATTGATAATTCAATTAGTCTATTCCGTTTCTGCAATTTTTAATAAATACTGGCCGTATTGGTTATTGGCCATTTCATTCCCCAGGGATACCAGTTGAACCTTGTCAATATAGCCCATTCTAAATGCTATTTCTTCAATACAGGATATTTTCATTCCCTGACGTTTTTCCAATGTTTGAACAAATTGAGCGGCTTCTAACAAAGAATCATGGGTTCCTGTGTCGAGCCAGGCATATCCACGTCCCATTTGTTCTACTTTTAAGCGACCCTGGGCAAGATAGGTTTTATTTACATCGGTAATTTCTAATTCACCACGGGGGGACGGCTTTTGTTCTTTGGCAACTGTGACCACATCATTTGGGTAGAAGTACAAACCCGATACCGCATAATTACTTTTAGCTACTTTGGGTTTTTCTTCAATAGAAACAGCATTTCCATTTGAATCAAATTCCACCACACCATATCGTTTCGGGTCATTCACATAATATCCAAAAACCACTGCATTCTGTGTTGACTCTACTGTTTGAACGCTTCCCTGGAGGCGCGCTGGAAGCTGCCCGCCGTAAAAAACATTATCTCCAAGAATGAGGCAGACATCATCATCACCGATAAATTCGTCTCCCAAAATAAATGCTTGCGCCAATCCATCCGGTGATGGCTGTACTTTATACGAAATGGACATTCCCAGTTGGGATCCATCACCCAGTAGATATTCATATTTCGGTGTATCTTCCGGTGTAGAAATAACCAGAATCTCCTTTATGCCCGCCAGCATTAAAGTGGATAGTGGATAATAAACCATGGGTTTATCGTAGATGGGCATGAGCTGTTTGCTGGCCACTTTTGTAACAGGATATAGCCGTGTGCCGCTGCCGCCAGCCAATATAATTCCTTTCATATTGTCCTCAATTCATTATGGATAATTGTATAATTCTGAGTCATTTAAGTTTGAAGTTAAGCAGATGTTCCGTTTTTCTCAGAATTAAAGTTTTTCTATTTTTCTAGTGGATGCGCACTTCCGGAATGATTTAATCGAAACATTTTGGGTAAGCTCCCTAACTTTTCGATAGTAATAGAAATCACACCAAACGACTCTTCAACCTTTCCCCTGAGGATAAACAGGTTTTCCCACAACAGTAGATCGCCATATTTCTGGAACGCTTCCGGAAAAAGGACACATTCATAAATATCTGTTTCATCTTCTAATGTCAAAAATTCCATGGCTTCTCGATTTTTTACTGTGGCCGTTTCCTTCCGCGTAATGTACACACCGGCTAAGTGAATGGTCCGACCAATGTATTTGTGTAAATCTTTCGCCTTGCGCACGCGACTATTAATTATTGGAAAATAAGGTTCCAAGGGATGTTCCGAAATAGGAAACCCAAATGATTCAATTTCCAAATGGCGTTGGTCTTTTTTACTTAACCTGTCATTCTGGGTTAGTTTGCTCTGGGCGGATTCAAATCGAAATATACTACTGTTCTGCATGGTATTGTTTTCTCCCAAACAAAACCAAGCTGCGCGATAAGCAATTTCCTGATGAGATAATTCCGGCGCCAATGCAGCAAAACACCCTGCATTTGTCAGGGCCATAACATCCGATAGATTGGGATCAACGCGCATGAAAAAATCATCAAGGGATGAAAAAAAACCGGCTTTTCGTTCATCTAATATTTCTTTGATTGTTTTTTCCTGCAGGTTGCGAATACTCATAAATCCCATGCGAATTTTATTTTTTTTTCCTCGATATTCTATCCAACTTCGGTTCACATCCGGTGGTAGAATTTGAACCCCAAACCGGCGCGCTTCACTGAGGTAAGCGAAGGGTGAATAGAATCCACCCTGATTGGAAATCACTGCCGCCAAAAACTCTGCTGGGAAATGGGATTTGAGATATGCACAGGTAAAAGAAAGCATGGCAAAAGATGCGGAATGGGGCTTGCAGAATGAGTAACCCACAAAAGAACGAATCATACTCCACACTTCAGTAATGAGTTCCTCTTCATAACCACGTTTTTTTGCACCTAAAAAAAACTTATTTTTCCAATTTTTAATCAAGTGCTGCATCGAATCCCGACTCATGGTCTTTCGCAAAGATTCTGCTTCGGCATACCCCATTCCCGCCATGACTTGCGCCGCCATGGATACTTGTTCTTCATATACCATAATACCATAACTCTCTTTTAAAAAATCTAAATCCGGATGTTTGATTTTCCATGGTTTTCCGTGGATTCGCTCCAGCATCATATCGGTGAAACGGTTTGCCGCCGGGCGGATAATGGAGGAATAAATCACCACATGTTCAAAATCCACTACACCGGCTTTGGCTAAGAGCTGCCGCGTGGCAGGGCTTTCGATATAGAATACACCCATGGTCTTTCCGCCCTTCATCAGTTCAGCTGTTTTCTCATCTCCAATCGGTTGGATTTTATGATAATCTAAATGTCGGTTTTTTGTTGCCGCTTCACCATAATTCAAATTGATTTGTTTAATTGTATCTCGCACCACCGCCAAGCTGCGATTGCCCAGAATATCAATTTTCAGAAGTCCCGAATCCTCCACCTGATCTTTTTCCCATTCAACAATCTGTACACCTTTAGGCGCGGTGAGCACCGGTACATATTTTCGAATTTCATCAGGAACAATCACCACGCCGCCGGGATGCACAGATGGGTGTCGAAAAGCACCCACTACTTTTTCACTTTCCCGCAGGATCATTTCTAACGTTTCGTCCAGTTCTATATTTTCAAACCGGGCGTCGGTTTTTACCCAGTTCAGTAAATCCCTCCGGGATGCAACCCAGCCAATCCGTTTGGTAATTGTATTAATTTCTTCATTGGACAACCCATACACTTTTGCCACTTCACGAATCGCAGATCGTGGCTTCATAAACACCTGACTACATACCATCCCCGTTCGTTCATTGCCATATTTTTTAAAAACGTAATCCAAGATATTGTCCCGCTCGTCCCAGGGAAAATCCACATCAATATCCGGCATATTACTCCGCTCGGGATGAATAAAACGTTCGAACTGCAGGTTGTATTGAATGGGGTCCACCTGAGTGATCATTAAACAATAACTCACAATGGATGCGGCGGCGGAACCACGTCCGATGGTGGCGCGCGTTTGCTTCACAATATCTTCTACCACCAAAAAGTAGGGGGCAAACCCCTTGGCTGTAATCAGGGCCAATTCATAATCAATGCGACTCTGTATTTCAGTTGTAACTTTTTCGTAACGCTTCTGTGCACCTGCTTCCACTTTTTCTTTCAATATTCGGTTGGACCGACGTGTATCTTTTAAGGATAAATACGGAAAAATTGTATTTACAAATGACCAGTCCCGCTTGCAACGTTCCGCCAAATAGGTGCTGTTATTGATGGCTTCCAGACTGTTGGGAAATCGCCGCACCATATCTTTCTCTGAACAAAACCAGTGTTTTTCAGGCTTGCAGGCATCTTCCAGAAGTTGGGACAGGGTTGTATTTAAATCGATGGCACGTAATATGCGGTGAGCAGACGCATCTTCTTTTTGGATAAAATACACATCCCCCGTGACCACCATTTCCAATTTGAACTTTTGAGATAATTTTTGTGCAAAATGTTCCGTTACACCGGGGCGTAATTCCACAAATAAATGACTGTTGGGAATGATTTTACTCAGAGAAAATAGAGTTGCCCTATCATGGGATAATACAAACAGACCACCCGAACGGTTGGCTAAAATATCAGCGATAGATTGAGATGGGTTGTCGTGAACAGCCGAAGTGGCGCGGCAAATGTTTTCATATCCACATTGATTTTCTGCCAGTAAAATAGCTTCGCCCTGATTGGTAATCAGGTTGACGCCGGCAATGGGTTCTATCTCAGCGGCACGGGCGTGCTGGACAAAACGAATGAATCCCCACAAGCCATTCGTTTCTGTCAATGCCAGGTGGTTCATCCCTTGGTTGCGTGCCGCAGTGAGTAGCGCCGGTTGGGAAGCGGTTCCGGACATTCGGGAATAGTGGGAATGGACATTCAAATGCGTAAACATGGTTCATTGAGGACTTTCCATATTGTACTTCTTTCTAAGAATATCCATGGCAGATGAAATGCGATCTTGTTCTGTATCTTTTTCAAACAATTCCATTTGTTTGGCCACCTGCATAAAACCAGATAGGTCTATCAAAATAGTTCGGATACGGTTTCGGCGCGTATTGGCTTTTTGAAACAGTCGCCATGTTTCAGTCAAAATAGTAGCATCATTATTTTTAAAAAATTGTCCATGAACTTCATATTTAAACCCATCTGTATAATGGATTTCCACCCGAACTTTTTTTGCAATCTGGGACCGCTGCCTGAGCTTAAATGCCACCTGCTCTGATAATCGTTTCACTTCAGACCACAATATAGTTGTGTCATTGGTATCCTCTGTCAAAACGGTCTGTTCTACGATATGATCCTTCATAAAAAAAGGACGCACCACGGAGAAATCCTGCCCGTGCACTTCCCGGGAAAGGGGCAATGCATACCGCCCAAACAATCGCCGGGTATCGGTTGCTGAATTCACAAGCGCTTGAATTTGTCTCACCTGGTTCAGAATCAAAAACTTAATCAGTTTCCAAACCGTGGGTTCGTGAACAGTGGGAATGACCAGCGTATCCAAAGGGGATAAAAATTGGGTCTCATTCCCTGCCATGATACGATGGATTGTATCGGGAACAACAGATGTGGAAATACGGCTCACCAGTTTATTCTGACTGATACCCAAAACTGGATTAAGCCCAACGTGGTCTTGAACCAATTTTGATATGTTTGATCCCGCTTGCTCATGACTTTTATAGATGCGTTCCATGCCGGTCATATCCAAATAAAACTTCCCATAACCAGATGGTTCTACAATAGGCGTAAACCGTTGAATGGTGGAATAGATATATTGGTTTAGTCGTGCATAAAGTGATTGGTTATAAGGCAAAAGCTGGGCGCCATGGCTCATCCGCCGGGCCAACGAAACTTTCATTCCCCGGCGCAAACCTTCATCTTCTGCTTCTTTAGACACAGACACCACCGTACCATTTTGATGATGAGAAGAAATAATGGCAATGGGGCGCGTGCGCAGGGATGCATCCAGCCGGCGCTCGGCCTGCAGTTCAAAATCTCTTAGACGAAGGTGAAATACAGTGGGGTACACACGTCAATATTCCCGGAAGGAATAGAGAAGCACGCCGTTGATTTTGAAATGATCTGTTTTATGGACCATAATCACAGGATAATCCGGATTACGGGGATGAAGTTCCACATGGCCATTGGTTGGTTGATAACGTTTGAGTGTGGCCTCGCCATTAATAAGGGCAACAACAATCTGCCCCGGATTTGCTTCCGTGGTTTTCCGCACAATAATATAATCGCCATCTTGAATATGATCTCCCACCATAGAATCGCCTTTGACCTGAAGTACAAAATTATCCGGATGAATAAAAGGCGGCGGCACAGAAATCGATTCTGCATTTTCCAATGCTTCGATGGGCTCCCCCGCAGCAATTAAACCCAACAATGGCAGGCGGGCCGGTGTGGCGTGCTCCTCATGAGTAAGGGCTAAAGCCCGCTTGCCGTTAGGTCCTTTGGAACGATCGAGATGGCCGTTGTGAGTCAGGGCATTGACATACCAGTGAACCGTCCCCAAGGATGCAAATCCCATTCCATCCATGATTTCTTCATAGGAAGGGGCTTGGCCATATTCAACGGTATGACGTTGAACAAAGCTCAAAAACTTTTGCTGTTTGAATGATAAAGCCATTTGATTATTCAGCCGCTAAGAACACAAAAATTCGCGAAGAGGTTTCATATTTTTTCGAAAATACATATCGTTTCCACTCTAATTTACCTTTACTCCCAAAATTGATTAGAAGCCCAACTTCCATTCCCATCGCTTTTAAATAATTAATGATTTGGTGTACTTCATCTTTATATAATAATTCCTGATCCATTGTTTGTGATCCTTTGTGCTCTTCGTAGCTCAATATTTCTCGTAAGTTACTCGTAAGTATATTACATAATTTTATTTACTTAATACAAGTCCTTTACATTACTTTCTGATATGGCAGCTATTTTTCTTAGATATAGCACAATTTTTCTATGGATTTCTTGCATCAACGGGCAGGTAATTATGACTGAAGATCGGGATGGTTCCTCGGGACGAATCTGGGAAGATATTCAAACGGCGGTCTTAGCTAAACCATTATAAACAAAAAAGGCTCCGCAACAGCGAAGCCTTTTAAACAATAATTATCCCTTAATTATTATATTATTCTAAAAGGAGTAAGTCAAACTCAAATTCATATACTTGTACTTGTAATCCATGACACCACCCAAATCCATTTCACTATCCTCAAATTTAAGATTATGTACGGTATAATTCGCTTCAGCCCCCAAAGGAAACAAGGGCGGTTTGATGCGAATACCAATACCGTAGGCTAAACCAGCTTCCATTCCATCTTCCATAGGTAGGGAATATCCTCCCCTGATGACGGCGCGGGCCATAGGAATACCAAAAGGAATTTTGGCCACACCATATCCAAAAACAATATTGGGGGGCGATTCTTCACCGCTGCCACCGATACTGAGTTCACCACCAACTCCAACCAAACTGAGGAGCATGAGATCATATCCAATTGTATAACCAATCCCTTCAGCCTCTATTTCAGTTTCAAAATCCGCACCCATCGCATTGAGAACGGCTGTTAGTTCTGGTGAAAGTCCAACAGATAATTTCCGAGACATATCGACTCCAACACGCAGCTGGGCTGACGCTAAGGTAGCCAGTGCAATGAATAATACCGTTAACTTTTTCATATTTGAAAATCCTCCTAAAAAATTATTATGTAAAAGGTACGTCTAATATTTCTTAAAAGGTTAACAAAAAATAACATCCTAAAAACTTGGTGAATCATATTTTAAGTTGTAGCAGGAGCCTCTGTAAGACAAATATCTGGGAAATTTTTACCACATGGAACTTACAAATAGAAATTGCGTATAGATCTCTAATTCATTGAAAGGGAATCAAAATGTCTAAATGGTTATTAACAATTTTATTTATCGGCGGGATTGCAATCGGTCAACAAAACAAAGTGATTGTTCAAAAGAAAATCATCCATAAAAACGATAAAGAACAAACTGTAGAAGTGATGATAGATGGGGACGAAATGACCATCGTTGTGGAACGGGATGGTGAAAAGAATGAATACACCATCAACATCGATGACAAAAAAGCATTAAAAGGTATCAAAGAAAAATTAGCCGATATGGATGTCAATATCAAAACAATGATGATGGATAATGACAATGTTTATTCCATTCATTCCGGCGGATATCTTGGTGTTCAAATTCAAGAATTAACAGACGGATTAAGAGATTATTTTAAAGTAAAAAGTGATGATGGTGTTTTGATTTCAGAGGTGGTAGAAGACAGTCCCGCTGAAAAGGCCAAACTGAAAGTGGGGGATATCATCGTTTCAGTGAATGGTGATGGCGTCTCTACCACTTCTGAATTACAGCGGGCAATTTCCCGTGAGGGTTCTGGCGCTGATGTTTCATTGGAAGTCATTCGAAAAGGACGTAAAAAAGACTACACAGCAACCCTTGGTTCACAGAAAAATAACTTTTCCTGGACCGGTAAAATGCCCATGATGGATTTTGGTGATGATGACCATAATGTATTCTTCTTTTCTAAGGATGACCAGGATTTTCAGTTGCATACAAAACACTTAAAGGAAGAAGTAAAAAAATTGAAAAAGTCCGAGCAAAAACTAAAGAAAAAATATAAAATGCGAATGGTGGCGCCTATGCCGGACCATGATGTTCATAAAGATATTGAAAAACTAAAAAAAGAAATAGAAGCGCTTCGAAAAGAAATCCAGAAATTGAAAAAATCATAATTCGCCATAAATTTTAAAGTTGTACCCAGCCCCGTCCCGATTACTCGGGACGGGGCTTTTTTTATTTTGCCCTGTTTTATACATTCAAAATATGGGATAAATTGAAAGCCTAATCCGTAATTTATCTCATGAGACTTGTACCTACTCTAACGCTTATCTTATCTGTCGTTTTGGCTCAGGACTATACTTGGCCAACAAATACGGGTAAACATTTGTCCTCCAATTTTGGTGAATTCAGAACTACAGGATATCACTTGGGGCTGGATATCAAAACGAAGGGAACAACGGGACACCCTGTATATGCTGTGGGTGATGGGTTTATTTCTCGAATCGTAACGAACTTCTCCGGTTTTGGTCGAGCCATTTACTTTACCCTTGATGATGGACAAACAGCCGTTTATGCCCATTTAAGTAAATTTCCTCCGAGATTGGAAGACCGCCTAAAAGCTGAACAAAAAGCACAGCAATCCTATTTTACAAATTTCTATTTATCATCAGGGGAATTTCGTTTTGCCAAAGGTGATGTGATAGCTTATTCCGGTAATACGGGATTTTCATTTGGTCCACACCTCCATTTTGAAATTAGAAATGAACATGGACAGCCACTCAATCCATTGGTCCACGGATTAAATCAGGCAGACCGTTTGGCGCCTGTTGTTGAAGAACTGGCATTTACACCTTTGACTAAAGAAAGTTGGGTGAATGGAAATCAATTGCCGCAGAATTTTCCATTGTTTAGAGATAAAAAAGGAGAATATCACTTCCCCGATACCATCAATATTTCCGGAAAACTCGGCTTGTCTATTAAGGCTTTTGACAAACGACAAGGGGCCAATAATATTTATCAGCCTTATCGAATTGAAATCTATATTGATGAAAAATTACATCACACCCTTCAATTTGACCGCTTGGATTATAATTGGCTCCCAACGGTAAACTTTATCAGAGATTACCGCAATGCACGATTGAATCTGGGAAACTTCATTAAACTGTATAAAAATGACTCCGATCCCATTGTTCCCATCCATGCAGATTCTACCAATGGAATTCTCAATCTTACACCGGGATATCATACGGTAAAAATCCTTGTGATGGACGTACTTGAAAATACACGGGTGATTCACGGTACTGTTTTTAATATGGCACCTTTTGAAGTAATCATTGAAAAAATTAGAGAATCCAATGAAGAAACAACTTTCTTAATTCAGCCCAAAAGTATTACCATTCCCATTCAATCTGTTGTTGCCTATTCTTTTACACCTTATGGGTTTGCCGATGAAAAATTAACTATTCTATCTTCTGAGCAAGTTGAAACCGGTCTATTAATTGCCATTCCTAAAAAACAAACAAAACGAAAAGCTATTCAGTTTATTGCTCAAAATAAATTGGGAACACGTTCTCTGCCCATACATTGGATCAACAAAAATAATGTAGGGGATTATTTAAGTGTAAACGTGGACTTGGATATTTCCCATACAGACGCTGGCGTTTATATCCAGATTCAACCGAAACAAGCTGTGAATGCAAATATATCTTTAAGACTAAAGGGAGAATATCAGTATAAAACAATCCCTTTAAACCAAATTCAACCTTCGGTTTATTTGACAGCACCCATCCCACCTGGTTGGTTTGAAAATGTCGATCAAATTGAAGCAATTCTAAAAAGGTCCATTGAACGACAGGTTCGTTTTGAATTTCCTTATACAGTGGCCATGCCCGGCACATCAGTTACGGTTGTTTCTAATGATGGTTTTTGTTCAATCCGAACAAAAAAATCTTCCGTAACAAGCCCAACGCTTATGTGGATTGAAGCTGTGCATAAATATGCACCTGTAACAAAAGGTACCCTCTTATCCCGGGTTTATCAACTTCAACCCTTTGAACGTCCTTTAATGAAACCCGTCAGCGTGGGACTGCGCTATCCGATCAAATTGAAGGATAGAGAAAATATCCACCTATATTATTATGATCAAAAAGAAGGGTGGCAGTTTGTGCTAACAGAAAATAATTCGGAACGTCGGGTGCTGACAGGAGAGGTCAAACACCTTGACGCCATTGCAATTATAGAGGATAAAATATCACCAACAATACAATCTATGCACCCTGGAGATCATGGGAAATATCCATCTCTCGAATTAAATAAATTTGAATTCAAGATTGATGATGCGCTATCCGGATTTGAACCGGCGGAGTCCTCTTTTGATTTAATACTGGATCAGAAGCCATTAATTTATGCCTATCAGCCCAAATCCAAAATAATTTCATACCAACTTGATCGACCTCTCGCCCTAGGTACCCATACCCTTCAATTGTCCATCCGGGATAGAGCGGGAAATAAAATAAATAAAAAAATTGAATTCATAGTTTATTAATGTTTTTTCCATATAAAGATGATAACCCCCGTATTTTAATCCCCTATGTAACCTATGGCATTATTGCTGTAAATGTTTTTATTTTTGCATTTCAATTTTCTGTTGAATTTTCTGACCCGGAATCAGCCGCCTTATTTATTTATAGTTTTGGGTTGATTCCATCTGATTTTTCAACCTTAACGATGTTTACCTCTATGTTTCTCCATGGTGGAATAGCCCATATCCTTGGCAATATGTGGTTTTTATGGTTATTTGGCGACAATGTTGAAAGTACACTTGGACATGTAAAATATGCTTTTTTCTATATCATTTGTGGTGTAGCCGCATCCCTCTGCCAAGTACTTATGAATCCTGGATCAGAAATCCCTATGGTGGGCGCATCCGGCGCCATTGCAGGTGTATTGGGATTATATATGATTCGATTCCCCCATGCCAGGGTCCATGTATTTGTTTTTATTATTATCTTTTTCACAACCATTCGGGTTCCGGCGATGATTGTACTGGGTTTTTGGTTTTTTAACCAATTGACCAACGGCATGGGATCCTTGGGCTTAGACACCACTGGCGGCGTGGCTTGGTTTGCCCATGTGGGTGGATTTATTGCTGGCATTATGCTTCATCAAGCATTTAAACTCATTCGATTCGAACATTAATTACAGAGGTATTCCGTGAAAACAAAATTCAAACATCACAGTATTCTTATTTTCCTTTTCCTTTTTGCATGTGAAGGGACAAAAACAGAAGATTGCGCCACCACAGAAGATGGTCGCGGTCATGTCATTTCTGTCCTGCCCATGGGAACAATTAGTGCAAAATTTTTGAATGATTTTCTCGCCGATAATAATATTGATATTGGTGTAATTCCTATTTTTGACGTAAAAGTTTATAGTATTGTCTATGAAACAGTTGATTGGAATGGAGAACCGAGACAGGCGTCCGGTGCTATTTATATCCCTGATGAAGATCATTCTAATAAAAAATATCCAATTTATTCTGGTCAACATGGCACAGAATCAAAACGAACAAATGTTGCTTCAATTTCACCGCTGCGGGGTTTTGATGCATTGTTTGTTGCCTCAGTTGGTTATATCGGCTCTTCCCCTGATCTTTTAGGTTTAGGCATTTCTAGTGATGTTGTCCACCCATACGTACACGCATTTGTAGCTGAAGCCGTTGTGGATAAAATCCGAGCAACAAAAAATTGGCTTTGTTCAAATGGAATAAACGATAACGAACAATTATTTATAACGGGATATTCTGAAGGTGGGTATGTTGCAATGGCAACACATAAACTGATTGAAGAAAAATACGCTGATGAATTTACTGTTACAGCATCAGCACCCATGGCAGGTCCTCATGATATGACATATACTTCAAATAGAATAACAAGTAGAGAAACCTATTCCCAGCCTGGATATATTTCATTTACTTATATGTCTTATAATACAATCGAAAAATTAAATCGCCCTGCAAATGATTTTTTTCAAAATCCTTATGCTGAACGCATACCAAAACTAATGGATGGTTCAAAGACAATAGGAGAAGCAAATGATAAATTAACTACTAATATGAAATCATTATTTACAGAAAATTTTATTGCTGAATTTTTAGGTGATGGAGAACAAGAATTAAAAAATGCATTCGCAAAAAATAGTTTAGTGGATTGGTCCCCCAATGCACCCATTATGTTAGTCCATGGAGAGAATGACATAACGGTTGGTTATAATAATTCTGTGATTGCCCGTGATAAACTAAAAGCGAATGGTGCTGATATTACACTAATAACTATTCCAAATGGAACACATGGCAGTTCCGTTTTCCCAGCATATGCCGCTGCAATGGTATGGTTTAACACATTAAAAAAATGACAAAACTTATTCAAACAGCTATCCAAATGCGAGACATGGCTCGGGCACCCTATTCTAATTACAAAGTTGGAGCAGCGGTGGAAACAATAGATGGGGAAATCGTTGGAGGTTGCAATGTAGAAAATGCCAGTTACCCTTTGTCCAATTGTGCGGAACAAACAGCGTTATTCACTGCCATTGCAGCAGGACATTCAGAATTTAAAGGATTGGCCGTATCCACAGAAAATGGGGGCTCACCTTGTGGTGCCTGCCGGCAGGTCATCTGGGAATTATGCGGTGATATTCCCGTTTTCATTTGTGATGAAAAGAACCTTTTGAGTGAAACCACAAGTGCTGCATTATTACCAAAACCATTTGACGAATCAAAATTAAAATGAGTGGTTCCCCAATTTTAATCGGCATCGCCGGCGGTACGGGTTCTGGCAAAACATCCATTGCTAAAAGTTTATTGGAAGAATATGGTGAGGGGGAAGTGGTGGTCATCGAGCAGGATGCATATTACCGTGATCTTTCTGATTTATCGATAGAAGAGAGACACCTCCAGAATTTTGATCATCCCGATGCTATTGATATTGAATTATTTAATCAGCAACTCATCACCTTGATCAAAGGACAATCGGTGGATATGCCCGTTTACGATTTTGCCACCCATTCAAGAAAGTCTGAAACGCGAAAAGTTGATCCACATCATGTTCTTGTTGTAGAGGGAATTTTAACACTTCATTATTCCTCATTGCGAGAATTGATGGATATTAAAATTTTTGTCGATACACCTGATGATATTCGCTTTATTCGTAGAATGTCTCGTGATGTAGAAGAGAGAAGCCGAACCGTTCAATCGGTGATTGATCAATATTTAAAAACAGTTCGCCAAATGCATCAACAATTTGTTGAGCCGTCTAAATATTTTGCCGATATTATCATACCTGAAGGAGGCCATAATATGGTAGCTATCGACCTTCTTCGGACAAAAATTAACGCAATATTATCCTAAACCATTTATAGAGAATGACACTTACACCCAAAAACGCAGGCTGGATTGAAGTCATCTGCGGCAGTATGTTCAGCGGAAAAACGGAAGAATTGATTCGCCGAATTCGCAGGGCTGAAATCGCCAAAATGAAAACTCTTATTTTTAAACCAAAAATTGATGATCGCTACAGTTCGAACCATGTGGTATCTCATAACCAATCAAAATTAGAATCCATGCTGGTTAAAAATGCGCAAGAAATTTTGGATAATTCAGAAAATATTGATGTGATCGGAATTGATGAAGCGCAGTTTTTTGGGGATGATATTGTGAATGTATGCAAATCACTGGCACACAATAATAAGCGGGTGGTGGTGGCAGGGCTAGATACTGATTACCGTGGATTGCCTTTCGGACCCATGCCGGCACTCATGTGCGAAGCAGATTATTTGGATAAATTTCGCGCCATTTGTATTCAATGTGGTAACCCTGCCTCCTGCAATCAGCGATTGACACAAGATTTAGCACAAGTTGTCATTGGAGAAACGGATATTTATGAAGCACGCTGTAGAAATTGTTTTAAACCACCAGAGGAATAAATGATCGGATTATTAGGAATTATAACGCTCTTGGGCATTGCGGTAGCCATGTCAAATAATCGAAAACAAATTAATTTTCGGATTGTTGGGTGGGGATTAGGCCTACAGCTAATTTTTGCCCTCTTTATTTTAAAAACACCCATGGGGAAACCCGTATTTGGTTTTTTTGATAAGGTGGTTTCCAAATTGATTAGTTTCTCTGATGCAGGCAGTGATTTTCTCTTTACATCATTTGTACCCGATGTAGGATTCCATCCATCACTTATTAATTTTGCATTTCGTGCATTACCTACTATTATTTTCTTCTCTAGCCTCATGGCAGTCCTTTACCACTTGGGTATTATTCAGTTTGTCGTAAAATGGATTGCCCGGGCCATGCAAAAAACAATGGGGACCAGTGGATCAGAAACATTAAGCGTCTCAGCCAATATTTTTGTCGGTCAAACTGAAGCACCTCTAATGATTCGCCCATTCATTGGTAAAATGACCCAATCAGAACTTATGGCTGTTATGGTGGGGGGCTTTGCTACTGTGGCTGGAGGTGTACTGGCGATCTACGTTAAATGGCTCACGGATATACCAGGAATTGCAGGACACCTTTTAGCTGCATCGGTTATGTCTGCGCCGGCGGCGTTGGTGATAGCAAAAATCATTTATCCGGAGACTGAGTCATCTGAAACCATGGGTGATTTGAAAATTCATGTTGAACAAAACAGCTCCAACGCAATGGAAGCATTGGGGAACGGCGCCACGGATGGACTTAAACTCGCGGCAAATGTGGGTGCAATGCTTGTGGCATTTATTTCCATAGTAGCTCTTGTAAATTACCTGTTAAGCTTTGCAGGCACATCAATGGATGCCATCCTTGCTATTGTGTTCAAACCGTTAGCGTGGACAATGGGAGTCCCCTGGGAAGAAGCAGGCCAAATGGGAATGCTCATGGGTAAAAAAATTGTATTCACAGAGCTGATAGCTTATGGAGATTTAAAAGATATTATTGCTGAGGGACAAATATCAGAACGAACGGCCATCATTGCCAGTTATGCATTATGTGGCTTTGCCAATTTTGGCTCAATTGGAATTCAGTTGGGGGGAATTGGTGGAATGGCTCCGGAACGAAAAAAAGATTTGGCAAAATTAGTGACAAAGGCAATGGTTGGCGGTGCACTGGCATCCTGGCTTACAGCAACCCTTGCAGGAATACTCATTTAAACAACAAAATAGGATAGGAGAGATGCGTCTCATATTTTTAGGTCCACCCGGTGTGGGAAAAGGCACACAGGCAAAACGAATTTGTGAACATTACAATATAATTCATCTATCAACCGGCGATATTCTTCGAAGCGAAATGACGGCAAAAACTGAAATTGGTGAAAAAGCCAAAGCATTTATAGATGTAGGCGAACTCGTTCCTGATGATGTATTATTGGGGATGATGAATAACAGGTTAAAAAAAGATGATGTACAAAGTGGATACCTTTTAGATGGCTTCCCCCGAACCATTCCACAGGCAGATGGGTTGAACAAAATAATGGACGACCTATCTCATTCATTGAATTGTGCCCTTAGTTTAACTGCAGATGCGGACGAGTTAGTCCAGCGATTGATCAACCGGGGGAAGGATTCTGGCCGAAGGGATGATACTCCCGAAATTATTCACCAGCGTCAAAAGGTATATTGGAAACAAACAGCACCACTTTTGGATTTTTACCGTGAAAAAAACTTGTTGAAAGAAATAGACGGGATTGGTGAAATTCCTGAAATTACAGACCGAATTTTAGGGATATTAAAATAAAATGTTAAAAGTGGGACTAACTGGCGGTATTGGCAGCGGCAAAAGTACTGCCAGTCGTTATTTTGAATCCCTAGGTGCTTTTGTTCTGGATGCTGACGAAGAAGCAAAAAATTTGATAACGTCAAACGAAACGGTTCAGCACGAACTTATTTCCGAATTTGGAACCGATATTATTGATGGCACAGGCCGAGTAAATAAAAAGAAATTGGCCCGGATTGCCTTTCAGGATGAAGATCACCAGCAACGGTTAAATTCAGTCGTTCATCCTTATATATTTAATCTTATTGATAAAGAATTCAATCGTGTACTCAATGATAAAAAGCATGGTGTTTTCATCGTTGATGCAGCTTTGATTTATGAAACCGGGTTTGATGCACATTTGGATTATGTGATTGTAGTGACTGCTCATTTAAAAAATCGAATGGAACGTGCATTGGGGCGCGAAACGCTATCTCGGGAAGAAATCTTAAAACGGGTTGGTTTCCAATGGCCGGAAGAGGAAAAAGTCAATATGGCCGATTTTGTCGTACATAATGATGGAACAGAAGCGGAACTTCAAAAAAAAATAGAATCTCTTATAAAAAAATTGACTTGAAACAGGAATATCCACCAACTGGCGGATTTCTCTGTTAAACATTTACCGAATACTTCTTCGCTGTGCGCGGGGTTTATCTAATATTTCTTTCATAATAATTGCCCGTTTTAATTCATCATTGCTATCAAATGAAAGATCAAATTTGTGTTTTTTTACGGGGTCTTTTTTCCAATATTGATGTTCTTTATGGATCGGTTCCGGCTCAGGATTAGATAAATCCTCAAATACAACATGGTCATGTTCTTTGGATGTTTGATCCTCCTTCGCCATAGATATTTGCTTTTCATCCAATTCCTTATTATCGAAATATTCCTCCTGAATTTCCACGTCATGTTCTTGCCCAAATTCCTTTATATCCCCAAATATATCTTTAAGAAAATCAGATTTAAAAGGATTTTGAGATTCTTGGGTTTGGGATCCTAATTTCTCTTGTTCACCTTGTTGACGGGCAGCCTGCTGCTTACGTTTTTTCAAAAACGCAGACAGCAGGTACATTCCCGCCAAAAAGAACCAGTAGCCCAATCCTTCCATTTAGTGTTTATCCCGTTCCGGCGCCTGGGTCGAACCGCTTTCTGAACCACCGGAAATTGATTCACGCATATCCGTATCGGCTTGGATATTTCTCATATTCACATAATCGAATACACCCAATTTCCCTTCACGAAATGCCTGTGCCATGGCCAATGGAACTTCTGCTTCTGACGCCACAACTTTTGCTTGCATTTCTTGAGTCCGGGCTTTCATTTCCTGTTCTTCTGCTACTGCCATCGCTCTACGTGTTTCAGCTCTGGCTTGAGCAACTCTTAAATCAGCTTCAGCTTGGTCTGCTTGTAGACTTGCACCAATATTCTTTCCCACATCAAGATCTGCAATATCAATGGAAAGGATTTCAAATGCTGTTCCTGCATCAAGCCCTTTACTTAACACCGCCTTGGAAATATTATCTGGGTTTTCTAACACAGCTGTATAATTATTGGAAGATCCAATGGCGCTTACAATACCTTCTCCCACGCGTGCAATTATTGTTTCATCTGTTGCGCCGCCTATTAAGCCTGGAATATTTGTTCGGACCGTCACACGTGCTCGAGCTTTCAATTCAATACCATCTTTCGCAACAGCAGCCAAAAATCCATCTTTTGGGACATCTATCACTTTTGGGTATACACTGGTTTCTACTGCTGTTTTTACATCTCGGCCTGCCAAATCAATGGCAGTAGCTGTTTCAAAAGTTAGTGGTATATTGGCTTTATCCGATGCTATTAAAGCGAAAACAACATTAGCTACATTGCCGCTTGCCATATAATGTGTTTCTAGCATATCGGCTTTTACATTGGTGATACCGGCTTTATGGCTATTAATCACTCCATCTACGATAAGACGAGGGGAAATTTTTCGCAAACGCATGCGGATCAGATCAATAATGGTAATCCGGCCTAAGCCAAGACTGACCACCCCCTGAATCCACATACCCACCGGTACAAAATAAAATAATAAAAAAACAAAAATAATTAGCATTGCTAACATTAAGATTCCAACAATATCCATGATTTACTCCTCTGAGTTTAGTTTTCTAACAACCACTCGATTTCCATCAACCGAGAGGATTCTTACCTTACAATTCTTCTCTAAAAAATCGCCTTCACTTACAACAAATACACGCTGACCATTTACCATCACCCAACCTGAGGGCCTTAAATCGGATTGCGTTTCCCCTTCTTTGCCAATTAATCCTTCCCATCCTACCGATGTGTTATAACCGGCTTCTGCTCCTTCCACCCCTGGAGAAGTCAGTTTTTGCCAGAAAGATGTTTTAGTCATCAGTTTAAATAACATAATCAAGCCAATCAGCCCACCAATAATACCAATGATTAAACCCCACAGCGCCATGGATTCAAATTCAGCACCAATCGGAATATCTGGTAATAGTAATTCATATAATCCCCATAAAATCAACACAATACCCCCAATTCCCGCAACGCCGAACCCGGGAATAACAACCATTTCTAAAATGAGCAAACCAATACCCGCCACAATAATTAATACATCTGTCATGGTGGCTAATCGGGCGATGAAGGACGCCCCTAGAGACAACGCTAAACAAACCAATCCAACAGATCCGGGGATTCCCCAGCCGGGACTTTGGAGTTCAAACAATATTCCCAAAAACCCAAATGTTGTTAGGAGAGATGCTACAACCGGATTGGTTAAAAAACGGACAAATGCTTCAGACCAGTTTTCATTAGTATTTATTATTTTAGCATCTTCCAATTCCAATGATGCAAGTAACATATCAAATGTTTCTTGTTCTTCATTTGCGATTCCATACTTCAAAGCTAATTCTGTCGTAAGAGTAATTAGTTTACCCTCTTTTCGACCTTCCAAATCATGAACTTCGATGGAATCGCCATCAATAACCAAATGAGTAAATGATAATTCTTCATCAACCATACCTTTGGCAATGTCCACATTGCGGTTTTGGCTTTCTGCGGTGGCAGCCATTTCTTCCCGCATATAACTTATTACTTTTTCACTCGCTTTCTTTCCGGACATATCTACAGCAGTGGCAGCGCCAATAGTTGCACCGCTAGTCATAAATATTTTTTCACATGACAAGGAAATCAATGCACCTGCAGAAATGGCTCGGCGATTAATAAATGCAATTGTTGGAATCTTGGCGCTAAGAATTGCATCTTTAATTTGAGTAGCCGCGTCCAATCGTCCTCCGAATGTATCAATATCAAAAATAATCGCGGCAGCACTGTCCGCTTCTGCCATCTGGATACTGCGTTCAATAAAGGGAGGCAGGCCCAAATCAATGGTACCATGAATCGGTACTTTATAGACAATTTGAGCTTGTCCAAGTGATACGATGAAAAGAAGAGTGAATAATATGCGTTGCTTCATTCACCTAAGTTTAGCCGTTATCTTCGATAAAAACAATGATGGTAACACAATTTTAGGGGTAATTTCCTTCGCTTTGGGAAAGAGAGGAAAAACCATTTATGACCCTCAAAGATAAATTCACATATCGGCTATTACATGTGATTTCCCGGCGTCTTCGAAGATTGCCGAATTCATCACGATCCCGGTTTGCCAATAAACTCGGTGCATTCGCCTTTAACCGAATCCCAATCAGAAAAAAGCAGGCAATTCAAAATATAAAAACAGCATTCCCCGATAAAAATGGTGCTTGGGTTAACCATGTTTTAAAAGGATCTTATCGTTTAGTCAGCACAAATTTCATGGAATTCCTTGCGTTGCCAAAATCTTTTGATTCGCTCAATTTCCGCGTGGAAAACCGGCATATTATTGACGAAGCTTCTCAACAAGGAAAAGGGGTACTCATCATCACCGGTCATTTCGGATTATGGGAAATATTAGGATCATGGTTAGGCAAAAATGGGTATCCCGTTTGGGGGATTATTCAACGGCAAGGCAATAAAGGGGCGGATGTATTTGTTAAAGAATTGCGTGAATCCTATGGCATGAAACATATATATCGGAAATCATCATTAGATAAAATGTATGCGTTACTCAAAGAAAATAATATGCTTATCCTTGCTAGCGATCAAGATGCTAAAAAGCGCGGCGTATTTGTGAATTTTTTTGATCAACCATCTTCGACACCAAAGGGATCTGCCATTTTCCACATGCAGTCAGGTGCACCCATGGTTTTTTCTGTGGCTCATAAAGAAAAAGATGGAACTGTTGTTATTTCGTTTTCAAAAATAGAATTGAATGGTAGCGCTTCCATAGAAACGATTACACAAACATATACCACAATGCTTGAAGAAAAAGTAAGGGAATATCCGGATCATTATTTTTGGTTCCACCGTAAGTGGAAAACACGGACAGAATAATGAATCAAAAATCGACTGCCCGAATTAACGCTTCTTCCAAACATGTTATTGAAGCCGCCGGGAATGCCATTCTTTATGGTGGTATAATTGTTTATCCCACAGATACATTATATGGATTTGGTGTGGATGCCCGAAATGAAACAGCCATTAAACGACTCAATAAAATTAAAGGACGATCAGCGCCCATTAGCGTCATTGCACCTAATTCCAGCACAGTCCTTTCTTGGGCTGACATTACCTATGAAGACTGGGGAATGGTAAAACAATATTTACGCGGACCTACAACAATCATTTTACCTGTAAAAAAAGGAATCATCCATCCGTCTATAATGGGAGAAGATGGCACATTGGGTATTCGAATCCCTGCTCATCCATTTGGTCCAAAATTATGTGACAAACTAGGATTTCCAATCACAACAACATCTGTCAATCGATCCGGGCAGGACCCATTTAACGATCCAGATGAAATTATTGATGAGTTTGATGGAGAGTTTGATCTGTTAATTGATGATGGTGCACTTCCTCAATCTTCAGGATCAACAATTTATAAACTGGAAAAATCAAAACTGAAAGTAATCCGGCCTTGAAAAGAGTAATTCTTCCCCTATTAATTCTGTCCATTTCCTTGGCAAAAGAGGTCCCATTCAAGCCGGGTGAATCCTTAAAATATTCGGCTGAATTTAATTTGATCCCCGTGGGACAAGCAGAACTTTACGTGTATGGAATAGAACAAATTCATGGGAAGGATGCATATCATGTGTCTTTTTCTGCACAGACTAAAGGGTTAGCCAATCAATTATTTAAAATCTGTGATCAGATTGATATTTGGATGGATAGTGAAAAATTTTTTACCCACCGATTAAAGAAAAATATCCAAGAGGGTTCCTATAAAAAATCGGTGGATATTACTTTTGATTATGGCAAAGGCATTGCTCGAACAAAAACCAATGAGGTTGAAATTGATTTTGAAGCTCGAGATCCTTTTTCCATGTTTTATTATCTACGAACGATACCATTAAAAGAAAAAGAAATCATGTCATTCACATCTTTTGAGGGCCAAAAAATTGTTCATTACAATTTACAAATGACCGGAAAAGAAATTATTAATTCACCCGTAGGTACATTTGTATGTAAAGTCATTCGACCGTTCAGAAAAGGAAAAAAGCTATTTAAAAACCAAGGTGATATGCAAATCTGGATCAGTGATGATGCAAAAAGACTTCCTGTGAAAATCCAAATTAAAATGAAATTTGGATCCATGACGCTATTGTTAAAAAAAATTAGCTAAACTTTTAGATCCCTTGACGGGGTTAATTCCCAAATAATCGTCCCACATCATTGACGATAACCGTAATCATCAGCATCAATAATAAAGCCATACCAATCTGTTGAAAAGCCATTCGCATTTTCATGGAGAGGGGTCGGCGAATGATACCTTCAATTATGGTTAGAAAAATATGGCCACCATCAAGGCCTGGAATAGGAAGCACATTTATAAAAGCAAGATTGCAGCTAATAAGTGCCATAAGTGATAAAAAAGGAATCCATCCTGCTTTGGCTGTTTCACCAGCTAATTGAGCGATCATAATTGGACCACCAATTTCTTTTATCGACGCTTGGCCAGAAATTAACATTCGTATTGAAAGAACGATCATTCCAAACCCCCTGGCTGTGGCAACTGTTCCCATTTTGATACTTTCTGAAAAAGTAACCGGCATATATTCAAATTCAGGATAAACACCAATCACACCCATTGTATCTCCTGTGGTGGGATTAAGTCGAAAACTTGTTTTAAAAGAAATAAATTCTGATTTTCTATCTCTCGAATATTGAATATCGATATTTTGATTGGGACGTTTATGAATTTCTGTTGTCAAATCATCCCAGGATAATATTCTTTTCCCTTCAATTCTTTCAATCACATCACCCGTTTTTAAACCGGCAATATCTGCCGGCATCCCTGGAAGTAATTCACTGATGATTGGTTCCTCAGAGACGATAGGTTTTCCAGTATAATTCGATAATCCTGTAAATATGAAAAATGCTAGCAATGTGTTCATGATGACGCCGGCACTCATGAACCAAATTTGCTTCCATTTAGATTTACTCATAAGTTCGTAGGGTTTATGCTCAAAAGTTGCATCCATACTTTCATCAAGCACACCTGCCACTTTTACATAACCACCAAATGGAATAACAGCAAAACAGTATTCTGTACCACTTCCTTTCCGTCCGAGACGAGAAATTATAGCTGACTTAATAGGACCCCAGGCCAACTTTCCTTCATCATTCTTTCGATAAAAAAACAATCGAAATTCCCAGCCATCGGGGACAGATGTGAACGTTATGAGACGGGGTGGATATCCGACAGAAAAGCGCTCTACTCGAACGCCAATCGAACGCGCCGCAAGATAATGCCCTAATTCATGAATAAATATTAAAACACCGAGTAAAATGATTGTTGCAATTAAAGTAGTCATTAATTTATTTCTTCAAAATTATGTGATTGATTTATGTTTAAATATATCTGCTTTTAAAGGATGATACAAAATCGGTTGCCCACTTTTCCAAATGAACTAATTCATCCAGAGATGGGTGGGTATTCCATTCATGCGCTTCACAGGCCTTTTCGATAATTTCAGGGATTTCCATGAACCCGATATTACCGTCTAAAAAACGATATACCGATTGTTCATTAGCAACATTTAATACGGCTGGTGTTGTACCGCCCTGTTTCAATGCTTGATAAGCCAAATTAATACATGGAAAACGATTTAAATCCGGTTCTTCAAAAGTAAATGTTCCAATTTTTATCAAATCCAGCGATTCCCACGTAGCCGGAGCATGGCGTGGGTATGTGAGTGCAAATTGAATTGGAATTTTCATGTCGGGTACACCGAGTTGCGCTTTTACAGATTTATCCTTGAATTCCACTAATGAGTGAATGATGGATTGCGGATGGACTACAATATTTATTTTATTTGATTCAAAACCAAATAACCACCGTGCTTCAATTACTTCCAATCCTTTATTCATCATTGTGGCTGAATCAATCGTTATCTTTTTCCCCATATCCCAATTCGGATGATTCAACGCTTCTACAGGAGTTACTTCTTTAAATGTATTTAATGGCCGCATCCTAAACGGGCCACCACTCCCTGTAAGTAAAATGCGCTCTACATCATCCATGGTTTCACCGGAGAGACATTGCCAAATAGCGGAATGCTCACTGTCCACCGGAAAAATGTGAACACCCGCTTTTTTCTTTTCCCGATCAATAATATCACCAGCCATCACCAAACTTTCTTTATTGCTGAGCGCCACATCAACCCCAGCTTTTACCGCATTTAAGGTTGGCTCCATTCCAAGTGACCCTACCAATCCATTTAGCATAATATCTACATCGTTGCGGCATGCCATCTCAAGTAATCCATTGCGTCCGGTAAAAATTTTAATTCCTGAGTTTTTTAATTCAGATTCGACATATAGGGCAGCATCTTCATCAACTATTGCAATTGAATCCGGGTAATACTTTTTTGCTTGTTCAACCAATCGTTTTCCATTTTTATTAGCACTTAAAGCAGTTATGGAAAAAGCGTCACCTAAATGATCAATTACTTCTAAAGCATTGATCCCGATCGAGCCAGTTGAGCCGAGTATGGATATTTTTTTCATAACTAAAAGGTATTCACAATATTTACAGATACCATGGAATATTGAGATCCAACCCAAAGTTGCGGAATTACACTCAAACCATAAATTGAGATTTTAGTTCCAATATTAATAAAATTTGTCTGTATTTCCTTTTTGCCCTGATATTTTTTATCTAAAAGTGATTTCGGATTCGCATTCAAAATGTTTAGTCCAAAGCCAACATAAACGGGAAACATGTTCAAATTAAACTGGCGGGTTGCACTTGCCTGTATGGATGAAACGATTAGTGCATCATTTGAATTTAATTTTCCTGAATCCAGATTTATGATCCATTTAGAAATCTCTTTGTCTTTACTTGGGTTTAAAGATAATCCCCATCCATAGGCCTGAATCGTACCTTCTTCTGCAGAATATGCTGCCATTCTTCCTCTTAAAGATAGGTTCCAAGAAACATTTATATTACCATTTATCATCGGAAGAAATCCATTTGCGGATATTCCCTTTAACGTAGATAACCCTATAGCTATTCGATTTTTCTCTGTTATGGCTACAGGAAAATTGTGTGTGGCGGCAAATCCCGCTGTTCGAAATATTGTTTTGGATTTTTTCGACGAATTAGATAATTCATCCAATTGAAAAGTTGTCCATTGTCCTAGTGAAATTGACAGAATGAAAATGAAAGATATATATTTCACCGAGCCCCTCTCTTGTAAACTATAATTAAATAATCCCTCGCTCACTGGATTCAATAAATTGTATGATCGAATTTATTTCATCTGTGGCTGGTAATTCTGATTTTATTTTATTTAAAGCATCTGATCGATTCATTTTTGATATAAAGAACAACCGGTATGCTTTTTTAATAAGTGATCTGTTTTCATAAGAGTATCCACGGCGTTGAAGCCCAATTTTATTGATTCCGCCAAAACGTAAAGGTTCACCTGCAACGATAATGAACGGCGGTACATCCTGCACAACACGATAGCCACCACCAACAAAAGAATGAGAACCAATTTTGCCAAACTGGTGAACCAAAACACCACCGCCTAAATTGACATATTTTCCTAGTTCAACATGCCCGCCTAGAGTGGCTAAATTTGCCATGATTGTATGGTTTCCGATGATACAATCGTGGGCAACATGGGCACATGCCATTAATAAAACATTACTCCCAATTTCTGTTTTACCATAAGCAATTGTTCCGCGGTTAATGGTAACAGATTCACGAATGATTACATTATTTCCGATGATAACTTTTGTTTTTTCACCGGCATATTTTAAATCTTGGGGAGCTTCTCCAATAGAACAATTATGATAAATAGTACAATTAGAACCCATAGTGGTTCCTTCGCAGATTGTATTGTGATTTCCGATGGTGGTACCATCACCAATGGTAACATCATCTTCTATTATTGTATAGGCGCCAATAGATACATTCTGCCCAAGATCGGCTTTAGACGATATAATTGCTGTGGAATGAAATGGGATGGTTTCAGGCTCCTGCCCGGTCCACCACCGTAGCTTTCAGCTTACCTTCTGCAACCAGTTTATCGCCAACATAACCCTTCCCTGCAAGGAATGCGGTCCCTAGCTTAAACTTTTCTAATATCATCTCAATGCGAAGTTGATCGCCAGGGACAATCGGGTGACGAAATTTTGCCTCAGATAAGGAGGAGAAAAACATATTCTTTTTCATGGGATTTTCAACGCTATTCAGGACTAAAAAAGATCCTGCCTGAGCCATGGCTTCTAAAACCAATACGCCGGGCATGACTGGCTGATTGGGGAAATGCCCTTGGAAAAACGGTTCATTGATGGTGACATTTTTAATTGCTGTTAATTTTTTACCGGGGGTAAAATCAATAATTCTATCAACCAAAACAAAGGGGTAGCGGTGTGGAAGAAGGTTTAAAATTGAATTAATATCAAACAAATAATCTGATGAAATACTTTTCTGAAATCGCTGGCGAAGAATTTTCTTTTCATAGACTTTTTTGATCCGTTTCACCAATTCAACATTTGCAGCATGCCCGCTTTTTGATGCAATTACATGCCCCTGCAAAGGCATACCTAAAAGGGCTAAATCTCCGATTAAATCCAATGCTTTATGGCGGACAGGTTCGTTTTCAAATCGTAGTTTTTTCCCGTTTAATATTCCATTCGCACCCAAACTGATTTCCTGCTTAATTCCAAATAACCCTCTGAGGTTATCTGCTTCAAGCTGATCAATTTCCTTATCAACAATTACAACAGCGTTATCCAGATTTCCACCTTGTATTAAACCATTTTCTTTTAATGTTTCAACTTCACTTAAAAAACAAAAAGTGCGCGCTGGTGCTATTTCTTTTGCAAAATTTTGTTCCAGTTGATCCATTGTGGTGAATTGAGTACCCAATGATTTATATTTATAATCGATCATAAATGTGATACGAAACTGGTCAGATGGCATGATATGAATATCCACACCCCGTTCTATATCAGAATAACTCACTGCTTCATCAATATGAAGATAATTTCTGGGAGCATCTTGTTTTACAATACCACTCTTAAGTAGTGCTTCTACAAAATCAATCGAACTGCCATCCATCACTGGGGGCTCTTTTTCTGTTAATTCAATTAAAACATTATCAAGCCCGATCCCTACACAAGCAGCTAACGCATGCTCAACAGTATGAATTTTAACGCCATTTTCTTCAATGGTTGTCCCACGCGAAATATCAACAACATGATCTATGTCTGCACGTATTTCAGGGCTTCCCTCGATATCCATTCGTTTAAATCGAATGCCAAAATCTTCGGGTGCAGGCTTAAAAGTGATTTTTGTTTCAACACCAGTATGGAGGCCTATGCCTACACAAGATGATTCATTCCCGATTGTACGCTGAAATTTTATAAGATCCATTTATGATATCACTTTAAATTTTTCTTCTAATCGGTTTAATCTTTTTTTCAACTGTTTTACCTCTATATGAACAGCATCCTGCCGATTTTTTTCTCTAATCTCCCGAGCAGGAACCCCGGAATAAATCTTTCCACCCTTTAAATTCTTCATTGCCACGGTATAACAGGCAAGCACTGCACGATCACCAATTGTAATGTGATCGATCGCACCGGCCTGCCCACCGAAAAGACAGAATTCTCCAACTTTCGTACTACCGGCAATTGTAACATGCGCCGTTAATAAGCAGCCTTTACCAATAGTAACATTGTGGGCGATTTGAACACCATTATCAAATTTACACATTTCTCCGATTGTTGTGTTGTCAATCGTCCCCCGGTCTATCGTGCAATTTGCACCAATTTCTACATCATTCCCAATAAGAACCTTTCCATTTTGTGGGATCTTTAAATGGGCGTCTTTTTGACTGACATACCCAAATCCATCAGAGCCAAGAACGGTACCGGAGTGAATGATGCACCGCTCACCGATTTTTGTCTGTGGATAAAAATGGACATTGCTTTTAATCATAGAATCATGACCGATAGCAGAATCTGTATTTATCACATTGTTTGCCCCAAGGATCACATTGTCCCCGAGGATGACCCCTTTTTCAATGATGGTATATGGACCAATAGAAACATTTTTTCCTACCTTGGCATCTGGGTCAATAATTGCCGTTTCATGAATTCCTTTTGGGGGGGGGTCTTTGGGTGAAAAATGACCCAATATTTTTGCCACTGCTATTTGGGGATTTTTCACAATTATCCCATCTTTATTCTTCAGATTCTCGATATCAGATGTAATCACGGCCGACGCCTCTGTGGATTGAACAAATTTGAAATACTTTGGATGAGCAACAAAGGTAATAGATTCAGGTTTCCCATCCTGAATCGTGGAAACACCCTTAATCTTTAAGGTAGGATTGCCGACAACAGTTCCCTGAACAATATCGGCCAACTCTTTTAACGTGACCAATGACCGAAGTTATTTTTCGTTAGGGGAATCTTTACTATCCGATACGTTGTATTTGCGTAATTCAAATAAAACATCATCGGTCAAATCGTGGGTTGGATTTCCGTAGAGCAATGCGACAGAACCATCGATAATAAAATCGATACTTTTGGCTGCAGCCACTTTATCCACAGCGCGTTTCACCTTTGAAAGAATATCAAATTCTAATTGAGCTTGTCTGCGATAAAGCTCACCTTCAGGTCCAACCATTGTAACCTGGAATTTCTGTATAGTCTGTTCGCGCGCGATCAGTTCAGCTTCTTTTTCTTTCCGCCATTCTGGACTGCTCATCAGGCGCTGCGTTTCGAATGCTTGTTTAATGCTGTCAAGTTCAACAACCATCATATTATACTGAGCATTTACTTGGCGGTATTCCAGCTGAAGCTGTGCTTCCGCATCTTTAAATTCTTCATATTCTGCACGAATCCTATCGGATTGAACAAAGCCAATTTTATTCTGTGCCATTAGTAAAGCTGACATCATCATTGCTGCAATACTAACCGTTTTGATTTTGTGTCGAATCACTTTTAACTCCTTGATTTAATTGTCATCTTCCAAAGATGATTGTGTATTCCCATCCTTGAGGGTTTCCATCTCCAGTAATATCATCAAAACCATATCCCATATCGAAACCAAGCATTCCAATCATAGGCATAAAAAATCTGATCCCAATACCGGCAGCTCGTTTGAGTTCCAGTGGATTTCTCCTTGGAAATCCCATTGGTGTTAAGAGCCGAGTGTCATTCCAAACGCCTCCTGCTTCCGCAAATATCATTGCATAAACAACCGGATTCTCAGAAAACGGAACTCTGAATTCAGTCGAATATTTCAATATGGTATTTCCACCTATTCCTCGCCCCTGTGTCGTAGTGGGTCCGATAGAATTATCCGGATACCCTCTTAACATCGTCCCATATGGGATGCCGTTACCACCCATAATGAACCGTTCATAGGGAGGAATGTACGTAAAACTACCACCTTCCGTACTTAACATTCGAATGGTTCCCATTTTTAAAGAACTGGTTAAAACAAATTTCCAGAATGTAGGCGTATACCAATCTAAAGTCAAAACATGTTTATGGTAGTTTTCATCACCGCCGAAAATGCCTCCAGAGAAGGTGGATATCCATGTTGCGCTCGATCCCTGTGTTGGAAATTCTGCTCGATCTCGACTATCCCGACTGATGGACTGTTTTAAACTGATACCAGTTGATTTTCGAAAATTGCCAAAATACTGGCTCAGTGTTTCTTCATCACCGCTATATTCTCTTCTTGTATAGGACATTTCCCAGTAAGCTCTAAAATAATCATCCGGCCATTTTAACCGGCGGCCCCATTGGATTGATCCACCTCGGGTTCTTTCATCGAATGGATAAAAATAATATGAATTACCCTGACCTCTAAATCGATATAACAGTGAAAATCCGATTCGATTAGGCGTATCGTTAAACATGGGATCCATAAACCGCATTTCTAGACTTTCATATTTCCCAGGCTTACCATAATTGTTATAAACAGATACTTGTGTACCCACATTAAATCCAAATGATAGGATTTGACCCCTCCCCATAAAATTATTGAATTCAATGTTACCACCCCCGGTCATTCCATAAATTCCAGTAAAACCAATATTAGCACTGGCTTTATCTGAGGATTTTTCTGCAAGCGTAATATCGAGATCAATTTCATCTTCATCAACAGGAACAACATTGGGACTCAATGATGTTGGATCGAAGTAATTTAATACATTGAGTTTTCGCATACTGCGCTGCAATAGTGTTCTGCGGAATAAATCACCGGGGAAAACATCCAATTCACGACGTATAACATTTTCTCGGGTTTTATCATTTCCATAAATATTGATGTTTCGAATATATACTTTATTGTTTTCGGTTATGGAAAAATGGACATCGAGGGAATCATCACCAACTGGCGTAAAAAATGGCTCAATACTGCTATATAAGTAACCCCGATCCATATATAAACTTTGCACGTTTTGAAATACAGCTTCTTCAAACCCAGATTTGCTATAAAAGTCACCATCATTTAAATTGAGCGTTTTTTCAAGAATTTCCGTTTCGTATAAGGCGTTTCCTTCCCAAGTAAAATTTCGGTATTTATAACGATTCCCCTCATTCACATTAAGACGAACCATCAGACCTTTTTTCTTCGGTTCATAATAAACAGAATCAGATAGTATTGTGAAGTCTCGATATCCTTCGTCTCGATAAAAAGTAGTCAGGGCATCTTTGTCTTCTGTATATTTTTTCTGATCATAGGTTGGCGCCCAAAATTTCCACCAAGACCGAATTTTTGTTTCTTTTAGCTGCCACCGGAGCTTAATCAGGGTTAATTTTTTACGCAATCCGGCAGGGATGGGAATCCAGGATTTTGAGGCAAGCCAACCAAAATTATTGGTATTCCCTACGATAACAATATCCTTTATCTTTACTTTTTTACCTTCTTTAATTGTAAAAATAATGTCCTGTTTTCCATCGTCAATTTCTGATTCTGAAGGTATCATTTCGCCGGTAACTTTTGCCAAGAAGTATCCATCTTCCATGTACATTTTTTTCATTTTGTTGATCGTTTTTGTCATGAAATTCGGTTTGATACGCATCCCGCGCTGAAATGAAATTTTCTCTTTAAACTTTCGATCTTTAAGCTTTTTGTTCCCCTTAAAAATGACTTTACCAAGTACGGGTGATTCTTCAACTTCAATTGAAATGAGAATGCCCTCTGGCGATTCGCCCTCAAAATGTATTTGGATATTACTGAAAACACCTAATTCCCATAAGCGTTTTACTGCACGACGAAAATCTTCTGTAGATACATCCTGCCCCGCCTGTAAACCTGCTGTATACAAAACCATATTTTCACTGGTTTCTTTATTCCCCTCGACACGAACTTCTTTTAGTTTAAAAGATGGAGGTGCCTGAGCAGCAACAAAAGCAAAAAAAATAAGTGGAATGAATTTCTTCATTGAGTGATTTGTTCTCCGGTTTGACCAAACCGACGCTGACGCGCCTGATAATCTTGAATGGAATCTACCAATTCCTTTTCCCTAAAATCGGGCCAAAAAATATCTGATAAATACAGTTCTGTGTATGCAGATTGCCACAGCAAAAAATTACTCAGTCGATGCTCACCGCCTGTCCTTATTAATAAATCCGGATCCGGCACATTTGCTGTGTATAATTCATGTGTCAATTTTTCTTCTGTAACTTGATCAATTTTCATTTCACCTGATTGAATTTTATCTGCAATACGTCTAATAGCCATCAATAGTTCCTGCCTACCACCATAACTCAATGCTAATATTAAATTAAGACCCGTATTATTTTGGGTCATTTCAATACCCTCAAGTATCCCTTCACAAGCATCTTTTGGTAAATCTTCAAGATTCCCAATTGAAGACAATTTCACATTATTTTTATGAAGATTTTTAATTTCTTTTTTAATCGTTCCTAATAACAATTTCATTATGGCTGAAACTTCTTTTCGAGGACGCCTCCAATTTTCACTAGAAAAAGTATATAGTGTCAGGTAAGAAATACCGATTTCTCCACACACGCGCACAATTTCTCTTACAGAGTTAATCCCCTCGCCATGCCCTGCGACCCGTGGCAAGTTTCTAGACTTAGCCCATCTTCCATTTCCATCCATTATTATGGCAATATGTGCCGGCATATCTCCTTGTTCAAGGATTTGTTTTTTCAGTAATGGTAACATAAGTTGGATTTCACATAAAAAGCGTTTGAAAAACAGCCTGCAAATTTAACCTTTCAAACCAGCGGAATCAATGAATAATCATTGTTGTTCATCCTGAGGTTCATAAAGTTCTGCCGTGTGATGATCAAATGGATTTAATCCTTTAGGCACAGCCATATTTTTATATTCTGATTTACACTGATAACATTCAACAGAATCTTTAATGCGACGATATAACAGTAAGTCAATTATTGACAACACAATTAGACTGATTCCATATGTCCAGGGAACCAGCAAGGCGCCAATTAAAATAATAATACATCCGACAGCTTGATTAAAATCTTTTTTATAATATAAGTGTTTGCAACCACAGACTGGACATTCAGAAAAATCTAAGTCACATTCAAATAAATTTGATTTATTACAATCATTGCATTTTTTTGCTTCTGTAAATGATTTTGTTTTTTTACAAACTTCACAATCCAATTGACTCATACCAAAAACCCATATTGAAGTAAGTAGTATTTAAAAAGCAAATCTCCGAATAAAATAGAAACAATAGAGACATATAACAATCCGGTTGCACTTTGGGTCGCTTGGAGTTTTAAGGTGCGCCAGATAAAAAAGTTTAAAGTAATAGGTACGATGTTTCCCATAAAAAAAGCAACGGCCAGTAGAAACCCATCAAATTGGAACATGAACATCCATAGGTTATGAGAAATTCCAAATGTATCTACAATGGTATTCGTTGATAAATATACAATATCCCAAATGGACCGAATTATCAATAATCCCCAAAGACTCATGGTTGCTTTTTTTAGGAGATTGATGGGTAAAGCAATAACATTTAAATACCAATGCCCCAATATCATGGCAAAGAAAACCGCTGCGGTAATCGCTGAACCCAAAAGGACAACGAACCAAACACCATTAAGAAATTCTTCATGCACAATATCTGCAACAATGCCAATCATCATGCCCATGCCAAATAAAGAAATGGCAGTAATCACCATATTGTTTATGTCGGTTGAATTCCAATATAAAGCTGTCACAATCATCAAAGCGCCAAACCAGATCCACACATAAATATTTGTTACAAGACTTGGATCCAGAAAATACAATGCAGTGATACCCAAGGCTCCTACCACACAGCACATCCCAAGATTAAAACGATAAAACCCAGAGTCTATTTTTTTTAAAGGAGTAATCCAAAGAAAGAGTGGATATATAATCGCGAAGCCAAGAAATATAAAAATAATAATATCAGTAAAGTAATTGAACATTAGTTCAGTGCATTCATTACCTTTTCAGCAATGGATTTATATATTTTTGATACATGGGCTTCGGGGGTTTTGCTCACGATGGGTTCACCTGCGTCTGTGGCCTCCATAATCTCTTGTGCTAAGGGAATTTCGCCCAATAATGGTACATTCAATCGTTCACTTTCAGACTGTCCACCACCCCGTTTAAACATATCAATTCGGATAGAAAACTGACCATCTGAATCAACTTCTTGATTTTTACCTTCAATCGAAACATAGCCTCCCTTGTCAACTTTACCTTTAATAAAAAGACCGGACATATTTTCAATAACTCCCAAAACAGGTGTGTGAACTTTTTTAAACATATCGGCGCCTTTTCGTACATCAGCCAGAGCAATATCCTGAGGTGTCGTTACAATCACAACACCATCAATTTTTAATTTTTGTGTCAATGTAAGTTGAACATCTCCAGTTCCAGGCGGAAGATCAAGAATTAAATAGTCTAATTCTCCCCATTCTACATCACGAAAAAATTGTTCTGTCATCCGGGCAACCAATGGACCTCGCCAAATAACCGGCGTTTCATTGCCGCTAATAAACCCAAAACTCATAATCTTCATTCCTAAATGAACAAGGGGAATAAGCTTTCGATCTTGCGTTAATTCCGGCTGTTCCTGGATTCCCAAAATAATCGGAAGGGAAGGCCCATATATATCTAAATCCAAAAGGCCAACAGAGTGGCCGGTATTTTTAATACAAAGAGCCAAGTTTGATGCAACAGTAGATTTTCCAACCCCGCCTTTCCCACTGGCAACTGCAATTATATGTTTAACCCCATTCAAAGGTGGTGGTGGTTGCTGTTCCGGGGATTGGGGAGCCTGAGGTTGAGGAGAGGATGGGGCACCTTCCTTAACAGTTACTTTGATATCTTTAAATGAATTTGTTTTTCCAATTACTTGGTTAACGCTATCAATAACAGCCGATTTTTTTTCTTCATTCTGTGTAGTGATTTTTAATCGAACATTAATTGTATCTCCATCTATTGATACATCGTCCACCATACCAAATGAAACAATATCCCGACTGAATCCTGGATAATTAACCGTTTTTAATAATTCAAGTATTTTATTTTTATTCATAGTAAGACAAAAAAACCGGCTGTTGAGATACCAAGAACCGGTTTAAAAAGAATATTTCTTTAATAATTAACCTGAATATTCACGACCGAAATAATCATAGTTAATTTTGTTGAATTTATTCCATTCTTCAGGTACTTCACTTTCCTCGAAAATTGCTTCAACGGGGCATTCTGGTTCACATGCGCCGCAATCAATACATTCTTCGGGGTCAATATAAAGTTGTTTTCCTTCCGGATCGAATCCATCTTCTTTTGCTTCGGCACCGGCACCTGTTTTATCGTCTGGTCCATGGATACAATCAACCGGACAAACTTCTACGCAAGCTGTATCACAAGTTCCAACACATGGTTCTGCTATAATGTAGGTCATTATTTTCTCCTAAAAGTGGTTTTAAACCCTTCAAGAAATTAAACTATTTTTTATATTACTAAAAAAGGCTTTTGGTGATAAAAAGTATTTTCTTTTAACTTCCGTCCCTAAATATAAGTATTTATTATGACAAACACATCTAGCTACAATCATTACAAATCGATACCCGATCCGGCAGAAAAGGTTAATTTTAAGAAAAAGAAACCGAAACTCATGGCAGTCGTTGACGAGGATAATTGCACCGGATGTCAGGTCTGCGTACCCTTTTGTCCCGTCGATTGTATTGAACCAATCCCAGTAGAAAAATATGGTATTCCAATTCCACCGGTTCAAGTTCGCCATGATGAATGCATCGGATGCCAAATTTGCGCCAAAGTATGCACAAAACTAACTTGGGATGCAATTCGTATGATTAAAACCGAAGAGTTTGAAGATATATACGATATGACGCTCTCCGGCTGATTTGCCATTAGCCGTCAAATCCTTTACTCTGGTCATCGACCAAGGAACTTCTGCCACAAAAGTTTTTTTATTTAATTCTGTTCATCGTGCGGTCTTTAAATCTCGATTAAGACATTCCCTAAATAATTCAAAACCGGGACATGTAGAGGCAGATGCACTAAAGATTGCTCGCTCTTGTGAAAAATTAATTCGCGAAACGATTACCTACGCTAAAAACAAAAATATTTATATTGCATCTGCAGGTATTGCAGTCCAACGATCCACTTTTTTATTTTGGGATCGTAATACCATCAAGCCCCTCACACCAACCCTGAGTTGGCAAGATGGCCGGGCGACAGACATCGTGGAGAAATTAAAGCCATATTCTGAGTCAATTTTCAAGATTTCCGGTGCACCGCTTAACCCTCACTTTGGGGGTCCTAAATTTACTCATCTAATCAATCGTTCAACTTCTCTAAAAAATAAAATCGAAGATGGTTCAGCTATATTTGGTACAATCAGTGCATTTGTTACTCACTATTTAACGGGTAATTGTTTAGTGGATGAAACGGTTGCATCAAGATTTATCATGATGAATTTAGATACCTGTGAATGGGATCAAAATTTATTAAACTTATTCGGCGTTCCAAAAAATTGCTTACCGCAATTGGTTTCATCTGAATCTAACTATGGATCCATAAAATATGATGATTATTCAATCCCATTACAAATTGTAATTGGAGACCAACAGGCTGCATTGATTGGTCAGGGTGGTTTTAAAACGGGGTCCGTTGCTATGAATTTTGGGACATCAGGCTCTGTACAAATCAATGCGGGTCAGCAACCGGTTCACATAGATGGTTTAATCAGCAGCGTCCTGTTTTCCAATGCCAATGAAAGATTATATTTGCTTGAGGGAACAGTTAATGCCTGCAATGCACTTTTTTATACTTTGGAGGATGAATTAGACATCCCTCATAAAGAGATGCAGTGGTATCGCCGGTGTACGAAAACAGAAACAAATGGCGTTTATGTACCTTCCGCCACTGGGATTGCAGCCCCCTATTGGATTGATCATTTGAAAACTGTATCTGAGGGGTACGGGGAAGATCTCCCCAATGAAATTATTCGAGCAGGAATGGAATCAATTGGATTTCTCGTGAACGATATATGGAATTTAGTAAAAACTCATTTAAACATTATACCTAAAAGTGTGATGGCAAGCGGGGGGGGAGCGCGAAACCCTCTATTGCAATTCATATCGGATTTGACAGGCCTCACTGTAACCCATAGTATAATGAAAGACCGAACGGCTCTGGGGGTTCATGCATTATTAAATCAATCTTTAACAGGATCCTGGCCAAATATAAAAATTGATTCAGATGGTGGGTTTACACCAAAAATAAATGTTAAGAAAAAAGATGAAAAAATTGCCCGGTGGAAAATTGCGCTCAAAAAAGCAGGTGTATTATAAAACGCTTTTAATCCGCTAATCTGATCAAAGGGCTTCTTTTAAAAAACACATTATCTGATTTTCATCTATTTCTCCCATAATAATACCAACATTATTTTGGTCCCCATTCTTAATGATAATGTGAAAGGGTGCTCCCCAACCACGTGTATCTCCCAATGCTTTCCTGAATTGATAAAATTGGGTGTGATTTCTTTTTTCTTCATTTTTTTCACCCAATTCTCCAAATGCAATGGGCATTTTTAATTCATACTTTTTAACGAATGATAACGATTTTTCTTTCGATGAATAATCCATCGTTAGAACAATTTTCAACCCCATCGCCTCATAATTTGAAAATAATTTTTGGATTGTGATTGCATCATAATGACAGTTTGGACACCATTCTGCAAAGAATGAACAAAGAAGTACTTTTGGATTTTTTAAATTGGTTTTTATTATATTTGCCTTTTTATTGTGTAAATCTCCTAATTCATAATCAGTAAGAATACTAATTAGTCTTTCATCTATTTTAGTTGATTCTAAATCTATCCACCGTAACAAAGCATATTCATGAGATCTCTCTGATATAGACATTAAAATAATTTAGTATTTATTTGTACCCTACAATTATAATAATTATAAGAAGCATTAATAGACATAAATTTCTAAAAAGGCTAAACTTCTGGCGAGTATATTCATTGTTCATATCCTCATGAATTAATTTGGCCCTTGATATGTGGCTAAAAACAACAGCTGCGAGCCCTACAATTATTTTTAAATGAAGCCACCCTGATTGAAGCCAATGAGTTTGCTCGATCATCATCAATACACCAGTCATGGGGATAAAAAACGATGCCGGCATTTCCACTTTTGTGATTATATCTAGGATTATATCTTTATCTTTAATTTCTTCTTTGGACCAAATTATTGACACGACCAATGCTGTTCCAAACCACGCCGCCATTCCAATTAAATGCATTAATTTTAATGTAGTATAATATGTAATCAATCTAATTTTAGCCTTTATTGATCAATTAATATTGATATTTTTTCCCTTACTAGTTCCTGTAATTCATTCAAACTCAAGTGTTCGTATTCTGCCTGCACAATTGGATCACCAAATACAGTGGTTAATACGCCTGGTGTAATCCGCCAATCATTTTTATTTTTTGCCTTATATGCACCAATAAGCCCAACGGGTACTATAGTGATTCCCGTATTTTTTGCCACATGAAACGCGCCTTTCTTAAAGGGACCCAATTTACCTGTAAGCGTACGGGTTCCTTCTGGTGCAATCATCATTGAAGTCCCTTTTTTTATGGCCTCTTCCAATTTATTCATACTCGTAATTGCTGTTTTCTGCTTTTGTCTAAGAATAGGAATCACACCATACTTTTTGACTAAATATCCCCATATAGGATAGGAAAATTGTTCTACGGCACCAACGCCTGTAAAGTAATGGCGTATTCCTGCAACCATCATAAATCCATCGAACAAGGATTCGTGATTCATTAAATATAAATAAGGGCCTTTTCCCGGATCTGGAGCAGTGCCTCTTACGCGAAACCATTGGCCACCAAAAAGCATAAATAATCTAGCAAGAATCCGCGCCAAGAAATGCAGTCGATAAGAGGGTAAAAAAATAATGAAAATGGAATAAATAATGGCTCCAAATAAAAACATCATTACCCATAGGGGCCAAAGAAATATAGAGAGAATTGCTCTAATCATTTCTTAATTCAACCAATTTGAATAATTTATGATTTGCCTTCGAAAATGCGTATTGATTTAAATCAGAAAAAGAAACCCACTTCTCTGTATTTTTAGATAAAGGTTGGTCTTTTGCCTGACAGTTATATAACAATACATTCATTTTAAAATGGGTGAATGTGTGATTTATCATTCCTAATTTATGACCAACTTTAATGGTTAACCCAAATTGATCTGCTAATTTGATTTTCAATAAATCTTCCGGTTTTTCACCATTAACTAATTCAATATTTGGTAATTCCCACAACCCACCCAATAGACCTTTTAAGGGTCTTTTTGAAATGAATATATTATCGCCATGATTAACCAGCGCAGCAGCTATTGTTTTGGTCGGGATTGTTTTTGGGCGAATTTTTTTGGGGTAAGAAAGTGGATGTCCTGATTGGAATGCTTTGCATGAAAAATGGAAGGGACAATTAACACAAATAACTTTATTTGATTTGCAAATGTTACTACCCATATCCATTAGAGCCTGATTAATTTCACCCGGGTTACCTTCCGTTACCAATTTTGTTAAATAATTATTAATTCGTTTAAGATTTCGGGATGTTTGATTTTTAACCCCTAGTACTCTAGCAATAATTCTGGAATGATTCCCGTCAACAGCAATATGGGTTTGGTTAAAAGCAATAGACATTACTGCACCAGAAATGTATACGCCGACTCCTTTTAATGATTTAAAATCCTCTATTTGTTTGGGAATTACTCCCTTATGATTATAGAAAATATCTTTAATGGCTTCATGAAAATTCCTACATCGTGAATAATACCCTAACCCTTCCCATATTTTTAAGAGATTATCTATATTTTCTAAAGCGACTGATTTAATTGTTGGATAATGGTATATCCATTTTTTATAGTATGGAATGACGGTTTCAACTTGGGTTTGCTGCAGCATAACTTCAGACAACCATATTTTATAAGGATCACTCGTCCGCCTCCATGGCAAATCCCGCTTGTTTAAGCTGTACCATTGTAATATTCTTTTATTTGTATTATACAATATTATTTGTTCATCTTATATTTTGTAACTATCCAATGAAATGTCAATAATATTTCCTTCACCTCATCCTGATCTTCCATGGGAATATGATGAAATATATCCAATCCAAGCTGATCAACCTCAGCTTCAATTCTTTTTTGCAATTGTTCACCGGATTTCGTTACAGATACCAACATAGATCGACCATCTAATGGGTTTTTATTTTTCAACACAAACTTATTCTTAATGAGAACATCTATTAATCGGGTAAGGGTGCTGTTTTCAACACCAATACGATGGGAAAGTGATGTCATATCAATCCCATCTGTGGGGATTGAAGACATAAGCATAATTTGTGGCAGTGTGAGGTTTAAACTTTTTGTGTTTGTTCGGAAAAGCGATTGGAGGTCAATCAGAAATTGTTTAAGTAATTCACCGAATTCCATGTTTGTATATTACAAATAAACTATATAATTATCAAGTGAACTCAATTAACTAATGCGCCATTATGAATGTTTCCATCAGGCTTTAATAGCACAATATTGCCATTCTTATCTTCTGCACCCATTACGAGCACTTCTGAAGTAAATGGCCCAATTTTCTTTTTTCCTAAATTAAAAACTGCTATAACTTGATATCCAGGCAACTCGTCTACAGAGTAGTTTTTTGTTATTTGTGCGCTTGAACATTTCTTTCCTTGAGTGCCAAAATCAATTATGAGTTTGTAGGCTGGCTTTTTGGCTTCAGGAAAATCCTCAGCCAATACAATTGTGCCCACCCTCAATTCAAGTTTTCCAAAATCTTTTATCTCAACCATGTGAAAACCCTTTGTTTATTTTGAAAGAGACCACAATAAGGCCATGTGGTTAGAATAAACAATTTTCAATGACTCCAATTCACTTTTGTTTAAACTATGCCCGGCAAACTTCCGGTGGTCAAACTGATACTCCTCCATCACATACCATTGTCCTGGAATCAGTAATTCGTTTTTCCGATAGATGGCAATGGGATCAGGCCCATTCAAACCAGTCGTGGGGCCATACATAGACACTTTATTGACAATTCCGTCATTTTCAAACCAAGTTGAGTCCGTTGATGATCCATCGGCATAAAAAGCCTTTTTCGATCCCATAAGCCGGGCATTTGCTCTGATAATATAAGACATGCTTTTATCCGGTACATGATGGTTTGATGAAGAATCCAAAACTGTATTGCTGGTTATAAATGAAAAATAATATATATTCGGGTTTGCTGTGCAAAACGAATTCATTTGGCGGGCACCCTCCACACTCACATCCCAAGAAACAATGTTTTTAGTCCCCCATGCCGGGTGCTCTCTCATTCGTCTGAAATAGTCTACCCAAGTTTCGTTATCTGCTCTTCCAAATCCCCATTGTTCAAGGTCAAAATGATAAAATGAATTCCCAACTACTGACGCTAAAGCAATAAAATCCTGTAAAAAGGGGATTCCGGTTGTTACAATATTAGAAAGGGTCGTACCATTATGCGGGGTCGAAATTGATGTGATGGATCTAATCAATCCTTGATGGGCTACGCCTAATAAATCACTATCCTCTTTTACTCCAGAGGAATCAAGTATAGAGGTCCTTAACATATAATCCAACATCCGAATCGTCTGCCCGCCCATACTATGCCCAATTAAATGCACAGGATGATTCTCATCCCATTCTGGATATAGGCCGGGATACGACTTTCCGTCCGGTTTGCGAACCAGTCCGTATAATTCGGAATGAGCTTTCCCGTAATCTACTTGATCGCCTTTAATCTGGTAATAAAGTTCAACTGCCCGATCCCAATTTGAAGAAACGGGACCAACGCTGGCTGTATAGACAGTATACCCCTCATTCTTTAAATATTGTTCGAAATCATCTTTTCCGCCCCAATAGCGATAATTACCCATTTCTTCTCGGCCCCATCCCATGAACCCATGAACCAATATGATCGGATACTTATTTTGAGCAATAATCAATTCACCGGTAATGACAGTAAATAGAATAATTAAATATACAATCCGATTTAACACTGGGATTCGCTCAGTCAATTATGCCATAGGAAATCATCGATTTCTTATTCATAATACCATCCAAAAAGGATCATCATTTCATCTGTAGATAAAAAACCGAACCTAATGGTTTGGTCAGTTGGATTATCATACGTTGCTATAAGTTTAAATCCTTCTCCCGCATTTAATTCAATGGGGGGATCAAAATTAAGAATTGGCGGATGGGACCAGTCATCCGTCCAATAAACCACTTGGCCATCTCGAGATCCACCCGATAATTTTACTACAAATTCAGTCATTTTTTCGTGAGCATGAGAAAATACTTGTCCAACATAAATTTTACCCGATACTCTGAACGTTCGTTCCAGTGTAGTGACTTTTTTCGGCGGCAGGCTGAAATTCATATTAGACATGGTGAACAGTTCAGCTACATGCTGAATATCTGATTTTTCAATTGTATGAATATTGCTAAATACTTCGCCTATCATCACAGAATCGGTTCTATTTACATAATGGACATTCTGATCTAGCCCAAATTTTGATGGTAAACGCAAACCTACCCCAAGCGGCATTTTATAATCCAGCCTTTGCCATTGGGTTCCCCCAAAAAATTGATGTTTTATCATGGATAAAAGGGTTGGCGTATGGATAGCGCCGTCCGAATCCCGGAGTTCCCGATCTACACCAAATGCAGGTAAGTCACCCTGCTTGGTATCATTTTCAAATGAATAGAGAATGAAGTGATGGCTGCCGGGACGCATTTCAATTTGAACGCGACTAACAAAAACATCTTCAGTTAATTGAGTGTCTGTATAATGAAAAAATTCCCGTTCGAAATTGGGAGGGACATCAAAGGGGCCAAGGTGAAGTTGAAAACCAGTTTCAGGTGGTTCCAATGGTTGAAACGGCGAAGGTTCATATCGGTTCGAATCCAGTAAAAGTTTTTCGTCTACCACAATACCATCTTCAGGCGCCCCGGCTTCAATCCATGCCTTTACAAACAGCAACTGTCCATCGGTTAAAAAGTTTTCTCCCGGTGGCATCATCTGTCCATAATCCTGATGATCGCTTAAGTAATGGTCACGATCATGGGCATTAATTTTTTCCCACAAAAAACTTTTCGCCAGACCTTTGAGGCCGCCTTCATTGCTAACAATAACTAAATTTTCACTTTTGGCCGCAAGATTTTTTGGCGGCACTCCTACCATTGCACTATATGATGTACCTTCGCCTAATATTAATCCAGATTGTCTTGCAATGGCACTACCCTGTATATGGCAATTTGCACATTCGGGTGTCAATATTTCTTTCTGAATAACTTCCCAGGTTTCTGAGGTATCACCCGCTTTTTCTGAGCAGGCAACCAAAAGGAGAAGGGGGGGGATTAATTTAGTCAGGTATTTCATCTTTTGGAGGATATTTATCCGGTGGGAGTTTACGGAATTACTCAAAAAAAAGAAGGCCCCAAATTGAAGCCATCTTAATCGTTCATTTATCAGGATCTTACATCAGGAACAACAGGTAACAATCATAGCAGCGCATACTTTATAAGGATCCATATTAGCCGAGGGTCGCCGATCTTCTAAATATCCATAACCATCATTCGCCGTAGCCATGGGGATGCGAATAGATGCACCTCGATCGCTCACACCAAATCGAAAATCATGAATCGAGCATGTTTCATGTAATCCTGTCAGCCGCTCTTCATTGTGTGCGCCATAAACAGCAATATGATCTTCGTGTTTTTTACCCAATTCCTCACATGCCTTTTCAATAATTTTTAATCCACCAATTGAACGCATTGATTTTGTACTGAAATTGGTGTGTGCTCCGGCCCCGTTCCAATCACCGGAAACTGGTTTGGGGTGAAGTGTTGCATTCACACCATATTCTTCCGCAATCCGGTATAAAATCCATCGCGAGAGCCAAAGCTGATCAGATACATCTAAGGGACCTAAGGGTCCAACTTGAAATTCCCATTGCCCCGGCATAACCTCTGCATTAATACCAGAAAGGCCAATCCCAGCTTGCAAACATGCATCCATGTGATCTTCAACAATATCCCGACCAAATACTTCATCGGCACCAACACCACAATAAAATGGACCTTGGGGTGCCGGGTAACCACCCTCTGGCCAACCCAGAGGGGAACGACCCTGAAAAAATGTATATTCCTGTTCTATGCCAAACCAGGCTTCTTCCTCTTTATATTTTTCTGCAATTTCTACCAACTGGGCTCTCGTATTGGATACATGAACGGAGCCATCTGCATTTCGAACTTCATTCATGACTAAAATATTGTCACCCCCACGAATCGGATCCGGAACAAAATAGACCGGTTTCAACATGCAGTCGCTATTTTTCCCTTCTGCCTGCATAGTACTGGACCCGTCAAACCCCCATTCCTGAATATCATTAACACTATTGACCGGCCCTTCAAACACTTTCGTTTTTGAACGAAGTTTAGCCGTTGGCTTATGTCCATCAATCCAAATGTATTCAGCTTTAATTAATCCCATTTTTACCTCAATATTAATTTATTATTGTTAATTATCTATTATTCTTATAAATATTAATCATTATTGATAATTATCAGATATTATCATTGTATAATATACATTATTACTAAATACATGCCATAGCTATTTCTTCTCTAAATATTAATACTTATATATTATGCATTTCTGAAAGTGGTTTTAAATCGATATCAGTTGATTCTTTATAAGAGGAGAGAACAACGCTTGATTGTGTTCGAGAAACGCCTGGCCAATTTTGAATTTTATATAGCAAATCTTCTAATGCCTGGGAATTTTTAACCCTGATTTTTAAAATATGGGAACCGCTACCCGTAATTGAATGACATTCCATAACTCCAACACATCCTTTAGCTTTTTGAATAAAACCCTTATAATGATCCGAATGTTCGCTCACAATAAACACATATGCCGTCACATCCAATCCTGCATTTTTATGGTTTAAAATAGCTGAAAATCGTTTAATTAGCCCTTTTTCTATATGTTTTTTTATTCTTTCTCCTACAGCGGGAATAGATAAATCAACTTCTTTTGCAATATCGCTTGCTGTAGAACGTCCATTTTTTTGTAGAATTTCCAGAATTTTTATATCTCGAATGTCAACCATAATCTTTTTCCTATATTTTTATTAATATTGAAGTTAAAACATAAATAATTTCTTAAAAAGGGTGAATTTACTTATTTAATTATTGATTTTACCAAATCAATAATTAAAATAGTTTAGTCTATAGTTAATATCTAACAGAAATCCCGAACGCAAATACTAAGCCTCCGGGACCATAAGTGTATGAATTTATATCAATTAATATATCTTCAATTTCATAAGATAAGCCTATTCCCATATCCGCGAATAAATTATTAACAAATGATACATCCGTCATTTGGCCTGATTTTTTTGTTGAAGTACCGCCTTTTATCATTAGTCCATTTCTTAAATGAAAAAGGCCAGAAAGCGTAATGATTGATGTTTTATTATTGATAGTGTATATGTAATCCATTTCAAGCTCAAGAGGGGTTTTTGGTATTTTACTTTTAAAAGATGCAACAATTAACGATGGTAATTCCTCCTTGGTTTCTGCATATGAATTAAAAACCACGCCTGTGTTTTCTAACGTGAGGCCCATGGTACCTATCTGAGATTTAAAAACAATCCCAGGAGAGAATGTAACTGCTTTGGCGTTTTTATGTTCAACCTGACTCAAAAAAAGACCAGAGTTAATTCCCACAATGAATCGACCAGAATTTGATGGTTTTGCATAAATCACCTGAACATGAATATCTCCTGCAGAATAATCTCCTGTGATTTGATTATTCACATCCCTTCCTTCAAAAATGCCATAATTAAGCCTGCTGATTTTCAATCCAACGCGATGTCCGTTTATTTTCCCATTGGTCAAAAGAGATTGGCCGTTGATTCCGGCGGGGTATTTAACCAAATTAATTTTAAAATATCGAGTCGAATCGGGTAGCATGGCACCATTGCGAAATCCATTATTAGTTGAAATTAAATATCCGCCGCCGGCAAAACCAACCGTTTGTCCAAAAGTCCAGCTATTCAAACCTGGAAATGATGATTGTCCAAACACCCCACTCACGAATAAAACAATACTTAGTATTCGAATCATAATAGAGAAACTGGGTTTACATCGACAATAAGACGAACATTCCCGGGTAGTTTGAACGTATCTTTATGGTTAACTATCTTCTTAAAATGCAGGTGGAGTTTGGTGCCATTGGGATCCATTTCTTTTTTGGACTTAATCACAATTTGCATTCGGAATTGATTCCGCAGTCGTTCCCGATAGCAAAAGGCCGGTCCCAACAGAATCATACCTTTGGGTAATTGCTTAAACTTTCTTCCCAAAATCCGGCTCGCTTTTTCAACGGCTTTTCTATTTTCCCCTGATATTTCCAATCGAACCATCCAGCTAAACGGGGGATAGTCCAAGGCCTGTCGCTCATCCAGACAAATATTATAATATTTTTTTAAATCCAGCTGGGTGGCACATTTAATAACTGCATTCTCCGGGCTATACGTTTGAACAACAACTTCTCCGGGGATTCTCCCTCTACCAGACCGACCTGCGGCTTGGTATATCAACTGAAAAACGCGCTCGCCAGCCCTGAAATCAGGTAGGTGTAATCCTGTATCTCCATTTATAATACCCACCAATGTTACATTAGCAAAATCCAACCCTTTTGCTATCATTTGGGTTCCCAATAAAACATTGATTTCTCCATCAGAAAATCTTTGCAAAATTTCTACAATATTTTTCCCAGATTTCGTTGTATCAAAATCAAGCCGTTCTATGATTGCCTCTGGGAATTGATTCGTTAATTCTTCTTCAACTTTTTGTGTACCAATTCCCGCTAATTGTAAAGAAATACTTTGACATTCCTTACACTGTGTGGGCAATTGCTTTTGCATATGATTACAAAAATGACATTGAAGAAATTCCCCATATTTATGATAGGTTAAAGCCACTTGGCAATGGGGACATGTTTCAACTTCGCCGCAATCTGCGCACCGCAAAACAGGGGCAAACCCCCGACGGTTATGAAGTAAAATCACTTGTTCTTTTTTTTCAATTCTATCTGATATTTTTTCTAATAGAATCCTTGAAAAAATAGCGCCGTACACATCCGTATCTTCTGATTCTTTCATCATGTCTACTACATGAACATGGGGATATTTTGCGCCGCCAAACCGCTCCGGGAGGTGAATATATTCAAATTTACCGTGTATATAATTATAATAGGATTCAAGGCTGGGTGTGGCGCTGGCTAATACAACGGTGGCATTATGGATTTTACCCCGCATAAGGGATACGTCTCTTGCATGATATCGTGGGGCAGGCGATTCTTGTTTGTAGGAATTTTCCTGTTCCTCATCCACCACAATTAATCCCAAATTTTTTAGAGGCGAAAACACAGCCGAACGAGCTCCGATCACAACCTTATAATCTCCGGCGCAAATCCGTTTCCAAGTCCAGGCCCGGGCGGATTGACTTAATTTTGAATGCCACATAGCCACTTTATCACCAAATACCGATTTGAATCGGCCAGCAATTTGGGGTGTTAAAGCAATTTCCGGGAGAAGCATAATAACTGTTTTTCCTTGATTAATTGCATGGCGTGCTGCCTCAATATATATTTCCGTTTTTCCGCTTCCTGTTACACCGTGAAGCAAAAAGGGTCTGAATTCATTTTTATCCATAGAAGTAGAGATTTTATCCACCGCCGAATTTTGATAATCTGTAAACCGGATTTTTTTATGCATTGGCTTAAAAGAAAAACCTGTCAAATCCGGAATAATGGGTTCGCGTTTTATTACTACTAGATTTTTTTCAGATAGTTTCTTACACACATCAGTTGGGTTAGAAGCCAAATCATTCAAAGACTGAATGGCCACAAAATCATCCATGGCCTTTAAATAGTTTAAAATAGATATTTGTGCTTTTGCATTCTTTGGTAGATCAGATTTCTCGTCTGTTGATTTTACCAGCATTTGTGTTTGAGGTTTATATCGTGTTGATAAATTTGCTGGCAGCGTTGTCTTTGCAGCAATCCCAACCGGTGTATTGTAATAATCTGCGAGCCAGTTAATCAGTTTCCATAAATGGCGATCCAAAACTGGCTGATCATCAACCAGAGATTCAATTGGACGAATGCGCCCTTTAAACCCAGACTCCTGTTTTAAACCAATCACAATACCCTGGGTTTTTTGCCGGCCAAGGGTGACATTTACCCGAACGCCTACTTTCACTTTTCCCAATAATGATTCAGGAATTTCATAGGAAAAAGTTTGGTAACTGGAGATCGGAAATGAAACGTCAGCAAACATAGACAATGAAAATACCGGCAGGATTTATCTCCCGGCAACAGATAGTTTGCTTACCGGTCAATAAAATCCTGGTAGGCATTTTGAAGATATGCGCGCCCTTTATTCAACAAATGATTGTTTGTTGAATCAGAAATATCATCATTAAAATAAGTAACTGTTTTTAATTCGTGATCATAAACAAGTGATTGGTGTTCTTCGATCCAACCGAAACCATGATTAAAAGTGTAAAATGCGGACCCGGCAGATCCTGCCAGTAAATTCCGCGAAAATCCAAACCCTACTGTATCCATGTCAAATTGGTCCAAGATTGTTTTGGCCAGATCGGTTTGGCTGCCAACATCTGAAACCACCTTTCCCCGCCATTCTTTTTTCAATGGTTTGCCATAAATGAATAGCGGAATCCCATGCCTTCTTGGATACCAATTGATTGCATCTCCTACACGAAAACCATGATCAGCAATGAAAATAAATATGGTATTATTATAGAAGGATTCTTTTGAAATAGCAGACATAAAGTCTCCCAATGAGCGATCCAAATAAATAACGGAATTTTTATATAATGTCTGCCGATCATTCCCTTTAAATACAGGTGCCATGGGAACATCAAATGGTTCATGGCTGGACAAAGTAAGAATAGTCGTAAAGAATGGTTCCCTCATCTGTTTTATTTCAGTCAAAGCGCGATTAAAAACCACATGATCGTGAGCGCCCCATTTCGAGTTCATATCTTTTTGTTCAAAATTATTTTTATCAATAATATGGTTAAATCCCGCATTTAAAAGATATGATTTCATATTTGCAAATTCCGATTCGCCACCATAAATAAATGAAGTTTCATAGCCAATTTGTTTAAATCTCTTGGGCAAAAAGGACAGGGTTATGGATTTGTCCGGCTGCTTGACAACCGAAAGTAGGGGTAAGGACGGATAACCACTTAATATAGATACAATACCCCTGTCCGTCCGTTTTTCAGATCCATAAATATTACTGAATAAAATCCCATTTGAAATAAGACTATCCATATTGACTGTAAATTGATTTTTACTACCCATATTTTTAAACATTTCTGAGGCCATACTTTCAAGAACAAGCAAAACAATATTATGATTATTACCTGTGAATATTTTGGGAAATGAATTTTTATTTTCTACTGTTTTTACCAATACATCTATTTCATCTTTGGTAAAAAATTTATATGGATTTTTATGTACTTCTCGGGAATAACTGTAAATTAAATTCCAGACTGTATTCACCGCTGCTGCATTCAACGTTGGATTCGTGGAATAATTTGCAAAACTTTGATTGATGGGCGCTTGTTGAAATCCGCCCCTAAGACTAATTCCAAACAAAAATATACTTAAAATTGCTACACTAATATTTCTGACTATCCACTTATTATCCATCTTGTAAGCTTCATCTACTATATCTTGGCATCTATTCGCAATTCGCAAACCCCACTTCAAAAACACTAAAGTATAAATAGAATAAATTCCAAATAATAACCATAGGGGGGAATTCAAAGATGAAGCCCATGACTCTTTTGGAAACTGTATATAACTCACAACATCCCGATTCATTTTGTAACCCCATTCATGATATATTTCCAGACCAACAACCAACCCAAATGCTAAAATCGGAATGAAGGTTAAAAAATATATTTTATGGAATAATCTAAATTGTCTGATGGGAATAAATAAGTGAATAATCCACAATAAATACAGGGGGGATATGAGATAACATACGGTGGAAATATCTAACCGAATTGCCCGAAAAAAAGGTTCTAGTAATTGAGCAAAAGAAAGGCCAGAGTTATCCATATTATAAAATAAAAACAATAGACGCTCTATTGCAAAAAAGCTCATCCAAAATAGAAGGAGGGGAGCGAAGTATTTTAATGCACGTTTAAACATATAGATGGAATCTACTCAAAAAAAAGCCCCCACCGAATAGTAACCGGCAGGGGCTTCATTTTTTATTTGCTACTTAAGCCTATGCTTGGATGACGTAAACTTTAACTTCCTGATTTAATCCTTTTGTGATCTTTACTGGAATGTCATAAATCCCAAGCGCTTTAATCGGTTCTTCCAAAAGAATTGCATGACGATCAACTTCGATTCCTTTTTCAATCAAGGCTTCATGAATATTCTGACTGGTAACAGAACCAAACAAACGATCTTCTCCACCCACCTCAACTTCGATTGTAATTTCGGTTTTTTTCAGGTTATTCATCAAATCTTCATACGCTTTTGCTTCTCGCATAGCTCGCGCTTTTGCAACTTTTTTCTTTTCATCCGCTAAAGCACGGTTACGCTTCGACGAGCGGACTGCCAGACCACGGGGAAATAAGTAATTCCGTGCATAACCAGGTTTCACAATTAAAATATCACCGGAGGTACCAAGGGTGTCAACGTCTTGTAATAAAATGATTTCCATGATTAACTCTCAGTGCTAATATTGGTGTAGGGCATTAATGCAATATTGCGCGCCTGTTTTATGGCGCGGACAAGTTTCCTGTGCATTTTTGAACTGGTACCAGTCACGCGTCTGGGCATGATTTTCCCCTGATCGTTGACAAATCGTCTCAACAATTTTACATCTTTGTAATCAACTTCTGTGATGCTGTTTTCTTTAAAATAACAGAATTTTCTTCTACTTTGAAATGCCATAATTTACTCCTGAACTTCTTCTTTTTCTTCAACTTCAACCGTTTCTTCTACTGTTTCCTCGACTGTCTCTAAAATTTCTTTTTCTACAGATTCCTCTTCATTAGACGCTTTCTCTTCAACAACTTCATCCCCCGTCTCCCCTGATTCTTCAGCGACTACTTCCTTGGCTTCTTCTTCGGATTTTTGTTTCTCTTTTTTTTCAGAGTTTCTATCCTGCGAATCAACTAAATCTTTTGATTCATCAACAGTTTCATCTTCTTTTTGTACTTCCGGGCGTGTGTCTAACACAACGGTTTGATTCCGAAGAATTGGTTTTTCTAGTATCATGAATCTCTGGAATCGGTCTAAGTTTTCAACAGTTTCAGTTTCATAATGCAATAGAATAAACGAACCATATTTATGTTTTTGAATGGCATAAGCCAATCGTTTCTTTCCCCATAATCGGTGATTTATTATTGAAAAACCGTATTCTCCCATTTTATCGGATACTGTCTTCATCACTTCATCAAGACGATCCTGTTCATAGCTTGGGTTTACGATATAGAGACTTTCATAATATCTCATATAATACTCCTATTTTATTATGCAATCAATGGTGCGATCACCAGCGAGACCACAGACATAAGTTTAATTAAAATGTTTAAGGATGGACCTGATGTATCTTTAAAAGGGTCGCCTACCGTATCGCCAACGACCGCCGCTTTATGTGCGTCGGATCCTTTAGCAATAGACTCTCCATTTATTTCTGTTCCTTCTTCTATCATTTTCTTGGCATTATCCCATGCGCCACCAGCGTTGGACTGGAAAATCGCCATGAGAACGCCACAAACGGTGACACCTGCTAAAAGTCCACCCAGAGTTTCAGGGCCAAAAATGAAGCCAACCAAAACAGGGGATGTAATAGCAAGAATCCCTGGAAGTACCATTTCTTTAATGGCTGCTTGTGTTGAGATTTCAACACACCGGCCATGTTCAGCTTTGGTTAATCCCAATTCATAGACTTCGCGATCTTCTTCAGACCATGAAGATTCATCGCCTTTATTGAGAACACTCAAGGCTGCTTTCAATTCGGGAATATCTCTGAATTGACGTCGAACTTCTTCAATCATAGACATAGCTGCACGACCAACGGCACCCATAGCCATGGATGAAAAGAGAAATGGCAACATACCGCCTACAAATAAACCAGCCATTACTTTGGGTTTAGAAATATCAATACTTTCAATTCCAGTTTGGACCATGAAAGCAGCAAACAGCGCTAATGCCGTTAAGGCTGCAGAACCGATGGCGAAGCCCTTTCCGATAGCCGCAGTTGTATTTCCTACAGCGTCAAGCTTATCTGTTCTTTCCCGAACTTCTGCAGGAAGTTCTGCCATTTCAGCAATACCCCCAGCATTATCAGAAATAGGACCGTAAGCATCAACGGCTAATTGAATTCCTGTATTTGCAAGCATCCCAAGGGCTGCCATGGCAATTCCATAAAGACCCGCAAAATAATGGGCACCCATAATTGCCGATGCCAAAATCAAAATTGGGATTGCAGTAGATTGCATTCCAACACCCAAACCAGCAATAAGATTTGTGGCGGGACCTGTTAATGATTGTTTTACAATCGATAAAACAGGAGGTGTACCTGTTCCTGTATAATGTTCAGTAATTAAGCCAATCCCTAAACCAGCGACTAGACCAATAACAGTGGCATAAAAAACGCCCATATTGGTGAAGATCACTTCCCCTTGAACAAATTCAGCGGGTAAAAATTGTTTAATCAAAAATAAAATGACCGCTATCATAATGAACGAACTTCCAAACTCGCCCCTGTTCAGAGCTTTTTGGGGATCGCCACCTTCCTTTACAGAAACCATAAACGTTCCAATGATTGAAACGATAATCCCAGCGGCTGCAATCATTAAGGGGAGTAAAACAAAATTGAAATCAAATCCACCCATTACAAGAACGCTGGCACCGAGGACCATGGACCCAACGATTGAACCAATATAGGATTCAAAAAGATCAGCGCCCATACCGGCTACGTCACCCACATTATCGCCTACATTATCAGCAATCGTCGCAGGGTTTAATGGATGATCTTCTGGGATACCCGCTTCAACCTTCCCCACCAAGTCAGCACCAATATCAGCGGCCTTAGTATAAATACCGCCGCCCACACGGGCAAACAATGCGATGGATGAAGCGCCTAAGGAAAATCCTGTTATCACATTTAAGACTGTTTTCATGGAAACAGCATCTTCACCATAATATCCTGTGTAGAATATAAATAATCCACCCAGCCCTAAAACGCCAAGGCCAACGACACTCATTCCCATAACAGATCCGCCCGTAAAAGCCACATTCAATGCAGAAGCCAAGCTCGTTCTGGCCGCATTTGTTGTGCGATTATTCGCTTTAGTGGCTACCCTCATTCCAAGGAATCCTGCTAAACCAGAAGTAACAGCACCCACAACGAAAGAGAGCGAAATTAATGCACTGGAATCGGCTCGGCCTGAATTTGCAAACCCCAAAAGAATAGCAACGGCAATAACAAATATAGATAGGACACGATATTCAGCTTTTAAGAAAGCCATGGCGCCATCGGCAATACTTGCGCCGATGGATTTCATCCGATCGGTTCCTTCGTCTTGGGCTTCAATCCAGCTTGTTTTCCAGAATGAATAGACCATGGCTAATACAGCCGCACCAATCACAAACATATAGTTAGAACTCATGGGTTCAATTACTCCTAATTTAAAAGAGGGGTTTTCAAAGCCCTCTAAGAATTAAAATGATTCATGGTACGATTTAAACCATGCACTAAAAGATTTTCCAAAGCATCCGCACCACGGTTAACCATGGCTTCCGCATTTGCTTTATCTTTTGATCGAAATGGTTTCAAAACAAATTTTTCCGCCGGACGCATATTTTCATCAGTCCCTATTCCCAAACGAATCCTCGGGAACTGATCTGACCTCAGTTGATAAATGATATTTTCCATTCCACGATGGCACCCATCTCCGCCTTTGGGTCGAATGCGAATAGTCCCCAATGGTAAATCTACATCGTCTACTACAACATGAATATCCGATGACAAAAGATCCCAGCGATTCGCCACATACTTTACCGCAATACCACTGAGATTCATGCCTGTGGTTGGTTTGATCATTAACACTTCCCGTCTTTGATGTTGTGCAAATACAAAGGGGCCTTTCCCCGGTTTGTAGGATAATTTTTGTCGGCGGACCAATTCATCCACCACCCAAAAGCCTGCATTATGTTTTGTATTTGCATATTGATCACCGGGATTCCCTAAGCCAATAATGGCAATCATGATTTCTTGGCGGTTTCCCCCTGATCAGCATCATCACTAGAATCTTTTTTGCTATCAGTATCTCCATCTGCTGCTTCACCTTCAGCCTGTTCACTGTCTTCGCCCTCAACGCCTTCTTCACCCTCAACTAATTCAGGTTCGGGTTCAACTTCAGCTTTTGGCGGATTACAGGTAACAATGGTTGTATCCTCTGGGGATACTAAAGAAACATCCGCCGGCAAAACAAGATCTGCAGCTGTCATTGCACTATTTAATTCTAATGTGGATATATCTGCCATAAGTTTTTCAGGTACATCCGTAGGTAAACATTCAATTTCAATGGTGCTGGTTGCTTGGGTTATAAGCCCACCTTCACTAGCGCCTATCGATTCTCCTTCCAATACAATTGGAATTGAAACAGTCATCTTTTCATCTCGACGGACACGCATTAAATCAACATGTATTACTTCTTCGGTTACTGGGTGATATTGCGCATCTTTAATCATGGTAAAAACAGTTTCTCCATTGATATCGCATTCAAACACACGCTGACCCGATTTCACTGCATGAAGGAAATCTTTTTTATCAATAGCCAGATTTTGGTTCGGTTCACCATGATAATAATAATTTGCAGGGATTTTCCCATTTCTTCTTATTTCACGCGCTGAACCTGTTCCGATTCCAGATCGTTCCTCAGTTGGGAGTTTATAGTAGGAAGCCATTTTTCTTACCTCTAATTAAAATTCGAAAAGGGCGCTAACCGACTCACCTTCATATACTCGACGAATCGCTTCTCCAAAAACCTGCGCCACACTTACAATTTCCATATTATCTAATTTTTTATTTTCTGGGATAAATACAGTATCTGTCACAATTAATTTCTTTATTGCTGATTCTTTAATCCGTTCAATTGCCGGACCAGATAAAAGTGCATGTGTTGCAACAGCCGTCACACTCTTTGCCCCATTATCTTTTGCCGCATTTGCTGCATTTACTGTCGTACCCGCTGTATCAATCATATCATCAATGATGAGAACATCTTTATCTTTTAAATCTCCAATCAAGTGCATGACTTCAGCCTTATTCGGTGCATAACGGCGTTTATCAATTAATGCAAAATACATTCCTAATCTTTTTGCATATGCTTGGCTCATTCGTGCTGAACCTACATCCGGAGCCAATACAGTTGATTTTTTAGGATCAAGCCCTAAATTGTTAATTGCGTCCATTAAAACCATTCGACTGTATAAGTGATCAAATGGTATGGTAGCAAACCCTTGAATCTGGGTCGAATGTAAATCCATGGTTATAATTCGATTTGCACCCGTTGCAGTCATAAGATCAACCATCACCCTTGATGAAATTGGCACTCGAGGAGTGTCTTTTCGATCCTGCCGGCCATACCCAAAATATGGGACTACCGCCGTCACCGTATTTGCAGATGCACGGACGGCTGCATCAATGATCAAAACCAACTCCAGTATGTTTTCTGCAGGACTATTCGTTGGTTGAATGATGAATACATCACGACCGCGGATGTTTTCTTCAAACTTAATCCATAGCTCACCATCAGAGAAAGTTTTGATCGATAATATGCCCAGTTCTATCCCCAAAGAATCGGCAATTTTTTGAGCCAAAACCGGATTACTCCGACCGGAAAATATTTTTAGATTTTTATCCATAATGTTTCTGCTGGGGCGCAGGGACTCGAACCCCGACTGCCTGGACCAAAACCAGGTGTCCTACCGTTAGACGACGCCCCAATACTTATTTTGCATTGAGTGGTGTGATCCAAAAAGGAGGGTTATATGGGGTTAGCCAGAATGGTCTGATGTGCTGGGTGGAAAAATAACTCAGCTTCTTTTGCAAAAGCGTCTTCGTCAAAAATCCCATACACAGTCGAGCCACTGCCCGACAGACTGGCAAACCGGGCGCCCAATTCAAGCAACTTCTGCTTTATGGCACCAATCTCCGGATATGCTGGAATCACGATCCGTTCAAAATCATTCTCAAAGATCTCAAGTGAGGAATTATCCCCACTAAAAAAGCTTGCAAAGTTAGGTAAAATATTCCCTGATTTCAATTTATTTTTTAATTCTGAATATGCCCATGCTGTGTTGATAGAAATATGAGGAATAACCAAAAGATAAGTGCCCTTAATATGGCTTGTCAGTGACGTTAGATTATCCCCGATTCCTTCACCCAACTGTGTACCACCTTTTATAAAAAAGGGCACATCTGCGCCAACCGAGGTGCCAATTTTTTCTAATTCATCCATAGATAACTCAAGGTTGTATATTGTGTTTAACCCCTTTAAAACCGCTGCACCGTTTGCAGATCCACCTCCGAGACCAGTCCCCACAGGTATGCGTTTTTCAATATGGATTGACACACCACCTAACTCAGAATATTTTATTTTTAATGCTGTGTAGGCTTTGTGACAAATATTGGATTCATCTGTTGGAACCCAATCCACATTTGACGTTAGTATGCAACCGGAGTCCGCTTTTTTAATGGTGATTGAATCCCCAAAATCCAGTTCCTGAAAAACGGTATATATATTATAGTATCCGTCATTCCGTTGGGATAATATTTTAAGGCCAATATTGACTTTAGAAAATGTGGGGCAATCCAAGCCCATTTTTAACTTGTTGTTATTGTGGCAATGGCCTGAGCGGCGATGCCTTTGCCTTCACCAATATATCCCAGATGATCTGTTGTGGTTGCTTTTACCGAAACAGATGATTCATCTATTTGCAGGGCATAGGCGATTTTATATTTTATTTCCGGTATAAATCCCGACAGTTTTGGTTTCTGAAGTACGATGATCGAATCTATATGATTAATCTTAAATCCCGCGCCTCTTACTTTTTCTCCAACTATATTTAAAAAGTGTAAACTGTCCACATCTTTCCACTGGTCATCTTCGCTGGGAAAAAGCTGACCGATATCGCCAAGATTCGCTGCTCCTAATAACGCATCCACAATGGAATGGATTAATGCATCGCCATCAGAATGACCAACAGCACCTATTTCGCTGGGAATTACCACACCACCAAGAATGAGTTTTTCACCCTCGGACAATTGATGTACATCGTATCCTATGCCTGTTTTAATCATGTTGTAGGTGATTATAAATTGCTTCTGCGAATACCCAATCCTCTTCGGTGGTTATTTTAATATTCAAGGACGATCCTTCTACAAAACCCACCTGATATCCAATTCTTTCTAATAATGACGCTTCATCCGTCCCTTGGATATTTTCCTCCTCCGCCATTTTTAATGCTTCCTGCAATGCGGATTTAGAAAAAACCTGTGGTGTTTGGGCCCGCCAGATTATTTCTCGCTGAAGTGTTTCTAAAATTTGATTACCCATAACTTTTTTAATTGTATCCGTAGAGGGTTGTGCCACGATTACACCATCGTGTTCACTGCAGGCATTCACTGTTTTTTCAATTAATTCTTTTGTTACAAAGGGACGCACTGCATCATGAACACAAATAAGTTCCGATGAATCACTCGCTGCTTTCAGTCCGTTAAAGACTGATTTTTGTCGTGTATTCCCACCAGCTACAACCATCACCGGCTTTACTGAAATCATTGATTTGAGTTCCCGGCTCAATTGCTGTACATCATTTTTAGGTGCCACAACCACAATTTCATTGATTAATTCAGAATCAATAAACGGCTTCAGCGTATGAAACAGTAATGGGCGGCCACCCATAATTTTGAGCTGTTTTTTCCCGCCAAACCGTTCTCCGCTCCCTGCCGCCGGTATGACAGCTGTAATTTTCATCATTTGTTACTCTGCTAAATCTTTAAATAATCAGCATGGCATCACCATAGCTCAAAAAACGATAATCATTTTTCTTGGCTAAACGATATGCTTTCATAATTAAATCACGATTCGCAAATGCGGATGTCATCATCATCAAGGTGCTTTTGGGTTGGTGAAAGTTTGTGATAATACTATCAACCATTTTAAAATCGTAAGGTGGATAAATAAATTTATCCGTCCAGCCCCGTTTTGGTGACACTTGAAATCCGGAAACAGCCACTGTTTCCAGCGATCTTACGGTAGATGTTCCTACGGCAATGACCCGTCTGCGTTTTTTCTTTGTTTCATTGATTGCTAACGCTGTCTTTGGATTCACTTCAAAATATTCCGAATCCATTTGGTGGCGATTTAAGTCTTCCACCTGAACAGGACGAAATGTCCCCAAGCCAATATGTAATGTAGTAAAGGCAGTTTTAGTACCCTTATCATGAATGCGATTTATTAATCCCTCGGTGAAGTGAAGACCTGCTGTTGGCGCCGCAACCGCGCCCCGCTCTGACGCAAAAACTGTTTGATAGCGAATTTTATCTTTGGGCTCCGATTCCCGTTTGATATAGGGCGGTAAGGGTGAAATTCCCACCCGATCAATGACATCATAAATTTCTTCGCCTTCATATTCAAATCGAACCACACGCCCACCGGAAATAGTATTGTCAATTACATCACAATATACATTTTTTGTAAACATGAGTTTATTGCCTATTCGCACTTTCCGTGCCGGACGAACCATGACTTCCCAAAGGTCATTTTCTAATTCCCGTAACAAAAATACTTCCACTTTTGCTTCGGTTCGATCTTTGTTTGCAAAAAGTCGTGCTGGAAATACTTTCGTATTATTCAATATGACTAAATCATTTTTTCGTAAATACTCCGGGAGGTTCGAAAATATTTTATGTTCTATTTCACCTGTATCGCGGTGCACTACCATCATCTTGGCTAAGTCCCGGCGTTTTGCGGGGTATTGTGCAATATATTTTTCCGGCAATGGATAGTCAAAATCCGCCAGTTTCCATTTTTTCTTCTTTGGTATCATTCAAATAACCTCTGTTGTTTTTTAGTAATTTTTCGCCCAAGAAGGGCATAGGCCTGTTCCTGAGCTATGCGGCCTCTATTGGTCCGCTGAATAAAACCTTCTTTAATTAAATAAGGTTCATAGACATCTTCAATGGTTGAAGCATCTTCACTTACGGCTACGGATAAGGAATTCACACCCACCGGTCCACCGTTAAATTTATCAATCAACGCTGCCAAAATTGCGCGATCCATATCATCCAGTCCATATTCGTCAATCCCCAGCGATTCAAGGGATGCTTTGGCAACTGTTTCATCAATTTTCCCCTGAGCTTTCACTTGGGCATAATCTCTCGTTCTTCTCAAAATTCGGTTGGCAATTCGAGGCGTTCCTCTGGATCGCCGTGCAATTTCCATGGCACCTTCATCATCAATTTCTACTTCCAGAATATCTGAAGAACGAGTCACGATCTGAAATAAATCCTGGGGATCATAATAGTCTACCCGAAGCACAACACCAAATCGATCTCGGAGTGGTGATGTGAGATTCCCCAAGCGTGTGGTGGCCCCCACCAGTGTAAAGGGTTCAATATTGAGTTGAACACTTCGAGCGCTGGGTCCCTTATCAATCATAATTTCAATCCGGTAATCTTCCATGGCAGAGTAAAGATATTCTTCCACAACTGAATTCAAGCGGTGAATTTCATCAATAAAAAACACATCCCGAGACTGGAGGTTTGTAAGCACGCCCGCTAAGTCACCCGCCCGTTCTAAAACCGGGCCCGATGTTTGTTTAACATTTACACCTAATTCTCTTGCTATAATATTTGAAAGGGTTGTTTTTCCCAATCCGGGTGGACCAAATAAAAGAACATGGTCTAACGCTTCATTCCTTTTTATGGCTGCCTCGATATAGAGTTTAAGACTGTCCACCACATCCTTTTGCCCGATGAATTCATCCATGGATCTTGGGCGTAAGGACTTCTCAATAACAAGATCATCTTCAAAGGGTTGAGGGTCTGTAATATGGATTTCAGTCATTTATGATCTCAAATAGAAAAAAAGCGTACACTATCAGGGGTGGAAGGTACAAAAATGAAGGGGGAGTCGTCAAATTTTTGCAAATCTATTCAGGTATAGACGCCTGAATAGAGGCCAATCGTTGTTTTCGCTCATTTGCAAATCGATTGATTCCTTCCCAAATACTCTCCGGATCAAGTTTGGATTCCGCAATAATCTCATCCAGAGAACCGCCGGTTCGCCACCGATTGTCAAAATCTGGACTCATGCTATATACTTCCACAACACGGTTGGCTATCCACTTATGCATGAGCCTTTTTGCCCCATTGGTAATCACCATGGCATCCATCCATTCCTGATTCGAAATAATAGACTCGCGATAGTCTTCAGTTTGCTGCTTGAACAACTCCCAGGAAATGGCGGCCACCACTTTTACATTGGGGCCTTCCGATTTCAATTTGGGTAAAATCTTGACCAATGAATTAGTTGAACTGGTACCACGGACAATCACGAGGCCTTCCTTGGACCGATCTATTTCATAATCCTTGATAATATATGCACCCTTTGCCGCATCCAAATGAGAGGCCATCCCTAATGCCTTTCGATCAGGAATTTCTATGGGTGGCCGGGTTAAATGGATGGCAACAATTGGAACATCTGTGGCTAAGGCCGCCGCTAAAGCGGGAGCCACTTCATTGTGCTCCCAAGGGTGAATATTAATCACTTGCCCATCGGGAAACAGTTGCGTTACGCCCGGTGCAAAAATACCAAAATGGGTACGGCTGTCTTCCGCTGTTTCCGGCCCCGAATGACCAGCCACCCAAATAAGTTTTCCCACTTTAAAATTGGAATCCTGAGCTACTTGGCTAAATAGCCGGATGGGACCATATTTTAAATAACTGAATGAACCATAGGTACTCATGGCACCAAAAAACCCATTATATTCCTTGTATGGATCTTCATTCAAGTTCACCGTTGCCAACCCAGCCAGCATGCCGGCGTTGGTAAATTCTGTGATCCCCTGTGGCATGAGGGGACTATCAGGATTATTCGTTTTATCATACATGCCTAAATCGGGAGAACCATTATATCCTTTTGAAAACCCGGAAATATTTGTGGAATCCGCCAAATCTGCACTCATGGCAATCACCAATGGCCGGCCATATTCTTCTATTGATTTTGAATTGATATAACTGGCATATTTTGAAAAGCCAACCCGATTAGGGGCTTTCGTCCCCGGCGTTGCAAACAAATCATCCGGAAGAGCATTTACGTCAAAAAGTGTTTTGTCGTTTGCGGGATTTTTAACGGTGATTTTACAACCTTCAATTTTTTCCGGGACGGATTCACCAACAGAGATGAGTGTATCGGTTAAATAATCCACCAATGGTTGATTCGATTCCAAAACCGAAAAAACATTATTAAATAACGATCGGGCCTGATCTACTTGTCCGTCCCAGGAAGATGGTGCATCAGAACCAAATCCATCAAAATTAATATTATATGTTTTGGCGAAATCCTCCTTGGTTTTCCAGAATAATTCTGAATTCCGTTTATGGGCAGCACCATGACTGGCAGCATCATATTTATAGTATCCCCGTCCTTTACGTAATTTGGCATAGAGTACTTTTGGAATATTGGGATCCGCTTTTTCTACCAAAAGACGGTGATAAGCTTCCGTTAATTCACTCCAGCTTTCACCTTCCATGGTGCCTTCCACATGCCACCCATGAGAGCCAAACCAATCATTTGGTGTGCCATACATGATTGAACTGAATGGACGTGCATCAATGCCAAAATCATTCCAATCCATAAAATATACCAGGTTTCCCAATCCCAATCCCCAGGCAGAATTGAGTGTCTCATGGGATGCGCCGGCAGTGAACCCGCCTTCACCTTCAAAAGCAAATACCTTTACTTCCGGAACTTTCGCCAATTTTAATGCCAACGCTTCCCCTGCAGCCACTGGTGAGCCATGCCCGCTGGGGCCTGTGTTAAATTTAAAAAATAAGGTTTTGCCTTCCATTTCTGCATGGCCGGGCAAGCCGCCATTTCGTCGAAGTGAAAGCAAGTCTTCCCAAACCAATTGAAAGTCTTTTCCTTTATTATGCTGATATTTTGAATCACCGGTCTGGCGGTATTTTATCCGCATCGCTTCATTCAGTACTGCAAGGGTCGCATAAACCATGGGGTTGGCGTGGCCAGCCACTAAAATAAATCGATCACCAAAGCGTTTCCCTGCTTCGCGAATATCCCAGCGCATGGCGCCAGAAAGAAGGGTCATTACCATGGCGTGGACTTTTGATCTGGAACCACCCGGGTGGCCGCTCTGCCGTAGGTTGAGCATAATATCAATACATTGATCTATTAAATCTTTGGTCACTTCCCAATGAGGATAATAATGCCCAAGTTCTTTGGGTGATCTCATTATTTACGCTTTCCATTTAATGCCGTTTTTAAAAATGATCCCGTATAAGAACCAGGATGTTTCGACAATGCTTCCGGTGTTCCGGAAAAAATGAGCTGCCCACCTTCTTCGCCCCCTTCCGGGCCCAGGTCTATAATCCAGTCAGCTGTTTTAATCACATCAAGGTTATGTTCAATAACAACAACAGTATTCCCCTGGTCCACCAGCCGTTGGAGTACAGTCAGTAATGATTTTACATCTTCAAAATGGAGCCCGGTTGTGGGTTCATCCAAAATATAAAATGTTCTATCTTTTGATGCCCGGGATAATTCTGTTGCTAATTTTATCCGCTGTGCTTCACCGCCTGATAATGTGGTGGCCTGTTGGCCCAATCGGATGTACCCCAATCCTACATCATTGAGTGTAATCAATTTTTTCTTCACCGGGGGAATATTCTTAAAAAAGCCTAAAGATTCTTCAACGGACATACTTAAAATATCTGCAATGTTTTTTCCCTTATATTTTATCTCAAGCGTTTCTCGATTATAGCGTTTCCCTTTACAAACTTCACATGTTACATAAACATCAGGCAGGAAGTTCATTTCAATTTTGATAATCCCATCGCCTTCGCAAGACTCACAGCGTCCTCCTTTTACATTAAAGGAAAAGCGCCCCGGTTTATATCCCCTAATTTTGGATTCAGGGAGTTGAGAAAACAAATCTCGAATAAAAGTAAACACACCTGTATAAGTAGCTGGATTCGAGCGAGGTGTCCGACCAATGGGTCTTTGATCAATCTCGATAACCTTATCAAGATATTCTAATCCACTCATGGATTCGTGATGCAGGGGATATGCCCGGGCATGATTCAATTCCTTGGATAAAACAGGGAAAATTGTTTCGTTTAACAGGGTGCTTTTCCCTGAACCGCTCACACCGGTGACAACAACCATTTTTCCCAATGGAAAAGAAACCTCAATTTCTTTTAGATTGTTTCCCCGTGCGCCAGTAACGGTGAGCAGTTTTCCATTTCCATTCCGGCGGCTTGATGGTATGGGAATCGTTTTTTTCCCTGTGAGGTATTGGCCTGTAATCGAAGTAGAGGACGTAAGTATTCTTTTAGGTGTACCTGAGAACACAACCTCACCGCCATGCTCTCCTGCTCCAGGTCCCAAATCAATAATCTGGTCGGCTGATTCCATAGTCTCTCGGTCGTGCTCAACCACCACAATTGAATTCCCCAAATCTCGAAGTTTTTTCAAAGAATTTAACAGGCGGCCATTATCCCTAGGGTGGAGTCCTATGGATGGTTCATCTAAAATATATAATACGCCCACCAGTTGGCTGCCAATTTGGGTTGCCAACCGGATTCGCTGCGCTTCTCCGCCTGAAAGGGTAGCGGCAGACCTGTCTAATGTTAAATAATCCAACCCCACATCAATCAAGAAACTTAACCGTTCTTGGACTTCCTTTAAAATTTGGTGGGCAATAGCCGCGTCTGTTTTACCCAACTTAAGGGATTTAAAAAATGCACCCGTATTTTTGATAGAATAAGAAGATAATTCTCCTAAACTAACATTACCAATCGTTACAGCTTGGGACTCTTCCTTTAGCCGGGAGCCATTGCATTCTGGACAGGGCCGCATACTCATAAATTGCTCGATCCAATCACGAATATGGTTGGATTTGGTTTGTTTGTACCGACGCATTAGGTTTGGAATTGTTCCTTCCCAACCACCGGTATATGTGCCGTTCCATCGTTCAGATGAATATTTCATTTTTAATTTTGTTGAACCGGTTCCATTTAATAATATTTTGCGGATGCCTCTGTCCAGCTTAAACCATGGGGTGGTAAAGTTAAAACTATAGTGACGGGAGAGGCTTTTTAAAATACTGCCATACCAATTCCCCCGAGGCTGTTCACCCAATGGAGCAATTGCACCTTGAATCAGGGATTTGCGTTTGTCCGGCACCACCATTTCTGGATCAATTTCCATGTGGGAACCCAGACCATCGCAATGAGGGCAGGCGCCGTAGGGGGAGTTGAAGGAGAACATCCTGGGTGATAATTCTTCCATAGATACTTCACAATGAGGACAAGCAAAATGTTCGCTGAATAAATGATCTTTTTTCGGCAATTCATGCACAATGGTTAAACCAGAACCAATTTTTAATGATAATTCCACCGACTCCGTCAGACGATCTTTAAAATCATCTTCCAAAACAAGGCGATCAACAACCACTTCTATGGAGTGTTTTTTATTTTTTTCTAGTGTGAATTTTCCGTTTACACCATGGATGACGCCATCCACTCGAACGCGTAAAAATCCTTCTTTCCGCACTTCTTCAAAGACACCCTTATGCTGGCCTTTTCGTCCCCGAACCACCGGTGCCAAAATATAAATTCGAGCTCCTTCTCCAAATTTGATAATGGTATCCACAATCTGCTGTACCGTCTGGCGTTGAATTGGACGGCTGCAAATCCAACAATGAGGCTTCCCGATATGGGCATAAAGTAGGCGCATATAATCATGAATTTCTGTTACAGTACCCACGGTAGATCTTGGATTCCGTGCAGTGGCTTTCTGTTCGATGGAAATGGCCGGAGACAAGCCTTCGATATAATCCATATCAGGCTTTTCCATTAACCCTAAAAATTGACGCGCATAAGAAGAAAGAGATTCTACATACCTGCGCTGCCCTTCTGCATAAAGGGTATCAAAGGCCAATGAAGATTTTCCGGATCCAGACAAGCCCGTAATCACCACAAGTTTATTGCGCTCAATTTCCACATCAATATTTTTGAGATTATGCTGGCGGGCGCCTTTAATTATAATTTTATCTACTGTTTTTATCATGAATATTTTATGTTCATTTTCATCCAAATTTTTGACGGCCATGAATTTACAACTTTATTCGGGGGTGATCAAAAAACGATTTGCTGAATTTTTATATAATTTTATGGTATTCAAGCCTACAATTTCATAAGATAGGCCATGAATTCGATTATAAATCACATCCTCATTCCCATGCCCCATATGCAGGATCCTTACTTTAACCGTTCGGTTGTTTTTATGTGTGAACATAATAAGGACGGTGCCATGGGACTCATAGTGAATAAGCCATTCAGTGATCCTGCCTTGAAAGAGTTATTTGATAGTTTTTATGATGATGCGGATGAAATTTTAAAATCTGTGGAGCAGGTTTATTTTGGCGGCCCGGTGATGGTGGAAAGGGGAATTGTGCTCCACAGTAGTCATTATCAGTCAGAGGATTCAATTAAAATTTCCAATGATTTTTTTCTGTCCAGTCATAAAAAAACACTGGAGGATTTGTCGAAACAAAATGGCGATGCAGAGTGCCGACTTCTACTCGGTCATGCAGGATGGACATCGGGACAATTGGAACGGGAAATTGAAAATGGAGATTGGTTGGTTCAAGAAACAACTCCAGATTTTATCTTTAATATGCCGGAAAAACAAATGTGGGAAATGGCGATTCGATCGTTTGGTATAGACATATCAAATTTTTCATCAATTGGGGGACAAGCTTAATAAATACGGTATCGATAGAAACCAAGCGTCGAGCTTCATGCTTTTATAATTCAATCGCTCAATAACCGATTGGCAAAATCAAATGCAACCATTCAGGCATTGATGCGATAACGATTTTGCTATTTTAAAAAATAATGTAAGTATGAATTAAACCTATCTATGAAATTTTCTGGCGCTTGACGGACTTAAAATCTATTTTATCGGTTTCCAATCACCTCTATATAAGCTGTAATTTCGCCGGATGAAAAAGTACCTTCCTGCCCTTGCTGTCATTTTTGCTGCATTTCTCTGGAGCTTTGATGGATTTATCCGCCAAAACTTGTTTGCTTTACCTTCCTTTTTGATTGTTTCGTTAGAACATGTTATTGGCGCAATATTATTTTTACCATTACTCATCAGGGGATGGAAGGAAGTTTCTTCGCTCGGCCAGCGTGGATGGATATCCGTTTTGTGGATAAGTATTTTCGGCGGCGTTCTCGGCACTTTTTTCTATACGAAAGCCCTAAGCTATGTGAATTATATTGATCTTTCTGTGGTGGTTTTACTTCAAAAGCTTCAGCCCATTTTTGCCATTGCTCTGGCCGGTGTCATCCTGAAAGAAAAAATAACCAAACGATTTATCATTTTAGCATTTGCTGCGATTGTGGGTGGATATTTGGTTACCTTTGGTTCCAGTTCCATAAATGATTGGGATGATAAAACAATCATTGCGGCACTACTTGCCCTTCTTGCTGCGTTCAGTTGGGGAAGCTCCACTGTGTTAGGGAAACATGCGCTCAATCGTTTGTCTTTCACAACGGTTACTTCTTTAAGATTAGCCATTACCGCATCGGTAACCGCATTTGTCCTGCTCTCAACTGGTCAATATGATGCCATCAACAATATGACTTTATCTCATTGGGGGTTTATTGTTTTAATCGTTTTAAGCACTGGTTCCTTGGCGCTGTTTTTTTACTATTACGGATTAAACAAATTGCCTGCCTCCCATGCAACTCTTTACGAATTATTTTGGCCCCTCTCCGCAGTAGGGCTGGATTGGTTCATTCGTGGTAACATTTTATCACTCCCCCAATGGGTGGGAGCCATATTATTATTGGGAGCCATTATTATATTAACGAGAGAGACAAATAATGGCCAGACTCAGTCTTAGTGATCATCGTCATAACTTGGGGCTGAATATTGTTCACGAGTTTTGTTGGGGAATTGGATTTGCTTTCAACGATGTATCCACAATACTGCCCTTATTTTTAACACTGCTCGGTGCGCCCCTCAGTGTTGTGGGCTCCATTGCAGGCGTGTTTGCAATTTTGATGGCGGTGCCCCAATTGATTTCCGCTCTCATGGCACGAAATATTAGCGATATAAAAATGGCCACCGTTAAAGTGCACCTTACTGTTTTACCACCCATCTTTCTGGCAGGGTTTGTATTCGCATTTTTTGCACCCACAGGTCCAAAGGCCTGGATTTTTTATTATGTCTGTTTCATTTTTTATTCACTGGCCATAGGGCTCATTATTCCCATTTGGTCCAATTTTTTAAAACATGTGACTAAACGAAATAACCGGGGCACTTTCCTGGGGATTTCTTTTATTGGGAATAGTATGGGTGGATTTATTGGCGGCATAATGGTGAAACAACTGCTGGCCAGTTCCATTCCATTCCCGTCCAATTTTGGATGGGGGTTCCTGATTCTGTTTGTGGCTTTATCTATTGGTATTCTTACCTATTTTGGATTTCGGGTTAAAGAAATTGATCTAACTCAAAAACAGCGAACTATTCAAGATTTTATACATGAAACAAAGACTATTCTTACAACAAACAGAAATTTTCGAAGATATATATATAGCCGAATATTTCTTACGGCACAATTTCCTGCCATCGGACTCTATGCAGTTTATTCCAGGAATATATTTCATTTTGACATTAGTGAAGCGGGTCTTTTAACTGCCGCCCGCCTTGTTGCTTTTGGTTTTGGAAGTATTGTTGCAGGACGTATCGGAGATAAAATCGGACATAAGGCCGCCATGACATTTTGTTTTACAAGCCATGTGTTCGCCATCGCAACTGCCTTAAGCGTTCAATCTATGGGTTGGGTCTATGGTATATTTATTTTTTTGGGGATGGCCCAGGGTGCCTTTTTCCCTGCTGCAATGTCCATCGTTTTTGATTTTGCTGGTGAAAAGGGGGACAATAAAATGATCATGGCTTTAATTGATACCATTTTGAGTCCATTTATACTCATGGCAATTATTGCCGGTGGTATCCTGAGTGAATCGATGGGCTTTGTAATCTTGTTTCGTATTTTAGGCGCTTTGATGTTGGCTGGATTATTTACAATTATTTTCTTGGTTCGCGAACCTTACCATGAAACAAATTTGTCTAAAAATTTGTAAATGTTTCCCTTGGAATTCTGAAGGAACACACCGCAATTTTACGGATACAATATGAAGTTTAGTCTACCCAAAGCTGTCCTAATCCTGTCAATTGCATTTATTGTAAGTAGTTGCAAAGAAGATCCACAACGCCATTTAAAACTGGGTAAATGGTATGCCCAAAAGGGCTTGGTGGAAGAAGCTATCCTAGAATTCAGGGAAGTCACCCGGCTTTATCCCGATTCTTATAAAGAATTAAAAAGAGAAGATTTTCAAGCATTGAGCAAAGCACATTATAATCTATCTTTGATGTATACTAAAAAAGGGTGGTGGAATTATGCCCTACAGGAAGCAGAAACCTGTTTTCAAATGCAGCCGACCAAAGAACATTATGAATTGGTCACCCTGATAAAACAAAGAGCCGAACTCGAATAATCCGGCTCATAATCATTTCGATTTTAAATAACCAATCTAAATAGTGCCGGAGCGATGTTCTCCTCCATCACAATAAATGATGGAGCAATTGATAAAATCTGCTTCCGGTTTTAACAGCATTGAAATGGTTCCAGCTATATCTTCTGGCGTAGTTGTTCGTTTCATTGGATTTCGTTTTTTAGTACTCTCCACCCAATCTTCCCACCGATCTGTAATTTTGGTGAGAGCCCGCGTCGGGGTAACTCCTGCTTGAACAGCATTCGCTGTAATCCCAAACTGACCCAATTCCCAACCAATCTGGCGGATGATAGATTCCATGGCTAATTTGGCGACACTCACAGGACCATAGCCTTCCATCGCTAAATAATTTCCTTCACTGGTAAGACCCATCACGCGAGATCCCTTTCCCAATAAATCAGCTGCAAATAATTTTTGCGTCCAATATAACAGTGAATTTCCCATGACGTGAACGGTCATATCCATTTGTTTTTGAGTGACTGGTTTTTCACCAAAAAAGTTAGTGGTGGTTCCAAAGGCGATTGAATGAAGCAACAGTTTCACGGGCTGTCCGCCCGTGATTTCCTTTATTTGGGGAATATATTTATCCATTGTTTCTACGGCTGCCGCATTGGTGTTAAAATAATGGCAATTTCCGCCAGTCGTTTCATTCACCTCAGTAATCGTTTCTTCCGCAATCTTTTTTACTACTCCACGATCAAAGTGAAATGCGATAACGCCATATCCGTCCTTTGCTAATCTTTTTGCAGTAGCAGCTCCGTGTCCGGTAGAGCCACCCAGTATTAATACCCATTCAGTCATCATTAATCTCCATAATTAAAGGGTGAATTTAGACAATTAGATTCATCAAAAAAATGGGATAGAAAACTTAGTCCTGATTTACCCAAAATTCTGGGTAAATTTATTGCTTATATAGGAGCATTAAATGACCCGTAAAAACAGTTACTCTAAAGAAGATTTAATAGATAGTGGCCTTGGCAATTTATTTGGGGTGGAAAAGGGGAAACTTCCCACCCCACCCATGCTGATGATGGATAGGATATTACACATTTCTGATACTGGAGGGAAATATGGGAAAGGAGAAATAAAAGCTGAACTAGACGTTACCGATGACTTGTGGTTTTTTGATTGCCATTTTAAAGGCGATCCGGTGATGCCGGGATGCCTCGGTCTAGATGGTATGTGGCAATTGGTAGGATTCTTTTTAACATGGATTGGTGGGAAAGGCCGTGGCCGTGCCTTGGGTGTTAGTGATTTAAAATTTAAAGGACAGGTTCGCCCCTATCATGAAAAAGTAACCTATAAGATTGATATTAAAAAACTTTTAAGTCACGGTGGAAAATATATAATCTGGGCAGATGGAGAATTAAGCACGGGTTTAGATCGCATCATTTATTTTGCCAAAAATCTACAAGTTGGGTTGTTTGATAATCTCACCTATGATTTTGGTGGCGACCCGGGCTTGGATTCTTTTTAAACAAATTTATTTTAATTAAACTCAAGATTTATCAGGATATTATATGGCCCTCCGATGTGGTATTGTTGGATTACCCAATGTAGGGAAATCAACCATTTTTAATGCCCTTACAGCATCTTCCGTTCCAGCGGAGAATTACCCATTTTGTACGATTGAACCCCATATGGGAATTGTGCCGCTTCCCGATGACCGCCTGGAAGTACTTGCAAAAATATTCAAACCTGAAAAAGTAACACCCGCCACAATTGAATTCACGGATATCGCGGGTTTGGTTCGCGGCGCCAGCAAAGGAGAGGGACTTGGAAATCAATTTTTAGGGCAAATCCGTCAAGTGGCTGTTATCATTCATGTGATTCGCTGTTTTGAAGATGATAATATCACCCATGTTGAGGGAAACGTAGATCCAGTTAGGGATGCAGAGTTAATTGAAACAGAATTGCTGTTGGCCGATATGGAGACGTTTGAAAAAAGTGTATATCGCCTATCGAAACTGGCAAAAAAAGAAAAAAGTGCCCAGAAAGAATTGGATGTTATTTCTCGTCTTCAGGATCATTGTAATTCTGGGAATATGGCCCGATCCTTTGAAGCAGAAGAGGATGATCTATCTGCAATCAGACGCTTGTTTTTATTAACCAGAAAACCCATTCTTTATGTGGCCAATGTGGATGAGGATGAAATTACTCATGATAAAAGGAATCCTCATGTTCAAGCCCTTTTTGAATTCGCAAAAAAAGAAAATAATTTGTCAATTCGCTTATGTGGAAAAATAGAACAGGAAATTGCTGTTCTGGATGACGAAGGTAAAGCCATGTTTATAGAAGAGTTCAACCTCCCGGAGCCTGGACTGAACAAACTCATCCATGCTGGATTTCGTCTCCTTGAATTAGAAACCTATTTTACCGGCGGTCCCACAGAAGTTCGGGCCTGGACCATCAAGCAGGGGGCCACCGCGCCAGAAGCAGCGGGTGAAATTCATACAGACTTTCAAAGAGGGTTTATCAAAGCAGAAATAATTAAATATAACGACCTTGTTCGACTCGGGTCCGAAAGAAGTGTTAAAGATGCAGGACTTGCCCAACTCCAAGGGAAAGAATATATCGTGCAGGATGGCGATTGCATTTACTTTCACTTTAATGTGTAGCAAAATTAATTGGATGATTAGCTATGTATGATCTTGTCATTATTAAACTTGCCTCTTTTTTTCTTTCAATCATTCAATCATTCATTCAAGGGTTTTAATTCTATGTGGTTTTTTATGATTCTTTCATATGTAATGGTGGCGCTTTCCGGCGTCGGTTTATTTATGGTTGGATTAAACCATTATTTTAATTTTTGGGCGCAGCACATAGCGCTTGATCTCTTTGTAAGTATTATTTTTATTGCCGCTCAAACATTGGTCATGTTCTTTTTTGTGGGAATGGGTGTTAATATAAGGGAATACCTTGAAGCCCACCCCGATTTAGGAAAAGACCTATATAAACAAATGTTTGCCATCAAAAGAAAACTTTATCCTCCTACCATGATGGTAACCATATTATTTATGGTCATGGTAATTATTGATGGTACTTTTTTTATGAGAAAAGTATCTGAATGGTGGTTTCACATTTTATATATATTGACCCTTTATTATTATTTCAAAGCAACAATGGTACAGCATAATTCATTCAAAGAAAGCACCGAAATTGTGCTGGCTATGACGGGCATCGGCTATACCGATTCCTGAGGAAATCATCCATTATATTGCAGTAACTTTACATTTACTATGAAAAACTTTTTTTCTTTCTTCATACTTATCATTTTATTTATGGGGTGCACACAAAATACTCCGGGATGGAAAAAGGGTGAAGTGGTTAAATCTGAAAAATTGATTGCAATAATAGGCAATGGTCAATCTGGGTTTACAGAAATGAACCCAACCCAGACTGGTATTACAGCGGCTAATCAGATTGGTGAAAAAGAAGTTTTGGAAAATCAGCATTTGATGCATGGGTCTGGCATTGCGCTCGGAGATGTAAATGGGGATGGCTGGGTTGATATTTATATGGCCAGAATTCGGGAGTCCAATGTTTTATATATCAATAAGGGAAATTGGGCATTTGAAGATGCCACTGCCTCCGCCGGTGTTGCATGCAAAAATCGTTATTCAACCGGTTCAGTTTTCGCTGATGTAGATGGTGATCACGATTTAGATTTAATTGTGACGGCTCTCGGGGGTCCAAATAGTTTATTCATCAATAATGGAAGTGGCATATTTACTGAAACGATTTTGCCTTCCCAATTAGATAGCCCTGGAAGTACATCATCTGCTTTGGCAGATGTAGATAACGATGGCGATCTGGATTTATACATTACAAATTATAAACGATTGGCCATGCGTGATTCCCTTCCGCCACCTGTATTAAGTTTTGAAAACACCCTAATGGAACTTACTAATAATCGCTGGATTGTGATGCCGCCATTTAATCAACATTATGAGACGGAGGTTAGAAATAATATTCTTCTTCGTTTTGAAATGGCGGAAGTAGATCAATTTTATCTAAATAATGGAAAGGGTGAATTTGAATTTGTTGACATCACTCAGGGGCGATTCACCGATGAAAATGGTCAACCTATAAATCATCATTTAAGAGACTGGGGACTTATGGCCCAGTTTCGGGATATCAATAACGATTCTCATCCTGATATATATATTTGCAATGATTTTGAGAGCCCGGATCGCGTTTGGATCAACAATGGAGATGGTACATTTCATGCTATGAACAAACTGGCTATTCGCCATACGAGCAATTCTTCTATGGCGGTGGATTTTTCTGATTTAAACCATGATGGAAATCAGGATTTTTTCGTGACAGACATGATGAGCCAATCACATATTTTAAAGAAAACACAAATGGGGACCATGGCACCAACACCTCTATCTATTGGAGAAATTGATAATCGACCCCAGTATATGCACAATACCCTTTTCTTGAATCGCGGAGATCATACCTTCAGTGAAATTTCCCAATTTAGCCAAACCCAAGCATCTGAGTGGTCTTGGGCCAGTATGTTTATGGATGTGGATTTGGATGGGTATGAAGACATACTCATTACAACTGGCCATATGTATGATGTTCAGGATTCAGATTCAAATCAAAAACAAAAAGCAGCATTACCAACCGTGACTTCCTTTGATGAATACAAGCGAATGCTTTTTGAATATCCCACATTAGAATTGAAAAATATCGCCTTCCGTAATATGGGCAACCTCAAATTTGAAACTGTTTTAGATGGATGGGGCTTGGGTACCGAAAAGGATATTTCTCATGGAATGGCTTCTGCCGATTTAGATAATGATGGTGATCTCGATATTGTGATAAATCGTCTCAATCAAACACTCGGCCTTTATCAAAATAATTCAGCCAAACCTCGGTTAGCCATTCGATTGGTGGGTATTAAGAAAAACACACAGGCAATCGGCGCTAAAATTGTTATTAAAGGTGGTCCGGAGATTCAATCTCGGGAAGTCATCGCCGGGGGGCGATATCTTTCTGGTGGAGATCCTCTCCAGGTATTTGCAGCGGGTGAGCAGTTCATGTCAGCTGAAATCCGATGGCGGGATGGGACGATCACAACTGTGGATTCATTAAAATCCAATTACCTTTATACAATACGACAATTAAATGGGGCACAGCCTGAGACCATCATAAAAAGCGCTGATCCCATATTTCAAGACGTAAGCCATCTTTTGGATCATACACATCATGAAGATCCCTTTGATGATTTTGGCAACCAAAGTCTTCTTCCAAACCGATTCAGTCAGCTCGGTCCCGGCATCATGTGGATGGATGCAGATCAGGATGGAGATGAAGATATTTTTATTTCAGGCGGGCGAGGAGGGTCTATTGATCATTTTGAAAATACTGATGGTCACTCATTTATTCCTTTTTCTGTGGTGAAAAATTTAGAACAGGATGCAACTTCCATTCTAAGTCACGTAGACTCCGATGGAAATCAGGGGATTATGGTGGCAACAGCTAATTTTGAATCATCTTCTGACGATATGAGTGTTATTGCAACCTATTCGAAAAAAGCCCAAAACACATTTAATAGCTTAAACCATATGGCCGGACCCATGTCTCAGGCTGATGTTGACGGGGACGGAGATCTGGATGTATTCATAGGCGGTCGTGTTATCCCAAGTCAATATCCAAAACCGGCTTCCTCCACTTTATACATTAATCAGGACGGAAAACTCAAACCGGATGGAAACAATTCATTTGTATTTTTGGATATTGGCCTCGTGTCCGGTTCTGTTTTCAGCGACATAGATAACGATGGTGATCCGGATCTCATATTGGCTTTGGAATGGGGACCCATAACGATCCTTCAAAATAATAAGGGACAATTCAAAGATGTAACCGCATCCTTGGGGCTATCCAATTTTAAAGGATGGTGGAATGGGGTCGCCACGGGAGATTTTAACGAAGATGGCCTCTTAGATATTGTGGCGACAAACTGGGGCGTAAATACTAAATATCATTTTTTGCCGGATCATCCCCTAAGGGTTTACTTCGACGATTTTGATAACAATAATGTTCTCGATATTGTAGAAGCCCATTATGATAGTCAATTTCAGGATCTTGTTCCAGAAAGAGGATTCTCTTGTATTTCTAATGCCATACCCTTTATTCGTGAAGAAAAAGGTACTTTCCTGAATTATGCCCAATCCAGCCTTGGTGAAATATTTGGTTCCTCATTAACCAGTGCGCCTTATCTTGAAGCGAACACCCTAGAAAGTATGGTCTTTATCAATAATGGGAATGGCTTTGATCCTATGGTACTGCCATTCGAAGCACAAATCACTACTGCCATGCACGCCGGGGTGGCTGATATAAATGGGGATGGACACGAAGATATCTTCCTTAGCCAAAACTTTTTCGCCGTTCAAAAAGAAACAGATAGGAATGACTCTGGAAGAGGGTTAGTCATCCTTGGAGATGGAAAGGGAAACTTCACATCTCTGCCAGGACACTTAAGCGGTATTACAGTTTATGGAGAACAAAGGGGCGCTGCATTCGCGGATTTTAATATGGATGGGCGGATTGATTTATTGGTCACTCAAAATGGCGCCCAAACAAAACTTTTTCAAAATACAAATTCGAAACCGGGGTTGCGGGTCAAGCTCCGGGGAACAAAAAATAACCCTTGGGCATTTGGAGCAAAAATTCAAATCAGCTATAAAGATGGTTCGATGGGTCCCGTAAGAGAAATTCAATCCGGTTCAGGATACTGGTCTCAAAATTCTCCTGTCCAAATTCTTGGAATAAAAGGTGATGCAGCGCATCTCAATATCCAATGGCCTGATGGTTCCAAGACCACTGAGTCTATACAGGGTAAAAAATTAACGGTTACATATAATAATAATTAATCGGTCATTTTCCAGAAAGTGATGCCACCTGCTTGTTTCCCAATTTCAGCTATAGCCACTATTTCCAAATTTTGTAAATCAATCACTTCTACAGCTCCTGGCTGTTTGCCCACACCTTCAACAGAAACAAAAGCAAAACGGCTGTCCGGAGAAATAACGACACCATGAGTTACTTTACGCGAATTCTTCAACTTGGCTATTTCCTTGCCTGTTTTTAAATCCCAAACACCAGTTTTTGCTGCACCTTTATAAGTGACAACCAAATATTTTCCATCTCTACTAACTTCACAGTTATAAGGTCCTTTATCTGTTTTAAATGTTCGCAAAATTGACCATTTTTTGACATCAATTTCCACAACATTATCGGTACCATTATTTACAACATATAAAAGTTTATCATTGGGATGTGGATAAACCCACGTTGGTTTTTCAGGTGGCATTTTATGGTCCATTTTATCCATTTTCATTTGTTTCATATTATGGCCACTGTGATCGTTCATCTTATTGGGTGCAGTCGAAAGGGTCCGTTTAAGCTCCATAGTCATCGCATCAATTTCATATAGTTTACCTGACATCATTGCTACGGAATAATGTTTTAAACCGTTATTCAAAAGGCGCGAACCGTGTGGCATGATGCCTGTTTCTACACGATCGATCTCGATCATTTCATCCGGATCAACAATTGAAACAGTACCAATTTCATCATGCCCACCATGTAAATTAAAATTGACAACGTAAATTAAACCTGTCGCATTTGAAATCTGCATAGTAGCCGGAAAAAGACCCAATTCAACACGGTCTACCATTTCATCTGTCCCCGTTTTATATTTATAAAGGTAACCAAATGGAATTCCATGAGCCATTGATAAGTACCAATAATTACCATCGGGTGAAACAGTAATACCATGAGGACCTTCGATTTCCACTGGCCATACACCAACTGGAATTCGTTTTTCTACATGTGCTGTTTTTCCATCAAAACGTATTAGTGCCACTTCATCTTCAGATTCTGCTGTGCAATAAATATAATAATCCTTTGCACTTAATCCACTAACACCAATTATGATTATCAATACTAATAGAAATAACCGTTTCATTCTTTCCTCCACCCTAATTTGTCCCCATGGGATTATCATCAACCAATTTGATCGCCCAAAGACCACTATTCAAATCAGAAAAATAAATTAAGTCTTTGTAGGGTATTGTGCCCCACACATTGGCTTTGTTAGCTACAAATCCCTCTGGATCTAAGGGCATGAAAAATGCAATTTCCCTCCCTTGTGCATATAAGTCGCCCATCAATTCTCCTGATATATCTACAATTCTTATGCCGCCATAGTAATAACCAGCAAATAGGGTATCACCATGAACCCAGTGGTTATGTGAACCAACTTCAGGCACCTGGTACACTGCTGTTTCAACGGGGTTTTTTGTATCCGTAAAATCAACAAAGTGGAACCCTCCTTGGTAAACGCTTCCTTCTTCTCCAGGAATGCTTTTTGCCCATTCATCGCCTGTAATGATATAGAAGTTATCAGTGGACTGGCTAATAAAAGGAAATGCAGCGTGGTTATGCCCATTACGATCAGCCCAACTTCCTAATTTAACTGGATTCCCGGGACTTCCTTGACCGGCGGCGGCTAAAAAAGGATTGAATTGGTTTCTTGACCTGTTTGTTTCCTTTTGTTTGACTCCACCAACATCAACAACATGAATACCGTCCGCCCAATTTGAAGAGTAGGCAATTCCATTTTCTACCCAGACATCATGAATACTATGCCCCGGGGTATTTAATTCGTAAGATCCAACACGAAATGGGTTTTGGGGATCACTAATGTTGATAACATCATATCGTGTTCCGGCACTGAGTGCATAAACGTGATCATCATATATAAACACATTATGGACCCCGCCCGTTAAATTATCATTGTATTCTTTTATAATACTTACATTAAATGGATCCGATACATCAAGGAGTACAAAACCATTTTTTCGATTAGATGCGCCTTCACGGGTAATGACTCCTACGCGACCATTTTCTGATATTTTTACATCATTTACTGTTCTTGCATCTACTTTAATAGTGTCAATGATAACCATGTTGGCAGGGTCTGTTACGTCCCAGAAATAGGCTTCTCCATCAGCACTATGTGTCCCTGTCACAGCAAAATCTTTGCCTTCGTGTTTTCCGATGCCTGGCCATACCCACAAATCAGAAGTATTATAATTTGATACTCTCCCATGTCCAACAACTTCAACTCTTTTTCTTACGTTTCTAGGAATTACTTTAATATGTTTTTTCACTGAAAGGCCATTTGTCTGGACTGTAATTGTGTACATGCCTGCAGTTTCAGCTACAAATTTACCCTTATCCGTTATTTGTGCTGATGCGGGAAGACCAATACCGTATTCTGCTTTACCCGTATAAGAGAATACTACCGGCATATCATCTACGTTCCTTCCGGAACGGTTTAAAGCGCTAGCGTTGAAATGCAGCACATCACCGGTACGAATCTCATCTTTATCAGCTGTGAGCGTTAGACGCCTAACTGGATTTTTCCACACACGAACATTCACACTTTCAGATATATCATCTACACTCGCTGTAACTGTAATCTTTCCAGACCTTTTCGCTTTCAAATTCCCATAAAGATCAAAATCTGCAATATCACTATCACTTGAAGTAAGTGCCACTTTAGCATTGTTGCGAACCAATTCCGCCTGATCAAATACAGTAGTGCTATAATTGGTGGCCGTGCCAACGTATACCTTGGACTTGGATTCGTTAAATACAATTCGATCCAAAGGGGGGTAAGGTACCTGGATAACCATGCTACCCATTACACGATCTTCGCGTTTACTGGAGATACTGCGCACGCTCAGACCCAACTTACCTGGTTTATATGCTTTAATGGTTACCTTGGCAACACCGGTGGAATCGCTCATGCGTGGGTTTGATTCTAGTGCGCGTCTCGGTCGACCATAGATATAAAATGTATTGTTAGATAATTCGTTATCCTGATTTAACAATTTAATTTTGACTTCACCCGTTTCACCTACATGCAAAAACAACGAATCGGGTTCAAATACAAAGTGCAATGAATCTTTCTCTGCCGGCGTTGTCTCCTGTCCCCAGACAAGAGTAAAGCTTAAAATTGTAATTGCTATAAGTTTTTTCATGATATTTTCTCCTAATTTGTTCCCATGGGATTATCATCAACCAATTTGATCGCCCAAAGACCACTATTCATATCAGAAAAATAAATTAAGTCTTTGTAAGGCATTGTACCCCACACATTGGCTTTGTTAGGTACATGCCCTTCTGAATCTATAGACATGAAAAATGCAATTTCCCTCCCTTGTGCATATAAGTCGCCCATCAACTCTCCTGATATATCTACAATTCGGAGCCCCCCTTGATAGTAGGAAGCCATCAAAACATCTCCATGAATCCAGTGGTTATGAGACCCGGCTTCAGGGACTTGATATACAGCCGTTTCAGTCGGATTTTCAGTATCTGTAAAATCTAAAAAATGAAACCCTCCCTGCATTCCATTGGGACCTCCCCATTCATCACCTGTAATGATATAGAAGTTATCAGTAGATTGACTAATAAAAGGAAATGCAGCGTGGTTATGCCCATTACGATCAGCCATAGATCCTAATTTAACTGGATTCCCTGGCCCTCCTTGTCCTGCTTTTGCAAGAAATGGGTTATATTGGTTTCTTGACCTGTTTGTTTCCTCTTGTTTGACTCCACCAACATCAACAACATGAACACCATCCGCCCAATTTGAAGAATAAGCAAGACCATCAATAACCCACACATCATGTACACCATGCCCTGGAGTATCAAGTTCATAAGTACCTACTCGGAATGGATTTTTGGGGTCTTCAATATTAATGACATCATACTTACGCCCATTGTTTACGGCATAAACATGATCATCATATATAAACACATTATGTACACCACCGGTCATATCATCGTTAAAAGTGGAAAGGATCTCTACATTATAAGGGTCTGACACATCCAAAATCACAAATCCGTTCTTGCGATTAGAAGCACCCTCACGGGTAATTACTCCTACACGACCATTTTCTGATATTTTTACATCATTTACTGTTCTTGCATCTACTTTAATAGTGTCAATGATAACCATGTTGGCAGGGTCTGTTACGTCCCAGAAATAGGCTTCTCCATCAGCACTATGTGTCCCTGTCACAGCAAAATCTTTGCCTTCGTGTTTTCCGATGCCTGGCCATACCCACAAATCAGAAGTATTATAATTTGATACTCTCCCATGTCCAACAACTTCAACTCTTTTTCTTACGTTTCTAGGAATTACTTTAATATGTTTTTTCACTGAAAGGCCATTTGTCTGGACTGTAATTGTGTACATGCCTGCAGTTTCAGCTACAAATTTACCCTTATCCGTTATTTGTGCTGATGCGGGAAGACCAATACCGTATTCTGCTTTACCCGTATAAGAGAATACTACCGGCATATCATCTACGTTCCTTCCGGAACGGTTTAAAGCGCTAGCGTTGAAATGCAGCACATCACCGGTACGAATCTCATCTTTATCAGCTGTGAGCGTTAGACGCCTAACTGGATTTTTCCACACACGAACATTCACACTTTCAGATATATCATCTACACTCGCTGTAACTGTAATCTTTCCAGACCTTTTCGCTTTCAAATTCCCATAAAGATCAAAATCTGCAATATCACTATCACTTGAAGTAAGTGCCACTTTAGCATTGTTGCGAACCAATTCCGCCTGATCAAATACAGTAGTGCTATAATTGGTGGCCGTGCCAACGTATACCTTGGACTTGGATTCGTTAAATACAATTCGATCCAAAGGGGGGTAAGGTACCTGGATAACCATGCTACCCATTACACGATCTTCGCGTTTACTGGAGATACTGCGCACGCTCAGACCCAACTTACCTGGTTTATATGCTTTAATGGTTACCTTGGCAACACCGGTGGAATCGCTCATGCGTGGGTTTGATTCTAGTGCGCGTCTCGGTCGACCATAGATATAAAATGTATTGTTAGATAATTCGTTATCCTGATTTAACAATTTAATTTTGACTTCACCCGTTTCACCTACATGCAAAAACAACGAATCGGGTTCAAATACAAAGTGCAATGAATCTTTCTCTGCCGGCGTTGTCTCCTGTCCCCAGACAAGAGTAAAGCTTAAAATTGTAATTGCTATAAGTTTTTTCATGATATTTTCCTCAATTTAGGGCGTACTTGGACCTTTTTTATCTTTATTCTCCAGTTGTATGCAGTACAAACCACTGTTCATATCTGCTAAAAAGATATAATCTTTATAACGTTGGGCACCCCAGACCATAGGTGCATTAGGGATTTTTCCTTCTTTGTGAGAAGACTTGAAAAAACCGATCTCACGGCCCTGTTTATATAAATCCCCTAATAGTTCACCGGATATATCCAATATCCTGATGCCACCCTGATAAAATGCGGCTAAAAGAACATCATCGTATACCCAAAGATTGTGACTGCCCGCTTCAGGGACTTGGTATATAGCTTCTTCTTTTGGGTTATCTGGATCATTAAAATTTATAAAGTGAAATCCCCCACGAGGGTTTGATGGTTTTCCGCGTGTGGCTTGAACACCCCAAGGAAAATTCTCATCACCATTAATAAGATAAAAGTCACCAGTAGATTGACTAACAAAGGGAAAAGTCGCGTGATTTCGTCCTGTGGGATCTGATTTATCCGCCAACTTAACCGGATTAGAAGGGCTTCCTTGTCCTGCTTTCATCAGTAACGGGTTATACTTTATATCCGAACGATCTTTCTCACTGAACTTGAGCCCCCCTACATCTACGGCTACAACACCATCGCTCCAGTTGGATGAATAGGCAATTCCATTTTCTACCCAGACATCATGAATACTATGTCCCGGAGTATCCAATTCAAAAACGCCAACTCGGAAAGGATTCTTAGGATCCTCAATATTAATAATATCATACTTGCGGCCATTGTTTACGGCATAAACATGATTTTCATAAATAAATGTATTATGTACACCACCGGTCATATCATCGTTAAAAGTGGAAAGGATCTCTACATTATAAGGGTCTGACACATCCAAAATCACAAATCCGTTCTTGCGATTAGAAGCGCCTTCACGGGTAATTACGCCCACACGACCATCTTCTGATATCTTAACATCATTGACTGTACGGGCATCAACCGTTACCGTATCAATGATTAACATACTATCTGGATTGGTAACATCCCAAAAATATGCTTCACCATTAGATCCCCAAGTTCCAGTCACAGCAAAATCTTTTCCTTCATGTTTTCCAACACCAGCCCACACCCATAAATCACCTGTCAGCACATCCGATATGAGGCCGTGGCCAACCAATTTTACATTTTGCTTGACATCCCGGGGGACAACCCTGACCGTTTTCTGATCCGAATATCCTCCAGAAAAAGCAGTAACTGTATATATACCCGCTGTTTCAGCCACAAAACGACCATCTTCAGTCACAAGCCCGGCAGCAGGCAGACCAAACTCACCATAATCCGCCTCACCTGAATAGGTAAAACTCACAGGAGCATCTTCAATTGAACGACCTGATCGGTTCAAGGCCTGGGCATCAAAGTGCAGTACATCACCGGTACGAATCTCATCCTTTTCAGCAGATAGGGTGACACTGCGTACTGGATTTTTAACAACCCGGACATTGAACTGTTCGGTGATTCCTTCTGCTGTAGCAGATACGGTGACGCGGCCTGTCCGTTTTGTTTCCAGATTACCAAAGATATCAAAATCTGCAACTGCAGTATTGCTGGATTTGAGCTTAACATCCGCATTCTCTCGTGTAAGCCCTGCTTCGTCGATCACTTCCACTGAAAAAGATGTGGATGTTTCTGTATATAGTTTGCTTGGCGTTTGGTTAAATACAATATGATCAATTGGGGGGAAGGGGACATTGACTACAAGCTTATCCCGAACGCGATCATCGCGCTTAACCGTAATGCTTTGAACGCTGAGTCTCA
>Ga0208879_1000088_pt1 | contig 93643 bp, 82 predicted proteins | sample Knorr_S15_td_Bot_FD_185605 | JGI IMG/M metagenome (GOLD analysis project Ga0208879, IMG submission 185605) | Marine microbial communities from Southern Atlantic Ocean transect - Knorr_S15_td_Bottom_ad_5009_LV_A (SPAdes) (version 2) | ecosystem: Environmental > Aquatic > Marine > Oceanic | place... | reverse complement strand
GTTGAACACCTTGGCCATGCGGCGACAATTGCATTACGATAGACAATCAAAGCTGGTAACCCAGATGAGCTAATGTGTCTCTTAAACTAGGAGGTGGTTAGTCCAAAATGGTTTGACGACGTACAGTGGGCCAGCGCAGTCGGCCCATCATCGAAAGCGGCAATGTCTCTATACCCCAGCATCGAAAATTTCTCGGACAGCAGCTTCAGTTGAAAGTGATCGTCTTCGACGATGACAATTTTCAACTTGACCCCCTAATCAATCCCCTTATGTCCTTGCTGCTAACCGGGTAGAGTGAGATGGGATTCAAAATAGTCCTTCCTAAGATTCGAAGTGGATTGAGATCCAGACTCTCTTAAATCGGAAATGGAGTTGGAGACGCCAAAGTAAAGACTCACCCCCAGAATGTCTATGGCAATTTTCCTACAAATTTGTGATTGAATGTAACGAACGAACTCGGCGTCGCAACGACCCCAGCACCGAACCTGGAGGTCGGTGACTTCGATGATGCAAGCTCGCAGAAGGCGGCAAACGGGGCTTATCCTGCGCTCTGCCGGAGCAGGATTAGCGACCTGCAGCCGCTCGGCCTCGCCTTAATGCCTCGCTGGTACGGGCGGATAAACCCCCATCCAAGCCCACCGTCACGAAACGAAATCCCTGCTCGATGCGCTGCTGCACACTGCCCTGTCCGGTGGTAATCGCACAGGGCACGTCGTTATCCAGACAGGCCCGAAGCACCCTCTGGATCGCCGCCTCGACTTCCGGAGCCGCCGGGCTGGCATAGCCCATCGACGTACTCAGGTCCGAGGGCCCAATAAAAATAACCCCTATGCCGGGCACCGCAATAATTTCGTCGATGTTTTCTACTCCCTCCGGCGTTTCGATCTGAATGATGGCGAGCAACTCGCCATTGGGATCCAGGGGCCAGACATCTGCCCGCGGATGGTAATCACGGATTCCCCAATACCAGACTGCATTGGAAGGATTACGACCTCGCAATCCCACCGGCTCGAAATCCTCGGCGCCATTTAACTGCGGGTATCGGGTTGCACCCACAGATTTTTCAGCTTGTGCACGAGTACTCACAGAGGGATACATGACACCAAATGCTCCCACGTCCAGAACCTGTTTCGCTTGGAACATGACATCTTCGCCGCCCGTGGCCGGGATACGTACCAGGGGTACGACATCTGGCTGTAAGCTTCCCTTCTCCAGAATCTTGCGCTTGTCCGTCATCCCCAAAAGAAATTGTCGCAGGCGTTCGACATCGAACGGCGCATGTTCCATGTCGATGATGATAAAATCGAGACCGGAATTTGCCAGGGATCGGGCGTTATTTAACGAATAGTCAAAAGAAAGCAGGCCAAAGACAGTCTGGTCATTATCCAACAATTCAATTGCCTTGTTCAGGCGGGGCATGATTTGTTGTGCCGACGCCGTGCCAACCAGCGCGACCAGCAGTAAGATAAAAGTAGGGGCTGTGAATTTTCTCATTAAGAGCTCCCTAGAGCGCAACCCAGGGCGGTTCGATTAGTAACTCAGGTCCCGAATCGGCCTTGGGTACGAATTTCTGAGTACGTCCATACTGATTATCCCCACCGTATAGATTGCCGTCAGAATCGACACTAATCGTGTGTACTTCAAGGTATCCATCGGGCAATTCCCTGGGAACCAGCCAGGTATATTTGAGGTTTCCCTCGAAATCATAATTAATAAACCGCAGCGGTCCCAGATCGGTAATCCAGAAATCGTTTTCGTTGACAATGATATCCAGCGGCAGGGTTAATTCACCGATGGCTCTGACGAACTCAAACTCGGTCGGATTGTCGGTTGTTCTAAACACATTAACACGACCCCCTGCCCGGTCGAGGACAAAGACCAGCCCGTCGGGTCCAATGGCGACGGCATGTATGGTATTGGTTTGCCCCGGCCCGGTGCCGAAGCTGCCAAATTCACCGAGATAGTTCATGTTATTATCCATGATCATGATGCGGTTATTGTCCAGGCCGTCGGCGATCAGGATTCTGCCATCGGGCAGAAAGGCCACATCCTGGGGTCTGCCAAAATGGGTCTCGTCATCACCGGACACGCCTTTCTCGCCATAGGTGGCCAGCAGTTCGCTACCATCGTTGGAAAATACATAAATCTGGGAAAACGTCTCGTTGACTAGCCAGACACGACTCTCGGGATCGTAAGGGCTGATGCGAATTCTGTGAGGGCCAGGACCGTCTGAACCCTCGCAGAGATAGTCCCATTGGGTCCAGAGCTCCAGCAGCTCACCATCACCATTGACGGTGTAAAGACAATTTTGCCAGGTGCGACGAGTCGTATCCCGCAACACATTCAGGCCCACAAAACCCGCGAATCCAGGGAAATCATCCGGGATAGGATAGGGCAGAACGGTCTCTCCACGCTGAGCGATGAAAATACGATCCGGTGATTCGGCGAATATGCCGGAATTGCCACCGAAGGCGAAGCCGCGCTCCGCGAAGGGCTGATGCCAGAGGGAGATGATGTTATACGGGCTCTCCCCGATGGGGCCACGGGCATTGCCCTGCTGTGCCCACGCAGTGGTGGCAGCAAGGAATGCCAGTACAATTGCGGCTAGCTGGTTGAATTTACGCATGATCAATCGTCCTCTGTTAGTGGATCTAATTATGGGTGGATCTGGCAAAGATGGGGCTGAAATTGGCGGATTCAGACGATCCAATTCTTGTTTTGTGGCCTATCATGACAAATAAGTGATAGAAGATTCAACCAGGCATTGAAAAATCAAGCTGGTGGCAGCAGATGTGAGCATCAATTAGGCGGGGATAGCTTTCATGTCGCGAACTCTGACTTTCCGGCCTAGCTGTGAATTGACTTGTCACGGCGGCATGATAGGCTGTGAAAAACCGTTAGTTGAGGAACCCGCGGGGATTAACAACAATGAAAAATCGCCCTTTGATGTTACTTGCAACACTCCTGTCTGGCAGCGCGTTGCTCGCTCAAGATTACCAGATACCGAAAACCGAATGGGGTGTGCCCGATTTACAGGGCGTCTGGAAGCATGCCACTGTGATGCCGTTCGAAAGACCCAGAGACCTGGGTGAAAAACGTGCCTATACCGAAGCCGAAGCGATTGCGCTGGAAAGCGCGGTTCAGCAAAAGTTTGAGGCAAACAATGAACCGCTGGATCCAAACCGGCCACCACCGGTGGTCGCCGAATCGCTTCCGCCGATCGGAAATTATGACCTGTTCTGGCGCGATGATGCCAAATTCATCCCCACCATCGGTGGCGAATTCAGAACTTCGGCGATTACCAACCCCGCCAATGGGCGCATGCCCGATCGAGTTGCCGGCCTGACCGACCAACTGCGAGCGCGGCGTGATAATCTCCCCGCTCGAAGCAATGGTCCCGAGGGCCGCGGCCTGGGTGAGCGTTGCCTGGTGGCATTCGGGAATTTATCGGGCCCGGTAATGAGCCCGGTTATTTATAACAGCCACCTGCAATTTGTACAGTCCCCAGGCTATATCGCCATCACCGCCGAGATGGTGCACGACACCCGCATCATAAAAATTACAGACACGCGTAATCCTGCTGGTGAAATGCACAGAAAGTGGATGGGCGACTCTATCGGCCGCTGGGAGGGCGACACTCTGGTGGTCGAAACCAAGTACTTCAATAACTGGCATACCTTGCGCGGCATGCCGGTGGAAAACATGACGGTGATTGAGACCTTCCGCCGGGAAACCGGTAATAAACTAATCTACGGATTCACGGTAGACGATCCCAGTGTGTTCACCGCACAGTTCTCCGGGGAATACCCCCTCTCCCGAATCGATGAGTCAATGTATGAATACGCCTGCCATGAAGGCAACTACGGCATGATCGGTATCTTGGCGGGTGCTCGCAAACTGGAGCAGCTTGAATCCGAACAATGAGCGCGAACCTGATCGGCAGCGGCGCCCTTAGGGGCTAGCCAGTTTTCGCTCTATGCGTCGGGCGTGCAGTCCAGGCTCGGTATAGCCATTGGGCTGTGCTGTCCCTTCAAACACCAGATCACAAGCTGCCTCGAAGGCGATAGAACTATCCAGATCTGCCAACATCGGCTGATACAGGGGGTCGTCTGCATTCTGTTGATCTACAACACCGGCCATGCGCTGCATAGTCTCTCGTACCTGGTCGTGCGTACATACTCCATGAAGTAACCAGTTGGCGATGTGCTGACTCGATATCCGCAGGGTGGCTCGATCTTCCATTAAACCAATGTTATGAATGTCAGGCACCTTCGAACAACCCACTCCCTGATCGATCCAGCGCACCACATAACCCAGAATGCCCTGTGCACTATTATCCAGTTCCTGCTGAATTTTTTCTGGCGCCAGAGTCGATGGATCTGCCAGAATGGGAAGCGTCAAAATGTCATCGAGCCTCGCCGGCGTCCGCGACCTGATCGCTTCCTGTCGATCCCGTACCTTGACCTGGTGGTAGTGCATGGCATGGAGAACCGCCGCCGTGGGTGATGGCACCCAGGCCGTATTGGCACCGGCTTGCGGATGTCCAATTTTTTCTTCCAACATCCGCGCCATCAGATCCGGCATTGCCCACATACCCTTGCCGATCTGGGCTTTTCCCTGCATACCACAGGCGAGCCCAACGTCTACATTGTTATCTTCGTAAGCTTTGATCCAGGTCGAAGCCTTCATCTCAGTCTTTGGAATCATGGCGCCGGCTCCCATGCTGGTATGAATTTCATCGCCAGTGCGATCGAGAAAGCCGGTGTTGATAAACACCACCCTGTCACGGGCAACGCGGATACATTCCTTAAGATTGATGGTAGTGCGGCGTTCCTCATCCATAATCCCGACTTTGATGGTGTTGGCATCAAGCCCCAGCAGGGCTTCGACTCCTGCAAACAAGTCGCAGGTGAAGCGGACCTCATCCGGACCATGCATTTTCGGTTTGACGATATAGATACTGCCGGTGCGTGAGTTACCCGTTCGCTCTACATTATTCACATCGATGGCGCCAACTGCGCTGGTAATTACAGCATCCATGATGCCTTCATAGATTTCTTCGCCCTCACTGTCGAGGATGGCGTTGTTACGCATCAGGTGACCGACGTTGCGCACCAGCAGCAGACTGCAGCCTGGCAACCGCAGTTTGCCTCCGCCGGGAGTTTCGAACTCACGATCGGCATTCAATATCCGGGTGAGTGGATTGCCATCCTTGATAAATGTTTCGCTAAGATCACCACTAATCAAGCCCAGCCAGTTTCTATACACCATTACCTTATCTGCAGCGTCCACAGCAGCGACGGAATCTTCACAGTCCTGGATCGTAGTGATTGCCGCCTCCAGTATCACGTCCTTTATACCGGCCTTATCGGTTTGGCCAATTTCAGAATGAGCATCGATCTGAATTTCGATATGAAGGTCATTGTTCTTCAACAGTACGGAAGTTGGCTCGGTGGCCATGCCAGTAAAACCCCGTAGCTGTGACTGATCCGCCAGGCTGGTCAGCCCATCGCCTGTCTGTATTGCTAGTTGTCCATCGATGATTGCATAACTGCTGCTGTCGGCATGACTGCCTTGCCGCAGCGAGCAGGCCTGATCCAGAAAGCTGCGTGCGTAGGCGATCACCCGATCGCCCCTGACCGGGTTATACCCCCCTGACCGCTCCGCGCCTCCATCTTCGGGAATCGCATCGGTGCCATAGAGCGCATCATATAGACTACCCCAGCGCGCATTGGCGGCATTGAGAGCAAAACGGGCGTTGTTTACCGGCACCACCAATTGTGGACCAGCCACTAGGGCGATCTCATCATCTACATTTTTCGTGTCGATTTCAAAATCGGCGCCGGTCTCAACCAGGTAGCCAATATCTCTTAGAAACTGCTCGTAGGCTTGTGAGTCATGTGGTGTGGAACCCTGCTGCGAATGCCAGGCATCGATCTTTGCTTGCATCTCATCGCGAATACTGAGGAGCACACGATTGCGTGGGCTGAACTCTGCAATTAACGCTTCAAACCCGGACCAGAAGTGACTCTGCTCCAGGTTAATCTTCGGCAGTAGTTCGGTGTTCAGGAAATCGGCTAACTGCCTGACTACCTGTAAGTCGCCGATTTGGATGTAATTGGTCATGCGCGGAGAGTAACGTAGTTAGAACGGGAGTAACAATAAGGTAAGAATCATTCGTAGAGATTGCATGGTTGAAAGCAAACTACAGGGCGTTGGCCCGTGGAAATCACCCATGCGGATACAGGGGGTGGACCTGGAGCGGTTACGAAGCGATTACAGCGCGCTAGGGATTTTGAGTCGATGGCGGTGCGGACGGCACTGGGCCTGACTCGCTGTCATGGGAAGCGATAGCAGCCATGCTCTCTACCGAAGTGTGCATCTTCTCCCTGGCGGCCTGAAAGCGCTGGTCGTCTTCTCCGCCCCGGTCCCGGGCAACGGCAGCGGAACAAAGCTCTCTCATTAGATCCAGCATTCTGTCGCCTTCTTCGCGCAGTCCGGAAAAACGACGCTCGTTGGGCAGAAACTTGTTGGACATGCCCCACACACCCGCTTCCATCAGCAAAACGCCCAATACGGCGAGAGGCATCTGGACCTGCAGAGTGAGGGAGCCACTGAGTAGGACCACAGTAAAAATTAATCCAATGCCCAGGCCTGTGAGCGTAATATCGATGATGCGCCGATGTTTCCTAGCCAAGAGATGCCTCCAAGAGAATTTGGACTAGCGTTGGTTTAACGGCGGGATGCTACCCCGCGCAGGTTCTGCCTGTACAGCTGATTCTGTTGAAACTGCAGATGCGATCACATTCTCCGTAAATACCCGTGGCAAGAATCTTAATCCGGGACCTCGAGGTTTAATTCAGCCGTGAACAACAGGAATCTGTCGAGGTCCCGACGCGCCCACTCGAGCAGCGTGTTCATCTCCTGGGTGACAATCGCTTCATACTGTGGGGTGCCGTTGACGACTACCGTAATCGGTCGGTCAAAATCAAACTCTTCCGGATTTAACAACAGGGTAAATGCCAAGATGGCTTCCGCGGAAACGGTAATCCTGTTGCCTTCTCTGTTCACTTGCAGCATTCCAGGTCTGGAATCGCCAGTTAACTCATCTATGCGTATCCACGAGTTACGGTTATAACGATCTGTGCGATCCGCCACCCAGGTCACCGTCTCGGGCAGGGGGTCCCGGGGATTGTCCAGCTTGAACTGCTCGATCATCGGTCTTTCATCCGGCAACCAATTGGTGTTGTGACCGCCATTCTCGATCGCCCTGAATACATGGGTGACACCCGTTTCCTCGAGTATGTTGATGAAAGGCCGTACCGATGAAACTGGGTAGAGGCGATCATTCTCTCCATTCACAATATACAGAGGCCGATTCAACAGGTTTTCAAAATAGAGTCGATAGCCCCCGCCGCCTTGAGCATTTCGCAAGACGCCGGGGTGGCCGATGTAGGGCAGGAACGCGGCCCAATGCGTTGGCTGCTTGAAAGCGAAGAAGTAAACACCGGTGCCGCCATCTGAAACGCCGGTCAGAGTGACCCGGTTGTCATCCACGTTATAGAATCGTTTCAAGGCTTTGAGTATGGCGGGAATGCTTTCTGCCTGATTCTGATGCCACCAAAAGGCGTCATTCCAGGATGCCGGCACTACCATGATGCGGTCGGCCTGTTTCAGGGAATCGTACCCCCGACGCCACCAGGCTCCTCCGGGCTCCCATTGCGGGCGGCTGACGCCCCCATGCAACATGAACTCGACCGGGTAGCTGATGGCCGGATCATAGTCGTCCGGGATCAAATAAACGTAGGGGAATGGCGTACCATCTTCGGCTACTCTCGCGTCTTCCTGCTGGCCTCTGCCAATCTCGGCCGAAAAGGCGGGGCCGTCCTTCAACCACCGGTACAACGTCTCTATATCGGGGGCAGCGCCAACAAGTTGCTCCTGACTCTCTCGCTGCGCTTCAGGGCTAGTGGCCCGCCAAAAATCGGTAACGAGCTGCTTGCCTTCACCATCGTCGGCCGCAAGCAGCGGATACTGCAGAAAACAAGTGAAGGTCAAGCCACAGAGGAGTCGATACAGATTTTTCATGGCTAATCGAATCATTGACCGCTGTGCAAAAAATAGAGTTCACCGCCCAGCTCGGTATAGACCGCTCGCAGAAACCTGTCCGGATTACCGTATCTGTCATTAGAGGCGGCAGTCGGGTCTGCGGCGGTAAGCATCTCGTAGCTCATACCACGATCAACCATTGCTGCTACCCGTGCCTTGACGTCGAGAATCAACTCCCTGAATCCCATCACGTCCTCCCACGCCAGAATCAATACACCCATCTCAATTGGGGCATGCTGGCTCTCTCTTTCTCCGTGAGTTTGTTCCTGCTTGGAGCATAGGAGCCCTGTTGCCGAAAGTCCACAGCAAGTACCGACTCCCGGGCCCGTCCTATTATTTCCAATATTGAGTAAGGAGCCTCTGATTAGACCCTCGCCCGCATGATATCCTCCCCGAGACCGTATCAATACAACAGAGTGATCTGTACCTAAACCATGGCTAAACCCTCAATGTTGTCTTCGTGCAAGCAATATCAACGGATCCGAAGGAACCGAGGGATTTCTGTGCCCCTGTCCGGGCTGATCCTGTCCGCGCTACTGACGACTCCAGCTTTAGCTATGGATGAATTACCGGTACTCAATCTGGACAATCCCCTTAGAATGGATTTTTCCGGATCCTGGGAGAAGGATTTTCGCCGTAGCGACAACTGGGAAGATGAGCTGAATCGCATTTTCAGACTGCGGCAGGAAGCGGCCAATCGCGATAGGAGCACGCCCTACAGCCGCCGAGCGAACCAGGGACCGGCGGTGACACTGGGAAATCTGCGATTGAATCGGGGCCGTGGGCGTGGCGCCAATATCGTCGATCTCGCCAGGCTGGCGGAGTATATCAGCCGTCAGTCCATCGTCACCATCAGGCAGAACCGGGAAGAGGTGAGGATCGAGCGCGACGGCGATGCTGACCTGGTATGTGGTCTGAGTGATGCTCCCATGACACCTTATACCGGTAGGTATGGCGCAGAATTGTGTGGCTGGGAGCGGCAACAGCTGGTGTTCGAAATCACTCTGCCCGACGACTTGATGATCATACACCGCTTCAGCGTCGCCGCAGATGCTCGTTCCCTAAGAATGGTGACCAGCGTCATCAGCAAGGGCACAAATTCATTTACCCTGATTACGGTTTACAATCGCTACGATGCACCTGCCGACGAATTCGATTGCGTGCAGACGCTTAGCCGGGGAAGAGTATGCAGTCAAGGCTCACTTCAAGATTAACGGCGACGGTCCAGCGTCAGGGTGTTGGCGCTCGCGGAATCGCTGTGGGTCTGGCCCTTGCATTATTGATGGCGGCGTGTGCGACGCCAGTGCCACCTGCGCCAAGAAGAATACCCGCCCCTGCCGTAGGCGAGGTCAGCCTTATTCGCAGCCCGATCGAACCGGCCCAACATCAATTACTCGATATTGGCGTGGTCATTTTCCACAACCTGCCAGATCAATTCACCCTGCAGAATTCGACCGAGCTCAATGCAGGCGCATTCGCCGAAATCAGGCAAAACGAGACCCAATACCTTCCCTATGTCTTGAGAAACACCCTGATCGATTCCAATCATTGGGGCGCCGTCAGGGTACTTCCGGAACCTGACCCCTCGGTTGACCTGGTGATCACCGGCGCAATTGTGGAATCCGATGGCCTGGCGCTAGAAATTGAAATCAGGGCATTCGATAGTACCGGCCTGGAATGGATTAATAAAACCTACGCCGACATTACCCAATCTGATGACTTCCCGGATTCTTCACGATTCACGGCGAGTAATCGTTTTGACCCGGTAAATTTTGTCGATCCTTTCCAGGATCTGTATGACCAAATTAACAACGACTTGCTATCGATGCGTGACTCATTAAGCGAACAGGAGTTAATCAACCTGCGCCGAGTATCACAGATGGTCTATGCCACAGAGCTGTCGCCAGAATCATTCGCACATACTCTGAAAGAGGGGCCTGGCGGACTGCTCACTGTGTCCAGTTTGCCGGCAGACGATGATCCGATGATGAGAAGAGTAGGAGATATGCAGCTGCGTCATCATACTTTTATCGACACCGTAGACCAATATTACCAGTCTCTGTTCGATGAAATGCAGCCAGTCTATGTTACCTGGAGACATTATTCCCGCGATCAATCCCTGGAGAATCAATCCGCCGAAAGGCAGATCTACGAGGGTGGTGTCTATGGCAATGCTGGAAATTTTTTAACCCTGAGTCAGCGTTACGATCGTTACCGGTGGGCCAAGATCTACGAATTTGAGTTTGCCGAACTGGCCAGCGGTTTTAATAATGAAATCGCGCCGGCAATTCTGGAGTTGAATCGCAATGTGCACGGACTCGACGGCACCATGGCAGATCAGTACGCCCAGTGGCGGAAAATACTGCGCGCCCTGTTTGCCCTCGAGGTGGAAACAAGTGCCGGCGAAAATTAAGGCAGATATTCGACTACATCGTGATGCGAGTGCCCGATAATTTCCCTTTTCCCGTACTCGAACGCAGACGGGTCTTGTCTGGAGACAGGGTAATGTCTGATCACTACGGTATCTTCATTGCACTCGAACTTCGAAAAGTGTTTTGATTTCCTAAGGGAAAGGTTTAGGCTCTCTAGGGAGCCTCTAATTGAATATTCAATCAGAGACTCCCTCATCGACAAAGAAGAACAATAATCGGAGAAATCCTATGTCAGAAGCAGCTGCCGCAGAGAGCTCGAAAATCCGGACCATAATCCTGGCACTAAGTAGTACGCTGGCGATGGCCGCCATCGTTGGATTTTTCATCTATTCTTCTGTCTGCCCCTGCGAGCGCACTCCGGGGGGCCTGCTAATGGGCGAACGGGCCAGGGAACCAGTAACCGACTGGTCTTTTGCCAATGATGTGCCGCTGTGCCAGATACAAATCTGGGCGGGAATCAGACCGCATTCGGTCAATCTCAATTGTATGGCCACGGCGGAGGGTAAACTGTATCTGAGCTGTTCTTTCTGTGACACCAAGTATTGGGCCAGTAAAGTGGGTGAAAATGAAGGCGGCCGACTCAAACTCAATGGCATCGTCTATCCTGTCATCTTCAACCGCGTACTCGACCCAGCTGAGTTGGACAGCGCGTGGACGGCGCGGGTGTCGAAGTTGCAAATTCATGGTGGACCCGGTAATCCGGCGCCACCCCCCGGCGCCCAGCGAGGCGATCGCTGGTGGAGTTTTAATCTGGTTTCCGCAATTTAGTTTATGCTCAATGTCACGGAGCGAGAAAAGGAGCAATAAAGTGAAAATTCGATCAATGCGATTCAAACTCAAGACCATGGGTGCTTCGGCATTTCTCGTCTCTACCGTTCTTCTAAATCCAGCCTATGCCGCAGAATCGAGCTGGGTCGATCTGGCCGTGCATAATTTTGGCGCCCCGATCAACACGATGTGGGCCGAAGGCGAACTCTCCTTCGCTGCCGACGGCACCATGGTGTTTTGCAGCGCCAGACAGGATATGGCAGTGGCACCGGGTGATCCCAAGGATCTCTACATCGCCACTTTTAATGAGGTCACTGGCAGCTGGAATACACCCGTAAACATGGGCATTCCAATTAACGCAGCACCCGCTACCGATGTCGACCCCCTGAGATTGGGCGATGACAGAGAGCCCTGGTTTACCGCCGATGGCAATACCATTTACTTCAAGTCAGATCGACTCGCCACCACCAGTCCTCGCAATAACAGCGACCTTTTTGTCACCAAAAAGGTAAACGGAACCTGGACAGTGCCCGAGCTCATCGGTTATCCCATCAGTACCGATGCCGGTGACGAACACTGCCCTGCCATACTGAATGACGGCGAGACCCTGTGTTTCGCATCGAGACGTGCAGGTGGCTACGGCGGTTCCGATATTTATTGTTCCAACCAGGATGCGAATGGAAACTGGATGGAGCCAGTCAACCAAGGCCCGAACATCAACACCGCCGCCGAAGAGTTTCATTTCACCCAGGATGCGGATGGCATGGTTTATTTCACCTCCGGTCGACCCGGCGGTTATGGCGGCATGGATATCTGGGGCGCGATGCAACTGGCTGCCAACAGTTGGGGCCCTGCTCGCAACCTCGGGCCGCAAGTAAATACGGCCGCGGCTGACATGTGCCCGTCACTGCCCCCGGGAGCGGATGCATTTACCTGGTTTTCAAGCCGCTCGGATAATAGCCTCGGTTCCATCGATATTTTTTGGACCAAGAAAGTAAACACCACCTCGAGTCCGTGAACAAGCTCTCGCCGCTCCAACCCTGGGGGCTGTCGGAGTTTTTACTCCGACGGTCCTGTGGGCAGCTCGGGAAACACTTTGTTCCCAAGCCTTAAACGCTACAGGACCGGTCTTTAGGACGCACAGCTTATCTCCCCGCAACGTACAGATGAAATTCTGCTATCTATTGATTACCAGACTAAATGGCCTCTGTCACCGAGAACAATGGTCTGTGACTCGCTAGCTGAAGGTAAATTAGACCGGCTAGAGTCCGATATTAGAAACAGGGCAATAATTTCAAATTTCGATATTCACAGGACAACGAAGTGGCGGGCAGAGCTAAGCTACGGAAGACAATTCTATTCTCGGCTTTATGTTGCAGTTTTCTTGCTGCAAATTATGGCTATTCACAATCTGATGCAGAAGCTTCCATTCGCTATCACACATCGAAATCATTCATATTTCCTTTCGAGGAGCTGCCCTTTTATATAGAGATCGATAATCCGACAGATACTGATGAAAATTTGGTGCGTATCGACATTCAGTTTTCCGCCGATGTCGATGTTCGCGGATTAGACGATGATTGTTCGATGTGGCTGCCCGATGGCCTGCCTGCAATGTGTATCCTACCAACAGTGAAAGCGGGGTCCTCCCGGCAGCTGGACTACTACATCGTTGGAGATCTGGATTTGAAACCCGGTTTTTCTTCGACTATCAGCGTGTCGAGTAATGAAGGCGGTTTTTCAATAGACGAACAATCCACAACCAGCATTGGCTTGGGCGATGGCGACCGCAGCATCGAAGGCGCAACACTGGATCTTCTGGTGCTGCGAGACGTGCTGTTTGATGTGGATCGCGATGGCGTTCCTGATGTAATTGAAACGATCATGGGAACAGATCCGCAGAATCCAACTTCGTTTTCTCTGGAGCCTGCGGTAATCGATGTCGCCGTATTGTATTCCAGCCTCGCCGGCGACTATTACGGTACTAAGATTACCAACCGCATCGAACATCTGCTTACCGCAACGAATCAATTCTACCGCAATAATGATGTTGGAATTACCTTACGTGTCGTGGCTATGGATGAAGTTGAATACAGCGACAGCGACGCCTCCTTAAATGAAACATTCAATAAATTTTCTGCTCAAAGCCATGAAGCATTTTTCGAACTGGAATCTATCAGGACAGTAGCGGTGCCGATCTATTACTCTTCGTACATGCGCTGGACCACCAGGCAGGTGAGTTCGTTTGTGGGGTCGGCGCGAGCAATGGCGAATCATTGCAGGGTGATCTGGATAGAGATACTTTCGAGGGTCGCCTGCTGAGTGTCGTGGATATCGGCAGGCAATGTCTAAGCCAATCGGACCTGGCTAGAGAATTTGCATTTAACATGGGCATAGTGCCCTCCTGCAAAGAGAACCCCAACGGCGGCACGTTTTCTTACTCTGCCGGGCACGGCGTAGAAAATAGTTTCACGACTCGCGTCGCCAACACGAGTAAAGTTAGTGCGCAATTTTTTGGCACAGCAGTAAAACTGAATAAATATTCCGACCCGAGAACCCTGTGTCTGGGTCACCCCTGCGGCGTCGATCGTAGCGACGTTGAAAATGGCGCCGACGTTGTATTTTCTCTAAATGCCACGCGCTATTTGGTGAGCGATCTGACGCCTGAAGTGATTGCCGTTTCTGCCGCAGACCTGGTACCCAGGACTACTGTCGACGCCACAACCTCAGCAGGATTCTCACTATCCCAATCTTCTGTGCAATCGGATGCCTTTGAGAATGACTGGGTTGAGTTTAGCGCCGAGGCGAAAAATCTTTCTACCGTTGCACGTTACGATTTGGAGTTCAGATTTCTGAATTCGACTAACTCCAGCCCGATTCGAGTATCAGACCAGCGATGCACAATCGTGGGAGAGACTATTAGCGATATCCCCATTGAGATCGACGGGGTAATCGAGAATCGTGGTGAACTACTGTGCTATGTCGAAGTGCTCATCCCCGATCAAGTCGTCAGCTTTTCCTATTCTGTCGAAGTTGATACAGCCGATAGCTTCGATGACAGCAGCTTCCTGCGCCAGTTGGGAACCGTGAATAATATTGCCTTCCCCGAGTCGGTCGTTTGCATGCCGATATTCCCAGATCTGATCAGTGCCGCTGCTGGCAGCGATGTTTGTGCCAGATTGGAGGGCCTGGTTCCGGAACCGGAACGGGTGTTTGATCTCGCACTGAAACCATCGATAGATGGTTCAATACTCACGGTGCCGTATATCAGACTATTTGATGACTCTCTGGTAAGCGTTCAATTCCGGATTTTGGTATTGGGAGAGATATCTCTGGAGTTGTTAAGTTTCGAGTTTATCGATTCTGCGCTGCAGCCGGAATTTCCTTCTAGCTTCAGTTCCCAGGGAGACTTGGAGATTCGTATGCTGTTACTTCAAAGCACTTTCCACGATTTGTTCCTAAAACATGTGGAAAACTCCGATCCAGTAAGATTTTCAGATCTGGAAATAGTCGAAATCTAGCACCCGCTAACTATCACCCCGAAGCAGCACCCCGAAAAACGGAACCGATCAGGCCACCAGCCCCGTTGTTGATAAACCAGCCCGTTTTTCTAGTTCGACAGGCTGTCGTAGATGATATCCCGTGCCACATTGCGCATATTGACCGCATCGGGACGGCGCGGTCCCTGCGCCTGGATCATGCCCAGCAGAAACATGTCATTACTTGGATCTATCCAGAACCAGGTGCCCGCTGCCCCGCTCCAGTAGTAGGTGCCTGGACCCTGGGGAGAATTGGCGGCATCGGGATCAAAGATAACGGCGAAGTCCACGCCGAAACCCTGGCCTGCCTGGCCCGGCCTGGTGTCTGACCCCCGTAATAACAACTCGTCTCTGAGGCTATTGGTGCGCATGATGCGTACCGATTCCGGCGTTAGAAGTCTGGCGCCATCGAGTTCGCCCTCGTTAACCAGCATCTGCAGAAATCTGGCATAGTCATGGGTAGATGACACCAGTCCGCCGCCGCCAGACTCCAGTCGATCCGGATCCAGGTAGCTGGGACGGTCGGTTCGGTGTGGGCGTTGCACTAACCGTCCCCGTTCCTCATCCCAATTGTGTACCTCGGCGAAGCGAGCTCGGTCCTTATCCTGTACATAGAAGCGGGTATCGCCCATGCCCAGCGGTTGGAAGATTTGCTGATCCAGGAATTCTCCAAATTTCAGCCCGGATATGCGTTGCACGATATAGCCCTGAATATCCACTGCGACGGAGTAGGACCACTGCTCACCCGGCGCGAACAGCAATGGAATTTCTGCGACTTTCGCGATCAACGTGTCCAGGTCGTCAGAAGCGAGTACAGCGGAATCGCGAAAGGCGGTATTTACCGGGTCACTGCCACCGAGCCCATAGCCAAAGCCCGCAGAGTGATTTAATAGTTCACGCATCGTGGGTTCGCGTCCTGGCGTAACCAGTTCCACCTCGCCAGCGTCGTTGTAGCTCTCCATTACCTTGAGGTTTGCCAGTTCGGGGACATGTTTGCTAATGGGGTCGTCGAACTCCCATAGCCCCTGCTCATGTAGCATCATCAATGCTACACCGGTCACCGGTTTGGTCATGGAATAAATGCGAAACAGAGAGTCTTTCGTCATCGCTGTCTGCGTATCCACCGAGGCCAGGCCGGCAGTCTCATAAGTTGCCACCTCCCCGTCTTTGGCCAGCAGCCAAACCATACCAGCAACATCCTGATTTTCCACTATCTGCTTCATGGCCGCATCGAGGGCAGCTATGCCCTGCTCCGAGAATCCAGCGGTCGTCGCCCCAGCCTCTTCCGCCGGCCAGGAGGTATCCGCAAGCGATGATGAAACGAAGAGGATGCCTGCCAGGCTGATAGCGAGAATTCGTAGCCGTTCATTTAGCGTTGTTACAAAACTCATTTTCTATTCTCCCTTTGTTCTTGTCTTCAGGGCTCGAGCAGCCCGTAATTCGGAAACAGCTTCTTATAAAGGAAACAGATAGTACCTTGCAAAAGGTGACTATGACCACCTCTGGCGAGCTTCAGGCAGGCGGGATTAGCGGGGTTTGTCGTCGCTGGCGTACTGCAGGGGCAACGCGGTGGTGTATTTGATCTGCTCCATGGCGAAATTGGAAGAAACATCGGCCAGGTCGGTAGTTTGTACCAGTTTTTTGTAGAAAGAATCGAAGGCAGGAATGTCCGGGACGACCACCCTGAGTAGGTAGTCAGACTCCCCCGCCATCCGATAAAACTCCACCACTTCACGGAATTCACTGACCCGTCTCGAAAATTTCGCCAGCCATTCCAGATTATGTTGATTGGTTTTCACAGCCACGAACACATCGATTCCCAGGTTGAGTTTTTCTCGATTTAGCAACGCTACCCGACTCAAGATTATGCCCTCCTGCTCCAGCTTCTGAATGCGCCGCCAGCAGGGCGTTGTGGACAGGCCAACGGCATCAGCGAGTTCCGCTGTAGATAAACCCGCGTTCGTCTGTAACAAGTCCAAAATTTTCTTATCTATCCTATCCATAGAAAAATAATACAAATTAGTGATGTATATTAGTAAAATATCACGCATTAAAGCGGTTTCTGTAGCATATTCGCAAACAATTGCTAAGGCAAGTTTGTTAAGCTGCTTGCTGGCTTCCAGATCGAATCTAAAGCAGCGAGATGCGCTCGAATGAACCGGACTAAATCACACCTGAACAGCGTTGGTGAAAGCTATTTCCAGCATATGCGACACGCTCTGTCATTTACCTGGTCGATGCTGGCAGCTTCGTTGTGCTGTCTGATTCATGCGTTCGCCCCCTCCCTGTTTCAGAAGACCGGTAGCCAGGTGGTGGCCCGTTTATACGATCGCATGGTAGTGAATCGCTCGAAATTGGCACCCGCCCCCGAGACGCCTGACGCAGATCGAAATTCCCTGCCAATAAAAGGGTAGTCTGTAGCAACGGGGTTGCTTACGCTAGCGACTGTCCCAACGAGTGCCCCTGCATAAACCAGCTGATTCGCTCGGTGCCACTTCATCTATTCGATCCTTCGAGCTGATCTGACCCGGAATCCCATGCCCGCGGTTACCAACTTTCAAGCGCTGATGTTGAGTTGCCAGCGGAGACTGCAATTTATAGCAGGCTGCTGAGGCGATGCTGCTTTCTGGTGCATGGCAATTCCGCTATTCGAATAACGCACTAATATGTGGCGTTTGCTTGCTTGCTATATCGAAGATCGAGGCGCAAACCCAGCAAATTCAGGCATTGGGAATGTTGGCTCAATCTTTGCAAAACCCAATGCAGGAAGTAGATCACTGTCAACTCGAAGTGATCTTGGAATATTGAAACCCATTTTGGAGGAAGACATGAAAAAACTAAGCTACGTCGCGGCGAGCATCGTATTAGCATCGAGTGGACTGTTTGCCACTGCGGCATCGGCCGAAGTTTCCTATAACGTCGGCTGGGCATCCGAGTACCACTACCGTGGCATATTTCAGAAGAACTCATCTGGCAGTGCCGGTATCGACTACGAGGAAAGTGGTTTCTATGCCGGAGCCTGGACCGCAGACGTGGGTGATGGTCTGGAAGTCGATGGCTATTTTGGTTACGGCATCGAAACTGACGCTGGCTTTACCGCTAGCGTCGGTTTCACAGGCTACTACTACACTGGCGAGTTCGATGACACCTATGAAGAAATTAACCTGAACTTCGGCTACAGCATCTTCACCTTGGGTTATTCGATTGGTGAGTGGGATGGTTTTGGCGCCTCTGCCGACTATGATTTTCTGGAATTGGGTGTGGATTTCGGTAGTGGCTTCTACGGTATCTATGGCAGCTTCGGTGATGAATTCGACGGCGACTATTTCGAATTGGGCTGGGGTACTACTATTTCGGAGATCGACTTTGGCATAGCTGGCATCTTCGCCAGTGATGAGTTGTCGGATCAGACCAGTTCTACCGGCACCCCGACCGAAAGCGAATCGATAGTCTTCTCTATCAGTAAATCTTTCTAGGCTGGCGCCTATGACTTGCACTGCGGTCAGGCTACCAAAATAGAACTACAACAAAAGGCTCCTTCAGGAGCCTTTTTCGTGGCGCGCGGTTGGCAATAGCTCTAGCGGGATACCCGGTTGCTACCGGCATTATTGCTCCGAAAAGCCCAAAGGAGTAGTCTAGGGCGCACAGGCCTGAAGTGCTGAACACAGCTGTGAGTCAGACAGAGTCAATCCTCATAGTCTGTTTATGTGCAGTTTTACCGGCAGGCGCAGCAGTCAGTTCTCTGGCAGGAGGAACCATGAATACAGCTACAAAACTTGGATTACTCGTCATTTCATCCGTTTTTTACCTGGTCAGCCAAGCCGCCGACGTTTATGTCGCACCACGCACAGAATGGGGACAACCCGACCTGCAGGGGGTTTGGAACTTCTCATCCAACGTGCCGATGCAACGACCGGCACGATTTGGTGCCCGTGAATTCATGACCGATGACGAAATAGAGCAGATGCGCGCCCGCTTGGCCGCAGCCGATGCCGCCTCGGATCAGGCGGTTCCCCAAAGAGACGGGGGTCCAGGGGGATATAACGACTTCTGGGTGGAGAGTGCCGGCATTACCGATCGAATTCGCACCTCCCATCTTGTTTATCCCGCCGACGGTCGGCTACCCAGCGTTGTCGAAGGCACCGCCATTATCGCCGGCGGTCTTGGGGATGATGTCAGCGGCGAACGTCCGGTGCGTTTCGTGGTCGGTGGTATTAGTAAAGATGGCCCCGAAGACCGCGGACTGTCGGAGCGATGTATCGTTGGTTTTAATGCTGGACCGCCTTTTACACCCAGCCTCTACAATAACAATGTGCAGATCTTCCAGAGCAGGGATCACGTGGTAATTCTCACGGAGATGATTCACGATGCCCGCATTGTGCCACTGGACGGCCGGCCACACATCGATGACGAAGTTGGGCAGTGGTCTGGGGATTCTCGGGGTTATTGGGATGGAGATACCCTGGTGATGGAAACACGTAACTTTAATGGCCTTACCCAGAGTTTCAGTGCCTTCGGTACGTCGGCGCACAAACTGTTGACCGAGCGCTTCACCCGTGTCGATCCCTATACGGTAGATTACGAGTGGACTATCGATGATCCGTCGACATTTACCGACAAGATTACCGCAATCGTACCCATGACCAAGGTGGCCGGGCAACTCTACGAGTACGCCTGCCACGAAGGCAACTACGGCATGCTTAACATCTTGCGCGGGGAGCGCATGAGTGAGCGTATGCAGGCTGAATCAGGCGACGCTCAGTAGCAAACCAAGCAGTTTCTCGAAAAAACCGGGGTTCAATCTCCGGTTTTTTTTGGATCAATTTGCCGCCGCGGCTCCGGCATCAATCGGTGTCTGAATCTTTCCAACCGCGCCAGCCCGGACCTCGCACCACCTGTCCGGGAAGTGCGCCGGTGTGCTCTCCTTCGCTAATGACTATGCCTCCGTTGACTATCACGTAGGCCATACCGGTGGCGTATTGATGGGGGTCATCGAAGGTCGCATGGTCTTGAATTTGGGCCGGATCAAATATCACGATATCTGCGAAATAGGATTCCTTGAGCTCGCCACGGTCGCGTATTTTCAGATTGGTGGCGGGCAATTTGCTTAACTTGCGGATCGCTTCGGGCAGGCTAATGACTTGTTCTTCCCTCACGTACTTGCCGAGCACCCTGGCGAAATTACCATAGGCTCGAGGGTGGGTGCTCTGTTCGAGGAAGCTGCCTGCGCTGGTCATGGATCGTGCATCCGAGGCAAAACTCACCCACGGCAGCCCAATGCCCCTGGCCACATTTTCCTCAGACATGAGGAAGTAGACTACTTGCACCCGGCTGCCGTCCTCGATGACTAAATCGATGGCTGTGTCTGCGGCAGAGGTTTCTCTTTCTGCGGCGACTTCCGCCAGGGTCATACCAAGGTAGCGCCTGAGCTCGGGGTTTCGAAAACCAACGAACAGGGTGCCCTCGGCGCCGGCAGCGAGGCCCAGGTTTTCCCACTCATCGGTGGGTACTGTCATCTCGCTCAATACCCTGTCTCGAATCGCTGAATTTTGCAGGCGCTGCGACCAGGCATCGTAACCGCCTTCCTGCACCCAGGGCGGCATGGCGGCATCGAGCCCGGTGGAGCCGGCGGTATAGGTATAAATATCTGCCGTGATCGCGAGCCCCTCCGCCTGCGCAGCTTCAACTCTTGCCACCACCGCGTCGAACTTGTCCCAGTTGTTCTGACCAGCCATCTTCAGGTGGTAAATCTCGCCGGCGACGCCGGCCTCGCGGGCGATGTGGATCAGTTCATCGATTGACTCCAGCAGCCTGTTGCCTTCGCTGCGCAGGTGCGAGATATACATACCGCCGTATTCTCCTACCACCTCTGCCAGGGCCACCAGTTCTTCGGTACTGGCATAGAATGCCGGCGCATAAATCAGGGAGGAACCGAGACCGAGGGCGCCATCTTCCATGGCGTCTCGCACCAGTGCCTGCATCCGTTCCAGCTCCGCGGCCGTGGGGGCCCTGTCCGCATAACCCAGTTCATGGATTCTTACTGTAGTCGCGCCGATGAATGATGCGACGTTGGTAGAGATGCCCGTCTGCACCAGGAATTCCAGGTACTGATCCAGTGTGGTCCATTCGATGTCGTATTTATCATCCCCCTGGTCGGCCAGCAACCGTGCCCGCATCACCTCGCTCAGCGGACCTTCGGAACTGCCCTCGCCAAATACTTCCAGGGTCACGCCCTGGCGTATATCTCCCTGGCTACGGCCATCGATAATCAAAGATTCCGTGGCCCAACTGAGCATGTTAATAAAACCGGGAGCGACGGCGAGACCGGTGGCATCGATAACCGTGCTGGCATCGGCTGCGAGATCACCGATGGCGACGATGCGATCGCCCACGATGGCGATGTCCGCCTGGTAGGGTTGACCACCATTGCCGTCGTAAATAGTCCCACCTGTAATCATCAAGTCGTAAGTCGGTCGGTCGGCGGGGCTGCAGGTATATAGCCCGGTCAGGAGTATTAGTCCGTAGAACAGGAACCGCAGGGATGTTTTTGTCATGTGTTTGATCATGTTGAGCGCTTTCCAGTAAAACCCTGAGATTGTGCTCACACTACCTTAAAGCCCACGCCCTTTTCCAGATATTTTCCCGACTGCCTGGCGAGTCAATAGAAGGGCAACGAGAGTATGGCTTGACAATTTGCTTACTTAAAAATACTGTATGTATATACAGTATTTTAGATTGCCATAATGGCGAAATGTTCCCCCAAAAAACCTGAAGTCGGTGCAGAGCTGCGGCCTGGAGTCGGCACGGGCGCAGACGCTGAAGCTGCCTATGCGGAACTGCACTGCATCTCCAATTTCAGTTTTCTGCGGGGCGCGTCATTTCCGGAAGAGTTGGTGGAGCAGGCAGACGCACTGGCCTATCGCGCCATTGCCATTACCGACGAGTGCTCACTGTCTGGGGTGGTACGGGCGCACATGGCGGCCAAAGGACGCGCTATCAAACTGATCATCGGCAGCGAATTTGTACTGGAAGATGGTTGTCACCTGGTATTGCTGGCCCGCAGCCGCAAAGGCTACGGCGAACTCAGCCATCTCATTAGCTGTGCGCGACGACAGGCGCGGAAGGGTGAATACCAGATCGATCGCGCCATGGTGGAAAAAAACCTGCCTGGTGAGTGTGTAGCCTTGTGGATTCCGGACCTGCTGCAGGCTCCCGAGCACATTGCATCACAGGCGGTGTGGTTATCTCGGGTGTTGGCGAAATCCTTGTGGATAGCCGTTGAGTTATTACTGCGAGGAGATGATCGCTTGAAACTGCAAGGCCTACAGAAATTGGGTAAACAATTTCGACTGCCACTGTGTGCCGCCGGTGGCGTCTTCATGCACACCGCCCAGCGCAGGATTCTTCAGGATACCTTGACGGCGATTCGGCTGGGAGTGCAATTTGATGAACTCGGCTTCGACAGCGAGTGTAATAGCCAGCGTCATCTGCGGCCGTTTGAACAATTGACGAAGTTGTTTCCCCAGGAGTTACTCGAAGCCACTGTCCATATCGCCAGCAGCTGTGATTTTTCACTGGATGAACTGCGCTACGAATATCCTCGTGAGTTGGTGCCGACCGACTATACAGCCAGTGGCTGGCTAAGAGAGTTAACCGAAGCCGGCATACGCCGGCGCTGGCCCGACGGCGCCACGCCGAAAGTTCGTAATCTCATCGAACATGAACTGGCCCTGATTAAGGAACTTGGCTACGAGCACTACTTTCTCACCGTTCATGATCTGGTTGCTTTCGCCCGCAGCCAACACATTCTGTGTCAGGGTCGGGGCTCGGCGGCCAATTCTGCGGTGTGCTACTGCCTGGGCATTACCGAAGTCGATCCTGCTCGTATCGAGGTTTTATTCGAACGCTTCATCTCGAGGGAACGTAATGAACCGCCAGATATTGACGTGGATTTCGAGAACGCCCGCCGCGAAGAAGTCATTCAATACATTTACAGCAAGTACGGCCGTGATCGGGCCGCACTGACGGCTACGGTAATCACCTACCGTTCCCGCAGCGCGATTCGTGATGTGGGGAAAGCCCTTGGCCTGGACGGAGAGTTACTGGACCATCTCGCCAAATCAATCTACTGGTGGGGATCGAATCTGGAAGAGCAGCTCAGCGATGCGGACGTCGACTATTCGGACCCGTCGATTCAAAAGCTGGTGCACCTTGCCCAATCCCTGACCGGATTTCCCCGTCACCTGTCCCAGCACGTCGGTGGATTTATCATTAGCCAGGGTTTGTTAACTCACCTGGTTCCAATCGAAAACGCCGCCATGGTCGATCGCACAGTCATACAATGGGAAAAGGATGATCTGGAATCACTGGGCCTGCTAAAAATTGATGTGCTGGCATTAGGTATGCTCACGGCGATACAGAAATGCCTGGACCTCGTGAGTGCTTACAGCAATGAGCCTCTGACCATTCAGAAAATCCCCGCCGAAGATCCCCGGGTCTATGACATGATGTGTAAGGCAGACACGGTGGGTGTGTTTCAGATCGAATCCCGTGCCCAGATGAGCATGCTGCCGCGGCTGCGACCCCGAAGTTATTATGACCTGGTGATTCAGATTGCAATTGTGAGACCTGGCCCTATTCAGGGCGACATGGTGCACCCCTATCTTAATCGGCGCAGCGGCAAAGAGCTGGTGACCTACCCCAGCGACGCGGTAAAGGCCACCCTCGAGCGAACCCTGGGAGTGCCAATTTTTCAGGAACAGGTTATGCAACTGGCGATGCTGGCGGCGGGCTTCAGCGGCGGCGAGGCTGACCAGCTGCGTCGCTCCATGGCGGCATGGAAGCGCAAAGGCGGCCTGGAGTCTTACCGAGATAAGTTGGTCAACGGCATGTTGGAGAGAGGTTACGAGCGAGACTTCGCAGAGCAATTGTTCAGGCAGATAAAGGGCTTCGGTGATTATGGCTTCCCCGAATCCCACTCCGCCAGTTTTGCCTTAATCGCCTATATATCATCGTGGTTCAAATGCTATCACCCGGCTGCATTTTGCTGCGCCCTGCTCAACAGCCAACCGATGGGATTTTACGCCCCGGCGCAACTGGTCAAGGATGCCCAGCGTCATGGTGTTAAGGTGCTACCGGTGGATGTGAATGAGAGTCTCTATGACTGCACGTTGGAATTCGATAGGACAAATAGGGGTCGGAAGAAAAAATGGGGTCAGAGTAAAAATTCCTTTAAGTCAGGAAAAGGTAATAGAGACGATGACAGGAAATTTTACTCTGACCCCAATTTTTCTGACCCCAATTTGTCCCCCAGTTTTTCCCCCAAGCTGCGAATCGGTTTCAGATTGGTGAAAGGCATGTCAGAGCCCGGTGCCAATGCAGTCGTGGAAGCGCGACAAACCGGTGCCTTCATTAATATGCAAGACCTGGTATTTCGCAGTGGCATCAACAAGAAGGACCTGGAAGCGCTGGCAGCAGCAGATGCCCTCAGAGCTTTGAGCGGCGACCGCCATCGTGCGTTCTGGCAGGCCTCCGGCGTTGAAATAGGCGGTCCGCAAACATGGGGTCAGAAAAATTGGGGTCAGAGTAAAAATTCCCTTAAGTCAGGAAAAGGTAATAGAGACGGTGACAGGAAATTTTACTCTGACCCCAATTTTTCTGACCCCATATTTCGGAATTTTGACCCCAATTTTTCCTCCGACCCCCTTTCCCCGACCATGAGTTTTTACGCCGACCCCGAATTTGCCGACAGTGATTTTGGTGTGGATGTACTGCTACCGGTTGCCAGCGAAAGTCAGAATATCGTGGGGGACTATGGCTCTACCGGATTTACCCTGCGCCGGCACCCGCTGGCATTGTTCCGCCAACATCTGGATAACTACCAGGTATCTACCGCCAGCGATCTTGCTGATATCGAGGACGAAGCCAATGTCAAAGTAACGGGGCTTGTTACCTGCAGGCAGCGACCGATGACGGCGGCAGGTGTCACATTTTTAACCCTGGAAGATGAAAGTGGTTTCGTCAATGTCGTCGTCTGGCCAAGCTTGGGAGAAAAGCTACGCCCTATCGTACGCCAAGCGATGCTAATCGGTGTGGTAGGCCACGTGCAGAAAAGCGATGGCGTAATTCATCTCATTGCCAGTCACCTGGTAGACCTGAGCCACTGGCTAGGTTCGATGGAACTATCGTCGCGTAATTTTACCTAGGGGAAAATGGGGTCAGTGTAAGAAAAATGGGGTCAGAGTAAAATTTCCTGCCATTCCTTTGCTGGTTTTCTCCTGGTCAAAGGAATTTTTACTCTGACCCCATTTTTCAAGCAAAAAAACCATGCAGAAACCAACGCTTATCTGCCCCCCTCTCCCGGTAAATCCATAAACGACTGCCATTCTGCTCCCTGGCGACATAGTAATCGCGACGCACGTCTGTGCCGGACCACCAATGGGTTTCGATGCGTTCCGGACCGCTGACGATGGTGATGGCTTTGCAGTGATAGAGCCGACCTCTTCTGATGCGCAGTTGCAGTGGTTGCTCCAGCAACCAGAACGGTCGAGGATGCAGGGCTACCTGCGTTGCTACAGCCTGCCTCTTCTTCCCCGGTGTATCAACCTCGAGATAATCAGTTTGTTGGCTGGCATATTCGGGACAATGTTCCGCCACGCTGTTAATGCTCTTAACATGATGCTCCCCCAGCCTGGCTTGCAGCTGTTCTATAAGCTGGTTGAGATTGCTGTCGTTGGGGGAAATGGGGTGGGGGAAAATTGGGCCAGAGTAAAATTTCCTGCCACTCCTTTGCTGGTTTTCTCCTGAGTCAAAGGAATTTTCCGTCTGACCCCACTTTCCCCGACCCCATTTTTCAGAAGTCCGCAGGGGATCACTGTGACTGACAAAGGCATCGAACTGCGTTACCTCCAGTTTCACTGCCGTTACCGGCGCTGGAATACTCAGATTGCTGAAATGGGTTTCCAGCAACAACATGAGGTGCTTTCTCGAACGGCTGGGCTGACGCAGACCTATGCTGATTTCGGTGCAGCTGCGTTTTTCGTGTTGTAGAGAGAACAACAGCTGGCTGGTGCCAAGATCGCGCCGACGTAAGAAGTCACAGAGCTGAGCGAAGATCTCATCGGCCACCGGTAGCAAGCGATCCAGGTTTTCCAGCTCATAGGGCAGGTCGTAGCAAGTGAGGAAGGCAGGTGGAGGCAAATAATTCCGGGTAGGCTCCGGAACTTTACCCAGGGCCTGGTTCAATTGATTAAGGAAATCACTGCCAAATCGCCTGCGTAAACCAGCGGGGGGCAACCGCCAGATATCCCGTAAATGGCGCACGCCCATATTATACAGGCGCCGGTTCTGTTCCCGGTTCAACTGCAATACTTCCGTCGATAACTGACCTAGCGCCGACCGCAGATTGTCCTTCTGATAAACCAGTGCATTATGACCAGACCTGGCCAGTAACAGACTCCCAGTCACCGTAGGGCTGACGGCGTACAGAAAGTGATCGGCCAGGGCCCATTCTACCAATTGTGCCGTAACCAGCTGGCCCAGTCTGCAATGAATAACATCGATACCACCAAAATACTTCAGGCTGCTGCGGATTTCACAAACCAGCGCCAGGGGATGAAAACTGACGGTGGAGCTGACCTCCTGCATCAGGGCGGCCAGTTTGTTCAGGTATTGCCGTTGTTGTGGCAGGGCCAGTTCCTCCAGCTGAGGCAGATAAAGTGCATACCAGAGTGCATGTGAGCGCTTACTACCTTTATGACCCGTCGTGGCTCCGCCATTTCTTGTTGCCTTTGCTACTCCTGTTTCACCGCGGGTGGGCAATTTAACGACCCGGGCGGCAGTTTTGGCTGCCAGTGACGGGGACAGTTGCTTTGTGCGCTCAGGATCTTCCAAGGGTAGGGCTCCAGGCGGGTCAGATTTGCTGATATAGATCGACGTGGGTGGTCAGAGGCCGAAAATTCCCACGGGCTTTAATCACGGTTACTTCAGATCTGGTAAAGCGATCTCTCTGTGACTGAGAGCCCCTTATCTGTATACGCACCAGTGATGGTGAGTGTTCACTATCACGGTGCTTGAAAAGCACTCCCAGGGTATCTCCAGCTGCTGCTGCCAGCTGCAAACGGCGCAGTACCTTGCCAGGTAGCCAATTCTGCCAGGCCAGCACCAGGCCACAGTTCTCTGTCTGCAGGGCTTTTTCCATACTCCACAAAGCATCTTTGCAGGAGGTATCCCGTTCCACGACCAGAACCTGCCCGGTATTAATTCCAGCCTGAACCAGAGCAGGGGCATACAACAGGTAGGGAGGAGAGATCCATAGAATCCACTTACCCTGTTCAACTGTTGAACGCATGAGCGGAATCAGCAATTGCAACTCGCCCATGCCCCAGCAGGGGCTGATGATTTCGACTAGCCCACGATCGGGCCAACCCCGGCCGGGGAGAATATCGTCCAGCTGCGGGAAGCCGGTGCTGCGGCCATGACAGCCCTGGCCGGCCATGTCACAACCACGCCATAAATTGGGGTTGCCCTGCAACAGCTCGCCGATATGCTGCGTATGCGTGCAGGCTTTGTCGGCAGTGGGTCCAGGAGTTCCTGAGGGGGCTCTGATTACGCTCATTTTAAAATGGCTTTTCATATACTGTATATATATACAGTATTATAGAGACGAATTCCCTGAAAGCAACAGCTGGCCCGGATATTTCACCAGTACGCTTGAAAATTCGGCGTGAAACTTCAGGCAACTGGTGATATATCCGGGCTAATCGGTGAGAAATGGGAATATCTGAGGTGATTCTGTATAAAAGTTCAGTAATCAGTTGTTTTTTCGGAGAAATTAAAGCTTTCGATTGCGGAGCCGTTAAGGCCTTTGAGCGTTAAATCTGCACCGGAGACAAAAATGAGCAAAAAACCGGATATGGTCATGGTAGTAATTACTTGGTTTGTCGTGAGCGTACTGGCCAGCGGTGTTGCTCAGAGTGCATTGATGTAGAACCCTGACAAAGTCCCCGCTTTAAGAAAGTGGTTTTGATATAAAACAGGGAAAGAAGTGAGCCAGGGATAGGTGAGTAGCTCAGTATTCCGCCCTAGCAGTATCGGGGCGGTACATTTTTTTGTCAGTAGCTATTGCATCCAGCCTGACATCCCAGCTCTCCACCGGAAAAGCTTCCTTCACCAATTGGCTTTCATGAGCCAGACCCACCAGTAGCGGCCGGCTGCGCCGATTAAAAATCTTGAAGCTGAAGGTACGGTCGTAGAAGCCCTTACCCATGCCCATCCGGAAACACTGCTCATTGAATCCTACCAGTGGCACAAAAACCACGTCGAAGTTAGTTGGAGAAACAATGGCGTCGGGCGACGGCTCGGCAATGCCCCACTGGTTCTCGACTAGCGGTGTGTCGGCATCGTAGGATGCGAAGGAGACAAATTCTGGGTTCTCTCTGGACAGAACCGGCAGGAAGCAAGCCTTGCCCTCACTCAGAGCCAGGTCGAGCAGTAATTTGGGATCAATCTCGCCATCGATGACCTGGTAGAAGGCGATACGCTGGGCTACGCGGAAAAAATCCTGGTGGCCAATCAGGTCCAGTAAGCTTCTGGCAGCGACATGCTGCTTCTCGGAAGAGAGTTCCTGACGAAATTGTCTGAGGGAAGCGCGTAAAGCTTTACGGTTGTCGGCGGTCATGACCAGAGTTAAACAGACATAAGAAAAAGGTTGAGCTCCCCGGAACACCGCTACCAAATTTGCCCTGAACCCAAAGGTTCAGGTGGTGGCTCCCGCGATGTATAAGGCTTTCCGGCTAGCGGACGTGCACAACAACATCTGTCGAGTTGCCTCCGGTGATAAAGATATCGGCTCAAGAACATTTTTGATTGGCAAATGTTCTAGGGAACTTCGAGACGATTATATATCGAGCTGTGGTGCTAGGATAGTGGGGCGAAGAGGGATTGATTCCGGCGTTTTAGAGTCGGGAGCGCCTGGCAGCTTGTTGAAAAACACACTGCGATGCCGCTGCGGCGTTAAAAACAGGCTCAAAATGCCCATTTATCAAGCATAAACTCCCTAAATCTCCAGCTGGCGGCTCCTGGCTATGGCCATATCGATCTTGTCTTCGAGGCCCTTCACCTGCTGCGCCGTGCTATGCCGGGTTTCGTTAATCATGCGGTTCTTGCGCAACATATCGTGGGTGATATTGAGTGCGGCCATTATCGCAATCTTTTCGGCACCATGAATATTGCCGCGGCCCTTGATCTTGCGCATATTCTCATCGAGGTATTGAGCCGATTTAATCAATGCCTCCTGGTCGGCAGGAGGGCAATTGACTTGATATTCTTTGTCCAGGATCTTCACCTGCACCGCAGTATTTTGTTCATTCATGTGGTAACACCCAAGTTCATTTCAGAAACCCTCTGATCTAATATGCTATGGCCTGAAGAGAGACCATAGACCAACGCGGCTCCCTAAGATTGGTCCATCGCTCGTAACCGGACCAGGATGGACTCAAGTTTTGATTTGGCTTCTTTGTTGTTTTCGATCAATTGCTTGCGTTCGGACTGCCAGGAAATTTCCGTGGCCTTTAGCAGTTGATTGTCGCGTTTCATATCTGCACATATATCGATGAGGTCATCGACTTTATCGGTCAGAGACTGGAATTTGTCTTCGCTCATAATCGCTGTTTTCTTCTCGTTATTTGCGGTGCACCTAATTGTTATTTTGCCAATTATTTATCAATAGCCGCAGTACACTATTGCTATTAGCTTAGGATTTACATTAATAATGCGGTAACTATAGAGCGGTGATTGAAATGGGTCAATAATGGAATGTGGAAAAATTGGGACTTGGCTCCTTAATGAGACCCCGATATGCTTGAATATGACAGTTCACGATCGAGGATACTATGAGCAGTAAATATCGGGAAATGAAGCTTCGGCGCAAGGAATTGATGGCGCGAATGGAGCCAAACAGCATCGCCTTGCTGGCAGCCGCACCACCACGCGTTCGCAATAGTGATGCAGAATATCTCTATCGACAGAACAGTGATTTCCATTATCTGACCGGTTTCACCGAGGAGAAGGCTCTGCTGGCTCTCATTCCTGGACGCAAACAGGGAGAGGTGGTGCTGTTTTGTCAGGAGAAAGACAAGGCGAAAGAGCTTTGGCATGGCATCCTGATGGGGCCGGATGTGGTGCGCCAGGAACTGGACATCGATGATGCATTTCCCGTCGATGATATGGACGACATATTGCCGGAACTCATCGAAGGGCGTGATCGAGTCTACTATTCGATGGGAAAGGACGATCACTTCGACGACCAGGTCATGAATTGGGTCAAGGTCATTCGCAGCAAGGCCAAAATGGGTGCGCATCCGCCGGGCGAATTTCTGATGTTGGATCACTTACTACATGAATTGCGATTGATTAAGAGCACAGGCGAAATCAAATTAATGCAGCAGGCCGCGAAAATTTCTGCCGAGGGTCACAAGCGTGCTATGGCGTATTGCCGGCCCGGGATCAAGGAGTACGAACTTGAGGCGGAACTACTGTATGCGTTTACCCGCAATGGTAGTCGAGCCCCCGCCTATACATCTATTGTCGCGGCCGGCGACAATGCCTGTATTTTGCACTACATTGAGAATGACGCCGAAGTCAAAGCCGGCGATCTTGTGTTGATCGACGCGGGTTGTGAGTACGATCATTATGCCTCAGACATAACGCGCACATTCCCGGCTAACGGCAAGTTTTCCCCCGAACAGAAAGCCATATATAACATCGTGTTAAAAGCGCAACTCGCCGCCATCGAAGCAATACGACCCGGCGTACCCTGGGATGAGCCCCACAATATTTCTGTGAAAATCATTACCCAGGGCCTGGTCAGGCTGGGCATACTGAAAGGACGACCGAGCCAGTTGATTAAGAGCGAAGCGTATAAGGACTTTTATATGCACCGGATAGGCCACTGGATCGGCATGGACGTTCACGACGTTGGCGACTACAAGATTGATGATGACTGGCGTCTGCTGGAGCCCGGCATGGTGACTACTGTCGAGCCTGGCATTTATATATCCCCGAGTAACAGGAAAGTGCCAAAGAAATGGCGAGGTATTGGTGTGCGCATAGAAGATGACGTGCTGATTACCAGGAACGGCAATAAAGTTCTCAGTGCTGGCATTCCGAAAACTGTCCAGGAAATTGAGTCGTTCATGGCGCAGACCGTGCACTAAGGTATTAGGGTACCTTTATATTAAGTATGCGAATTCAACTGCCTGACAAAAATTACGATGTGGTGGTCGTTGGCGGCGGCATGGTCGGCGCCAGCTTCGCCTGCGCGCTGCGCCAGGAATTGAATAGGGCGGCGGATAAAGACAGAAGGGGATACCGTCCCAACCACGAGCGCAAGGACGAGAAGGAGAAGGACCCCGCAGAGATTTCCATACTTGTAGTAGAAGCCGTCGACCTGGCGAGTTCCTCAGACCAGACAAGCACCGCTCAGCCTAGTTTCGATGCCAGGTCCACCGCCCTGTCCTATGGCTCCAGTCAGATTCTGGAGGCCATGGGCCTGTGGCAGCAACTAAAAGACTCGGCGTGCCCAATCGAGGAAATTCATGTGTCTGATCGGGGGCGGATCGGTACAACCCGCCTGCATTACAAAGATTATCGGGTAGACGCTCTGGGCTATGTTGTCGATAACAAGGAACTTGGTGTAGTTCTCAACAGTGTCATGGAGTCATCCTCTTCCATTCATCTCTTCTGTCCCGCTTCTATCTCCGCCATCAAACCAACTGCAGCTGGAATGGATCTGATCGTGAATAGCGATTCCCTGGGCCATTCGATATCTGCATCTCTTGTGGTGTTGGCTGATGGGGGCAGGTCTCCCATTTGTGAACAACTGGGGTTAGAACAGCGCGTGCAGGACTACGAGCAGCACGCCCTGATCGCGAATATCGGCTTTAAGAAGGCGCACAGGAATATCGCGTTCGAACGCTTTACCGATACCGGGCCGCTCGCCGTATTACCATTGAAAACCCTGGGGAAGCAGAATAGAGCTGCGTTGGTATGGACGCTGACTGCGGAACAATCGGCTGAATATATGGTAATGGCGGAAGAAGAACTGCTGGAAAAATTGCAGGAACGCTTCGGCAACAGACTCGGTAAGCTGCAACATATTGGAGAAAAATTCTGCTATCCACTGCGCCTGTCGGTGGCCCGGGAACAGCTGCGGCCGGGACTGGTGTTGTTGGGAAATGTTGCGCATACGCTACATCCGGTAGCGGGTCAGGGCCTGAATCTGGCTCTGCGGGATGTCGCAGCGCTTGCATCGACGCTGAGTGAGGCGGTGGCAGATGGTGCGAACCTCGGCTCCATGGATGTATTGCAGCAATACATTTGCAAGCAAGAGCTCGATCAGAAGCGCACGATAATGTTCACTGACACAATTACGCGACTGTTTTCGAGTAACAGTCGGTCGAAAATACTGGCAAGAAAATTCGGTTTGATCGCGATCGATTTGATGCCTTCGATCAAACAGGAATTTGCAGAACAGGCGATGGGATTGTCAACGAATAGTTGAACTCGCTTACTTCACAGCCTCGCGAATATATTCGATGCGCTTTCGATTTGCGCCGAGATCGCTGTAACCGAGCCTGGATGCTGAGCGCACGTGGGTTAGTCCGCTGGCCCGATCATGGAGAAACTCCACGTCGTCAACGAAACCCATGATGGAACTGGTAAACTCGGCGTAGAGGTAGTCAGCGCTGGCGCTGACAATGTTCGCTGCTGGCAGTTGCAACAGCGCTCCCTCGATTTGCTCAAGGCTGGCAGCGATCGGGTCTATGGCATGCTCGGAGTCGCTGGCAAAACTGGAAACGCAATTGGGAGATTCGGGGCAGGGAGTCAACCTGCCATTCTGAACACCAATATTTTGCGGCGGCTCACCGGCGCAGGCGGCGAGGAATGGAATGATGGACAGCAGTGATTTTTTCATAAGCGTATCTCAAATTGCCAGGAAGCTTGTGCAAAATTTTTATAGTGGCACGCCCTCGATTTAGGCGACAACTGTCATTCCCAGCCATTCGGCAATGAGTGCCGGTTTTTCTTCACCATCGATGTCGATGGTAACATTGTGCTTCATCAAATAATGATTCGGCTTCTTCTCTTCGGCACTGATCAGCTCAAACCTGGCCCGAATCTTACTGCCTACCTTGACGGGATTGATAAATCTGACTTTATCCAGGCCATAATTGATGCCCATGACAGCATTCTCCAGTTTAATGCCTCCATTCATGGAACTGAACATGCTCATCAGGGAAAGTGTAAGAAACCCGTGGGCGATAGTTGTACCAAATGGAGTCTGCGACGCGCGTTCCGGATCAACATGAATGTACTGGTGATCGCCAGTGGCGTCGGCGAATTTGTTAATACGCTCCTGGTCAATTTCAATCCATTCGGTGATACCCACTTCCTGGCCGATATAATTTTTTAATTGGTCAACACTGACAACATTCGCCATTTTTCGCTCCTCTTCGAGCCGCTACTCAAACCCACGTCATCGTAGTTTACCAATTTAATATCGGCAGGAAACGATAGACGCATTCTGCGCAGCAGTCTATCAGTAGTTGCCCGCAACAAGTAGCGTTGGCGTTAGGGAATAACCGATACTGCATCTATAATTGATCAGAGGTACCCAGTTATGAAAGCAGCGCAAGCTACCGAATTTGATGCCATCATCGTGGGCGGTGGAATGGTGGGCGCAAGCCTCGCCTGCTTGTTGGAGAACACGCCGTTGCGTCTGGCGCTGGTAGACCAGACCGCGTTCGATGTTGACGCCATCCCCTATTTCCAGCAGCGGTCGATGGCAGACGGGGCGAGTGCCAACCAGCCGGGCTTCGATCCCCGGGTCAGTGCCATCACCGCCGCCTCGAAAAATCTGTTTGTCGGGATGGGCATCTGGAATGAGATCGAGCGCACCCGTTGCTGTGCATATCAGGACATGGAGGTGTGGGATGCCGATGGCACCGGATCGATTCACTTCTCGGCCGCAGACATCAATCAGGCAGAGTTAGGGTCGATTGTCGAAAATTCCCTGGTTTCTGCGGCGCTCTACAATAAACTTGCGAGTTCGACCACTCTTGAAATTCTGGCACCGCTCGCCGTCGAATCCCTGGACTTTCTCGAGCAGGAGGGCGAGTCAATAGTGCAGTTGCAGATGGACAGGGGCCGACCGTTGAGGGCAAAACTTGTCATCGCCGCCGATGGCGCCAATTCCAAAATCAGACAACTGGCAAACTTTGCAACCAGGGAGTGGGATTATGATCATCATGCCCTCGTTACCACCGTTAGGACTGCTTCGGCGCATGGGCACGAAGCCTTGCAGCGATTCATCGACACCGGTCCGCTCGCATTTTTGCCCCTCAACACAGGATTGGACAGCGATGCTCAGTGCTACTGTTCAATCGTCTGGTCCATGGCGCCGGACAAAGCCAAGGAGATTATGTCTCTGCCCGATGATGAATTCAGGGCGCATTTAGCGGCTGCAATAGAGCATAGACTGGGAGAGATTGAGTGGAGTGCGCCGCGCTTCAGTTTCCCTCTGAGGCAGAGGCACGCCATCGATTACGTCCATCGGAATATCGTATTGGTGGGAGACGCCGCTCACTCCATTCATCCACTGGCGGGGCAAGGAGTTAATCTTGGACTGCTGGACGCGGCGGCATTGGCAGAGGAATTGTCCGGGGGGCTTCAGGCCGGTAGAAAACTCGCAGATCCTATTGTGTTGCAGCGCTATCAACGCAGGCGCATAGGGCATAACCTTGGCATGATGTGGCTGATGGAAGGGTTCAAGCACCTGTTTGCGGAGCAGGCGCTGCCGGTCAGGTGGTTGAGAAATTCTGGCATGACCGCGATAGACAATCTGCCGGCAATAAAAAATCTTCTGGCACGGCGCGCGATGGGGATGGATTGGTAGTGACGCTCTCTAAATAACCTCCTAATGTGACCTCCCTCCATGTCGGCCCTCGATAATTCCATTCAGCATGAGATCCACCCGCAGTCGTATCAACTCTTCAACTTCTTCATCTCGAGCCAGGGCGCAGCTCTGTGGCCATTCCTGGTAGCTTACTGCCGCCTGTATCCGCATTGGTAACGCCATTACCGGTGAGGTGGAATTTCTGATTCCAGATCCGATTCCTGATTGCCGAGGCACCTGTACTGCAGAAGGTGTTGTGGCTGATGCAAATGGCAATATATACGGTGCCGAGGTTGGCCCCGTCGGTGGTATCAAGCGCTATGTTCGACCCATCAAATAGATTGCTTTGAGCAACGAAAAGCCCGCCTGTTCCGGCGGGCTTTTTTTTGTGAGCAATTACTACTGCTGTGCTCAGTTTGAAGACCTGGATCTGAACATCAAGTCTGAGAGCCCGTGCCTGAAGACGCGAGTCTGAAAACCCGAGCCTGAAGACCTAGGCCTGCGATAGAATCTCGTTAAAAGTGGCACTGGGTCTCATGGCAGCCGACGCTTTCGCAGCATCAAGCTTGAAGTAACCACCCAAATCCAGCGCTACCCCCTGCACCGCAATCAATTCCCCAACAATCGTGGATTCACTCGCTTTCAAGGCCTCAGCAAGAGCTGTGAATCTTGTCTTCAGTTCTGCATCAACGTCCTGTTCCGCCAGGGCCTGGGCCCAGTACATGGCCAGGTAAAAGTGGCTGCCTCGGTTGTCCAGTTCATTTACCTTGCGCGAAGGTGACTTGTTCTCATCGAGAAATTTACCTGTGGCCTTATCCAGCGCGTCTGCCAACAGCTGGGCTCCGGGATTAGCGGTGACATTGGCCAGATGCTCCAGCGCAGCAGCCAATGCCAGATATTCACCCAGGGAATCCCAACGCAGGTGATTTTCTTTTTTAAATTGCTGCACATGCTTGGGCGCCGACCCGCCGGCACCGGTTTCAAACAGACCGCCTCCATTCATCAGTGGCACGATGGACAACATCTTTGCGCTGGTGCCAAGTTCCAGTATGGGAAATAAATCGGTGAGATAGTCTCTGAGGACATTGCCGGTAACAGATATGGTGTCCTGCCCGGCCTTGATTCGTTGCAGGGAGAGACGGGTAGCGGCCTGGGGTGTCAAGATTTGAATTTCCAGGCCAGTGGTGTCGTGATCGGGCAGGTATCGATTCACCTTCTTGATTATTTCGGCATCGTGGGCACGCGCCTCGTCGAGCCAGAACACGGCAGGTGTGCTGGAAGCCCTGGCGCGACTCACCGCCAGTTTTACCCAATCCTGTATCGGCGCATCCTTGACCTGGCACATGCGCCAGATGTCACCCGCTTCGACGCGATGTTCCAGCAATACCGTGCCCTCGCTATCCACCACCCGCACCTTGCCATCGCCGGCGATCTCAAATGTCTTGTCATGGGAGCCATACTCTTCGGCCTTCTGCGCCATCAGGCCCACGTTAGGTACACTGCCCATGGTGGCAGGATCGAAGGCACCATTGGCCCTGCAGAAAGCTATCACTTCCTGGTAAACACCGGCATAACAACGATCGGGAATAATTGCCTTCATATCGTGGAGCTGACCGTCGGGGCCCCACATCTGCCCGGATGTGCGTATCGCTGCCGGCATCGAGGCATCGACGATGATATCGCTTGGCACGTGCAGGTTGGTGATGCCGCGATCAGAATCCACCATCGCCAACTCCGGGCGCTGCGCGTAGCAGGCGGTTATGTCTGCCTCGATCGCAGCGCGCTCTGCTGCCGGCAGGGATTGAATCTTGCTATAGACGTCGCCAATACCATTGTTGGGATCTACACCCAACTCCGCAAAAACCGTCTCGTATTTGCTAAACACTTTTTCGAAGAAAACTGTCACGGCGTGGCCGAAGATAATGGGATCGGAGACCTTCATCATGGTCGCTTTGAGGTGCAGAGACAGAAGCACCCCCTGTTCCCTGGCATCATCGATTTCCGCTGCCAGAAACTCGCGCAGCGCGTTTTTACTCATGACCGAGGCATCTATCACTTCGCCCGCCAACACGGGGATGCCCTCCTTGAGTACAGTCACCTTGCCATCGGCATCGGCGTAATCGATACGCACGGTGGTGGCTCTGGCGAGCGTTGTGGACTGCTCGCTAGCGAAGAAATCCCCGCCACTCATATGGGCGACATGGGTTTTACTGGCGGCGGACCAGGCTCCCATCGAATGCGGATGTTTGCGAGCGTAGGCCTTGACCGAAGCAGGTGCCCGGCGATCCGAGTTGCCTTCCCGCAATACCGGATTGACCGCGCTGCCCTTGATACCGTCATAGCGGCTCTTGATGTCCTGCTCCTGCGCAGTTTTCGGCTCTGCCGGATAATCTGGAAGTGCATAGCCCTTACCCTGAAGCTCTTCGATGACCGCATTCATCTGCGGCAGGGAGGCAGAGATATTGGGGAGTTTGATGATATTTGCCATCGGGTCCTGGGTCAGTTCACCGAGTTCTGCCAGCGCATCTGCCTGCTTCTGTTCATCGCGCAGAAATTCTGGAAATTTGGCGATGACCCGACCCGCCAGCGAGATATCCCGGGTTTCGACAACGATGTCAGATGCGTCGGTAAACACCTTGATAATTGGCAGCAAGGAGTAAGTCGCCAGCATTGGCGCCTCATCGGTTTCGGTATAAATGATCGTGGATTTCTGCTCTGACATCGGGTTTCCTTTGAATTAATACGCTTCTCGATTTACCAGTTCCCTCGCTTGGACCCAGGGGATTTTCGATCCTGAACCCGCATTCGGCTGGCAAAAAGGGCGCGTAGTATAGCAACCAGAAGGAACCACGAAAAGTAGACCACTTTTCCGACCTCGCAGCGAGCACCCGGCTGCCATCACTGTGTATAATTGCCAAAAACACAGAGAATATTTCATGAAAATTGAAACTGCCCTGACCGACTTCAATATTCGCAGCAGCAACGCCGATGATTGCCCACTTATCCTGCAATTCATTAAGGAATTGGCAGAATACGAGAAATTGAGCCACGAGGTAGTCGCTACTCCGCAAATCCTGCAACAGTCCCTGTTCGGCGAACGCCCCTATGCCGAAGTACTGATCGGGGAGTACCAGGCCACGCCGGTAGCTTATGCCCTGTTCTTCCACAATTTATCCACCTTTACGGGCCGGCCGGGCATCTATCTGGAAGACATTTATGTTCAGCCTGAAATGCGTGGCAAAGGCTTTGGCAAGTCCATGCTCTCCTACATCGCCAAGCTCGCCGTAGAGCGAAACTGTACCCGTGTAGAATGGTCGGTGTTGGACTGGAATGAGCCCTCGATTCAGTTCTACCGATCCATCGGTGCAATACCACTAGAGGAATGGACCGTTCAACGCCTCCATGGTGAGGCACTGAGTAAATTCGCCAAAGAATTTGCTTAGGCCAAGCTTCAAATGGAGAGCGGAATCGAAATCGCTGAGATGGGGAATATTTTGAACAGGATTGTTTATGTTAACGGAGAATATCTCCCCGAAGAGGAAGCAAAAATCTCCGTATTCGACAGGGGGTTTGTTTTTGGCGACGGTGTCTACGAAGTAGTGCCTGTCATTGCCGGGCATGTAGTCGACAAACAGTATTTCCTGGAGCGCCTGGACCGAAGCCTGGGTGAACTGAGCATAAGCTGGCCCTGCACCAAGCAAGATTATCTCGAGGTGATGCAGCAGTTAGTGCGACGCAATGAACTGCGGGAGGGCACAGTCTACTCCCAGGTTACTCGTGGCGTTGCGGACCGGGTCTTCTCTTTTCCTGCCGATACGCCAACAACCTTGGTGGCTTTCACTTCGGCTATGGAATTACTGGATAATCCCGCCGCCGAAACCGGCATCCCCGTGGTAACCACAGAAGACTTGAGATGGAAACGACGTGATATTAAATCCGTTAACCTGCTCGCACAGGTGCTTGCAAAACAGGATGCAGTTTCCCGAGGAGCCCAGGAAGGCTGGATGGTGGAAGATGGATTTGTAACCGAGGGGGTTACCTCAACCGCCTACATCGTTAAAGATGGAACCGTCATTACCCGGCCACTTTCCAACCTGATCCTACCCGGAATCCGCCGCCGGACACTAATCGAAATTGCCGAGAAAGCAGACATAGAAATAGATCAAAGGGCCTTTACGGTTGCCGAAGCCTTGCAAGCCGATGAGGCCTTCATCAGCAGTGCAACAACGATTACATTAGCCGTGGTTAGTATCGATGGCCATGACATCGGCGATGGACAGCCCGGACCGATTACCATGCGCTTGCGCGAGCTCTACAAGAATCGAATTCTTGATGAGGCACATCAATAGGGATCGGTGACTGAGATATCCCCGCGAAATATTTAGCTAAATTGGAAGATTAAGTTAAATTGGGGTGCGTGATTATTTATTTTAGTTGATTGTGCCTTACCTGGAGGTACGCAATCTCGGAGCAGGGGGGTTATTTTGCCCTTTGTTCTAGCTTAAATCGGTAGTAAAACTGATTACGTCACTAATATTCGAAGACCCAAGCAGCAACATGAGCAAACGGTCGACGCCTATAGCAACACCTGCAGATTGAGGAATGCCTGCATCCAGCGCCGCCAGCAACTTCTCATCGGGAATATATACGGGCAAGTTAAGTTTTTTGCGCTTCTCCACATCTGATTCGAATCTACCACGCTGCTCGTCTGCATCGATAAGTTCGTAATAACCATTGGCGATTTCCATGCCTTCGCAAAACAGTTCGAAGCGCTTCGCGACCGTCATTTCCGCCTCATCCAGTTCGAATTTGGCCAGTGCTTCCTGTCCAACCGGAAAATCATAAACAAAAAAGTTTTCCGCCAGCATCGGTTCGATGACATGGGCCATCAACAGTTGCAGATAGTCGGTCTTGCCCAGATCTCCGCCGTAAATATCTATCCTCTCTCGAGTGACTACTTCGAGATCTTCCACCGTAATGGTGTGGGGATCGATATCCAGTTTCTCCAGAAAAACCTCGTGGTAGGAATAACGCGAAATTGTTTCGTAACCGAGGAGCTCGAAGAGTAATTGTTCTACCTCATTCATCAGATCGGTCATCGAATATCCTGGCTGGTACCACTCAAGTATGGTGAATTCAGGGTTGTGACGCATGCTGGTCTCCCCCTCCCGAAACGCCTTGCAGATTTGATAGATCGGACCAATGCCAGCACCCAACAAACGTTTCATGGAGTATTCGGGCGAGGTCTGCAAATAGAGTGTTTTCGACTTGCTTCGTATGTTGGTATTCAGCTGCAGCGACTGAATATAGACATCCGTCACCGTGGAGTGGCCCAGAAGGGGCGTTTCTACTTCGAGAACATTTTTCTCAGAAAAGAAACTGCGAATCGTTGCCAACATTTGGGCACGCTTTCGCAAATTCTCTAGGGAAGCGCCTGGAAGCCAGTTCGCCATAGGCCGTCTCACTTGCTAACGCGATTTTGATACTCGCCATTGCGAGTATCAACGCGAAGCACGTCTCCAATGTTGACAAACAGGGGAACTTTTACCACGGCACCAGAGCTCAGGGTCGCAGGCTTGGTTCCACCCTGGGCGGTGTCCCCCTTCAGGCCAGGATCGGTATCGATGACCTCCAATTCCACGAAATTTTGCGGCGTGACTGAAATAGGCACCTCATTCCAGAGAATGACGGTGTACAGGTCTTGCTCCTTCAGCCAGTTTTTCGCTTCGGCGATGGCGGTAGCATCTGCTGCGACTTGCTCATAGCTGTCATCGGTTTTCATGAAGTGCCAGAACTCTCCATCTGTGTACAGGTATTCCATGTTTATTTCCAGGACGTCCGCCGCTTCGATGGATTCACCCGATTTGTAGGTCCGCTCCCAGACGCGACCGTTCATCAAATTGCGAAATTTGACCCGGTTAAAGGCCTGTCCCTTACCCGGTTTTACCATCTCATTCTCTAAAATGGAACAGGGCTCACCGTCTACCAGAACTTTTAGTCCGTTTTTAAATTCACTCGTGGAGTAAGTCGCCATTATTTCCTCTCGCCAGCTAGCATAGCCGATGTCGATAATTCCTGGATCTCACGCGCCCGAAAAACGGCAACAGATATTATCCGATCTGATGACATATCCAAAGGATTTACTGCAATTTCCAGGCTTGCCCCTCGTCCAGGTACGCAGCGAATTACGACCCTTACTAAGAATCGCAAGATTGTCATTGGTCAGAATAAGAATGAAGCCGTTCTTTTAGCAGGAGTGACTCACACCTAAGCTAACTTACTCATTAATATTTGCGATGAATTATCAAGCGATGGGATGCCGTATCCTTCTGCCGCAGCAATAAAGGCGCAGCACTGATTGACCGAGGGAGAACACTCTAGTGGCTGTCTCTTTCCTACGCAGATGAATGTATCTCTGGGGACACGCAGGTTTTTCTGGAGGAATCTACCAGCAGAGGTGCAAGCCGGTAAGGCAGGCGGGTACGGGAGCCCAACGCGCCATTAGCGGTCATCCTAAAATCCAAATCCTTCTTACCAAAGCCCTGTTATACGGTGCTCTCTGTCCCGTTAGCGTTAGTTAGCGGCATTTAGCCTATATATTTGGTTTTTTTGAAGAACTTAGGCTTAATTTTTCCTTACTTGCTTGACCTCGCAACCCCTTCCCCGGTGATTATGTACTACCCTCAAGTAGGGATGGGCCCAGAGGGTATCGCCTATGGCGCAATCAAAATCTGCAGAATCAGGGCAAGGCCCGAATTCGAAAGTGAGGAACAGGGGGCAGCTCACGCCACGGCGAGACCCCCTGACCGGCCTGTTTGAGCAGGATTATCTAGGCCAGCAGGTGGAGAAGACACTACTAAGGTGTCGGCAGGGCCCGCTGGAAGCTACCCTGGCCCTGTTGCAGCTGGAAAAATTCTACGAGATTCGCAGTTGGGTAGGAAAATCGGAGGCCAGCCTGCTACTGAGTGATATTGCCCGCCTGCTGGAAAAATCACTGCCCGACAAGGCGGTGCTGTGTCACTGCGAACACTATGAGTTCGCGGTCTTGCTACTGGACGAATGCAGCCTCAACGCCCGCCTGATCACGGACCGCGTGAAACTGGCAATGCAATCGACGGTGTCTGCTTCGATTCCGCCTCAGCTAGAGCTGAAATGTGGTATCGGTCTCGCCAAACTGAGCCGGCGTATCCCCTCTGCCGATGTGGTGTTCGCGCGCGCGCGTCATGATCTCGGCCTGGGCCACCACCGCGGCGATATTCCAGCGCTACAGATTCCAGCCGAGACCGCTCTACGGCGTCTACGCCGTGCCTTGAAGGAAAATCAATTGAGATTGTCATTTCAGGCGATTGCCTGCCTTAAGGAAGATGGCCTACAGCACTACGAAATTCGTACCAGTCTAGCCCATGGGGTTGTAGAGCTGCCCGCCGACGTCCTCTTCGAAACCGCGGTGCAGAATGCGATGGGCGAGGCCATTGACCTCTGGGTGATTGAGCAGGCCTTTTGTGTCCTACGGCAAAATCGGCGGGAGACGCTGAGATTAACCGTGAGCCTGACCCAGAATTCATTGGTCAGTCCGAAGTTTTTCCACTGGTTGGAGAATCGAATAAGCCATTTCGGTCGAGTTGCCGAGCAACTGGTATTCCAGATCAGTGAAATCGATGTGCTGATCGCTCAGCACCACATGGATTATTTCTGTCACAAGCTGAACCCTCTCAATATTCGCCTCTGCGTATCCCATTTTGGCTGCACGGCCGATCCGTTTCGCTATCTGCCCTTGCTACGTGCGCATGCAGTAAAACTCGATGTGTCGCTGCTGGAGAAGCTCAGGCTGAACCCAATGAAAATTCAACAGCTCAAGCGCACCATAAATCAACTCCATGAAACTGGATTACGGGTAATTGCGGCCATGATCGACGACATGTCTTTGCTGCCGCTGCTGTGGCGATCGAAGGTGAATTTTGCATAGGGCTACTGCCTGCATAAACCGAACAGCGCAATGAATTTCGAGTTTCTCAAGGATGAAACTCTCAGCCTGTAGAAGGCTTTCCCTGGCCCTGAGAAAACTGATTGGGGAAGTGGATGGCTCCTGCTATTCTTGTAGCGAAATAGACTTATGGGGCCATAGACTTGTTCGGAGGCTCCCCGATAGAGAGTGGTACTGTTGCAAGAAAATCAGGCACAAGCTGAGCCTTCCACCGATCCAGTTGTGAGTGCTGGCGTTAGCAGCTCGCGGACCTCCAGAAAGTTTACCATCGCGGTTTGTTTACTGCTGCTGCTTTCCATGTGTGTATTTTGGTTGATCAGCGCATACAACACCCAGAATCTACTGCGTCAGCAGGCAGATAGCCTCGGCCAGACGCTAGCCCAACAGACCGCGGTACAACTTACGGAACTGGTGTTGGCAAATGACCCGATCAGCATGAATGTGGTGCTCGGCGGCATCACCCGTGACTCAACTATCGCCGAAATCGCAGTTTTAAACATCGATGGCGAAATAGTCGCTGTAGCGGCTGGCGCACACACCCCCGTCGAGACCATCATCCCCCTTCCTGTTACGCTGAATGCACTCGAAGGAGTTTATCTTGCCCCAATCTTACTGGCAGATTCGGTGGCCGGTTACATCCGACTGAGGCTAGACCTGAGCTATATAGAAGTCGGCCTGGTCAATAATTTCATCTTCGTCATCGCTGCGACTCTGATATTGATTGCGGTGGCGGCCACGCTCACTACAACCTATTTCCGGTATCTCATCAGTTTTCCAATTAATTTGCTGGCTTTTTCCATAAGCAATATTCGCAAGGGGAAAATTGAAACCTGCCCCGAGCCAGATGACAACAGCGAGATCAGTGTCGCCATTAAGCAATTCAATGCCACCGCGGAATTTCTTGCCCAAAATACTTTTCTCGACAATTTTGGCCATCGCAAACCGGAGGAAGACGCGCAGAGTTTCAAAGCCATCCCAGGCAAACAAGACGTTACCTTGCTTAATATCAAGATGACCAACTTTCACTTCCTCGCCTCTACCTTGAGTGAAGAGCGACTTGTCAGCTTATTGAACAAATACTATTTCTTCGCCGGCAAGGTGAGCCAACTTTACAATGGTCACGTCGGTTACTGTTCCGACGGAGAGATCATCGTCAATTTTGGATCGGTGCAACTGGAGGAGGAGCAGGCTTTCTATGCTATCTGTACGGCGCAGCTTTTCCTTTACCTGGTGGGAGATCTTTCCGATATTGACGAGAGCCACATTGGGGCAAAATTTAAGTTGGCAGTTCACAGCGGTCAAGCCGTGAGCGGCCTCTACTCACCCATCACTCAGGATACCAATAATTTTACTGGCAGGACCCTCGATCTGACTCGTCAGATCTGCGATGAGTGCCCGGATAATGCATTGTTGATTAGCGAGAGTTGCTTCGAACATGCAGGTGCTGGAACACGCGTGAGTGCGGAGGAGTTTTCCATCGTCGACGATGAAGAACAGATCATTACCTACATCAGCCTTGAACCCATGTCGGATTACAAATTGTTGCTGGAGCGCCAGGCCATACAAGTGGTGACGCTATATTCAGATTAATTTAACGGCGTCTTCTTAACAAGTTCTATACGGTCTACATTCTGAAATCCCCGTGGCAATTTATTGCCTCGCCGCCCTCTTTCACCGCGATAATGTAACAAGTCCGCTGGTTTTAAATTGTGATGACGGCGACCTGCGTAGACTGTCAAGGTATCTTCGGGAGTCAAGGCAACCAGCGCGACAACAAACTCCAGTCGCTCCGCTACACGCGCGGGGGATATATTAATAATCTTGTTGCCCTTGCCTTTAGCAAGGCGCGGCAGATCGCTTAAGGGAAACATTAACATCCTGCCTTCGTTAGTAATCGCCACAATCAGATCACTGGCATAGTCGTTGACGGTGATTGCGGACAATACCTCGCTCCCCTTCGGTAGTCTCAGTATTAGTTTCCCCGATTTATTCTTACTCGTCAGGTCGCCGACTTTCGCCACAAATCCATAACCGGCATCACTTGCGAGTAACACATCCTTGTCATCTTCTCCGATAATCACCCCCTCAAAGGTAGCGCCGGAGGGCGGATTGACCTTCCCTGATACTGGCTCACCCTGGCCCCGTGCCGACGGCAGGCCGTGGGCCGGTAATGAGTAGGCACGCCCGGTTGAGTCGAGAAAAATAGCTAACTGATTGCTCTTGCCTCGCGCCGCTAGCTTGAATCCATCCCCCGATTTGTATTGCAAGGCGGTAGGATCTACATCGTGACCCTTGGCCGCCCGCATCCAACCGCGCTCAGACAAGACTATGGTAACTGGCTCCGTCGATAGCAATTCGGTCTCACTGAAGGCCTTCGATTCATCTCGTACTACGATGGGCGTGCGCCTGTCGTCCCCAAACTTCTCCGCGTCGGCCTGGATTTCTTTCTTGATAAATGTTTTTAATCGGGTCGCAGATTTAAGCAGTTGTTCCAGACCCTTGCGTTCCGCTCCCAGTTCTTTCTGTTCGGCCTCTATCTTGATTTCTTCAAGTTTGGCCAGTTGCCGCAGTCTCAAATCCAGTATGGCTTCGGCCTGCAGCGCCGAGATTTTGAACTTTTTTATGAGAGCAGGCTTGGGCTTGTCCTGCGTACGGATGACCTTGATGACTTCATCAATATTGAGAAATGCAATCAACAGCCCCTCGAGGATATGCATTCGACTGCGAATTTTATCGAGGCGAAACTGTAGCCTTCTTTTTACCGTGCTAGTGCGAAACTGCAGCCACTCCTTCAACAGGGTCGCGATGTCTTTCACCTGCGGCCGATTATTGATTCCGATCATGTTGAAGTTGACCCGGTAGTTTCTCTCCAGGTCGGTAGTGGAAAACAGATGTGACATGACACCATCCATGTCGATGCGATTTGACCGTGGCACCACGACTATCCGTGTTGGATTTTCATGGTCGGATTCATCCCTCAGATCAATCACCATTGGCAGTTTTTTCTTTTGCATCTGGGCTGCGATCTGCTCCAGCACTTTGGCGCCGGAGACCTGGTAGGGCAGGGCCGTAATTACCATTTCGCCGTTCTCGACGAGATAGATGGCTCGGGCTTTTAACGAACCTCGACCGGTCCGGTACAGCTCTACAATTTCCTCTTTTGGCGTGATGAGTTCGGCTTCGGTGGGGAAGTCTGGTCCCTTGATATACTTACACAGGTCTTCCACCGTCGCTTTGGGCTTGTCCAGCAGGTGAATACATGCCCGCGCCACTTCTCTGAGATTATGGGGGGGTATGTCCGTCGCCATCCCGACTGCTATACCGCTACCGCCATTTAGCAATATGTTGGGTAGCCTGGCTGGAAGAATCTTCGGTTCATCGAGTGTTCCATCAAAATTCGGTTTCCAGTCGACCGTTCCCTGTCCCAGTTCGCCCAGCAACACATCGACATAGGCTCGCAATCGAGATTCCGTATAACGCATCGCCGCAAATGATTTCGGATCGTCTTGAGACCCCCAGTTGCCCTGACCATCTATTAGCGGGTAACGGTAGGTAAACGGTTGCGCCATCAGTACCATTGCCTCGTAACATGCGGAATCGCCGTGGGGATGAAATTTACCTATAACATCACCTATGGTGCGGGCGGATTTTTTGAATTTGGCGGAGGCTTTCAGGCCCAACTCTGACATCGCGTAGACGATACGGCGCTGCACCGGCTTCAGGCCATCTGCCAGACTCGGCAATGCCCGATCATTGATAACGTACATCGCATAGTTGAGATACGCCTGTTGAGTATAGGTTTTCAGCGCGATCTGTTCGACGCCGTCTGCATTAACTGTTATGTCCTGATTCATGTTGTTCTCAGTGTTTCAATTCGATTGGCTTCAGGTCACAAACTACTCGGCGTAATCCGCCATACTACCGCTGCGTTCCAGCCAGACTTTACGGTCCGGTGCCCGATTCTTGGCTAATAACAAATCCATAGCCTCGAATGTTCCAGATTTGCGCTGGGTCGAGGCTTCGCTTTCGAGGGTTAACTGCACCAGGCGACGCGTATCGGTTGCCATGGTTGTCTCTCGCAATTGCAGAGGGTTCATCTCCCCCAGGCCCTTGAAGCGTTGCACATTAACCTTGCCTGGTTTTTTTTCCGCCGCGATTCGATCGATGATGCCATTCTTCTCGTCCTCGTCCAGCGCATAGAATACTTCTTTGCCCACATCGATACGGAAAAGCGGGGGCATGGCAACATAGATATGTCCGGCTTCGACCACCGGTCTAAAATGCCTAACGAACAATGCGCATAGCAGCGTCGCGATATGCAGCCCGTCGGAATCGGCATCGGCAAGAATACAAATCTTGCCATATCGTAATCCGCTGATATCATTGGAGGCGGGATCCACTCCCAGTGCCACGGCAATATCATGCACGGTTTGTGATGCGAGAATTTCGCTGGAATCCACTTCCCAGGTATTGAGGATTTTCCCTCGCAACGGCAAGATTGCCTGAAACTGCCGGTCTCTCGCCTGCTTCGCCGAACCCCCGGCGGAATCCCCTTCTACCAGAAACAATTCTCCGGACATCACATCCTCGGTGGAACAATCGGCAAGCTTGCCGGGTAAGGCCGGCCCCGAAGTGATCTTCTTGCGTGCAACCTTCTTGCTGGCTTTGAGGCGCGATTGCGCATTATTGATACACAGCTCTGCAATAGCCTCCGCCTCATCGGTATGCTGGTTTAACCAGAGGCTGAAGCTGTCTTTGACCACGCCCGAAACGAAGACAGCACACTGCCGCGACGACAGGCGCTCCTTGGTCTGACCGGAAAATTGAGGCTCGAGGAGTTTGGAAGAGAGCACATAGCAACATTTGTCCCAGACATCGTCGGGCGATAGTTTGAGCCCCCGCGGTAACAGATTCCTAAACTCGCAGAATTCCCGCAGGGCATCGAGCAGGCCGGTGCGCAAGCCACTCACATGAGTCCCACCAAGCGTTGTCGGAATTAAATTGACATAACTTTCACCGGTAAGATCGCCGCCCTCAGGCAACCACTGAATCGCCCAATCGACGGCTTCCTCATTACCCTGTACCGAGCCAACGAATGGTTCAAGGGGCAAGGTCTCAAATTCCGAGGTGGCCTGGGTCAAATAGTCAGTCAGTCCATCTTCAAAACACCACTGCTCACTCTGTGACTTTTCCGCGCTAACCGTGTTATCGATGAATCTGACCTTAAGTCCGGAGCAGAGTACCGCCTTCGCTCGCAGCACGTGTTTTAACTTTGGAATTGAAATCTTGACCGAATCGAAATATTTCTCATTGGGGAGAAATTTTACCATGGTGCCGGTATTCCTCCTGCCGACTCTGTCGATAACTTTCAGTTCCGAGGCCTTGTCACCTTCCTTGAATTTCATGAAGTAGACCTGGCTGTTGCGCTTGACGGTTACTTCGAGATAATTCGACAGGGCATTCACCACGGAAACACCGACACCGTGAAGTCCGCCAGAATATTGATAGTTCTTATGCGAGAATTTCGCTCCCGAATGCAGGCGCGTCAATATCAATTCGACACCGCTTACCTTCTCGCCTTTGTGCTTGTCAACCGGCATACCGCGGCCATCGTCGCTGACTTCAACCGAGCCATCCTTGTTCATGGTGAGCGTTAGATTGCTGGCGAATCCGGCAAGCGCTTCATCGACACTGTTGTCGATCACCTCCTGCACTAGGTGGTTCGGTCTGGTCGTATCCGTGTACATGCCCGGCCTTTTTCGGACCGGATCCAGCCCGGTAAGTACCTCGATGGCATCGGCGTTATAGATTTCGTTCATTGATTTTCTCAATACTGCAGGCGCTTCATTCTAGCGTATTTAGTCGCACGATTACGCGGTCAAATCAGTCTATTCTCGATAATAGAAAGTCGAAGATTGCAGGCAATTCGTCAGCAAAATCCTCGTAGCTGTGACTGCCGTTCTCCCTGACTATGCACCTTGAAGATTCGAATTTTTCGCGCGCCTGTGTGTAGTCCAGAACTTCGTCGCCGCTCTGCAGCAACACCATATAATTTCGTGGATATTGTAACTGAGATCTGTCCAGTTCTTTTAGTTCTTCAATATGTTTTTTTGTTACCGTGTGGATCTCATCGGTGTAATAATTTCGGTGCCGCCCCAGGTGTTCCTGCCACAACTCGAACGGTCGCACCGCAGGATTTATCAGGACCGCAGGAAACCCGTATTCTTCCGCCAGATAGGTGGCATAGAAGCCACCCAGGGAGCTTCCGATAAGTACCAGTCGACGCCGGTCCTGGGACTCGACCAAGGCTCTGAGCTCGGCCATGGTCTGCGCGGGCCCAAACCGCATCTGCGGAATCAGGACGTTCTCTCCCATGCCCCGTCGCACGCAATAGCGCAGGGTTTGCTGTGCTTTTTTGGACTGGGGAGAGCTGAGAAAACCGTGAAGGTAGAGTACGGTGGCTGCTGCACTCATCGAGCCATTAATCAGAGGTGCCTTAATAGCCTTTGCTGGCGTAATCCGCTTCCAGAGCATAACCGCCCACTCTTCTCACTCCGGTTTCGATGCTGCCATCTGCAAACAGTTTCAGGGAACGATAACCAGGATTAACTTTATCCAGCTCAAAGTTGGTCACGCCGGCCTTAAATTGTATGCAGGTAGACGGAGTGCACAGACAGCGAATATTCTTGTGCATAAAATCCAAATCCTGATGTATGTGCCCGTAGAGAATGCAGTTAACTTTATCGAATCGATCGATAATCTCAAAGAACTGATCATCGTTAACCAGGCCTACATCTTTCATCCATCCCGCATTACCGGGAATCGGATTATGGTGCAGACAGATCAGGCAGTGATCTAAGTCCTTATCGCCCTGTGCTGCATCGAGGCTCTCCTCGAGCAATTCCAACTCCGATTCAGCCAATCTGCCATGCACCTTACCCTCGATGCTGGTGTCGAGTAACAGGACCAGCCAATTGGCAAGTCTTACGGATTTTTCACCGGTGTCCGTGCCTTGCGCTATTTCAAGCATCAAGGTCGCGCTGTCATGATTCCCAGGTATCCAACGCAGGGGCGCATCGATGACAGCCACGGTGCGGATAAAATTATGGTAGGCCTCAAGTGAAGCATCCTGTGCTATATCCCCTGTAGCCAGCAGCAGGTCAATATCACTCTCGGTCTCCTGCACCAACTTGATAACATGATCCAGGCTATCCTGAGTGTTCATTCTCAGCAAAGTACCCTTCGCATTTTTATAGAGATGGGGATCGGTAACTTGAACAATGTTGATCGGATTGTGTGGAATCAATAGAGTCATGACTTTCTTGGAGATATTGATTAAGGAGCCTCTGATCAAATACTCATTAAACTATCGGGCACCTTTGCGCTTCTTCCAACTTTCAAGCACAGAGTTAGCCACTCACCCAGAAAAGCATTAACCTGCATCTTCTCATCCGCATGATACATCTGAGGATTGGGTCGTGAATATCTGGGTTTCAAATTTCGATGTCCCTGGTAAGACACAACTTCTGCAGTACAGGCATCATGATAAACGCGTACCAGCATCGAAGGATTCGTCATCCATTGCTTTAACTCCGGTTGCTGCGTAATTTCCAGAGTGGTTGTATATTTAAATGCTTCAACAATTTTCATTTCAACAGTGACTTTGTCTGCCGTATTCTCCAGATCGGCAATTACAAATTTGGAGCTAAGGCCCTCCAGCGCTTTTTCTGGCTCACTGTCGCTTATATACATGCCATCATTCAGTTCTTCGAGGGGTGCTTGCCGCAGAGCATGCTCCAGAAACGACCTGTCTCTGTATGCCTGCAGATAGGGCAATAATTTGAGCAGCCGAATGAAGTTGGCATCACATTCAGCCATCTGTTTAATCAGATCAATACGGTAACTGGTCTTCGCCATTTCTATGCATGGATTCCTTACGTTCGGCACCTGCATTGTCGCCGTCGGTTTAAGAGCGAATGTTCTGCCCGATTAGTCTTTTATCGGCTTCTCTCCCTATCTCTGAGCCAACATCTTACATCTATTCGAGGAACAGCCCCTGCCCCACCTGCCTGTCGGGCACATTCTCTCAATTGTAACCAATTGTCACATTAATGCGAGCTTCTATTTGAATAAGTTTCTATTCGATGTCACCCCTGAATCTGGCGGAGAAAACCTATCTCCAGCGTTGCACTAACTCTTCCTTGTGTAATTGCAGCCATTGACTTGCAATAATAGTCATGGCGTTGTTAATCAGCCCCGATTCAACTGCCGCAAACAGCTCATTGACCGGCAACACCACAACCTGAATATCTTCATGTTCTTCGCTTAAACCAAATACACCCCCGGCATTACTGGCGTCGACCTGTCCGCAGAACAGGCTAAGTCTTTCGTTGCTGGTGCCGGGACTATTGTAGTAGCTATAGATCTCGGTCAGGTTGCTGGGGCTGCAATTAGACTCTTCTTCGGCCTCTCGACTGGCTACCTCCAACAGATCTTCGTCTTCGCCCGCCATGCCTGCCACGAGCTCTAGCAGCCACGGACTTTGCTTTTCATCGATCATGCCCACTCTGAACTGGCGTACGAGAACAACTTCCTCCCGGGCAGGATCGAATAACAAGACACCAACTGCCTGGCCTTTGACAAGCAGTTCTCTGTCTATGACTTTACTCCAAGGGCCGGCAAATAATTTGTGTCGAAGCTGGAGGCGGTGCAGTTGTAAAAATCCACTATGACAAATTTCCCGTGAAACCACCTCGGTATCGGCGCTACCAAATTTGGATTGCAGCTTGTTCATTTGGGATTATTTCCTGCTCAGGACTATTTGGAGGGAGCGCTAGCCAGGCGAGTCAGTAACGCATTCATTGGATTCTTTATGGGCTCGCAAACCCTGTCGAAACCTTCTTCAATTTCTTCAACAGCCTGCTAGTCCCTGCTCGTTACTTCCAGGAGGTGATAGCCGAATTGTGTTTTTACCGGGCCCTGCACGGTATTGATATCCGCGCTAAAAACGACGGCATCAAACTCCTTTACCATCATACCTGGTCCAAACTGCCCAAGGTCACCGCCCTGCGCTTTCGAAGGGCAGTTGGAATGGGCACGGGCAAGGTCTGCGAAGTCTTCGCCTGCATCTATTCGAACTTTAAGTTGAAGACATTCCTCTTCTGTATCTACTAATATATGCCGCGCGCTGGCTGTGGTCATAGGCTGATCCCCCCTTTTATTGGCCAAACATTATGCCCGATTCATGGGTATGGGGCACAAAAAACTTAGCTCATACGTTATAATCGCGAGACTGTAGAGAAATCAAGGCTTTGACGGCGCAGTGGGCCGTCACTGAAACCCCCGTGTAGTCACCCTCATCTGTAAAGATAAAACTTTTTTAATTCCTGGCAAGGAGCCTCTGATAAATTATGCCATTTCCTGAATCTGTCGCGAGAAAACACGTGCACACCCGCGCCATCGATTATCGTGGTTTTGAGCGCGATGACGGCATGTGGGATATAGAAGCCCACATGACCGATACCAAGACCTATGCTTTTAAGAATAACTGGCGCGGCGAGGTGAAAGTGGGCGAGCCCTTGCACGAAATGTTGCTGCGGGTGACGATCGACGATGAATTTGTAATTCGAGAAGTCGTCGCCGTCACCGACAATAGCCCATTTCAGATGTGCCCCAGCATTACCCCCAATTACAGCTCTATTATTGGCATCAAGATGGGCCCGGGCTGGCGCAAGGCGATTAGAATGAAGGTGGGCGGGGTGCGGGGCTGTACACATCTGACCGAGCTGCTATTCCCAATGGCGACGGTGGCGATGCAGACTATCTGGCCCTTACTCCGTCACCGGAAAAAGCAGCCCGACTCCAAAGTGACGAAGTCCAAATCGAGGCCGGTGGTACTCGATACCTGCCACGCCTGGTCTACGGATTCCCCCATCGTCAAGGAGAATGCACCCGACTATTACACCGGCGAGGACTAAGCCAACAGCCTGCTAGGGCGACGGCATCAACGGTAAAACAGGGGTATAACCACCGAAACTGTCACGCCCTCCCGGTCTTTTCGGTTCTCCGCCCTGATCTGACCGCCGTGAAATTCGGTGATCAGCCGAGCAATGTGCAAGCCTATCCCCAGGTGCGGTTGTTTTTGTTTTTCCTGCGGTCGCACCGAGATCATCGCATCGAATACCCGGTCTCCCATTTCTGCGGGCAGCGAGGGGCCGGCATTGGAGACCTTGATAACAACATGGTCTCTCAATGTATGGCAGTAGATTGTAATTGGCTGATCTGGATAGGAAAATTCGACGGCATTGGCAATAAGCTTATCGAGCATCTGGGCAATGTATTCCGGCACACCATTGGCAAAAATAGGGCCGGATTCCATGTCCAGATCGAACTGCTGGTCCGGGTAGGCCAACTTGTAGCCTTCTACGCTGCCGTGAATGACAGCATTCAGATCAATTTTCTCTTTATCCTCAGTTTGCAGCATTTGTTCCAGCCGCGTCGCCTCGCTCATATTGGTCAGGATGATATTGAGGCGCTTGATTCCCTCTTCCGCTCTCTCCAGGTAGACCGCTGACTCCTTGTCCTTGACGGTCAGTCCGAGGTTTTCCAGCGATGATCTCACGACTGTAACCGGCGTGCGGAGTTCGTGAGAGAGTCTGGACGACATATTCTCGAGATAGCTCGTGTGCTGGGTCAGCCGCTCGACGATATTTGAGAAAGATCGGGAAAGATCCCCTATCTCATCGGAACTTCTCGAGGCCACGATAGTATTCTGAACCCGGCCGGTGTCGTCGATAATGCGCTCTGCCTGATTTCTCAAGGATCGGATGCGGCTGGAAATTCGAGATGCAGAGAAAAACAGGCCCAGCGTAACCAGCAGCATCACCCCGAGAATCGTATTGAACAAGGTTTCCAGGGCCTGATTTCTGAACGTACGCAAGCCATTCATGTTTTGATCTACCACCACCGCCCCTATCACTTCGCCATTAGCGAGTATGGGGTGGGCCGCTTCGAGTAGTCGCGTCTCGCCACCTGCGAGTGTGCGAAACTGGGTAAATGCGGTGCCCTTTAGGGCGGAATCGATATGCGCGCCGGCGCGGGTTACATCGGAGTACAGATCATCGATAAAGTCATTACTGGGTTTCGTCAAGATCTGGTAGTAAATCGGATTCAGTATTTTATTCTGAATATAGAGCCAGTACTTATTGGTTTGAGCATCCTCGATTCGGGAAGATACATTCAGTCCAGTGGCCGATTGAATATCTCCAACCGTCAACAGTACCCGCCCGCCGCGATCGACTATCTGGATTCTTGAGTTATTGTGCCCCATACCGGCGACAATTCTGTCAATTTCAGGCGTAGGAAGTTTTAGGGAACCAAGCCGTTCGGCGTCTGCTGCCTTGTAGGTGGCAACCACGGTGCTGATATCACGAGTCTGAGGATCATCCACATCGAAGATGGCGAAACCCAGTCTACCCCCCAGCATCTCCATCGGTATCTGTAATTCTATATCGTAGCCATCCGCCGTTTCATACCACTGCCCGCTGATTCTTTCCTCATGGATTGGTTCCGAATAATCGTCGCCTACCTTAAAAGGGTAGAGAAATTCTGGTTCATGGGGGGCGATAACATAGCGACTTACACTATTGCCTTCCCTGGAAAGCATGGATATCTGCAAGAAATCGCTGCGATGCACACTCAGTGCATCACGACTGCGGTAAACAATATTGTCATCGATAACCTTAAAGTAGGCATAGAGAGAACCGTTGTATTCACCCACCATGTTTTTGAAACTCAGGGAGCCTTCTTTTTCGTAAGGTCGATAAGGGTTCAAATCGGTGCGCAGATAGTCATCGTGACCGTAGTCGACTTCATACTGCTGATATTCACGCCAGTCGAGCAGGCTGCCGTCGTCGAGAGAGAGTGGTGAATAAACTGGATATACGTAGAGGTCTTCGGTACGGCGGGCCGGGCTGTAACTGCCCTCGTCAAATAACTCCGGACGCTCGTTTAGCGCAGTTGCCAGGGCTTGCGCCGTGCCCAGAACAATTTGCTCCTGGCCTCGGCGCAGATACTCTTCCATCTCGATAATATACTGATAACCAAGCCACGGAATAACCAACAAAAAGCTGGAAAGAAAAACCAGCTTGAAGCGAATTCCAAAGGGGTTTTTGAATGTAAGATTCATTTCTATTTGATCAAAGACAGCCTAGTGGCTGCTTGCAGGTACAATATTCCAGCGGTAACCCATTCCATAGACAGTTTCAATACAATCGAAGGCTTCATCCACGTGAGTGAATTTTTTCCTTATGCGTTTGATATGTGAAGTGATGGTACTACCATCAACAAATATTTTGGATTCCTGCATCAACACCTGTCGGCTTTTTACATGCCCAGGATATTTTACCAGTGCATGCACCATCCAGAATTCAGTGACGGTGAGAGGAATCGGATGCCCATCCCATTGCACCGTCAATCGACCTACATCCAACACCAGCTGATCTCTTTGCAGAAGACTCTCAGGCGATGGTGGCTGATCTATTACATCCAGCCTTCTGAATAATGCCGCAATCCTGGCGGTCAGATGGGGCAGGCTGATATCTTTGGTGAGGTAGTCATCTGCGCCCATGCGCAGGCCACTCACGGTATCAAAATCATTATCCCGGGCCGTGAGGAAAATAATTGGCAAGGTGTCAGACAGTGAGCGCAGCGCCTGACAAAGAGTGAAACCACCATCGATTTCGTTCTCAAGACCTATATCGATAATGGCGAGATTAGGTAAGCGCAGGTCGAATGCCGACATCGCATCTTTGCGATTGGCGTAGGTTTGGACTTCGTAGCCCTGCTTTCGCAAGACATCCGCGTAATTCTCCCGGATGGCGGCTTCGTCCTCTACTATGGCGATTCTTCTGCTCATTGCCCCGATACACACAGTTTGGAATTTATCGGACTATAACCCATATGCCGGCTCAATCGCAGCGATGATTTCGGCAAGCATCTGATTGCCATCATTTTGCCATATTTAATCACCACATGGCCCCAATCCGTGCCCCGTGGGGTAAGAAACATGCTGTTTAATTGGTTCTACGAACTGCCACAGGATTCACCAGAGTTATGTCCCTCTCTACTTGGACTGTTCGAACCGCATTTTTGTTTCATCCCACACAGGATTTTCGCCATGTACAAACAAATTACTTTCATTCTCCTTCTCAGCGTTAGCGCTGGCTCTGCCTTTGCTGACACACAACGCGCAAATTATCAAAATGGCGCCTCTGCGGAAGCAACCACAGGCTACGTGAGCGGTCTGGCGGTTGGCGGGCTTGTAGGTGGCCCCCCGGGCGCAATTTTCGGTGCCGCTATTGGTGCCATGCTGGGGGACGGATTTTTCGTGCGCAAACGGGCAAATATCATGCGAGTTGAACTCTACGAATCACAACTGCAAGTGGCGGCGTTAAGAGGTGAAGCCCTGGCGGCACAGCAACAGCTGCAACTGGCAAAGGCAGAACTCGATAAGGTCAAGACCAGCACCGCACAGGTAATTCCAGCGAGCCTCAATATCGCTTCAATATTACCGTGTTGTGATAACACGGTGTTGTCTCTCCACTTTCGTACCGGCTCCAGTGCTATAGAACCTCACTATGAGGAACAACTTGCCAGCTTGGTAAAACTTGCAAAGCACATGCCTTCGGCCAACGTTGAAATCACTGGCTATGCTGACCGCAACGGAGATGCGGATATGAACCTGCGCTTATCCAGGGAAAGAACTGCTTCCATAAAACAGTATTTTAATAGAATGGGAATTCAAAATTCATCGATTACCACCGTGGCCTACGGAGAGTCCCAGCCACTGCACACAAGCCAAAGCTTCGAAGCGGATTTCTTCGATCGCCGGGTAATCGTTCGATTACGGGATCCCGGCAAGCAAATGCTCAGCCAACTGCCGGACCGTAAATAGAAACTTACAAATCACTTAGCGAATTCGCGGAGTCTACTACCATGAAAGAGTTTCGACTTGTAATTGGCAACAAGAACTATTCTTCCTGGTCCATGTGCCCCTGGTTGTTACTGAAGATGTTTGACGTGGACTTCGACGAAATTCAAATTACACTCTATCAGGACAATACGGCGGAAAAGCTCGGGCCCTATTCTCCTTCACTGAAAGTTCCGGTTTTGTTGCACAGGGATATAACTGTTTGGGATTCCCTGGCAATCTGCGAATACATCTCTGCCGACATACTCGGTGGAGCTGGTTGGCCAAGCAGCCCCAAACGTCGAGCCAGCGCCAGGTCGGTAAGCGCGGAAATACATTCGGAATTTCCTGCCTTAAAGCACGACTGGCCAATGAACTGCAAAGCCTCTTTCCGCTTAACGCCATCGGCGACCTTGTTGAATGAAATAGCGCGCATCGATGCAATGTGGAGTTGCTGTCGTCACCGGTTCGGCGAAAATGGCAACTACCTCTACGGCCGCTTTTCTATCGCAGACTGTATGTTCGCCCCCGTCGCGGTGTGCTTCGATGCCTACGGTGCACAGCTGAGCAGCGATTCCAACAGCTATTTACAAACCCTCCTGGACAACCCCTTCATCCAGAAATGGATCTCCCTGGGTCGTCGCGAACGAGAGCCCCTCGCTATTGCCTATGCCAGTACTGCCTAGATGCATACCTATCAATCTCATCTTTGCTTCTATCCTTAGGCCCGACAGATAAGCCCATGCCGTTGGTGCACTCCAATAAAGATGAGAAAGATCGTTAGTTCCACTTCGAAGTAAAAGACCAGCGGCTCACTTATGGCTGCGTGGATCGCGCTGGTCAGAGTTTGAGTAATTTAGGCCAATGCCGGGCATTTAAAGATTCTGCGATGGACGTCAAAGCGATGGGGTGGCATATCCTTCTGCCGCAGCAGTAAAGGCGCAGCACCGAGTGACCGAGGGAGACCGTCCTTTGGGCTCCCGACCGAGTGAGGGAACCCGGGAGGGGTGCAAGCCGCGGAGGCAGGAGGGTATGCCAGCGCAGCGCGCCTTCACTGAACCAATCGAACCAATAACCAATCATCTCAATCGCCCAATTAAAATTCGGCGGTCTGCGGTCGACATTTTCTTATAGGATATTGTCCTTAAATAAGAAGGTAATCAGCGTGGCGGCAACTGAAGTGATTCAATTTTGGTTCGATGAGATCGAACCGGCGCAGAGGTTCAAGAAAGATCTTGAGTTCGATAGCTTGATCCGAACCAGGTTTCTGGATCTGCACACCCGGGCCAGCAAGGGGCTGTTGTATGCCTGGCGTGATAACCCGCTGGACGCACTTGCGGAAATTATCATCCTGGATCAGTTTTCTCGGAACTTGTTTCGGGATAGTGCTGAAGGCTTTGCCTGTGACACCCTGGCGCTGGTCCTGGCACAGGAGGCAATACGGCAAAAGTTTGACGAAACGCTCGAAGATAGCAAGCGGGCGTTTCTGTATATGCCGTTCATGCACAGCGAATCGGCTGAAATACACGAGATAGCACTGTATTTGTTTGATCGTCCGGGGCTCGAGGACAATTACAATTTCGAACTCAGACACAAGGTGATCATCGATCGCTTCGGTCGTTATCCTCACCGCAACGAGTTATTAGGCAGGGAGTCCACGGCCGAGGAGATTGAGTTTTTGCAGCAGCCGGGTTCTTCTTTCTAAGGACAGTTATCGCCACAGGCTCCTGGGTCGAGGAGCCGACTACGAAAATTTATCTTGCAGCGAGTACATCCCTCAGTTTTTCTGCCATTTCCGTCAGGGCGGCTGCCGTGGTATCCCAGTCTATGCAGGCATCGGTGACGGAAACGCCATATTTCAGATCGGCGAGGTCCGCAGGAATAGATTGATTGCCGTGATTGATATTGCTCTCCAGCATCACGCCGATAATCGACTTGTTGCCTTCCAGTATCTGATGGGTAATGTCCTTGAGTACCAGGGGCTGCATATCCGGGTCCTTGCAGGAGTTGGCGTGACTGCAATCGATGACAATGTTATTGCTCACTCCGCCCTCACCGAGGGCCTTTTCACATAGCGCTACGTGTACGCTGTCATAGTTCGGACCTTTCGATCCCCCTCTTAACACCACATGGGCATATGGATTGCCTTTCGTCGTAACAACGGAAACCTGGCCTTCGGTGTTGATGCCGAGGAACCGGTGCGGACTGGAAACTGATTGCATCGCGTTAACCGCCACCATCAAGCCGCCGTCGGTGCCATTCTTGAATCCTACCGCCGAAGAGAGTCCCGAAGACATTTCGCGATGGGTTTGGGATTCGGCGGTTCTGGCGCCGATGGCAGACCAGGTAATCAGGTCTTGAAGATATTGGGGGGAAATGGGGTCGAGGGCCTCCGAAGAAGTAGGCAGGCCGAGTTCCACGATGTCCAGTAATAGCTTTCGCCCTCTGCGCAGCCCCTCGGCGATCTTGAATGAATCGTTCATGTAGGGATCATTAATCAAGCCTTTCCAACCAATGGACGTCCTCGGCTTCTCGAAATACACCCGCATTACTATATATAATACGTCTTTAACGCTGTCCGCCAGCGACTTTAATCTCCTCGCATAATCCAGTGCAGCATCGGTATCGTGGATAGAACATGGGCCCACGACGACAAACAGCCGTGGGTCTTTCCGGTCCAGTATGGAAAAGATGGTATCCCGCGCCAGTTGCACCGACGCCAGCGCCTTACCTTCCAAAGGTAAATCGGATTTCAGTAGTTCCGGTGTAATCAGGGCTTCATTCGAAGCGATATTTAGATTGTCGGCTGCCGTCACGTTAGTTTTCTATTGCTGGAAAATTGGGCCGGCATTGTAGCAAATCCCGATCCGGAAAGTCATACTCCCAATTCCTTATTTGGTAAGTACGTTATTTATCAAGCAAAATCAAAGGCTCCCTAATGTTTATAAGCAGTAATTTTGATTCAGGGAATATCGAAGTCATCTCATGCGAGGTCATTGACGACGGCGTGGGCAAAATTCAGCTACACATTCGCAAGGATGCTCACTCTGAATTCTTCCAGTGGTTCCATTTCCGACTAAGCGGTGCCAGGGGCGTACGCTGCACCCTGAAAATTCTGAATGCCGGCGCTGCCGCATATCCGCCGGGATTCGAGGACTACCGGGTTTGTTATTCCTACGACAGGGACAGCTGGCTGCGCCATCCCACGAAATTGGAGCAGGGTGTGCTCTCCTTCGATTTTAAACCCGACTGTGACTCGGTGTACTTTGCCTATTTCGCTCCCTATTCCATGGAGCGACACCATGACCTGATCGCAAAGAGCAGCCAATCATCACTGTATAGTCATCGCCTGCTGGGCCAATCCCTGGATGGGCAGGATCTAGATTTGCTGCGAATCGGCTTGCCAGACCAAAATGAGAACAAAAAAACCTGTTGGATCATTGCACGGCAACATCCGGGCGAGTCGATGGCTCAGTGGTGGATGGAGGGCTGTATCGAGCGACTCCTCGATGCCGATGATTCGGGTACACAGGCTCTGCTCGGACGCTGCAATTTTTATCTGGTACCAAACATGAATCCGGACGGTAGCAGGCGTGGTCACCTGCGAACCAATGCTGCCGGTAGGAATCTGAATCGAGAGTGGATTGATCCCACTATGGAAGCCAGCCCCGAAGTGTACCTGGTCAAGCAGGCCATGAATGAAACCGGCATGGACCTCATGCTTGATGTGCATGGAGATGAATCACTTCCCTACTGCTTCATCGCCGGCACCGAGGGCCTCTCGAGCTGGAACGAGAATAAGCAGGCGCAGCTGGATTTTTACAGGACCACGCTATCAGAGTTGAATCCAGACTTCCAAACTGAGAAAGGCTATCCGCCCAAGCAGCAAGGACAGGCAAATCTAACCATGAGTACGGTGCAAATGGCCGACTTGCACTCCTGCCTGGCGATGACACTGGAGATGCCCTTCAAGGACACCACCGCCACGGCAGATGAGAAATTCGGCTGGTCGGCTCAACGCAGCAAGCTGTTGGCCCACTCTTGCCTGGAGGCTATACAAAAATATCTGGTCAGCGGTCTGTTATAAGGTGCCCTATACCTTGTGATATAGCTTGCGACCTTGCTCGTTGTATTCGGCAGCCATCGCTTCCATGCCCGATTGAATTGCGGCATCGATATTCCCCGCTTCTTGCTTCGCGGCGTAGTCCCGAACTTCCTGGGATATCTTCATCGAGCAGAATTTTGGTCCGCACATGGAACAGAAGTGAGCGACCTTACCAGATTGTTTCGGCAAGGTTTCATCGTGGAACGAGCGAGCAGTTACCGGGTCTAGCCCCAGATTAAACTGGTCTTCCCAGCGGAACTCGAAGCGCGCCTTCGACAGCGCATTGTCCCGCAACTGGGCGCCGGGATGGCCCTTGGCAAGATTGGCGGCGTGGGCGGCGATGGTATAGGCCATCAGGCCTTCTTTTACATCTTGCTTGTTGGGAAGCCCCAAATGTTCTTTCGGCGTGACATAACACAACATTGCACAGCCGTACCAGCCAATCATCGCGGCACCGATGCCCGAGGTGATGTGGTCGTATCCCGGGGCTATATCCGTCGTCAGGGGGCCAAGAGTATAGAATGGCGCCTCGTCACAGACCTCCAATTGCTTCTCCATATTTTCCTTGATCAGGTGCATTGGTACATGGCCCGGACCTTCGATCATGGTTTGTACGTCATGCTTCCAGGCTATCTTCGTCAACTCACCCAGGGTTTCCAGCTCACAGAACTGGGCTTCATCATTGGCGTCGGCAATACAGCCCGGTCGCAGGCCATCGCCCAGGGAAAAGGACACATCGTAGGCTTTCATGATTTCACAAATATCTTCGAAGTGGGTGTAGAGGAAGTTTTCCTTATGATGAGACAGACACCACTTCGCCAGAATGGCACCACCGCGGGAAACAATACCGGTGACTCGTTTGGCCGTGAGCGGCACATAACGCAGTAACACGCCGGCATGAATTGTAAAATAGTCGACTCCTTGTTCCGCTTGCTCGATCAAGGTATCGCGGTAGATTTCCCAGCTTAGGTCCTCCGCCACGCCACCTACTTTTTCCAATGCCTGGTAAATAGGAACGGTGCCGATGGGCACCATGGAATTGCGAATAATCCACTCCCGCGTTTCGTGAATATTCTTGCCGGTAGACAAATCCATTACCGTGTCCGCCCCCCATAAAGCCGACCAGGTCAGCTTCTCCACCTCTTCTTCGATCGATGAAGTCACGGCTGAATTGCCAATATTTGCATTCACTTTTACCAGGAAATTGCGCCCAATAATCATTGGCTCAATCTCCGGGTGGTTGATATTCGCTGGGATAATCGCACGGCCCAGTGCGATTTCCGAGCGCACAAATTCCGGGGTGATTTCGGCGGGGATACTGGCACCAAAGGATTCGCCGTGATGCTGACTCGCCTCATTAGGCAGGGCTGTCGCCTGCAACTTCGCCATGTTTTCGCGAATGGCGATAAACTCCATCTCCGGAGTAATGATGCCCTTACGGGCATAGTGAAGCTGGGACACATTGCAGCCCGGTCTGGCCCTGAGCGGCTTCCTGATATGCTCGAATTTGAGTTCGGCGCTGCCCAGGTCCTGCTGTCTTGCCTGGGAATAGGTTGAACTCACAGAATCGAGCATTTCGGTGTCCTGTCGCTCCTCGATCCAGGCCGCGCGTATCGCCGGTAGGCCTGCGCGGAGGTTTATCTGTACCGAGGTATCCGAATAGATCCCCGAAGAATCGTACACCCTCACCGGCGCATTGGGTTCCCCTCCGGATTCCGTTTCGGTATCGGTGAGGGCGATCTCTCGCATCGGCACCTGGATATCTGCCCGGCTGCCCTGGACATATATCTTCTTGGAATTCGGAAAATATTGCTTGGTAGTGGTGTTCAAACGGGAGATTTTGTCGATAAATTGTTCAGGGTTTGCTTTCATTCGAAGATCCCAATCATGGCAGGGGGCGGTGTTTACAGGGCCATCGTCAGAGTCACCTGCGCGCATGTGCTGACTGTGACCTTGTATTTCCGGGGAATTACTGAACTCACATTATGCCCCAATTCCGGATCAAAGTAATAAGACCAGGGCGTGAGCGAGGAATTTTTTGTAACAGCCCTCGACTGGTGATCGTCTAATAAGCTGTTATGGGGCATCTATCGCAAAGGGTCGGATTCAATTGTCACTTTTAGTTACACTGTGTAAAATGCCGTCTTGCTTCAGGTCACGCAGAGACATTGAATAATTGATCAGAGGTTTCCTTGGTCGACCAAGTTTTTTGTCAACCGATCAACACTTTTTAACGCATAAAGGTTAACTATTATGGGCCGTGTAGCGAATTTTATTGGATTTTTTTTGGTGAACAGCTTAAGCGTATCAGCAAGCGGCGCCGATGATATAGTCAGCATTCTCCAGCTTGCGATGGCGAATGATCCCACCCTGAGGCAGGCGGAAGCCAACTATCGGGCTAATCGGGAAAATGTCATTCAGAGCCGGGCTATCCTGATGCCGTCGTTTGGTCTCCAGGCTTCCACCACCCGCTTAACCAGTGGCTTCACCGATTCTGTCTACGTCGATGTGCCGGACCCGATATCGGGAGAACTGGTGCGTACCAGGGTAATCGAAGATCACAGCTTTCGACCCGGCATTAACAACCACAACTGGGGAGTGGGTCTGAATCAGAGCGTGCTCAATATGGCTAACTGGTATAACCTGCAGAGCGCAAGGGCCAGCGACAAAGCCGCTGCGGTCAGTTTTGCAGCACAGGAGCAGGATCTGATCATGCGAGTTTCGGTGGCCTACTTCGATGTGTTGCGTGCACTGGACGCGCTGGAGACCAATAATCAGGAAGAGGCTGCCGCCCTGCGCTCCCTCGATCAGACCCAGCAACGGGAAGCAGTAGGTCTGATCGCCATCACCGACGTATACGACAGCCAGGCGGCTTATGACCTGGCCAGAAACACCACGATTCTGCAGCAGGATATACTGCAATCCCGCTACGAGGCGCTGGAAGCGATTACCGGACAACCGCATCCAGAGATTGATCTGTTGCGGGAAGATTTTCCCATCCTGGAGGTCGACGGCAGCCTTAATGCCTGGGAATCACAGGCAGCTTCGAGCAGCCTCGCCGTGACCGTCGCCGAATATAATCTGGAGGCATCTAGAGAAAATCTCAGGGCGAGAAAATCCGATCATCTTCCGACTATCGATATATCTGCATTTTTTGGCCACTTCGTAACCCAACCTCTGTTACGCGAAGGTATTCAGATCGGCGGTGGCGCCAGCGACCGGACTCAGATTGCGCTGAATCTAACCATTCCAATTTACTCTGGTGGCGCTACCAGATCTCGCCGCCGGGCCGCGGAATACCGGGTGCTCGAAGCCAGGGAATCCCTCGAATTAAGCCAGCGGCAATTGACTCAAAACCTTCGCAACGCCTATCGCCGCGTGAATACCGATGTGCTGGTGATCAGCCAGAGACAACGGTCTATTACTTCCGCCCAGAGTGCGCTGGACGCGACGGAACTGGGCGCAGAAGTTGGCACGCGTAACATCGTCGAGGTATTACTGGCCAGGGAAAATTGGTATAGGGCATTGCGACTCTATGATGACGCCCGTTACAACTATGTCATCGACAGCCTGATTCTGAAGCAAGTCACGGGCATCCTGACACCCCAGGATATTCTCGAATTGAATGAGTGGCTGCGGGAAGAAAGTTGATCCGCCGTTAACCACCGGCCCAGCAAGGCGAGGACGCAGTACCGAGGTCGGCTTAGCAAGCTGTTGAAAAGCTATCAGTCGAGTGCAAGACAAGGCAAGATCTGGCGAGAAAGCGGAGTTTACACAGTGTAAATGAGCATTTTGAGCCATATCTTAACGCAGTATTGTGCCGGCTGAGAGTTTTTCAACAGTCTGCTAGGGCACCTCTGAACAATGCAGTGATGCCCTAGCTGTCATCGAACTGCTTATGCCATCATGGGATAATGGATACTGGTTCAGAGGCTCCCTTGCAAAGCAAATTACCCGATGTTGGCACGACGATTTTCACGGTGATGTCGAAGATGGCCCAGGATTATGGTGCCATCAATCTTTCACAAGGATTCCCTGATTTTGATTGTCCGGATCGGTTAAAAGAGTTAGTCACCAAATATCTTTACGATCGCAAGAATCAATACCCGCCCATGGCCGGAATCCCCGGCTTGCGAGAACAGAACGCCGAGAAGCTCAAGTTGCTTTACCAGCATTCTGCCAACCCGGAAACTGAAATAACCGTCACCTCTGGTGCCACCGAGGCCTTGTTTGACGCCATCCAGGCGACGGTCAGCGACGGTGACGAAGTCATCGTTTTCGATCCTGCTTACGACTCCTATGAGTCAGCCATACTATTGGCGGGTGCAAGGGCGGTGCATGTGCCTCTTTCCCTGCCGGAATACAAGATCGATTGGGATCGTGCTGCACAGGCCGTTACCGAAAATACCCGCCTGATCGTTATCAACACCCCCCATAATCCCTGCGGCTCGATCCTGGCCAGAGATGACCTCGACAAGCTGGCGGCGTTAATCCGGGACCGACAAATTCTCGTGCTCTCCGATGAAGTCTATGAGCACATGGTCTATGGCGGCCTCACTCACCAGAGTGTATTAGGTCACGATGAGCTCAAGCATAAAAGCTTCCCGGTTTTCTCATTTGGTAAAACCTATCACGCAACCGGCTGGAAACTCGCCTACTGCGTGGCGCCTCAGGTGCTTACCGAGGAATTCAGGAAAGTACACCAGTTTGTTACCTTTACCACCTCCAGCTTCGTGCAGTATGCGATCGCCGATTTCATGGCCGAATGCCCCCAGCATACCCAGCAATTGCCGAAATTTTATGAGGCAAAGCGCGATACTTTTTGTCGGCTAATTGCGAACTCCAGACTGAAATTTACGCCTTCGAAGGGCACTTACTTTCAACTGGTGGACTACAGCGAAATAAGCGACATGCCCGATGTGGAGTTTGCCAACTACCTGACCCAGGAAAAAGGAGTGGCCGCCATACCGCTGGCACCGTTCTACGAGACTCCCCCGGCAAACAAGATATTCCGCTTTTGCTTTTGCAAGGACGATGCCACTCTCGAGCAAGCCGCTGCGATTCTTTGCAAGTTATAATATGACCATGACTACGCTCGATTTTTCACTGCTGGCCAAGGACATCAAACGATGGGGACGGGAGTTGGGCTTTCAACAGGTCGCTATCGCGGATATAGACTTGGACACCCACGCCGATCACCTGGAGTCGTGGCTTGAGAAAAACTACCATGGCGACATGCATTACATGGCTCGGAACCGCGATAAACGTCGCAACCCGGCAGAGTTGCACCCCGGAACACTCAGAGTGATCTGTGTACGCATGGACTATGCCACGGATACCGGGAATTCGCTCGATCCGGTTAATGACAGCGGCAAAGCCTATGTCGCCCGTTACGCCCGTGGCCGGGATTATCACAAGCTAATCAGAAAGCGCTTGCAGGGCCTGGCATCGAAGATCGAAAAAGCAGCGGGCGCCTTTGGATATCGGGCATTTGTGGACACTGCTCCGGTGCTGGAGCGGGCCCTGGCGGAGAAATCCGGCCTCGGCTGGATCGGCAAGAACACCATGTTGATCAACAAGCGAGTCGGATCCTGGTTTTTCCTGGGAGAACTCTTTACCGACTTGCCACTGCCAGTCGATCAACCGGCGACAGACCACTGCGGCAGCTGCACTGCCTGTATGGATATTTGCCCTACCAACGCCTTCGTCGGGCCCAATCTTCTGGATGCAACAAAATGCATCTCCTATCTCACTATCGAACTGCGTGGCGCCATCCCGGAAAACCTTCGCAAGCCCATGGGCAACCGTATTTTTGGCTGTGACGACTGCCAGCTTGTTTGTCCATGGAATAAATTTACCAAGAAGACGCAGGAAGCGGACTTCACGCCCAGACATAGATTGGATGATGTGGAATTGCGGGAGCTGTTTGCCTGGACCGAGCAGGAGTTTTTGGACAACACAGAAGGCTCGCCGATTCGTCGGATCGGTTACGAGTGCTGGTTAAGGAATATTGCGGTGGCCCTGGGCAATGCCCGCCGCACAGATAAAGTCGTGGCAGCCCTGCAACGCAAAGTCGATCACCCGTCTGCGCTGGTCCGGGAGCATGTGCAGTGGGCTCTCGATCAACATCGGCACTAGCAGGCTGTGAATAATACAGTGATGTCTCGGCGAGTCTTATATCTGCCGAGAACGGTTGTGGTTTAGTCCTTAAAAAAATGCACCCGGTAGTATTTCAACTCGGCAATAGAATCCTTGATGTCATCCATTGCCTGGTGCGCGCCTTGTTTAACAAGCCCCTCTAGAAGCTCGGGTTTCCATCTACGAACCAGTTCTTTCACCGAACTCACATCGAGATTACGGTAGTGAAAAAATGCCTCGAGTTCGGGCATGTAGTTGGCCATGAAGCGACGATCCTGGCAGATGCTGTTACCGCAGAGTGGAGATGCGTTTTTGCCTATATGCTGATTCAGGAAATCGAGGGTTTGGCGTTCCGCTTCCCTCGCGTCGATAGCGGACTGTTTGACTCTCTCAATCAGACCGGAGGCGCCATGATGCTGCTGATTCCAGTCATCCATAGCCGCCAGCGCAGCATCCGATTGCTTGATTGCCAGCACCGGTCCCTCGGCAAGAATATTCAGTTGCGCATCGGTAATCAGTGTAGCGATTTCAATAATCACATCGGTCGCCGGCAGCAATCCGGTCATTTCCAGATCCAGCCAAATTAAATTCAGGTTTGTCTCCATTGATAGGGCACCTCTGCACTCCACGCCTACTTCCATTGCGACCATTGGAGATTGTAGCAAAGCTTCAACATAGGGAATATGCAATAATCCCCGCTCGCCGATGCACAATAACGTGCAATCATCAAAGACGAGTGATGACCAAACGTAAGCTTAGTAGAGCCCAGGCAGCAAGAATTGCTGAAAAACAGAAGAGCGAGCTAATTTCCAATGAGGAATCAGGAGATTCCATTGCGGGAGCCCTTCAATCTCGATGCAACGGTCGCATCATTAGCCACTTCGGACAGCAACTGGATGTGGAAAATCTTGATCTCGCTGCCGGCGGTGAAATCATTCGATGCCACCAACGCGCAAATCTGCCGGCACTGGTTACCGGCGATCTCGTCGTCTGGAAGCAAGGCGAAGCAGAGACCGGCATTATCCTGGCCTTGGGAGACCGCAAGAGTCTTTTCGGTCGTCTCAATGCAGCAGGCGATATGAAGCTGGTCGCCTCCAATGTCGATATCGTCTTGCTGGTCATCGCGCCTCTCCCACAGCCCTTCATGAACCTGATCGACAGGTACCTGGTGGCGATCGAGAGCCTCCACCTACAAGCCCTGCTGGTGATGAACAAACTCGATCTGCTGGAAAATGAAAAGGCTGAGGAAATGGACAAGATGTTGTCTATATACGAGCAAGTTGGCTATGAAGTACATCGGGTATGCGCCAGCGATGGCAGGGGTATAGAGTCTCTGGAGGCCGCTCTGAATGGGAAAACCACGGTGCTGGTGGGCCAGTCTGGTGTGGGCAAGTCTGCGCTGATCAATCGTTTCGGACTCGAGACCATAGCCGAGGTCGGTGCGCTGTCGACTGCCCATGACCAGGGCACTCACACCACCACCACCGCGAAACTCTTCCACCTGTCACACTATGACCTCATCGACTCGCCTGGAATTCGGGAATTTAGCCTTGGGCAGGTATCTCAGCAGCAGTTATTCGACGGCTTCAGAGAAATGAAGTCACTGGCAGGTCGTTGCAAATTCCGGGATTGCTCCCACCGGACGGAACCCGATTGCGTTATCCAGCAAGCAGTGGTGGCGGCAGAAATTCATCCGCAGCGACTGGCAAGTTATTTTCAAATACTCCAATCCATAGAGAGTAAATAGGGCCCTCTGATTAAGTATTCAATATCTCTGGCCTTCAGAGCGACCATAGATCAAGGCGGCTTCCTGGTAGAATGGGCAGCAGCGGGATTGCACGTGGAACAAGTATGAACTCACAAGCGCTACTACCATTAATTCTGGAGCCCGCCGAATTGCAGCCGCTGCTGCCAAGTGAGGAACTGCTGCTGATATCAGTCTGTCAGCAGCAGGTATTCTCGGCGGCGCACATCCCCGGCTCTGCTCTCATCAGGCCCTCGGAGCTGGTTACGACAATAGGTCCAGCCACTGGCAAGTTGCCCAGTGCCGAACAGCTAAGCGCCGTCCTTTCCCGCGCAGGGTTGCGGGAGGATTGCCACGTCATCGCCTATGACGACGAAGGCGGTGGCTGGGCAGGTAGATTGCTTTGGACCCTGGACATCATCGGCCATCGTCATTACTCCTTTCTCAATGGCGGCCTGGTGGCCTGGATAAGATCCGGACTCCCCGTGGATGCCGGCATGGCCGCTTCCGCGCCGACAGATTTTAAGGCCAATATCAATCGTGAACTGCTTACGGATATTGATGAAATCATCGATCAAATAGGAAATTCGAATTTCATCGTTTGGGATGCAAGATCCGCGGAAGAGTTCGGCGGCAGCAAAATTACCGCCTTGCGCAATGGCCATATACCGGGCGCTGTCAATCTCGATTGGCTGGCGCTGATGGACCGCGATAATGACCTGCGTTTGCGGCCCCTGGCAGAATTAGAGAGACAATTGCAGGCTCTGGGCATCGGCAAGGGGAAAAACATCGTTACCCATTGCCTGTCTCACCACAGATCGGGGTTATCTTACCTGGTGGGTAAGGCATTGGGGCTGAACATCAAAGCCTACGATGGCTCCTGGTCTGAATGGGGAAACAGTCCAGACACACCCATAGAGACACTTTAAAGAGCCTGCTAGGCAGTGGTAAAAGAGTCACTTATGTCAACCCTGTTTGTGTTACTTCAGTACATCGTGCCGCAACATCTCATTTCCTACCTGGCGGGGAAACTCGCCGACGGCAGGCTCTTCAAAAACCAGCTCATCCGGATTTTTGTCAAGCGCTACAATGTGGACCTGTCCGAATCCAAGATCGAAGATATTCACCAGTTTAAAAATTTTAATGCCTTCTTCACCCGAGAACTCACGCCTGGCGCCAGGCCTGCTGCAAACGTCAGCGGCGCAATCCTGTGTCCAGCCGACGGTGCCATCAGCCAGTTGGGAGCCATCAGTAATAATCTGTTACAGGCAAAAAGCCGCTTCTTCTCGCTTGAAGCGCTACTGGGGGGCGAATCGAATTTGGCTGCACAGTTTCAGGAGGGCTGTTTCGCCACCGTCTATCTCTCCCCCAGAGACTACCATCGGGTGCACATGCCACTCGGCGGGCGCCTGCATAAGATGATCTACATTCCGGGGAGATTGTTTTCGGTCAACCAGGCGACTGCCAGAAGAATCCCCAATTTATTCGCCCGCAACGAGAGAGTCGTGTGCCTGTTTCATACGGACGCAGGAGCCATGGCAGTTATCCTGGTTGGCGCAATGATAGTCTCCGGGATCGAAACCATATGGTCCGGCCAGGTTGGCACCACCGCAGGCACCGGTGCAATCCGCAGCACCGACTACAGCGAACACAGCCCACCGATCGAAATAGCGAGGGGTAGCGAAATGGGCCGCTTCAAATTGGGTTCGACGGTAATCGTCCTTTTTGCTCACGGCGCGATTACGCTGGAACCGGATTTGAAAGCGCAGACTCCTGTTAGAATGGGCCAATTGCTTGGTCGCATAAACGGCGTTGACGCCAACGCTAAAAACACAGTCTAAGGACCCTCGATGACACAAGATGAATTAAAACGCGCCGTCGCCGCCACCGCATTTGAGTACGTCGAAACATTACTGGAAGACGACACCATCATCGGTGTTGGCACCGGATCCACTGCCAACTTCTTTATTGCAGAGCTGGGAAAAATCAAACATAGAATTGCCGGCACCGTGGCCAGCTCCGATGAGTCTGCCAGGCGACTCAAAGAACTCGGCATTCCGGTTTATGACCTTAATAGCGCCGGCGCTATCGCCGTTTATGTCGATGGTGCGGACGAAACCAACAAACACCTGCAGCTCATCAAGGGCGGGGGTGCGGCACTGACTCGAGAAAAAATTATTGCGGCGGTGGCGGAAGAGTTTGTCTGTATAGCCGATGAATCGAAGATGGTAGGGGTACTTGGAAAATTCCCGCTGCCCATAGAAGTCATTCCCATGGCCCGCAGTCATGTCGCCAGACAACTGGTGTTATTGGGAGGAGACCCGGTGTATCGAGAGGGGTGTGTTACCGACAACGGCAATCACATTGTGGACATCTATAACCTGGAGATCCTCGACCCCAGGGACCTGGAGCAGAAGATCAATCAAATTACCGGGGTGGTTAGCAATGGGTTGTTTGCCGTCCGGGCTGCGGACAGGCTTATTCTGGGCACAGACTCGGGGGTCAAGACATACCTGCCCTGAAACTGTCTGCCCCGGAACGAACATAGCGCTTACTGCCTGGACTGTAGTGAAGTGCTCACAGCCCGGTGCCCTGATTGAGACTGAAATTCCCTGATCAAGCCTGCACCTAACTTCCTGACTACAGGCGCTTAGCCTCCGCTTAAAGCGGAGTGACGTTTTCCGCCTGTGGACCTTTCTCGCCGGCGGTGACTTCCATATTCACCTTTTGACCTTCATGCAGCGTTCTTCTTCCTGAACCGTTAATGGCGCTGAAGTGAACAAACACATCTTTGCCCCCTTCCTGTTCTATGAAGCCAAATCCCTTCTCGTCATTAAACCACTTCACGGTACCTTCTACTGTGTCTGACATATTGCTCTCGTACTCTAAAATAATTGCGTAGTTTCTGCCTGCTGAACAAGCACCCCCCTAGCACTCGAAACAGGCCGAATTTCCAGTCTACGCCCCTAAATACTGGTTGGAAACTGAATTTGCCCCGAAAACTGATGAATCCGGGGCATTCATCTTATAGTTCCTGCAGGCTGTCTCACTCACCGCAGCAACTCCTGATTAATCATAGGCTCCCCAATGTCAGCCAATGCATTTGGCGATTGCGGTGAATACCCTGGATCTAAACTCTCGTGATTCGTTCACCAGATGATGTCTGGCATCGGCTACCAGATAAGATTTCGAATTTGGAAACTTTTTTTGCAAGTTCCGCAGATTAAAGCGCCAGTCAACGGTTCCATCTCCACTGCCCTGGACGATGCTAAGCGGGATATCTGATGCAGGCGCTTTGGCGAATCGACGCTGATAGTCGATCATCGCCGCGACCCATTCTCTGGGCAAACGCTGACTCTGCAGTGCATCGTCCCACTCCAGAAATTTGAGAAATTCCACGTCGTGACTGTTGTTGGAAAACCTGCGCCGGCTCGAGTAGGGCAACCACCTCGACACCGCATACAGCATCCTGCCCCAGGTCCAGTTGCTCGGTCGCAATAGTGGGCACAGTAACACGTAGCGTTGGATTTCGAAGTGGCTGGCCAGGTCGCTGTGCAGAAGAGAATCGATGATGACCGCGGCGCCTGTACTCTGACCTATAGTGATCCAGGGCCGTCCAAGTTCCTGTGCATCTGCCAGCGCAAGGCAATCCTCGAAGGCCTTACCATATTCCTGGAAAGAATTGATGCTGGCGACAGGGCCACTGGAAAGACCGTGGCCTGGCAGATCGAATATGACGACGTCGTAGCCTGCATCCAGAGCATAGCTGATCAGGTGTCGGTAGAGTCCGGTGTGATCAAAATACCCATGGACTAGAAACGCTGTGCCTCTATTCTCGACCAGATTCTCTGCCGAATTAAGCCCGGGCTGAGTCAAAGAGTCACGGCAGAAGTAGTGGCAGACGAGCTTGAAGCCTGCGCTTTCGATGGTGCCGAGACGGTGGCCGACGGGTCGGCCCTGACTCCGTAAATCGAGACCATAGTGATCTATGTAAGCGCCGAGTAATCCGCTGTCATCGTGAAACTCGGTGCCCCTGAAATCCATTGCAGGGAGACTTTCTCGCAGTTGATCCGCATCTGCTTGGCTAAACATAGGTCGCGTAAATCATGGGCCTGTGAAAAGTAGGACTCATTGGAATTGTTCGCTCAGGAGTGCCCTGAAACACCAGCCCGTTCATGCTCCGACATCGGCGCGTGGCACTCCCGAATTGGCTAGGCAGTATTTGCGTATCGCGCGGACATTTCTTCGAGATTGTAGATTCTGCCAAAGTTCGCTATTTGGCCGGCGCAGCCAAAAGCCTCCATTCGCTCTTTGACGATGGCTTTCATCGCCAACATGGTCGGAATTAAAAATTTTCTCGGGTCAAATTCAGAAGGATTCTCGGCGAGAAATTTTCGCACTGCACCGGTGGATACCAGGCGTAAGTCTGTATCGATATTCACCTTGCGCACGCCATGCTTGATGCCTTCCTGAATTTCTTCCAAGGGCACCCCATAAGTCTCCGGAATCTCCCCGCCAAACTCATTGATTACGGCCAGCCATTCCTGTGGCACCGATGAAGAGCCGTGCATGACCAGGTGCGTATTGGGAATCTTCTGATGGATTTCCTTGATGCGGTCGATCGCAAGCACGTCTCCCGTTGGCGGGCGACTGAATTTATAGGCGCCATGACTGGTGCCAATCGCTATCGCCAGGGCATCGACTCCGGTCGCGTCCACAAAATCCGAGGCTTCCTGTGGATCGGTGAGTAACTGGGACATAGACAACTTCCCTTCTGCGCCGCTGCCGTCTTCCTCAGCAGCCATCCCGGTTTCCAACGAGCCCAGACAGCCTATCTCCCCCTCCACGGACACACCACAGGCGTGTGCGGCTTTAACCGTGGTCCGGGTGACCTCTACATTGTAGTCAAAATCAGCCGGTGTCTTACCATCCTCTCCTAGTGAGCCATCCATCATTACCGAGGAAAATCCCAGCTGAATAGAGCGTTGACAGATCGCCGGAGTAAAACCATGGTCCTGATGCATGACTATGGGTATATGGGGAAATTCTTCTAACGCCCCCTGAATCAAATGCTTGAGGAAATTTGAGCCGGCGTATTTTCGGGCACCGGCCGATGCCTGCAGGATGACCGGACTGTTAGATTCGTCGGCGCCTTCCATAATTGCGCGAATCTGTTCCAGGTTATTTACATTAAATGCCGGCACGCCGTAGTCGTTTTCCGCTGCGTGGTCCAATAACTGTCTTAAACTAATTAGCGCCATGTCGACCCCTCGCTGTTTCTTGTTCGTTGTACGGAACCACTGCCTAATTTTTGCTGGCTCTCTGTTCCAGGATTTGTACCGCCGGTAGCACCGCTCCCTGCACGTACTGCAGGAATGCCCCACCACCGGTAGAGATATAGGAAATCGCTTGCGTGACCGAAAACTTGTCGATAGCAGCAACGGTCTCGCCTCCACCCGCTATGGAGAAACCGGGATTGTCGGCGATCGCTTGCGCCAACACCCGGGTGCCCTGAGCGAACTGATCGTACTCAAATACTCCCAGCGGTCCGTTCCACAAAATCGTTTTCATAGTACCGACTATTTCGGCAAAATTCATTGCTGTTGCCGGACCGACATCCAGAATTATATCGTCGTCTTCGAGCTCCGCCACCGATTTGGTGCTGGCCTGCGCAGTGCTTGAAATCTCTTTCGCCACAATAACATCGGTGGGAAGGGGAATATTAGTGGTCTCGAGTAATGCCGCCGCCACCTCCACCAGCTCCGGCTCAAAAAGCGAATTCCCCACATTGAAGCCCCTGGCCGCCAGGAATGTATTGGCGATGCCGCCACCGACAATGAGGCTATCCACTTTCGTCGCCAGATTTTTCAAAACGCCGAGTTTGCTGGAGACCTTGGCACCGCCGACGACGGCCAGCATAGGCCTCTCTGGCGCCTCTAAGGACTGATCGAGCGCTTCCAGTTCGCTGGCCAACAAGGGCCCGGCGCAGGCTATGGGGGCAAACTTCGCCACCCCGCAGGTGCTGCTTTGGGCGCGATGCGCGGTCCCGAATGCGTCCATGACGAAGACATCACATAGCGCGGCATATTGCTTCGAGAGCCCCTCATCGTTGGCCTTTTCTCCCGTGTTTATCCGCACGTTCTCCAATAGCTTGATGCCCTCAGCTGCGGCCGGCGTGGGCGACGGGCCCAGATAATCCTGGATCAGATCTACCGGGGTCCGAAGTAATTCTGAAAGTCTTGCAGCTACTGGCCGTAATGAGTATCGCGCCTGTTCAGAAATCGGCGTGCCTTCCTCGGGCCTGCCGAGGTGGGACATCAAGATCACTTCGGCACCCATGGACATCGCCATCTCTATCGTGGGCAATGCCGCGAGGATGCGAGTATCGTTGTCAATCTCACCATCGCTCAGCGCCACGTTAAAGTCTTCGCGAATCAGTACCCGCTTACCCGTGAGCTGAAGTTGCTCCATGTGCTTAAATGTCATCGATAGTCTTTCCCGATCCAGGCTTCGACCCGGATTCAGATCCAGTAGTCAAAAGCTTCCGGCTCTTAGCCAGGGTCTCTCGAATGGAGATATTGCGCAACATCCAGCATACGGTTGGCATAGGCCCACTCGTTATCGAACCAGATCAGCAGCTTGACCAGCTTGGTGCCGGCAACCCGGGTCTGATTCAGATCAACGATGGCAGAGCGGAGATCATGATTGAAATCACAAGATGCCAGGGGTTCGTCGGTGTAGCCCAGGATATTTTCTGGCAAGTGCCCACTGGCTTCCCGGATTACGCCATTGACTGCGTCTGCCGCCGTCGCCTTCTTAACGGTCACCGTCAGGTCAATCGCCGAAACATTGACCGTAGGCACACGTATCGCCTGAGCAGCCAGTTTCCCGGACAGCTCCGGCAGAATACGGGCGATGCCTTTCGCCAGTTCTGTATCCACCGGAATGATGGACTGCATGGCGCTGCGAGTCTTTCTCAGGTCATTGTGATGATAGCTGTCGATGACCGGTTGGTCATTCATCGCCGAGTGCAGGGTGGTAATGACACCTGCTTCAATCTGCAAGGCTTCATCGAGAGCTTTTAGCACAGGAACGACGCAATTGGTGGTGCATGATGCGTTGGAGATGATTTCTGCTGTCTCCGGCAAGAGTGTGTGATTGATGCCGTACACCAGGGTTGCATCGACATCGCCTTCAGCCGGTTGTGAGAAAAGCACCTTGGCCGCACCCCTATCCAGGTGCTGTTGAGCCCCTGCCCGATCTGTAAATGCACCGCTACACTCCATCACCAGATCGATGTTCAATTCTGCCCACGGTAGCTGCGCCAGGTCGTCGGTGTTGGAAACGAGGATGTGATCATCGTTGATCACCAGAGCACCATCGGTTTCTACCACCGATCCCGCAAAGCGCCCGTGGGTGCTGTCATAACGGGTCAGATGTGCGAGAGTCTTGATATCTGCAACGTCGTTGATCGCCACGATACTCAAATCGAGATACTTGCTCGACTCGTAGAACGCCCGCAACACGCAGCGCCCGATGCGGCCGTAACCATTAATTGCTATACGATAAGGCATGAACGTCTACCAAGTTGGGGGCTAGAGTAATGATTTGACCGTATCGACCACGTTGCTGGCGGTGAATCCGAAGTGCTCCAGCAGCACCGGACCCGGTGCCGATTCGCCGAAAGATTCCATGCCAATGACCTTGCCATCCAGTCCTACCAGTTTGTGCCAGTAATCTACCGCTCCCGCTTCGACGGCGACTCGCTTGCGCACCGCCGGGGGCAGGATACTTTCCCGGTAGGCCGCATCCTGGCTTTCAAACACATCGACGCTGGGTATGGAAACCAGCCGCGCCTTGATGCCTTCAGAGTGAAGAGTCGCAATGGCCTCGGCACAGATCCCCACTTCCGAGCCGGTCGCCATGACGATAACGTCCGGCTCGCCCTCGCAGTCTCTCAGAATATAGGCGCCCCGGGCGATGCCGGCCAATTGTTCCTCGTTGCGCCGCTGGTGCACCAGGGATTGCCTGGAAAACACCAGGGCCGTGGGTCCATCGTGTCTCTCCAGGGCCGCCTTCCAGGCCACCGCAGTTTCCACATTATCGCAGGGGCGCCAGAGTGACATATTTGGCGTAATTCTGAGGCTCGCCAACTGTTCTACCGGTTGGTGGGTTGGTCCGTCTTGGCCCTGCCCTATGGAGTCATGGGTATAGACCAGGATGCTCTGTTGCTTCATCAATGCCGCCATGCGCACAGCATTACGGGCATATTCCATGAATATGAGAAAAGTGGCGGTATAGGGTACGAAGCCGCCGTGTAGTGCAATGCCGGTGGCAATGGCGGTCATGCCAAACTCCCGAACACCATAGTAAATATAGTTGCCATCGGCCCGTTCTGAAATCGGCGTACTACCGGACCAGGTGGTTAGATTTGAGCCGGTCAGATCGGCCGAGCCTCCAATCAACTCCGGCAATAAACTGGCGAAGGCTTCGATACAGTTTTGTGAAGCCTTGCGCGAGGCGATATCGTCAGCAGATTGCTGACACTGGCTGATGTAGGCGTCGGCCTCGGCACCGAAATGCCCGGGTAGCTCGCCCTTAATTCGGCGCACGAGCTCCATTGCCAACTCCGGATACTCCTCTTTATAGCCAATCAGTTTCTCCTTCCACGCGGACTCTGCACCGAAGCCTTTCTCGGTTGCATCCCAGGCCTGCTTAATTTCGGCGGGGATGACAAATGCGGCATGGGGCCAGTCCAGCGCCGCCCGAGTCGCAACTATTTCGTCGTCGCCCAGCGGTGACCCATGGGTTGCCGCCGATCCCTGTTTATTGGGTGAGCCGAAGCCAATAATCGTCTTGCAGGAGATCAGGCTAGGTCTGGCGCTTTCCGCCCTGGCTTGTTCGATAGCACTAGCTATTGCATCCGGGGCATGGCCGTCCACCGACAGCACTTGCCAGCCATAGGCTGCAAAGCGTTGGCCGGTGTCGTCTGTAAACCATTTATCGACCTCGCCATCGATCGAAATACCATTGTCATCATAGAAAACAATCAACTTGCCAAGATTCAATGTGCCTGCGAGGGAGCACACCTCATGGGAAATGCCCTCCATCAGGCAACCATCACCAACGAATACATAGGTATGGTGATCGACAACCTCATACTCATCCCGATTGAATTGGGCCGCCAGTGTTTTCTCGGCGATGGCCATTCCCACCGCGTTGGCCAGCCCCTGACCCAGGGGACCGGTGGTGGTTTCGACACCGGGAGTATAGCCGTATTCGGGGTGACCGGGGGTCTTCGAACCCAGCTGCCGGAATTGCTGTAGCTCCTCCATAGCCAGGTCGTAGCCTGACAGATGTAGCAGGGAATAGATCAACATCGAGCCATGGCCGTTGGACAAGACGAAGCGGTCCCGGTTGAACCAGCCGGGATTACCTGGATTGTGCCGATAGAAGTCATTCCACAGCACTTCGGCGATGTCAGCCATCCCCATCGGCGCACCGGGGTGCCCCGAGCGTGCCTTTTGCACAGCGTCCATACTTAACGCCCGAATTGCATTCGCACATTGCCTGCGTGACACAGCGTTATCCGCCATTTAAAAAACTCCTATCTATCGACCGATCAAACCGCAACCGTCTGCGCCTGGCTGCTCGCAATAATGGGCAGAGTGACCAGAGAGACGCATTTCACTCAATTCTAGGGCACCTCTGAATAATACAGTGATGCTCATGCTTTCAGGCGGGTTTGCTTCTACTTGAAGGCGGCTATTTTCCCGCACCTGAAGTGAATTTGCCACTGACAGGCGAATTAAATTCGACTCTTTTATCGATGCCTAATCGGCGCTTCCTGCCGGAAAACCTATATCAAAATATTTTGATATAGGTTTGAAATCTCTTCGGCTTGCTGATAAGGTAGCGCCTCTTCCGATTGGATACCGACCAGATGAGCGCTGCGGCACTGCGAGCCACGCAAGCACAACCCCCCGAGTTGCTCGACCAATTGGCCGGGCTGCACAAGGCCATGGCCGATCACTTACGCCTGCAAATCCTGAGACTGCTGAAAAACGAATCGTTCGGTGTCCTCGAGCTCTGCCGCATACTCGATATCCGCCAGTCGGCTCTCAGCCACCATTTGAAAATTCTGGCGACGAGCCACCTGGTATCCACACGCCGGGAGGGCAACTCCATTTTCTACCGTCGGGCCTTCCTCGGTGATGAAGACAGTTACCGGGAAATAAAAAAGGAAGTATTTGAAACCATAGACGACTTACCCCTGCCAAATACTCAACTCAAGAAGATGAAGCAAATCCAGTTAGAGCGCTCGCAGCAGTCGCTACAATTCTTCGAGCGCAATGCGGACAAGTTTCGTGAGAAACAGGGCCTCATCGTCGAACATTCCCACTACGCCAATAGCTTGCATGACCTAATCGACGGACTGGGGCTGCCGGCAGATGCCTGGGTGCTGGAGGTTGGGCCGGGCGAGGGTCAACTGCTGGTGGAGCTGGCTGCGAAGTTCAAGCACCTGACAGCACTGGATAACTCCAGAGACATGCTGGATAAATCCAGGGCGGCAATAAGCGCCGCTGGTTATAAGTATGTTCAATTCATCCTCGGCGATACCGTTGTGGCTCGCGGGGAAAACCTGAAAGTAGATCTCATCATTTTTGATATGGTGCTGCACCACATCGCCTCAACCGCCGGGACTTTCCTCGACGCCGCTGCCCTGCTGAGGTCTGGTGGGTTTCTGCTGATAGTCGATCTGTCTACCCATGCTCAAGACTGGGTAAGAGAATCCTGCGGCGACCTGTGGCTCGGCTTCGATGATGACGAACTCGATAACTGGGCTATGAAGGCCGGTCTCGAGGCCGGTCAGAGCTCGTATCTGGGACTACGCAACGGTTTTCAAATTCAGATGCGAGTTTTTAAAAAAACCAAAATCGAAACTAAAAAAATGCTTTCTGACACCTGATTACCTTTCAGAAAAAAAGGAAAGATTAATGACAGAAACAAGTTTATTTACATCTGAATCTGTATCGGAAGGCCATCCGGACAAGATGGCCGATCAGATCTCGGACGCGATTCTGGATGCGCTGCTGACACAGGACAAAGCTTCACGCGTTGCCTGTGAGACCATGATAAAAACCGGAATGGTGGTGGTGGCGGGGGAAATAACAACCGAGGCCTATGTCGATGTAGAGGGCATTGTCCGAGAAGTAGTCAACGATATCGGCTACAACCACTCCGAAAGCGGCTTCGACAGCAATACCTGTGCTGTCCTCAATGCCATCGGTAAACAGTCTGCCGATATCGCCATGGGTGTGGATCAAACCGAGGACCATGAGCAGGGTGCCGGCGACCAGGGCATGATGTTCGGCTACGCCACCGACGAGACCGACGTGTTGATGCCAGCACCCATCACCTATGCTCACCGCCTGGTTAAGCGTCAGTCTGAAGTCAGGAAAAATGGCACTTTAGCCTGGCTCCAACCCGATGCCAAAAGCCAGATCACCTTTCGCTATGAAGACGGCAAACCCGTAGCCATCGACGCCGTCGTACTTTCCACACAGCACCGTGAGGATATTTCCCTAAAAGTTCTGCAAGAAGCCGTCATGGAAGAAATCATCAAGCCAGTGCTCCCGACTGAGTGGATAACTGAGGACACAAAATATTTCATTAATCCAACCGGTCGCTTCGTTATCGGTGGCCCCTACGGTGATTGTGGCCTGACCGGCCGCAAGATTATTGTCGACACTTATGGCGGCATGGCCCGTCACGGCGGCGGCGCATTCTCGGGCAAGGATCCGTCCAAGGTCGACCGCTCGGCCGCCTACGCCGCCCGCTATGTTGCGAAAAACCTTGTCGCCGCCGGCATTGCCGACCGCTGCGAACTACAGTTGTCCTATGCCATCGGTGTGGCCGAACCGACTTCTATCAGCATCGAAACATTTGGCACCAATAAGATCAGTAACGAGCAAATCGTCAGCTTGATTCGAACGCATTTTGAATTGAAGCCCAGGGGATTAATCAAGATGCTGGACCTGATCCGACCCATTTACAGATCAACTGCTGTCTACGGTCACTTCGGCAGAGACGATGTAGATTTCAGCTGGGAGAAAACAGACAAAACCGATGCGTTAAGAAGCGACGCCGGACTCTAATGGAACCGATGGAGCACACTATGAATAACTTATCTGTATCTGAGAAGCACTCCCTCACTGCGGACTACAAAGTAGCCGACATGTCACTGGCCGACTTCGGTCGCCGGGAAGTAACCCTGGCAGAGGCCGAAATGCCGGCGCTGATGAGTCTGCGCACCAAATATTCGGCATCCAAGCCTCTGGCCGATGCCAAGATTCTTGGCTGTATTCATATGACGGTGCAAACCGCCGTGTTGATCGAAACCCTGGTGGAACTCGGTGCTGAAGTACGCTGGTCTTCCTGTAATATTTTCTCCACCCAGGACCATGCCGCCGCCTGTATCGCCGCCACAGGCGTTGCGGTCTATGCCTGGAAGGGTCAGACCGAAGCAGAGGGCGAGTGGTGCATCGAACAGACCATCCTCAAGGACGGTGAGCCCTGGGATGTGAATATGATTCTGGATGACGGCGGTGATCTGACTGCCATGGTGCATGACAAGTATCCGCAACTGTTGGATCGCATCCATGGCATTACCGAAGAAACAACCACCGGCGTGCATCGCCTGGTAGAGATGTTGGAAGATGGCTCGCTTAAAGTCCCCGCAATCAATGTGAATGATTCTGTCACCAAGTCCAAGAACGACAATAAGTACGGTTGTCGTCACAGTCTCAACGACGGCATCAAGCGTGGTACCGATATGCTCTTAGCTGGCAAGCAGGCGCTGGTGGTGGGCTACGGTGATGTGGGTAAGGGTTCATCGCAGAGCCTGCGGCAGGAAGGCATGATTGTGAAGATTGCGGAGATCGATCCTATCTGTGCCATGCAGGCCTGTATGGATGGTTTCGAAGTGGTTTCTCCCTACATCAATGGGGTTAACAAGGGAACGGCTGATGGTATTAACCGTGAGCTATTGTCTAAACTGGATTTGATCGTCACCACCACCGGCAACGTCAACGTCTGCGACAAATTCATGCTCTCTCAGGTAAAGGCCGGGGCGATCATATGCAACATCGGTCATTTCGATAACGAAATTGACACCCAGCACATGCGCGATAACTGGGATTGGGAAGAAGTGAAGCCGCAGGTTCACAAGATCTATCGTAGCGGCACCGACAACCCCGAAGACTATTTAATTCTATTGTCAGAAGGCCGCCTGATAAATCTTGGCAATGCCACCGGTCACCCCTCGCGCATCATGGATGGTTCCTTTGCCAACCAGGTGCTGGCGCAGATGTCCCTGTACGATCGTAAATATGCCGATCAGTCCGAAGATCTGAGACAGGACAATCTCAAAGTTGAGGTGCTGTCCAAACACCTGGACGAAGAGGTTGCGGCTCTGATGGTGAACGGTTTTGGCGGTGTTTTAACTAGATTGACTGCAGTCCAGGCGGACTACATCAATGTGGCGGTCGACGGTCCCTACAAGAACGACTCGTATCGGTACTAGTACCGGTCCCAATCATAGCGACTGGGAAACCTGTCTCAACTCGGATTATTATGCCCGGCTCAAACTCAAGACAATTCAGCATCGAATTTTTCCCGCCTCGCACCGAGGCCGGAGAGTCGAAGCTGGATTCCGTGCATGCCAGCCTGGCCAAACTTAATCCGGATTTTTTCTCGGTTACCTATGGCGCTGGCGGCTCGACCAGGACCGGCACCCAGAAGACCATTCTGCGCTACCAATCCCTGGGTTCAAATATGGCGCCTCATCTTTCCTTCGGCGGTACCGACGAAAACGAGATCGTGCAACTGCTGGATATTTACCGGCAGGCCAGGATTGATCGGCTGGTTGCCCTCAGAGGAGATATTCCCTCGGGTTCGGGAGCCGCCACCCAGCATCGCTATGCCAACGAACTGGTTGCGTTTATACGCAAACAGACGGGCGACTTCTTTCATATCGAGGTCGCCTGCTATCCGGAGATTCATCCTGAGTCATCGAGTTACGAGGCTGACGTGGCTTATTTCAAGCAGAAAGTTGACGCCGGCGCCGATGCCGCCATTACCCAGTACTTCTATAATGCCGATGCCTATTTTCAATTCGTCGACTATTGCACCAGCGCGGGCATCGGGGTTCCTATTGTGCCGGGCATAATGCCGATCACAAATTACGGGAAACTGGCCAGGTTCAGCGCAAATTGCGGCGCCGAGATACCACGCTGGCTAGGCAAGAGGCTGGCGGACTTTGGTGACGACGTGCAGGGCTTGCGCAGTTATGGCATCGATGTGGTCACGGACCTGTGCCAGCGGCTGTTAGACGGTGGGGCGCCCGGGCTTCACTTCTATTCTATGAATCTTGCCACCAGCGTTAGTCAAATCTGGAAAAACCTGGCACTGTCGGAAACAAAATAGTCAAATTACCAGCCGTTGCGACCAGGCTACAGCGCGACGACTAACAGCTGCAGGCAAATGATGCGCATCTCTCGCGTTTATACCGACGCTCAACTCGAAGCTGATTCCACGCTACCGCTTTCCGCGGAAGTTTCCCACTATCTCTGTCACGTGTTGCGCCTGGGTGTGGCAGGCGCGGTGCATCTGTTTAATGGCAGAGACGGCGAGTTTGCTGGAGAAATTGTCCACATCAAGAAACACGAGGTGTTAGTCAGGCTGCTTAGTCAGATTCGAAGCCCTGGGCAGTCCGTACCCGAAATAAATCTCGGTCTTGGCTTGTCCCGCGGCGATAGAATGGATTTCGCCATTCAAAAATCGACAGAGCTGGGCGTCACCCAGTTAACTCCCATTTACACCGAGCATGGCGAAGTGCGACTGACCCCGGCGCGTCTGCAGAACAAACTCAGGCACTGGCACAAGATCGCTGTTAGTGCCAGCGAACAGAGTGGAAGAATCGATATCCCCGAGGTCTGCATGCCAGCCTCGATAGCAGATTGGTACCAAAGCACCGGGGCCGGACTGAATTTATTGCTCGAGCCGGGCGGGCAGGACAAATTCCCAGACAGCATCGGAAAGTCGGCCGCCGTTAATCTGTTAATCGGACCTGAGGGTGGCTTCTCTGAAGCGGAGATAAACTGGGCCCGAGAGCACAACTTTGCCGTCGTCGGCCTGGGCGCCCGTAAACTCAGGACTGAAACCGCCCCGATTGCAGCACTGTCGATCTTGCAGTACCTGTACGGCGACATGAAGTAGAGCGGATACAGGGCAGCTCTGAATAACACAGCGGTGCCCTAGATTCTGAAGCTAAACTTGCCCACTCCAATTTTTTTAGCGAAGAAACTTTGTGCGTATTTACTGCTATTTACCCCGCTGCGACTCGGCGCGGGCGCGCCGGTAATAATACGATCCGTAGCGGTGTCTTCCTGTTTCGCGAGATCGACGATGCATACTTTCTTCAAGACTGCCTGATCGGTGTCGGTAACTATCGCTATCTTTGGGCTCAGTTTTTCGTCCGGATTCTGTTCCAGTATCAAGGCCTGTTCGCCAGAAGCGAGCTCCACTACGGTGCCTACCGGATAGATACCCATCACCTGGATAAACTCCACCGCCAGTTGCTGCGAAAATTTCAATACTCGCTGTTTGTAGAGCCTGCTCATAGCCTTTGCCGGAAGAAACCCTTTGCCTGCTGTGAATCCTCAACAGACGTTCGTAGCGGTATGCTAGGTTTGCGATTCTCGCCAGCGCCGGAATTTGCTTGCCCCTTACACCTCCAGGGAAGCCCAGGCCTTCGTGGCGTTCATGATGACATCGCACTATGCCTGCAACTCTTGTATCCAGCGCCGTCTGTCCCGATAATATTTCCAGGCCCAATTCCACGTGTTTAATATAGACCAGGAATTCCTTTCTTCGGAAAGGCCCACGTTTGCTCACTAGCCTCTGAGGCAGTAGATTCATGCCGATATCGGCTAACAAGGTTCCCTGGAACAGGACTTTCATATCGTTCCTGCTCATACCGAGCTGGCGCCCGAGGATGCTTGCCCAGATAGCTGCACGCACGCAGTAATTTGCTTGTTGCTTCGCTATCGAGGCGACCGACTCCGTGTTCAATATCCAGATAAGCGCTTGTGGGTTCGCCACTATGGTGTCAATCAGGTGCAATAGCTGCCGGTCCAGCATTGCAATATTGAGATTTTGGCTTTCACCTTCGGCCACAACGGCACTCCGGGTTTTGCCTGTTCGCTCCCTGATCGCCAGAGCCTGGGCATCGAGCTCAAGCTTTAATCTGTCGTAAGCTTTCCGGGCTTTGCCCAGCTGTTGCTTGATGGAGTGCGTAATCGGATAGGTGTCTCTTTCTACTTTAACCGAGGCAGACACCGTGGCCGCTTTGCGGGCACTGCTGAGTATGGACAGCTGATTTCGCTTCATCTTCTGCGGTTTTGCACCACGATTGGTATCGATATAAACGAACCTGCAAACTTTCAGAACCAGCTGTATATCTTCCACTGTTTTCAGGTGAAACCCGTCAATCTGAAAGGGCGTATCTAACCAGGCACGATCCAGCTCGCAAACGTACATGCCGGGTCTTAGATCGGCACAATCGAGCTTGACGATGTGATCGGCCGCAACATGTGATTCCGGGGGCGTCATGGCAGAAAGCATACTCGGCCGGGGAGGCCTGACCTGTGAATCCCCTCACATTTGCAAGATCATTCCGCCCCGTTGACGATAAATGTTAACTGGATAACATTACAGCACTGCTCAAGACCTGCAGCCCGTCGAAGTTCACCCGATCCTGACCATGATTACGGCGCAAAAAAAAGCGCCTCCGGGGTCGGAGGCGCTTTAATTAAAGCCATAAGCCGAAGGAGAGGTCTCGGCTTATGAAGCTGCAAATGCTAAATCACAGCACATACCCACGTTCATCGTGAGCGGCAAGATCGAGTCCTTCCTGTTCTTCGTCCTCATCCACACGCAGACCCATGGTCATGTCGAGAACCTTGAGTATTGCTGCGCTTAATATACCAGTGTACAGCACGGTGAATATGACGCTCTTGATTTGTATCCAAAGCTGAGGGCCGATGCCATCTGCCAGGCCGGTACCACCGAACACCTCGGCGGTGAATATCCCGGTCAATATGGCGCCAATAATGCCGCCAACCGCATGCACGCCAAACACATCCAGGGAATCATCGTAACCCATTGCCCGCTTCAGCTTGGTAGCCGCATAAAAACAACCAATGCCCGCCGCGATGCCGATATAAAGTGCACCCTGTGGCCCCACCGAGCCGGAAGCCGGCGTAATGGCAACAAGACCGGCCACGGCGCCAGAGGCGATACCCAACACGCTGGGCTTGCCATGTACGATCCATTCCACGGTCATCCAGGTAATCGCCGCAGTTGCGGTGGCGACCTGAGTAACCAGCATGGCCATGCCTGCACTACCGCCGGCGGAAACCGCAGACCCGGCATTGAAACCAAACCAGCCGACCCACAGCAGGGCGGCGCCGATCATCGTATAAGTCAGGTTATGGGGAGGCATCGCTGTGCCGGGGTAGCCCTTGCGCTTGCCCAACATAATTGCGGCGACGAGTCCGGCAATACCGGCGTTGATATGCACCACCGTGCCACCGGCAAAATCGATTACGCCCCAGTCCCAAAGCAATCCACCGGGACCTGCCCATACCATGTGAACCATGGGCACATAGCAAATAGTCACCCACAATCCCATGAATACCATCATGGTGGAGAATTTCATGCGCTCCGCGAAAGCACCCACGATCAAGGCGGGTGTAATGATCGCGAATGTCATCTGGAAAGTGGCGAATACGGACTCCGGAATAGTTCCAGACATCGAATCTACCGTGATACTAGACATAAACACGTTACCGAGCCCGCCGACAATCGATGAGATGTTAAATACTCCCTCTTCCATACCCGTCACATCGAAGGCGATGCTATAGCCATATACCACCCAGATAATGGTCATCAGACCGGCAATGGCGAAACACTGCATCATCACCGAAAGCACATTTTTACTGCGCACCATGCCTGCATAAAACAGGGAAAGACCCGGTATTGTCATCATCAGTACGAGCACGGTTGCTGTAATCATCCAGGCGGTATCACCGGTATCCAGTTCCTGAGCGGATGCTACCGAAGGAAGTAACATCAGCGCAGTCGCTGCCAGGCCGAATCCCCACTTATTTGTCATTAGCTTCTTCATAATTTTGTTTCCTCAACAATCTCCAAAAATCAGTCTCTTTCTATGGCTGGTGATGTTTCCAACCCAGTGTTATTTAAATCGCTTCGTCCCCAGCCTCACCCGTGCGAATACGGATAACCTGCGCGAGCTCGGTAACGAATATCTTGCCGTCACCAATCTTGCCGGTGTTCGCCGCGCCGGTGATTGCCTCCAGAGTCTGATCGAGCAGAGACGCTCCAATGGCGACTTCCAGTTTTACTTTGGGCAGAAAATCGACAACATACTCCGCACCGCGGTACAGCTCGGTGTGACCTTTCTGTCTGCCAAAGCCTTTTACTTCAGTTACGGTAATGCCCTGCACCCCTATCTCAGACAGGGCCTCGCGGACGTCGTCCAGTTTGAATGGCTTGATAATAGCCGTGACTAACTTCATTATTTTGCTCCTTCGTTTTTCAGGCATCTGCCTATTCGAATTCAACCAACTGCTGGAAGCAGTGCATGGGGCGTGCCAGTTATATTTTTATTAATAAAAACAGAATGTTAAGAGAATCAGGGTTTTTCGGGCAGCGAAATCCCGGGGCCAGTGCCGCTAATTTGGGCACAAGCAGTGCGTCAAAAAGCGGCATGCCCTTTATTGGTGCATATTGGCTCCGGTGGGCAAAAGGCTTTGATGTTATAATGCCTGTCCACCCTCAATTCCTCTGAGCATTTGCCTCTATGCACAACAAGAAACTCCTCGATGAGCTTGCTAGCCGCCTGTCATCTGCGTTGCCCTTTGCCCGCGAGGTGTCCGGTGAATTGCGCACCAAGATAGAGCAGCAACTGACCAGGGGACTGGGGGAACTGGATCTCACGACTCGATCTGAGTTCGATGCACAGACCCAGTCACTGCGACGAGCCGAATCTCGCATCGAAGAGTTGGGCAATACTATCGAGGAACTGGAGAAGCGGCTGGCGCAATTCGAAGAGACTTCATCTAAGTAGTGATCGAATGATCTGACATCTACGATAAGCAATAGCTTCCAGAAGATCCTGTTCCCGTATATTCTGACTTTCTTCCAGATCAGCAACAGTCCTTGCCATCTTCATAACCCGGTGTGTTGCGCGCGCAGACATGCCAAGTTTTTCCATCATATATGACATATTATTGGCGGTGGAATATTCAGCGGCTAAATTCTGCCGAAGATATAGCATGGAGCTTGGCTAACTTGCCCTGATTACCTGGCTTAACTATTAGTCCAGAAATGCCAGTTTGAGCGAATTTTGGGAAAAAAAATGAGCTGCAGCCAGCTCATTTTCTCTATCAGCTGGTAAGCCTGCTTACTTGCTGTTTGCTATCATGTAGTCAACGATGGCCCTGAGATCATCATCTGTGCAACTGAAACAAAGACCTTTGGGCGGCATGGTGTTCACCCCATTGATTGCATTGGCTACTACGACGTCAAGGCCCTTCTCCAACCTTGGCTCCCACTCGGCGGCATTGCCGGCGCCAACCTTGGGTGCGCCCGCTGCACCACTACTGTGGCAGGCAAAACAGGACATCATGTAAGTTTGCTCGGCATCGAAGCCATCGCTCAGGGCCGCCAGTTGCAGCGGTTGTTTGCTGTCATCGGCAAAATTCGTGGCGGCGAACATAGTCGCGATTGCAAACAAAAACACTCGTACTAGCGGGGACAAAACTAACTTATTCATACTTAACACTTTAAGCTCCTCTTGGTAAAAATCTCAATAATCTTGCCGGTTCTGATGCTACTACTCGACCATGTAGTCAAGCAGCGCTCATAAATCATCATCACTGCAGGTGAAACACGTTCCTTCAGGCGGCATGGTATTTAGTCCATCGAGACATTGGCCATGCCCGTGGCCCGGTGCTCTGACCAGCCTTCGGACGTTTTTATCACGCCCAGGCAGGGGGCCGGAAAAAACAGCCGCATTATACCGTTAATCGCGGCCTGCTGGAATAACGGCCGGCTGTAAATCTTGGTATAAGCTCAGGCTGCATTGCCCGATATTATGCCAGGCAGGCAACTCTCCCAGCGCCATGAGGGTTCACGGGACTATGATCAAATTAAGTGGCGTCTGGTGAAAATAGACCTCAGTGGGATCGCTATCGAGGCCATAGCCAATAAAAAAATCGACGGTAATGCTGTCTATATCCACTTCTGCAGGCACAAAATCCGTGAGAACTGCCAGCGCTTCTGTGGCGTTAAGGACTTTGCTGGAGGCTCTTATCAACGGCGCCGAATTTTGAGCATATTGAATAAACTGTCCCTGCTGGTTTAGTAACAAGATTCCACCGTCGACAATCGCCCCAATAATCAGGAATCCGGCTTGCCCTACATGGAGCGGGTCGATGTCTATACTAATGTCCAAATCCAGGGATGCGCTGGCGCTGAACCGGTTACCATAGCTGCCGCCATCGTCTGCAGTAATGCCGGCACTAAACTGGGCATTGGCACTGCCGCCGTTGCGGCTGGTGCCAATGCCAAGATCAGGAGTCCCACTGCTGCTGAATGTCACCGTCAACTCATAGCTGCCGCCATCGTCTGCAGTAATGCCGGCACTAAACTGGGCATTGGCACTGCCGCCGTTGCGGCTGGTGCCAACGCCAAGATCAGGAGTCCCACTGCTGCTGAATGTCACCGTCAACTCATAACTGCCGGTGCCGCCACAGGCTTCCTGGACCGGTTCGTCGAAGGTATTGGCAAGGATTAGATAACTGCCAGGGTCCAGTGTCTGGCTCAGGCTGGAGCTACAGCTGCCACTCTGCTTATCGTCAAAGCCAAGATACTGCAGTTTTGAATCCGCCAGGATCAGCACCGAATCAAGGCCGGTGGATGCCATCTCGAACTGTATCGTGGTGGACTCGACAAGCTCGAAACTGTAGACATCGATGAAACTGTCATCACTGTTGCCGAGGGTAAGCTCGTCGACTGTGCAGTCCCCTGCCGTCAGTGCGTCCGTAGTCTGACCATAACTCAGAACCCGCACCGTGCAATTTGCTAGTCCACCATAGAGTGTATTGACGCCGGCAATATCGTCCTCTGTCAGTCGGTCGAGATTGCTGACAGTCGCTGCCATTATGGCTGATGCCGAGAGTTCATGGTCGAGGCCGAGGGCATGGCCTAGTTCATGCAGGGCGATCCTCCTGAAATCTACGCCGTCGAAGCGCGCACCAAGCTGCTGCAGATTACCATCAAATATATCCAATGGAACGCCCTGGTTAACCACGATATCTGCTTCTGTCATTTTCGGGGGGCCCAGCAATTGTTTCTGGGTACTGATAAGGGTCACTGCCAAGGTTTGTTCACCAAATTCGGTACCACAGACATCTTCCGTGAAATCGACTCCGTTCAAGGAGTCACTCACGCAGGGGTCACGGGATTCTTGGCGCAGGATGTAATTGAAATCTGTAGCCCCGTTCCAATCCAGAAGGGCTTCGCTGAAGGCCGTATTCCAGAGCCGGCCCGTGCCTGAGGTGCCCTCTAAAGCAAAATAGAACTCGGTTTCGCCACCGGGCCATTTCTCACCACTAAAATCAAAAGCCACCGCAGCAACAACCCAGCATGCCACCAACATTGAAACTGCGCTCTTCAAGCCTGAATTGGTCTGCCTAATGATCGACGCCTGCAATGGTTTGTCTCGCGTACTAATTTCGTTCTCTCCTCTACGCTAATCGGATATCTATAATTCCGAGAGTCTCGACTCACTAACCAGGACCGGCAAAATCGCAATGTTAGTCTATCGAGAGTTTATAGCCTACAGATTAACGCTCGCTGAAGGGCTCAGGCAGAGAACATAGGGGCTATGGAGATTCGGTGACGACGCGCTGCGCTGCCAGAGCCTTGGTATTCCCGGCAGATTCTTTGCCTCGGATGCAAACAACTTAAACCGGTGACATTGAAATCACCCATCTATTTTCTATATGAGCCATCGAGTATTGCCTGCCACCAGGGCGCGTTGTTCAAATACCAGTCTACGGTTTTATCCAGGCCGGACTTGAAATTCTCTAATGGCTGATAGCTTAATTCGGACATGATCTTGCCGGCATCGACCGCATAACGAGTGTCATGACCGGGCCGATCGCTTACATGGCTTATCAGTGATTTTGAGGCCACGGCGGTAGCACCGGGCGAATCTGGAAAACGAATTTTCAAATCCTTAATTTCTGCAAATTTACTGTCTACTATTTGACATAGCAGTTCTACGGTATCGATGTTGGTCCACTCGTTGTTGCCACCGATATTATAAGTTTCGCCGGCGCGGCCGTGATTGATAATCGAGTCAATGCCACGACTGTGGTCTTCGACATACAGCCAGTCACGAATCTGCTTGCCATCACCGTAGATGGGCAACGCTTTGCCATGCAGAATATTTAACAGGCACAGGGGAATTAGTTTTTCTGGAAAATGAAACGGGCCGTAGTTATTAGAACAATTACTGGTGCTTACCTTGAGACCGTAGGTATGGTGGTAGGCCCGCACCAGATGATCGGAAGCAGCCTTGCTCGCCGCATAGGGAGAGTTAGGCGCATAGGCTGTGGTTTCCAGGAACGCTGGATCGTCGGCACTTAATGTGCCATAGACTTCATCTGTGGAGACATGGTGAAAGTGATGGGGGATATCAGTGCGCCCGTCGATCCACACTCTTTTTGCTACCTTTAACAGGGTGTGGGTACCGACTATATTAGTGTCGATGAAGGCGTCGGGGCCGGTAATGGATCGGTCCACATGGCTTTCTGCGGCAAAATGAACCACGGTATTTATACCATGTTGCTGCATCAGATTTTCCAGCAGTGCTTCATCGCAGATGGAGCCTTCAACAAAACTAAAGCCATCGGAATTCCAGATCGCCGACAGGTTGGCCTTATTGCCGGCGTAAGTGAGTGCATCGAGTACCACGATTGCGTCTTGCGGGTAAGTTTTACGCCAGTAATGCACGAAATTGGCGCCGATGAAACCGGCGGCGCCGGTTACTAATAGAGTTCTCATTGTCGTTTGTTTCTCAGTGGGTTTGCTCTCGATCTGCCAGGTGCTGAATTACCAGTTTCAATTGTTCCCGCCAGGGCGGTGCGGTGCAAGTAAAATCGGCCTCGGTGCGGCTGCGATCCAGCACGCTGTACGCTGGTCTGGCGGCAACAGTCGGATATTCATCGGTGGTGATCGGGTTGATGGGAACACTGTGCGCAACTAAGCCGGCGGCTATCCCTTCTTCCTGTATCGCTACGGCGAAGTCGTACCAGCTAATGCTGCCATCGTCGCTCCAATGGTAGATGCCGTTACCATTATCGCTCACCGCAATGTTGAATAGTACTTCGCCCAGAGACCCAGCTGAGGTGGGCGCGCCGATCTGGTCATTGACGACGGCGATTGACTCCCTCGTGGCCAACAATCCGAGCATGGTTTTCACGAAGTTACTGTTATATTCAGAGTACAGCCAGGATGCCCGCAGGACAATTGCCTTATTCGGCAGGGCCTCCAACACGGCCTGTTCTCCAGCCAGCTTACTGGCAGCGTAGACGCCGCGCGGATTGGGCTGCGCATCGATTGGGTAAGGACTGGTTGCGGTTCCATCGAATACAAAGTCGGTGGAGATATGAATTAGTTTTGCGTCTGCGGCCTGTGCCCAGCGCGCGAGATTTTTCGGGCCGTGTGCGTTAATGGCGTAGGCTAACTCTGCATTGGCCTCGCTCTCCTGTGCAGCATCCACCGCGGTATAGGCTGCGGCATTGATGATGACATCAACCTTCAGGTTATTTAGCTGCTGCTGAAGTGATTCGAGATCCGTAATATCCAGTTGTTGCTTGTCGAAGGCGAGAAGATGAAAGCAGTCATGGATCGGCGCTGCATCCCATAGTTTTTGAATGCTCTTGCCCAGCTGTCCATTGGCTCCCGTCAATACCAGTGTTTTCTTGCTCACTGGTATACAGCTGCCTTGCTCAGTGGGCAGGCGGTCCGGTCTTTTTCTGAAAGCAGGGGCTGCTCATCCAGCAAGGGCCAGTCGATTGCCAGCTCGGGATCGTTCCATAACAGGCTGCGATCATCTTCCGCGTCATAGTAGCCGGTGCACTTGTAAGCGATTTCTACGCTGTCACTGAGTACGTAGAAACCGTGGGCAAAACCGGCTGGCACCCATAGTTGTTTGGAATTTTCAGCAGACAGTATTTCACCTACCCAATGAGCAAAACTTTTTGAATTTTTCCGCAAGTCAACGGCGACATCGAAGATTTGGCCTGCCAGCACTCTCACCAGCTTGCCTTGTGGATGTTTGAGCTGATAATGCAAACCACGCAGGGTATTTTGCAGAGACTTGCTTTGATTGTCCTGCACGAATTCCTCAAAGATTCCCAGGCTCTCCATTTCTGACTTGCGCCAGGTTTCCATGAAATAACCACGATGATCACCGTGGACCCGCGGCTCGATTACTAACACGTCAGCAATTGCGGTTGGAGTCACGTTCATGGCTCAATTTTCTTCGGCAAGGTCTAACAGGTACTTTCCATAAGCACTGTTTTTCAACGGTTCTGCCAGAGATCTCAACTGTGCCGCATCGATGTAATTTTGATGAAAAGCAATTTCCTCCGGGCAGGCTATTTTCAGGCCCTGTCGTTCTTCCAGTACCCGAATGAAATTCGCTGCATCTAACAATGATTGTATAGTTCCGGTGTCTAGC
>Ga0208879_1000086_pt1 | contig 94301 bp, 85 predicted proteins | sample Knorr_S15_td_Bot_FD_185605 | JGI IMG/M metagenome (GOLD analysis project Ga0208879, IMG submission 185605) | Marine microbial communities from Southern Atlantic Ocean transect - Knorr_S15_td_Bottom_ad_5009_LV_A (SPAdes) (version 2) | ecosystem: Environmental > Aquatic > Marine > Oceanic | place... | reverse complement strand
ATAGTACACTTACACAGGATAATAACGACAATAAAAAGTATTATATAGAAACCTACGGATGTCAGATGAATGTGTATGATTCTGAGTTGGTGGGTAGTTTACTTAAAGAGTGTAATTATAGCCCCACTGATGATATGTCTGAGGCGGATGCCGTATTTTTAAATACCTGTGCTATTCGTGAAAAGGCTGAGGAGACGGTACATAATCGCCTGGATAATTTGCATGTTTTAAAGCGTAATAAACCCAATATGATATTGGGTGTATTGGGATGTATGGCACAAAATTTAAAAGATGATATTTTAGAATCCAGACCCTATGTGGATGTAATTTTGGGACCTGATTCATACCGACGAATTCCTGAAATTATTAAACAAAGACAAGGTGAAATGGACCATTTTGTGGATACTCGCCTTTCAAAATTTGAAGTGTATGATGACTTGTTTCCCTCCCGTCACGAAGGGGTGAATGCATGGATATCAATCATGCGTGGTTGTGACAAATTTTGTACATTTTGCATTGTACCATTCACTCGTGGCCGCGAACGAAGTCGGTCGATTCAATCGGTGGTGGATGAAACGATTAATGCCGTATCGCAAGGCTTTGTTGAAATTACCCTCTTGGGGCAAAATGTAAATTCCTATCGAACGCCAGATGGTGAATTCCCTGAATTATTGAAGGCAGTGGCAAAAATTGAAGGCGTAAAACGTATTCGTTATACATCTCCACATCCTCAAGATATTGATGATGAACTGTTAGGAGTAATGCGTGACCATGACAACATTTGTAATTATATTCACTTGCCATTGCAAGCAGGCTCAGACCGAATTCTAAAACGAATGAACCGAACCTACACCCAACAAGAATTTTTAAATTTGGTGGATAAGATTCGCAAGTATATGCCAGATTGCTCAATCTCAACCGATATTATTGTGGGCTTTCCTGGTGAAACCGAAGCAGAATTTTTAGAAACATTGGATGTGGTAAAAAAGGTTCATTTTGACTCATCATTCATGTTTAAATATTCATCTCGTCCCGGAACAAAGGCTGCAGAATATACGGATCAAATTTCTGAAGAAGATAAACAGAATCGTTTAGAAAGACTTATCGTATTACAACGAAAAAATACATTATCTGCAAATTTGAAACATGTGGGAAAAACATTATCGGTAATGGTTGAAAAAGTAAGCAAAAAGTCTGATATGCAATGGGCGGGACGCACCGATGGAAATATGTGGGTGGTTTTTGATAAGTCTGACGAAGAAATTAAAGATATTGTAAATGTAAAAATTGAAGATGCAAAGGGCGTAACCTTGTTTGGCTCACGCATCCATACTGAGGAAAGAATTTATGAAGCTGCTTAAATATTTAATGTTTATACTCATTCTAATTGGGAGTCTCATCTTCCTAGTAGAATTGAATAATTTGAATACGGTGGATGGTCAGCCCATTTCTATAAAAGTACCCTATTTGGAAAGCTCTCCTGAATATGCTGGTGGTTTCAATGTGTGGATGGTGTTGGTGGGAACGCTCACCGCAGGAGTTCTTATTGGATTTTTCTTGGCATTGTTCCAGATAATTTCTCAAAAGAGTGACGTGATTTCATTGCGTTCAAAACTTCGTCGTTTGCAAGTGGAGTTAGATAGTTTGCGTAATCAAGCCATTGATGATGACATCATCCTTTCGGATGACACTAAAAGTGAGCTCATTGAAGAATGAGTAATTTGATCATCACATTAATCCTTTTGGGTATTACAGCAGGCGTCGTAATTGTCTATGTGCTTAACTACAAACCACGTAAACATCGGTCTAATATTAAAGAGTTGTACTCTGAAGGATTGGACATGATTATTAATGGTAATCGTCGTGGGGCATATCAGAATTTTAAATCCATTATCGAAAAAGATACCAGCAATATCAATGCCTATCTTCGATTGGGTCAGGTTGTTCGTGAAGGTGGAAATCCTGAGCAAGCTCTAAAAATTCACCGTGGACTTAACCTCCGTAAAGGGCTTACCCATTATGAACAGGTTGAATTATATAAAAATTTATCATTAGACCATTATAGACGTGGCAATTTAGAAAGTGCTGTTGAGCAATCTCGAAATATTTTAAAAATTGATAAATCCAGTGAATGGGCGTTGACTCATTTGGTGAAGTATTTTCGGGAGATGAATGATTGGGCAAAGGCAGGCGAGAATTTAGAATTGCTCCAGAAACTAACGCAAAAACCAGATGCACGTAAGTTGGCATTATTTAAAATCCAAGAGGGCCGGGTTTTTGCAAAGAATGGTGATTTCGTTCATGCTCGATCCATTTATGAAGAAGCATTAAATATTGATGATGCTGCCGCGGCGGCCTATTATTTTATTGGGAAATCGTATAGTCAAGAAAGTGAAGGCGCTTATCAAAAAGCCGTAAAAGCAGATGAAGGCTATATTGGTGATGAACATTCTCCACAATATCAAACTAATTTAGATGAAGCCAAACAGTTGTTGGGTAAGGCTATTCCCATGTGGATTCGTTACTGTGAGTCTCGCCCTCAACAGGCGTGGATGGTGATTCACCTCCTGAAAGATGCACTGTTTGCATTAGATCGATATCCTGAAATGGAAAATATCCTCAAAACCATATTGCAAAATGATTCAAATAATATTGAAGTGATTGCCTCATTGGCAGACATCTATGCGCAACGTGGTGAAAATTCAGAGGCCTTAGAGTTTATTGATTCTGCATTAGAAAAAGACAATACCTCCTTATTGGTGAGATTGATTAAATTGAAGCTTCAGGCTCGAGCCCAAAGTGGGGGTTCTGATATGATGCGTGAACTGGATGAAATTATTCACTTTTTGGTATCGGATAAACAGTTTCAACGGTATAAGAACACATCTCGAGATTCTGATGTACTGTGGCTATACGAAGCTAGTGGAGACGATGTACCCGAATGATGAGATTATTTGTCATATTATTGTTAATTTGCAACCTCTTTGCGCAAGAGGGTGTTGAACAGTTAATTGAAAATATTCAGTTGGGCAAAACAGAAGATGCCATTTCTGCTTTACCTGCCCTGGAAAGAGATTTCCCTAATCACCCTGGCGTGATGTATTTGGCAGCCCTCTTAGAAACAGATGGCGATACGGCCAGAGAACAATATCAGCAGCTTTATAAACATCATCCTAATTCAGAATATGCAGATGATGCAGTTATGAAAATTGCAGAATATTATTATGCTGCGGGATTATATATTAAATCCTCTGAATGGACCAAAAGGATGGCCCGTTATTATGCACGCTCAGAACATATTGACCGTGCCGTAAAACTATTTTTGAATGCCCTTATCATTTCTGGGAGTAAAGATACAGCCTTCTATTATTCTAAAGTATTTAAGAAGCAATTCCCCAAAATGGATGTGGATTCAAAACTTTCTCAACTCCTGAATGAATTAGAGGCTACCCCCGTAGAAGAAAGTGAAGTTGTCGTTGAAACACCCAAGACTGGGGGAATACTTAATAAAATTGTAGAAAAATTATCAAGTCCCGTACCTGATGAAATTGGATTCCCCCGTTTCCCATCAAAGAAAGTGGTAGTGAAACAACCCTTTTCATTACAAGTAGGCGCATACGGGCAAGAGATTAATGCAGACCATCAAAAAAGCCAATTGGATGCAGCAGGATTCCCCGCCAGAGTGGAATTGAAAGAATCTAATGGTCGTACCCTCTATGCGGTTCGTATTGGCTATTATTCTGATCGAATGATGGCAAAAGCTGCGGGACGAGAATTGAAGTCCACATTGGGTATTGATACTATTGTTATTGCCAATAAATAATTAGGAAGCGAATGTGTCCCCGGTGGGCACCTCAGCCTTCAAAGCTGGTGAGTGGCAGTAATGTCATTGGTGGGTTCGACTCCCACGCGTTTCCGCCAATTAAGAGGAGAAACCCCGTTGAGAAGCGGGTTTTTTTTGCATACCTTAATGCAGTTATAAGTTGTCAATAATCAGCCTTGAAATGGCATTTTCAGGCACTCCAAAGGCACTAGAAATTTAGCTCGGGCACTGGAGTTGTGCAAATATTAAAAAAAGGAACCCTTAAAGAGCCCCCCTTTCATCTACATTAAACCCACCTCTCCAATTCTTCCTTACGAAACCAGTTGGCATATATTTCAGTAGTAAATAATCTAACGCTCATTCTGATGGTTGTTTGTAAATTTTATTATGAAGAAATAGAGTTAACCTTTTTATGATTAATTTATCTACTTATTATTAATATCATTTATAAGAGAATATTGGAATTAATCTGAAATGAAAAAAATATTAATTTTACTAATAACATTAACTTTTAATTTAGTTTATAGTCATAGTACTCCTTACAATGATAATGCGATAGAATTGTCAAGTTATCTTACTCCGGGAGATATTAATGATGATGGTTCTATTAATATACTCGATGTTGTTTTAATGGTTAACTTTATTCTCGGAAGTGATTCTCCAACTGACGCAGAGTCTATTGCAAGTGATTTGAATGGAGATAGTACCATAAATATACTTGATGTTGTACAAGTTGTTAATATTATTTTGGAAGTTGAAGAGATATCAATATACAGTAGCAATCCTGATATGAATGGACAATTTTTTGATGCGGTACTTATAAATAGAAACCCTGATTGTAGAGCTTACACTATGGATGCAAATAATGGTAACTACGGATCAATTCAGATTACTGACATATCAAATGGAATCAATGATGCTGTTAGCAATGTATTTATGGATCTCGTAATTGTTAATCACTGGAATTCTAGTGAATTTGATTATGATAGCGTAACGGTTCTTAGTGATCCTGAACTTGCAACACATTGTAGAATAATTTCAAACATGATTCCAAATCATAATTTTGGAGTGGAAGTTACTGGTCCCAATGGGGATGGTTGGATACATGCAATTGATCATTCTGATATTGAAGTTACCTATATTTCTGTAAATCCAATTAAGACAAATGTATCAACAGATACACCGAGAAATCCACCTATATATGATTTTGATGGTATTTTATTAAATGGTGTTGGCATTTCTATGGACTCTGGTTTTTGTTATAATCCAGGTGTAGTAACAGGTCCAAATCATTTACAATCAAATGATGCTGGAAATACTTCAGGATGTGGTCCGCAAAATTCTTGGTTTGAATTACCAGCATATACGATATGGAACCCTGAGGCTGAATATATGTCAGGTATTTTTGACAGCTATTTTGGACATGGATATGAGGGTACTTATCATTACCATGCATTAACTCACCCATTGCAGGAAGATTCAGATCAATCACAACCCCCTTCTAATGAAGATGGCTCTCCAGTTATAGGATTTTCAGCTGATGGTTTCCCAATCTATGGACATTGGTTTATTGATAGTAATAACCAGTTAGTGAGGGCAGAATCTAGTTATGAAACATTTAATAGCAACTCACGAACACCAATAGAAACTGCTTTGCATGGTACTCCGCCCACTCCATGGGATATTGAAAATAATCCTGATGATTTTGAAAGTGATTTTGGCTTAGAAATGGGACGTTATGAAGAGGACTGGTATTTCGCAGGCACGGGAAATCTGGATGAGTGCAATGGTGCCTATGATCTAAACGGGGACTATGGCTACTACATTACTGATAAATATCCATTTACTCCCCCCTGTACTTTTGGTGTCCGAGATCCATCATTTAGTAAAGAGTCACCAACTCTCCCATAAATAGATGTGGTTCAACTTGTAGATTTAATTTTAAATATCTAACCCATCCTGCTTTGGGAGCAGGAGCTAAACCCACCTCTCTAGCTCTTCCTTCCGAACCCAATTAGCATATATTTCCGTATAAATAATCCAACATTCATGCTGATGGATGTTTGTAAATTTTAGTATGATTCAAGGAATTGATGTCACATATATTCTTTCAAATAATTTTGTTGAATTAGTAAAATGGTACAATGAAAAATTATCATTCGAATTTGGTTATGCTGATTCTCATTGGCAAGAATTTGTCTTAGAACAGGGCTCAAGATTTGCTATTCATAAATCAAATTCAAATTTTAATAAGCCTAATAATATAATTATCAGTTTTAAAGTGGACGATATAAACAAAACTATTAGTCAATTGAAGGGGAAAGGATTAGAATTTATTACAGAAAATGATGAGATTATTCACGATGCTGGCCCTAGTTTAATTGCAACCATTGAAGATATAGATAATAATAAAATACAATTCAGCCAGAGTAAGTAAAATTTTGATTTAACTTATTAACTAACCCATCTCTACAATTCTTCCTTCCTAACTCAGTTAGTATATCAAAAATAAGTTTAAGTTTTTATTATTATATTATGAATATGGAAATACGTTTAAATATATTGTTTATATCATTTTTAATAGGTTTTGCCTATCCTTGCAGTTGCATGGAACCACCACCACCTGAAGATGCATATGAGGAAGCAGATGTAGTATTTTCAGGTGAGGTTACAAATATGGTTATTAATGAAGAGGGCTATTATTATGAAGTCACTTTTCAGATAATCGATATTTGGAAAGGTGAATACTTAGAAGAGATAACTGTATTAACAGAGCTCTTTAGCGATACATGTGGATATCCTTTCCAGATTAATAATGAGTATTTAGTTTATGCATATACTTATAGCTGGGGCATTTATACAAATATTTGTACTCGAACCAACTTATTGGAATATGCTGATGAAGATATAGACTATTTAAATCAATTACCAATTTGTGATAATGATTATAGTGAAATAGATGATTATTGTTTTTACGAAGATGATATCGCTGTTTTACAGGCATTTATTGATAATAGCTTAGTAAGCGATTGGCAAGAAAATAATGATTGTTATCCAGGTGACTATTGGTGTGGCTCTCCTAATCCCTATATGGATGAGTATAGCTCTGTATCCATCAATGGTGAAGAGTTCATTACTTTAAGTTCAATTAATAACGGGATAGTTGAGCCTTTAGAGTTAGGGTATCAAGGATGGGAAAATGGAAGACTTACCTCTTTGATGTGTGGCGCATTTATTTATTGTGGATTGTCAGGTGAAATACCTGGAAATATTTCTGAATTAACTGAGATTGAAGTTTTACGTTTAGAAGTAAATTATTTTGATGGTGAGATTCCAGAAAGTGTCTGCGAACTTGAAAATGTAAATTTTAATGATTATTTGTCATTTGATTTTTCATATAATCAATTATGTCCTCCGTACCCAGATTGTGTGCCTGATGATGCTGTCGAATATATGGATACATCAGAATGTTGGTTAGGCGGTGATTTCAATTTAGATAATACGGTGAATATACTTGATATTATTATTTTAGTTAATCACATATTAAGTCCTGCAACTGTAGAATTAGAAGGTGCTGATTTAAATGAAGATGGAGAAACAAATATATTAGATATAGTTATACTTGTTAATATCATTTTGGATACCGCTAATACAAGTACAGTGACTGATATAGATGGAAATATATATGAAACCATCCTAATAGGGGACCAATTATGGATGGCTGAAAATCTTACGGTTACCCATTATCAAAATAGTGATGAGATACCATATATTTACAATAACCCTCAATATGGTGCTTATATAAATTATAATAATAACGCTAATAATGATGCAATATATGGAAGGCTCTATAACTGGTTTGCAGTTAATGATGAACGAGGCTTATGCCCTGATAATTGGCACGTACCTTCAGATGATGAGTTCAAATCATTAGAGATGTATCTTGGTATGAGTGAATCAGAAGCAAATGGTGAAGGATTACGGGGTGTTGACGAAGGCGGTAAACTGAAAGAAGAAGGTAATGAGCATTGGAATAACCCCAATACAGGAGCGACAAATGAAACAGGATTCACTGCTTTGCCAGGTGGAAACCGTAGATACGAACCTTACACAAATCAGGAAATTTTTAGCGGTTTGAATAGATATGGGTACTTTTGGTCATCTTCAGAGGTTTATACTGTCAATGCCTGGTACCGAGTACTAAGTTATGACTATTCAGAATCAAACCGTTATCACCTCAGTAAAGGAAACGCATTTTCTGTTCGATGTGTTGAGGACTAAATTTGCCTCTACATACTCCTCTTGATGTACACAATGAACATAATTAACTTGCTTATAGAATGACACTTAAAAAATTAAAATCATTCTTACTTAGTCACTTAGGGGCTATAGAAGAATATCCCTGGGGTCCTTCTCCTATGGTAATTAAGGTTGGAGGAAAAATATTTGCCATTGTAGGCTTGGAATCAAAGCCTAATACAATTTCCGTGAAATGTGACCCAGAAGATGCAATTATTCAGCGTGGTCTGTATTCAGTTATTCAGCCTGGTTATCATTTAAACAAAGAACATTGGAATACAGTTACATTAGATAAAACTATTCCTGATGAAGTTGTATACCAACTGATTAATGAGTCCTATATTTTAGTTTCTAAAAAACTAACAAAGAATACAAAGGGAGAATTGGCTATCATAGACAACTAAACCAACTTCTCCAGTTATTCCTTCCCAACCCAGTTGGCGTATATCTCAGTAGTTTAAATACTGGGAAGCAAAAAGTAAATTTCTTTTAATATTAGGTTTAAATATAAATAATTATTGTAAATTACACGCCTCTCGCAGTTGAGAGAAAAGGTGTTATACTATCCACCTTATTTTAGTTTTGATAGTAAAATAGTAAAGGAAATACAATGAGTGAAGTACAAGAAGGAACAGTTAAGTGGTTTAATGACACTAAAGGCTTTGGATTTATTTCTCCTGCCGAAGGTGGTAAAGACTTATTTGTTCATATGAGCGAAATCCAAATGGATGGCTTTAAAACCCTTAAAGATGGACAAGCAGTTGACTATGTGGCTGGATCAAGTGATAAAGGCCCCTGCGCAACAAAAGTAAACCCTAAATAGTCTATCTTGATTATAAAGGAATAAGGATTTAATACTTTATTCCTCGGTTTTACCTTAAAAGCCCTCTGAGAAATCAGAGGGCTTTTTGTTTGTGTAAAGTTTATCTTATTACACATATAATTTAGCATTATACCTAAATTTTCAATTATGGAAACCCTCATATTAATTATTGTGGCATTTATAACTTCCTCCATCTCAGCTGTATTGGGTATGGGTGGGGGAATCATCCTATTGGGTATAATGGCCATTATTATTCCTGAAGGGTATATGGTGATTGCCCTCCACGGCATCATTCAATTAGTAAGCAATACCACACGCACCTATGTATTTAGAGCCCATCTAAAGAAAAATATTTTAAAAGAATTTGGCATAGGAGCAGTTATAGGATTATCAGCATCTGGGCTTATCATTTTTGCATTGGTTCAATTATTCAACGTTGAATCGGCCAATCAAATTAAAGTGGATTTTCTCAAACCCCTCATTGGCCTATTTATTATTTGGTATCTCTTTTTGAAAGGCCCAAAAAAAGAAATGCATTCTAAATCATTTATGTGGGGGGGAGCCCTCAGTGGAGTTAGTTCCGTTTTTGTGGGTGCCACCGGCCCATTGATTGCCCCCTTTTTCTTAGGGGCGAGACTGACCAAAGAAAATATCATTGCCAATAAAGCCGCCTGTCAAATGATGTCCCATTTTGGAAAGATTCCTTTATTCATTATCTTTTTCCAATTTGATTATGTTCAGCAGTATGATTTATTACTTCCAATGGTGGTTGCAGTTTTTGTAGGTACAAATGTTGGCAAAAAAATATTAAGTTTTATTCCAGAAAAATTATTCAAACAGTTATTTCGCTTAGCATTATTGTTGATCGCTATCCGTTTGATCGTTGCTGAATTTGTATAACATTCTGATACAAATTAACACAGCCATACATGGGTGAACGCATGTAAATTCAGTCCATGTATTGTATACTTATTTTATCTATTTTAGTAAATATTGCATTTTCTGCGGTGAACTACAATATTGATTTAATTCAAACTATTCATGTGGAGGCGCAGAATAGCAATGGCAATTATGGGGTGTCGGATGTATGGGGTTATACCGATGAAACGGGCATTGAGTATGCCATTGTGGGCTATCGTTATGGCACTTATATTTATGATGTGAGCTCCGATCTTCAAAACCCCCAGTTGATTAGTGATATTCCAGGTCCATCTGGAAATGACATGTATTATCATCGTGATTATAAAACAAATAGTAATTTTTTATACATTGTAAATGAAATGACAGGTGAAGATGTGGGGATGCAAATAATTGATTTATCGCCACTCCCTAATGGAGAACCCATTAAGTTAGAAACATTTACAGGGGTATCACAATCGCATAATTTATGGATAGACGAGGCCAGTGAATATGCATTCATACAAAATGGATATCCCCAAAACATTAAAACGCTAAATATCTCTAATCCAGAGAACCCAATTCAAGTGGGAACCTTTAGTGGAAACGATGGGCTAGATTGTCATGATATTTACACCCGTGGTGATTTTGCCTATGTGTCGGAGGGGTGGAGTGAGAAATATGGCATTTATGATATTTCTGATATTACCGACCCTATTCGGTTAGCGTCAATCCCTGTAATAGGCTATGCCCACAATGCTTGGCTAAATGATGCGGGCACACACCTTATTACGACAGAAGAAACAGAAATGATACCCGTAAAAATTTGGAATATTCAAGATTTGGGTAATATCAATTTGGTGGGCACCTATTTGGGCGAGAACAATTTAGTGCATAATGTACATGTAATGGATGATCAGCTTATTATATCTCATTATACTACAGGTGTAAAAATTGTAGATATATTTGATCCTGAGAATCCCGTGGAGGTAGCTGCCTATGATACCTATCCTACTAATGATAATGGGGGCTATTATGGATGCTGGGGTGCTTACCCATACACCCAAAATGGGATGCTCTATGCCAGCGATATGCAGAATGGGTTATACATTTTAGATTATACTCCAAAATATGCTAGTTGGCGAATTGGTCATCTATATAATGAGGATGGTGAAGCTTTGCCCAATGTTGAAATGAAGTCTTTATTAAATGATAAATCATTTTTTACCGATTTGGTGGGTGGGTTTAATATTGGATTTCCGCATGGTGATTATGAATTTGAAGTTATTCAAGATGGCATTCTATTAGATACGATTACGATATCATTTTTACCGCATGAATCAGTGAATGAATCTATTTATTTAGGATTAGGTGATGTTATACTGGGTGATGTTAATGGTGATAGCATCATTAATGTGCTGGACATTGTGAATATTGTTAACTTCATTTTGGCATATTCGGAGCCTAATTTTCAAGAATCCATTGCTGCAGATATAAATGAAGATGGAACTATTAATGTACTGGATATTATTGCCATCGTGAGTATCATTATTCAAGATTAACGTGATGTGCATCAATTTTATGAGAAAAATGAAATTTATGTTTGGATTGAATTAAATCTCATTATAAGTTTTCCCACGATGAAAATGATGAAAACAAATACACTGGTGAAGAAAAGCAATTGTTGTACATGTTGTTGTATGAAGCAATCGCCCATACCGGTGTAGGTTTTTTTAATATATATTAAATTTTGAAACCCTTCTCACTGGTGAGAGGGGTTTTTTATTTTTAGGAAGAAATTATGGACCCATGGAAGGATAAATTAGCTGGACAAATACCTGAATCACTTGAACAAGAGATTAGCGAGTTTGAATCTCAAATGGAGATGATGCGCCGTGGTGAAATAGACTCACGTATTTTTGCGGAAACACGACTGCGTCGTGGAATCTATGGTCAGCGATATGATAATGGTCAACGAGATGACGGTAATAGAATTCGTGAAATTGTATATCCCTCTGGTGAACTGATGAAAGGTCCAGATACCTTTTGGGATGCACCCGGAATGCTTCGCATTAAAAATCCATTTGGTGCCGTAACCGTTGATCAATTGGTGGTTATGTCCGATTTAGCCGAAGAATATGCAGATGGGGTACTTCATGTGACCACCAGACAAGATATTCAATACCATTATGTGCATATTGAGGATATGCCCTCAGTGATGAGACGATTGGGTGCAGTGGGGATTACCACAAAAGAAGCCTGTGGAAATGTGGTCCGGAATGTAACGGCTTGCCCCTTAGCAGGTGTATGTAATGATGAGGCATTTGATGTAACTCCCTATTCGGCAGCATTGACTAATTTTTTACTAGGTCACCCTGATTGTCAAGATTTTGGCCGAAAATTTAAAATAGCCTTTTCAGGATGCTATGATCATGCATGTGGATTGGTAAATATGCATGACTTGGGTGCATTAGCTGTCACTAAAGAAGTTGAAGGTAAAGTAAAAAGAGGTTTTAAGTTATTTGTAGGCGGTGGTTTAGGTGCTGTACCCCATCCTGCAAAAATATTTGATGAGTTTGTACCCGAAGAAGAATTGCTCCCACTTTCACAGGCAATGGGACGCGTATTTGCACGATTGGGTGAAAAGAAAAATAGAGCCAAAGCACGCGTTAAATTCTTAATTGCAAAATTGGGAATTGAAGAGTTTAAACGACTCGTATTAGAAGAACGCAAAATTTTACCACATGATGATCGATGGAGAAGCTATTTAGAGCATGGCCCTGTCTATGATGAAAAGGCAATAAAATCCCCAAGTGATATTAAAACCAGTAGCGATGAGCCTGAATTTGACCATTGGCTCAGTACCAATATTTATTCTCAACGTCAAAAGGGGTATTCAGTGGTAACTATATCATTGCCTTTGGGAGACTTATCGTCTCATCAAGGTCGAAAATTAGCTCATATTTCCCATAAATATGTGGGGGATGCTATACGCCTTACCGTTGAGCAAAATATTGTGTTACGATGGGTGAGCAATGAAGACCTCCCTAAATTATATTTAGATTTAAATGCAGTTGGATTGGCCATTCCAGATGCAGGAACGATTGTAGATGTTACCTCATGTCCTGGGACGGATACATGTAAATTAGGCATTGCCTCTTCACGTGGGTTGGCAGGTGAATTACGACTTCAGCTGGCTCAAAAAAGTTTAGAACTTGATAAAGCAATCAAAGGCCTTCGCATTAAAGTGAGTGGATGTTTTAACTCCTGCGGGCAACACCATATTGCAGATATTGGATTCTATGGAAATAGTCGAAATATTAAGGGATTTAAAGTTCCACATTTCCAGGTTGTATTAGGTGGAGAATGGAAAAATAATGGCGGTTCATACGGAATGGCAATTGGGGCCGTACCCTCTAAGAAAATCCCTAAATCGGTAACCCTCATCACAGAATCATTCATAAAAGAGCGCATAAGTTTTGATGAATCATTTCAGGTATATGTAGCGCGTGTGGGTAAAAAATATATGAGATCAATAATAGAACCACTGATGGTGGTTCCATCACATGAAGAAGATTCATCATATTATACTGATTGGGGTGATCCCCGGGAATTCTCATTGGGTGATATGGGTGTGGGCGAATGTGCGGGAGAAATTGTTACGCGAGAAGAATTTGAACTTCAATCAGCAGAACGTGAAGTCTTTGAAGCACAACTGGCATTAGAGGAAAATAATTTTATTGATGCCAATGATAAATCTTATCATGCCATGTTGAAAGCAGCACGTGCCCTCATTCGAATAGAAAATTATGATGTGGCTGATTCTCCAGAGATAATTGTTCAAGAATTTAAAACACGATTTTTTGATAATGAACGATTTTTTGATAAATATGCAAAAGGGAAGTTTGGTCGTTATTTACTTCAACGTTTTGATGAAGATAAAGCTGAAGCCATTGAAGATGTATCACGAAGATATGTGGAAGAATCACAACTATTCATAGAAGCGGCGCATTCATGTTATGCTCGAATGGCTAGAGGAGAAGTGTAATGTATAAATTTGGATTAAAACGTAAAATTAAGTCTATAGATACAAATATTGAATCATTTGTACCTCTGTTTCATAATTGGATTCAAGAAGATAGAATTCCCAATCATGTTATGGTAGATGTAGTGGATTATAAACATATCCCAGACGGTCCTGGCATTATGCTCATCGCCCATGAAGGTCATTTTAGTTTAGATTTTGAAGACGATGAATTGGGATTATTATACATCCGTAAAACACCATTGGGTGATACTATATCTGAAACCCTAACGGGCATTCAGCAAATTTTAGATTTTGCAGTAGAGCTCATTAAAATTGATCCAAGTGTGGGTGAAAAAATAGAATTCTCGGATGAGTACCAACTTTTATCAAATGATCGATTCGAATTTCCAAAGAATGCTGAAAGTGAGAAAAAATTATTACAAGCGGCAAGTGGTGTATTTAGTGACGCAATTCTTTCCGTGCCAGAAACGTTTAAAGGTTCACGATTAAAAATTAATATTCAATAAGGATAAAAATGAAGGCAGTATATCAAACAGCGGTACAAAAATACGAAGAATATGGTCAATTCTTAAATCCTGAGGATTTATTAAAATGGACAATTGAGCATTTTGGTGTAGATAAATTAGTAATGGGAACAGGTTTTGGGGCTCCTGGAGTTGTATTGCTTGATATCTTGAAAAAAGTAAACAAAAATGTGGATGTTTTTTATATTGACACTGGTGTTTTATTTAAAGAAACATATGAATTAAAAAACCAATTAGAATCTCATTATAATATGAAATTTAAACGGTTTTCAACTCAAATACACATGGTACAACAGCGTGAATTATACGGGGATGAGCTTTGGAATCGAGACCCCAATTTATGCTGTAATATTCGAAAAGTTATGCCACTGAAGAAAGCACTTTCATCACATGATGCATGGATTACAGCCATCAGAAAATCTCAAACAGACATGCGTAAAGATTCTGACGCCATTGAATATGACGAGCGATATAATGTGACTAAGATAAACCCACTTATTAATTGGACTCATGAGGAAGTGTGGGATTATATTGAGGAAAATAAATTACCATTTAATAAATTACACAAGGAGGGGTATCCTAGTTTAGGTTGTACACATTGTACGACTGTTGTTAATTCGGGAGAAGATGACCGGGCTGGTCGTTGGCGTGGAAGTGGTAAAACGGAATGTGGACTTCATTTTAATCAACAAAATGGACAAATAAGAATTGTAAAACCTGGAGATAAAAATTAATGGGTGATAATAATTTACTTCCTATTTTTCTCAAATTAGAAAATGAATCTACTTTGGTTGTGGGAGGGGGGAATGTTGCATTTCAGAAAATTCAGCAATTATTGGACTCCAATTCTAAAATTACAGTAGTATCTCCTGAGTGTAACTCAGATATTATGTCATTAATAAATGAAAATATAATTAAGTGGATTCAAGAGAATTATGACTCAAAATTTATTGATTCTCCCAAAGTGATTATTGGCGCTACATCTGATGAGCAGGTAAATAAAGCTATTTATAAGGACGCTCATAAATTGGGAATTCCTGTAAATATTGTGGATCAACCTGAATTATGTTCATTCTATTTGGGAGCGGTCCATTCTGAAGGTGATATAAAAGTGGCCGTATCTACAAATGGGAAAAGCCCTGCAGTCGCCAAGAAAATTCGCAATATGATAAAACAATTACTGCCCATGGAAACGGCATCCATTGTCAATGAATTGGGTAAAATTCGCAAATCGATTCAATCTTCTGTGAGTACATATTCTGAAAGAAAACAAATAATTGATTCCATTGTTGAAAATCAATTTTCTCGCCTTCATGGAAAAGTAAGTTTAGTGGGCGCTGGCCCTGGAGATCCTGAACTTATTACTATTCGCGGCGCAAAAGCTATTTCTAATGCTGATGTATTGGTTTATGATTCATTAATTCACCCAGATTTATTGAAATTAGCCCCCCAAAATGCGTTATTAGTTTTTGTAGGTAAACGCTGTGGAAAACATTCTACGGTACAAGAACATATTGAAGATATCATTATTACAAATTCAAAGAAAGGTAGATATGTAGTTCGCCTAAAAGGGGGTGACCCATTTATATTTGGTCGTGGTGGAGAAGAAGCTGAAGCGTTGGCGAAAAATAATATTCAATTTGAAGTGATTCCAGGGGTTTCAGCAGGGCTCGGTTCTGCTGCATATTCAGGAATTCCATTGACCCATAGAGATTATGCATCGGGGACTATTTTCATTACGGGGCATTCAGCTAAAGATGAAAATGCTATGGACTGGAATGCCATTGTGAAATCTAAAATGACATTAGTTATTTATATGGGTGTAAAAAATGCTACTGAACTTTCTAAAAGATTAATACAAAATGGAATGGTTGATGATATGCCAGTTGCGATAATTGAGCATGCAACATTACCATTTCAAAAAATTTATGAATCCACTATAAGAGAATTACCAAATGAAATAACGACTTCAGGAGTAAAAGCACCCGCTATTATCATTATTGGTCAAGTGGTTACCTTAAGAGGTAAATTTGAAAACTACCTACAATCGCCCACATATTTAAACACGACAGAAAATCCACAATTTGGTGAAATTCCATCAATTTATAAATTAAATTAATTACGAATTGTTACTTGGCATTGGTTTTTAACTCCTTGCAAATTTTTGGGTTAACTTTGCTCATAATTATGACTCATATTTCTATTTAATGGAGGCAAACAGATTAAGTATTTATTATTTGGACTATTTTTTAGTTTAATTCAACCTCAGTTACCAACCCCTGAAAACAATTCAAATTTGAACTATACCCATGTATTATTTAATTGGGCTGAAGATGACCAAGCCGTTGCCTACCAAATTAAAATTAGTACCTCAAATACATTTACCCTAAGTTTAGTAGATGCACAGTTATCTACACATTATTACATGGATAAAAGTAATTTAGATTGGGATGAGAATTATTATTGGAAAGTTAGATCTATTTTAGAAGATGAAAGTGTTGGTGAATGGTCATCATTATCAACATTTTCTATTGGAGAAGATTCAGAAACATTTACTAATGATAATGACCCAATTGTGGTGATTAATCATAATCCAGAATTAACATCCAACGGTGTGGTATTTTTTGGGTCATATATAAATCAGTATTCAGCGGCCATTGATGTGGATGGAAATGAGGTTTGGAATAGTGGCTCACCCAATTCGTTTGTATATTTCAATTATAGTCATGATGGTGAATTATTGGGAGGTAAAATTAACGACAGTAATGAATACAATAGTAGTATGTATGGTAGTGCCATTAGCCATGACCTAAATACTATATTTGTTGAAAATGTGGTTAGTCAGTCTATTTATAATGATGATTTTATTCAACATGAAATTATAAAATTACCAAATGGGAATTATATTTCATTAGCACCTGATTTTAGAGATTTACCCGTTTCTCAGAAAGAAGTTGGAAGTTGGTCGTGGGAGAGCCAATTTTCAGATTCTGAATTAGCCAGTTTTCCATGGATGGGTGATCAATTAATTGAGTGGGATCCCACTACAAATGAGATTTTATGGAGCATAAGTACTTTCGATATATATGATATTGAAGATTTTGATATATTGGGAGGAACATGGCAAACTGCAGGGGGAATATTATCTGTTTTTGATTGGACGCATTTGAATGCCATTGAATATAATGAGGCTCAAAATGCCATTTATATATCATCCAGACACCTATCTAAAATTACCAAAATAGATTATGATACTAAAACCGTTGATTGGACCATGGGTTTTAATCAAGCTGATATTTTTGGGATTGATAATATTTTTTCAGATTTTTATCCAACATATCCTGATGGTTCCTCTGCATCATTTTCTTTTCAACATGGTCTACAGGTATTAGATAATGGTAATATTATAACATTAGATAATGGTAATCTAAGTAATCTATCCTGGAATCAATCACAAGTTAATCGTTCACGAATTATTGAGATTGCCATAGATGAACTTAATAATTCAGCTGAGGTTTTTTGGGAGTATATTCTTCCAGAATCACTTTATGGGAGACTCTCAGGGAATGCTCAAAAATTATACAATGGGAATTATTTTGTCACCGTTATTGCTGATGGTGCTACATCATTAGAAGTGTCACCTTCTAAAGAAGTGGTTTGGGAATGTAAGTATAATTTAGAAGCACTTGAAGGGCCAATATATCGTGCACATAAATTAGTTGAGATTCCAATGAATTGCCCAGAAATTATGGATGAATGTGGTGTATGTGGGGGTGATAATTCATCTTGTTTGGGTTGTGATGATGTGCCCAATAGTCAAGTGGGATACGATTGTAGCAATATTTGTGGGGGAGATGAAATGGATTGTTTTCTGAGTAATAGATTAAATCATCCAGATAGAATAAGCCTTCTGTATACGTATCCAAATCCATTTAATCCATCCGTCAATATTGAATATTCGAATGATACTATGGAGAATATCAGTATTAAAATATATAACCTAAAGGGTAAGCATATTGAAACACTGGTTAATTCTTATGTATCAGTGGGGCCACATAAAATAAGTTGGAATGCGTCTAACCATCCTACTGGAATATATTTTGTTAGATTATCATCGGGTAATAAAATTACCAAACAAAAAATCATCTTATTAAAGTGAGGTAAATTTGAGATTACTTATCCCAATTTTTATTCTGACACAAATTCTATTCTCACAATGTGAGTCCCTCCCTTATAATGAATCTGAATATTATTATTATCCAAATCTTGATGAAAACCATGTGGGTTCAACTCTACATTGTTATTACTCAACGGACTGGAATCTCTTAAATGAGCTAATCACATTAAATGATTTAGTTGATATTGAAGTTTCTAGTTTAGGCTATCAAAATTGGGATTCCAATGGCCGATTGAAAAATTTTACTTTGAATTTTTCCAGTTCAAATAGCCCACAATACATATATCAAAAAATAATTATGTTACCGGATGATTTTGGGCAGTTAGAGATGTTAGAATCCCTTGAAATGTATTACCATGATTTAATTGTTTTTCCCATATCATTTCCTCAATTGGAGAATTTGAAAGCACTAAATATGAAAGGGAATAAACTAAAGATACTAAATCCAGATTTTGGTTCATTAAGCCAATTAGAAGTATTAGATCTAGGTTATAATGATTTGGTTACATTGCCCGAGTCTATATCCAGCTTGGTAAATCTGAATTATTTTTGGATATTTGGAAATGAAATTAGCTATATCCCCAATTCTGTATGTGAGTTAGATATAGATTGGTCAGGAGAATCTGGTGATTTTATCTATTTTGGAAGTGGGGGGAATCACTTATGTGAAGATGTGCCCACGTGTATTGAAAATTCATCTTTTTTCAATATTATGTTAGAAGAACAGGGTTATGCTTTCCAAATAGAATCTGAGCAAGTTTGTGCCTGTGGTGACGGGTCTTATCCAGATTGTGGGGGCTTGTGTCCTGATGAAGATCATTATGGTTCTATAATTGATGCCTGTGGTTATTGTATGTCCCTTGATGATGCTTGCATTTCAGATTGTACAGGTTCATGGGGTGGTAATGCCATTCTTGATGTATGTGGTATTTGTAATGGTGATGGTAGTGCCTGTTCAGAAGTGGGCATGTTATCTCTGATAGATGACGGTGATGGGAGTTGGCTAGTAATATATAATAGTCCATTTTCTATAAGTTCAATTCATTTTGAGATTGAAGGTGCAGTAGCTACATCAGCTGTGGGTTTTGGGTCGACTACGTTTTTTCCAACTTCAGTAGATGATATAATTGAAGGTTCCTTTTTCCCTACGGTTTCGTCAGGCGAAGGTACAATCCTTATACTTTCATTAGATGGAATCCCAACTTTACTTAATAATATTACTATAACAGATGCTAATAATAGCGAACATTCATTTGTATTCGATGATGGTAATGTAGAAACATGTGATAGTGGTTTTGATTGTATAGGTGAATGTGGTGGTTCAGCAGTATTAGATGCATGTGGTATATGTGATGGTTTAGGCATGTCTGCTTGGTATAGGGATACTGATGGTGATGGCTTGGGTGATTCTCAAAATAGTTCAAGTTTCTGTTATGAATATGAGGATTATGTTTCTAATTCTGATGATAGTGATGATTCAGTGTTTTGTCCATACCAATATTTGGGTGACAATTTTGGATGCTACGGAAATTGTAGTGTAGAGCTTGACTGTACTGGTGAATGTGGCGGAAATTTAGAAGTTGATTGTTCAGGTGAGTGTGGAGGGATTACAGTTATAGATGTTTGTGGAATTTGCGGGGGTACAGAAGATATTTCAAATTGTGTAGCATGTCCTGATTCAGATCCTGCAGATTGTACTGGTGAATGTGGTGGGAGTGCAGTCTTAAGTGGTTGTGATAATCTATGTAATTCAATAGCAACTTTCGATGCATGTGGGGTATGTGATGATGATTCCTCTAATGATTGCATCCAAGATTGTGCAGGTGAATGGGGTGGAGAATCAGTAATAAGTGGTTGTGATAATGCCTGTGGATCAACATTATTTGAAGATAATTGTGGTGAATGTGGAGGAAATAATAGCTCTTGTACTGGTTGTAAAATCCTTTCGGCTTCAAATTACTGTGAAGATTGTAGTATTTCATGTATTGAATTATTTATAAATGATTGTTGTGTATATGATGAATTATCCACTGAATCTGTACTATTACCTACTGAATATGACATCGTGAATAATTATCCCAACCCATTTAACCCTGAAACAACCATTAATTATTCAATTTCCAAAACAGCATGGGTATCATTTTCAATCTATGATTTAAAAGGGGTGTTTGTATCTACCATCGTCGATGGAGTAGTAAGTCCGGGGAATTATAGTGTTACTTGGAACGGTAATAATTTTATAAATAGACAAATGCCAACGGGGATTTATTTTGCTATTTTGAGTACCAACGAAATATTAGTATCTCATAAAATACTTTTAATGAAATAATTAGAAGCGAATTATTGTGGATGCAATTGAAAGTCCGGCGCCGGTCCCTACCAAATAAACTAAATCTCCTCGCTTAAAGCGGTTTTCCTCATAACCAATAGCCAAGGCTAATGGTAGAGATGCAGCTACACAATTTCCGGTGTAAGAAATAATATCCATTACTTGCTCTGATTTAAACTGGCCATATTTCACATAGGCTTTTACCGCCAGTCCCGATGCTTGATGAGGTACAAGTAGTTTAATATCATTTCGGGTTATGTCCATTGTTTGTAAGTCATCATTTAACATGGTATATACATACTTACGCGCCATTTTATAAATCATGGGCCCGTTCATTGTAAATAGATTATCTTCTTCAGTTGTACTTGAATCTTGAGGATGCTTATTTGTACCCCCACCACGCACTTCGGTATAAGTGGCACCTTCGGGCCATGTTTTCATATTCCAATGTAATAGGGCACTATTTGAGGACCCATCTGTGGGTTCAACCACCACAGAAGCTGCAGCATCTCCCAATAATGATGAGCTTTCAGGCTCATTGAAATTTCGGCCTCGAGTCCCTCTATCTGAAGAAACAATTAAAATTCGTTTGTAGTCTCCACATACAATAAAATTATTTGCAGTTTTGAGGGCGGTCAAAAATGATAAACAGGTAGCATGTACACTAAAAGATGGAATTCCTTCATAGCCCAATTGAGCTTGAATAAATGTTGAAGTATCAGGAAGAGTTTGCTTGGGTACACCTGAGGCATTCAAAATTAAATCGGGGGGCGGGCCATCATTTAAAGCCTTTTTAGCAGCAATAGCACCCATCTCATCCACATCAATTTGAGATACTCTTCGTTCACGAATTCCCGTTCGAGAGAGTATCCAATCTACACTTTTACCAATTTTTGGGGCCAATGATTCAGAGGTTTCTATTTGCTCAGGTAAATAATATCCTAAGCCTGTAATCCGCATATTAGAAATTATAAGTCGCCTCTAATCTGAAATGTGAAAAATTCTCCATGGTATTAAACATATAACTATTATTTAAGTTTGAATTTCCTGAAATTTTATTAAGTGCGGTACTAATATTCATTTTATTTGAAAGCTTATATTTAAATTCCAATTCAATCAAGTGTCCCCAATTTTTAAGATCCCAAAAGGTTCTCAGATTAGCTTCAAGATTATGATCCATAAAGAATCGTTTAGCATTTAAATAGAAGACTGAAGATTCATGCATGTATAGGGTTTTTGTATCTTCATCTTCATGCATTGTAAACATGAAAATTGGAGACCCTAATGTGGGAATAAAATTATATTCGGGTCGAAAGTCAATATTTGCCAATTGTAAACTTACAGTGTTTGGGTGCAACCCACTTGAAATATCAAGTAGCTTGTAAGATAAATATTGCCCGAGAATTGTGATGTCAAAAAATATGTTTGGGTATTCAAATTCTACTAAATATTCATAATAATTTGCAGTAGTTCCTAATCCAAAATATACATCTTGAATAGGGTCACAACTTCCATATGCTTGTACTATCTCTTCATAACATACATCTTCATACGTACCATTAAAATTTCTCAGTATATCATCATCAGAATTCACTTGATCGCTTGTACTATAATATGCAAATTCAGAGTTTACTCTAATATCTCCAATAAAAGTGGATGCACCAATCCCCCAAACTTCTGAAGCCCTATAACTAAGTACGGTATCAACGTATGAGCCAAAAGTCTTATTTATCGAATCGGTCCATAAGGATGCACCAAATAATGACATAAGGTGGTCGTAGCCTGTAAAATAAGAAAAGGTGAAGTCTATATTATGTATTGGGGCAACAAAATTGATTCCTAATTGCCGAGGTTTTTTAATATTTTCAATCATTAAGCTTTCAGGTAAGCTATCAATTGTGATGGGCATTTCAGGGTCATCTAATGGTAAGTAGTGAGGTGTATGTTCAAAAAGGTAAACTAATCCCAATTTGTAGTCTGAAAAATAACCATCTACTGCCAATGAGAGAGTACCCATATTTTTTTCAATCCCTCGAGAAAAATAATAATAATAATTAACAGGCGTTAAAATATCTAACGGGCTATTAGTTGAGCCCACACCCCAACTATTAATTTGTTTCCCTACCCTAACCTCACCAAAAGAAGGGTACCAGCTCAAATAGAGCTCCCTATTATCAATGCTCATGGTTCCATCGCTAAGTGAAACCTCCAGCGCAAGAATTGATTTTAGCGTAAGTGAATGATATTCTATTGACGTTTTGTAATTGATGAATCGAAAAGGGACCTTTATCAGACTAGTATCTGAAGTTCGATTAATAGTTCCAAATAGGATGTTTCCAGAATAGTCGTAATTGACTTGGGCAAAAACAGATGAAGTGGACAATGTAAGAATAATAAATCGAAGAATCATTTTATTGTAATGCTTCCTCAATCCACGTCATCACTTCATTACCTTGCTCAATCCATGCACGGGTAAGAGCCCAATTGGGGAAGTCCCCCAATAATTCACCATTCCACATATATGTGAGTTCTGTAGTATGTTCATCAATTGGATGGAGAATCCATCCACCAGAAGCGTTTACTAATCTAACATAATCATCATCTTCAGAAATTTCAATTTCTTTAGTGGCTTTAAAAGAGTATATGAAATCGTTTTCTATATTATTTTTTGTATATTTTACAATATAATCACGACCAGAAAATGGAAATGGCATATCTAATTTAATGTGGACTATTTCTGGTGTAAGGGGCATTGAATATTCGATACGATCGAAAATTTGGTAATAATTCTCTTTATCTTCTAATAATTGGATGATTTCTTCCATTGAGGCCGAGACTATTTTCGTTGCTCTACAAAATGGAAATCCATCATATTTTTGCCACTCAATAATAACAGTTTTAGATTGTAATGTCTCCCAATGCGTATCCACATTTAATGGGATTTGGATGGCAAAGCTAAATGATGCGATGAGTAGAGTAGTGAATATAAATTTATTCATTGAAAAATGTATCGTAAATAATTTTTGCGTCCCTTTTTATCTGTTCTTCAGAGAGGCCAAATTTACTTAAGTCGTATTGATGTTTACTCTTAAATTCTCGTTGTTTTTTTGCAGTTTCTTCAATGTCAGCAATCATTGCAGAATCTGGTTTATGAGCCACAAATTCCACAATTTCAGACATGAGTGAATCGAAGTTTTGCATCAAGTCATCAAAATGGACTAACATCACTCGATCTCGATCAATGGCTCCAGAATTCCAATCCGTTACAAAACGGACTTGTAATTCAATTAATGCTTTATACAATCGATTAATGAAATGTGCACGGCGCTCTTTTGGTAAACTCCAGAACCCAAACCGTTTATCCAATACTCCAGTAACTAGGCTCAATCCCGATGGAATAACACTAAGTGGATCTCTAACCATATATAGAATTTTTGCATCAGGAAATGATTTTAGAAATCTAGGTACATTTGTGCTTACTGAGAACAACTTACCGATATATCGGTCTGATTTTGAAGAAATCAAGGTACGTGTCCAAATTGACTTTAGCCATTTATAATCACGTTTTGACATATCCCGGTGTTTGGGGTCAAACCAATGAAATAAATCTTCCTCAGCCCAAGCCATTATAAAACCATAGAGGAAAAATCCGTCAAAAAATCGAAAGAAAATGGAGGCATCATCTGTTTCAATAGATTGTAAGCTTGTTTTATGCGCAACTGTTGAATGGTGTCGAGTAGGGCTGATTTTTTCTAAGAATGGTATAAATGGTTTCACCAACTTTTGTAAAATTATAGAGGGGTAGAGGAGCTTCCATAGTTCACCACCCATTCCAATTTTATTGCGAATAAGATAGCGATGTAAAAAAGTAGTCCCAGATCGAGGATTTCCTACGATGATAATTGGTTTTTTTAGTTGATAGGAATTTATTTTAAAATAGAATACTCGATCCAAAAACATCCCCGTAAATACAACTAATTTTAATATGGCTAAAACAAAACCAGTAATGATAGGAGAAAACCATGTATTAAAGTTTTTCCCAATAATTTTGTATGCCGTAGAAAGTCTTTTAAATATTGATATTTTCATGTTATCCTAATTTGAGTATTTAGGAGACTAGCCTAAATATTGAAAGTTAACTTATTAAATTTAGATTTGACTATGCATAAATTAAAAGTAAGCTATCATTTCAACTTGTTACAAGAATAATAATTTTAATTACATATAATTACAAATTACTATTATGAAAAAATGATAATTACACATTAAATAACATATACAATTTTAAAGGTAAAATTATGTTTCATAGGAGACTATTCATATTATGTTTGCTCTTCCCGTTAGCTTCAGAGGTATTTGAGGGTTATACTTTATTTACTCCTGGTGAAGGAGGTAGTGGAAGTGCAACAACCTATCTGAAAAGTAATGAATTAAATAATTTCAATACATGGTCTCATAATAGTAGCGCAGCCAGTATGCCATATCTTATAGCAGGTGATGAAGCCGGTTGGGAAAATACATTATTGATTTATCCTTATAGAGTAAATAATCCTACCATGAATAGTGGCGGTGTTGGTGGAGGCGTACAATGCATTACCTGGGATGGTGATGTGGTCTGGAGTCATATAATCTCTAATACAAATTATCAGCATCATCATGATGTGGAGCCACTTCCAAATGGAAATGTTTTAATGATAGCGTGGGAGAAAAAAACATCTACTCAAGCATATGCTTCTGGACGTCAAACTATTAATAACTCCTTGAATCAAATGTGGTCAGAAACAATATTTGAATTGGCTCCGAATGGTAGCGGTGGTGCGTATGTGGTATGGGAATGGCATTTATGGGATCATCTTATTCAAGACGCAGATTCAGGTGATAACAACTTTGGTGTAGTTGCTGATCATCCCGAACTATTTAATATTAATAATGGAAATGTAGGTTCAGATAATGGCCCTGGCGGTGCAAATGCAGATTGGATGCATTTTAATGCCATTGGTTATAATTCTCAGTTCGACCAAATTGTATTGTCTTCTCGTTTTCATGATGAAATTTATGTATTAGACCATAGTACTACTACTGAAGAAGCCGCAAGTCATAGTGGTGGAAATTCAGGAAAAGGTGGAGATTTACTATATCGTTGGGGAAATCCTCAAAACTATGATAGGGGGAATAATGCAGACCACATTTTGGGGGATCAACATGGTATAAATTGGATTCCAGAGGATTATCCTGGAGAAGGTAATTTCATTTTATTTAATAATAGTGCAAATGAAGCCGTGGAGTTTATTCCACCTGTAGATGAAAATGGAAATTATTTTATTGAAGATGGTCAACCATTTGGCCCTGATGATACAATTTGGGATTCTCCATATGTTTCAACGCAAATGCAAGGTGGGGCATTTCGTCAGCCGAATGGAAATACATTAATCACAGATTGCGATAGTGGTGTAATCAAAGAAATTACTGAGGGCGGTTTAACTGAATGGATGTATACTCATCCTGGAAATAATTCAAATATCGCCAGAGCTCAAAAATATCGTTTAGATCATTTTGATAATATTATAAATATTTTACCAGGGGATGTTAATAATGATGGTTTAATAAATATATTAGATGTGGTGAGTACGGTGAATATTGTATTAGGTATGGCTGATTGGGTTGATGCTGCAGATTATAATGGTGATGGTGTGATTAATGTGTTAGATATTGTTAGCATAGTGAATGTTATTTTAAACCGTTAAATATTTTTTATATGAAGTTAATCATAATCATAGTTCTCTTCTCTTCATCCATGTTGTTTCCTCAAATTTCAGAAGGATATACGATTTTTACTCCATATGCTGATATAACTGGGACATCAACTTATTTACTCGATACAGCAGGTAATACCATTCATACGTGGATTCATGAAAGAGCCCCTGCAAGTATGCCATATTTACTCTCCGATAGCACAATTATTTATCCATATCGAGTTGAAAACCCTACCATGGAGGTTGGTGGTGTGGGGGGCGGTATTCAATATTTAGATTGGAATGGTAATGTTTTCTGGGACTACCAGATTACAGATGAGACATACCAACACCATCATGATATTGAACCCTTACCTAATGGAAATGTTTTAGCAATTGTGTGGGAAAAGAAAACATCTTCTGAAGCATTTGAAATGGGGCGGCAAGTTATTGATAATGCGCTAAATCAGATGTGGTCAACGGCAATTTTAGAATTAGATTTTCAGACGGGTGATATTGTCTGGGAATGGCATATTTGGGATCATCTCATTCAAGACATTGGTGATGAATATCCAAATTTTGGAGTTATAGCTGAGCATCCAGAATTATTTAATATTAATTGTGGAAATGCAGGAAACAACGCTGGTGGGCCACAAGGTGCAAACGGAGATTGGATGCATATTAATGCAATCGATTATAATGTTGAATTAGATCAGATAGCCATATCGTCGCGTGTACAAAATGAAATTTTTATTATAGACCATAGCACTACAAATTTAGAAGCTGCTAGCCATAGTGGGGGTAATTCAGGAAATGGTGGTGATTTTCTTTATCGTTGGGGAAATCCTGAAAATTATAATCAGGGAGATTCATTAGACAAAATTTTGAGTGCGCAGCATGGTTTAAATTGGATTCCAACTGGTTATCCCGGTGAAGGCAATCTAATATTATTTAATAATTTTCACGCTGAAGGTGCATCTGCAGTATTAGAGATTGTAACACCCATCAATGAAAATGGTAGTTACAATTTAAGTGGCAATGGGGTTTATGGCCCAGAGTCATGGGAGTGGGGTTATTTTGCAGATATTACAACGCCAATGCAAGGTGGAGCGTTTCGTTTATCTAATGGAAATACACTTATTACTCAAACACATACCGCTCGAATAATTGAAGTGAATATGAGCGGAGAAATCCTCTGGGATTTCTCTTATGAATCTGGGATCGCAAATCATTGGATTGCCAGAGCTCAAAAGTATCCAATTGATTATTTTACTACATCCTATACACTTGGTGATGTGAATGATGATGGTTTGATAAATATCTTAGATGTGGTAAGTACGGTGAATATTGTTTTAGGCCAAGCAGATTGGGTTGATGCTGCCGATTACAATAGTGATGGTGTTATTAATGTGCTTGATATTGTTAGTATTGTAATTATTATTCTAAATAGCTGAATTATTTAATTAATACCATTTTTCCTGTAATTAGAATCCCATAATAAGATTCAATATTATAGATGTAAATCCCGCTTGATTGACCTCTTCCCTCCCAATTAAGTATATGATATCCGGGTGTTGAAACATTCCATGTTTGTGTATCTATTTTATTCCCCTTTATATCAAAGACAGATAAGATGCCATAGTCGGCCTCTTTTGTATAAAATTTAATGGATGTTAGGGCTTCAAATGGATTTGGAAAATTTGGGGTGGGTTTTACTTCATCACATGCTTCAGGATTACACATGAACGTATTATCACTACATTCAACTGATGGTCCGTTTCCTCCACATTCACCACATTGATCATCCACTAATATTCCACCACACTCACCTGAACAGTCTGCGCTCAAACAACTACCATCATCAATACAGTCTTCTAAATTATTTTTACATTGCAAGTTATCCAAACTATCGAAATTGCATGCACTGTCATCTGTACACCCATAGAATATTAATTCATCTGGGAGGGCAGCTGAGACGTCTAGCATTCCTACACCCAAACAATTATTACCCTCATTGCCATTACAGGCAGAATAGGCTATGTTTGATGGATTTGAATAGATAGAATAATCTGCTGATTCTAATAATAAATCGGTTAAGGCATCATTTGACCAATCAGGATGGAAAATTTTCAATAACCCCAAGCTACTGGCCACCATAGGGCTCGCCATGGAGGAACCACTCCACACTTCATATTCTCCATTTAGAACTGTACTCATTATTTGTTCACCTGGAGCTGCAATATCAACAGTAGGGTGATACGTTCCCCACCCACCCCAATTACCATTACAATCAACGGGACATACCGAAATGACATTTTCAAAGCTTGCAGGATAAAATTTTCCATATTCTTCTTCATCTGTCCATTCTTCATTTTCTTCATCCCATTTTCCATTTCCTGCTGCTGCCACAATGATTGCTCCATAGGTATCATGTATGACATTAATTACTGAATTTTGATAATTATTGATGGTGTATGAATTCCCCAATGCACTGCCCCAACTACAATTTATAATGGTAAAGCTTCCTGAATAGTAACCTGCTTTGGCAGCATAAAGCATACCATCATAAGTATCTTGTAGAGCTGAGCTATTATCTTCATGGTTTAAACGAGCTCCTTTTACTGGCATGATTTTCACATCAAATGCTGTAGATGCAACACCTTGACTATTGTTGGTTGTAGCGCCTAGAATTCCTGCCACATGGGTACCATGTGACCAATCTACCGAAGAATAGTCTGGAAATGGATTATTATCTGGAATAGAAGTGGCAGCATCTACATCTGTACTCCCAGATGCATCCCATCCGATAATATCATCAATAAATCCATTTTGGTCAGAATCGATTCCATCTTGAAGTGGTGAACCTACAGAAACTGCATCTTGTAGATCGATTTTTCCATCAGCGTTATAATCATTCAAGTAATTAATGAGTTCGGGGGAAGTAATAATATTATCAAGATTGATATCAATTGCATCAAGGATGTTGGCAGGAATTTCACCCTGATTTATCCAAATATTATTAACAAGGTCGGGATGTGTATAATCTACTCCCGAATCAACGGATGCAAGCAATACAGAATTACTCGATGGGAATAAATTATTTTCTGTCCATAAATCCCATGCTTTATCTGCATTTATTGTACGTAATCCACATTGGTAATAGGAACCATAATAGGTATCATTTGGTGAGTAAAATGATTGTATAATGGGTTCATTTTCGACTGAGTGAATGTTGGGCAATTGGCGAAAATCATTCATTATATTACTTTTAGATGCTCGATTCAGGCCATCTAATTTTATTCGATAAATATTATTGAGATTGATATCGCCATCAATATCATTTTCAGTAGCAGAATTTAACCATTTACCTATGTGTTTGATATTAAATCTATGGAGTAATAAAGTAATTTCATTATCAGTAGTTGTTATACCCCTATCTGAAATTTTAATATTTAAATTGGGTGAATTTTTATTTAAACATATTAGAAAGGAATTAGATTGAACCCCTGTATATGCCAAATTCCATGACATAAGAAAAAATATGACAAGATACCCTAATAGGGAGGGGGATTTTCTAGGCATACATGAAAATTTCACCTCTATTTAAGATACATAATTTTTCGGTTTATGATTTCTTGATTTGATCTCACTTGAATAAAGTATATCCCCGAATTTAGTTCTGATGCCGTCCATGTAACCGAATAAAAACCAGTATTTTGAATTTCATCTACTAATCTATCAATTTCCTGCCCCCGAAGATTATATACTGAAACCCGAATCTGGCTTGTATTGAGTAAACTATACTCTATGTTAATTTGGGGGTTGAAGGGATTAGGGTAGAGATTGAAAATTGCAAATTTAGACGGGATTAATTTTTCATTATTTTCCAATATGATAGTTGAGCAACAATCGTCACAAGGGATCGTCGAATTTTCATCATATTCCTCGTAAGTAGAATCCATACAACCAGTACATATTGAATTATAAGTATTTGCATTACTACAAACGCCACATTCATCTATTTCTGCATCCCCATTAGGTATATCAAAACAATCTGAACATGATGAGTTGTTTCCACCACAAATATCACAATCATCTAGAGTATTACCACTACAATCACAAAATCCAGTTAGAATATTGTCGCACCCACACTCACCAATAGGACCAGATCCTCCACAAACACCACATGAATCTACAACAGTACCACCACCACATACACCTGCACAATCTTCAGTGTCTAAACCATTACATACACCTGCACAATCTTTTACGGCTTCACCATTACATATACCAGCACAATCTTCTACTGAACTCCCGTTTGGTACACCCGCACAATCTAAACAAGTGGAGTTATCTCCATTGCATACGCCACATTCATCAAAATTTTGATCGTCACAATCTAAGAATACTCGAAGTCCAAGATTCCAATCATTAATTATTGACCAATTAGTATTTAAATCTCTGAATGTAGACGAATTTGTTCCTATGCTATAATCAATTCCAATGGGTGGGGTGTGAGAAAAGGCTTTTAATCCAATCCAAAAATCTCCACTAACGGACCAATTCTCTTCAGATAAATCATATTCATTCCATCCAGAGACTGCCCCTGTGACCGTTTTAGAATCGAGGATATTACCAGGGAGTCCATTTTCAGAATTAGCCCAATAAACTATTGTTATTGCACCACCATCATTAATTTGATACCATTTAAATCGAACAATTTGTTGTCCTAAGTTACTAGCCCTAAATTTGGTTGCTAGGCTATCATTTTGCTCAAGTTCAAAATTACTTTCAAAAGAACCATCATCCCAAGATAACTCTTGATATGAAGCTGGTAATATGGAAATACTCTCAGGATGAATAAGAATTACACTCTCTTCATTATTTTCAGGATATGTGGCACTGACCCCATAGATATATTCTTGTAATTCCACTACTACTACGTCATCTACATAAGTAGAATCTGTTAGTGAGGATGCTAATTGAATAAAATCGCTATTACTTTCGTCAATTCTATAGACGTTATAGGTAACATTTGAGCTTTCCTTATTGATTTTAGCTCTAATCCCAGTGGTGATATATGGATCATCTGTCTCTCTAGAATTCCAGCTAGAGCCATCAAAGAACGCGCCATAAGGTGATGCTTCAGTGTCTTGACTAATTGAAATCTCATCTGTAATGGTATGCGCAATAATATATTGATTTGTAAAATTCCAACCCTCTATTGCAAAACCATTCCAAGCATTGGTTTGAGTGAGCGTAACGCTTTGTACGAAGGAAGGTTCAGGGCTAAATAGTGACCCTATGGTACTAAAAGCAGCTATACTGACTCCAACTGAAGTGTCATTTTTATTATAGATAAAAACTGAATCAACAGTTGAATTCCCATGAATGTAAAATAAATTTCCCATATAGGTTATACAATCATCACTATTATCGCATGGTTCGAGTGTGGTCTCATCAAATATGGCATCTTCACCAGAGTCAAGAATATGAAGATAGTCACCTTCGTAGTTGAGTAAATCGCTCCATGTTAACTCTACATTTTCACCATTACTTTCAACAATTAAGTTACTAGGTGGAGGATAAAATTCAGTTGATTCTGAATAAATTCTAAAATCATCAATAAATAATCCTGTTCCTATACCTCCATCTGCATTCCCATCAAAGAAGGCTTGAAAACGAAATCTTATATTTTTACCTGCATACTCTGTTATCTCTTGCAAAATATTTGCTTCAAAGTCAGGTGTAGAAAACGCAGTTCCAGGTATAAATTCTTCCCAAATGATAATGCCAGGTTGAGGTTCCCCTGTTCCAGAGATTGAGCCATCGTCCCAGTAATCATAAAATTGTTCTACCCAGTTTTCACCAGAGCCAATCATTTGTGGGTTATCATCTGCATTATCTTCAAAAATAATAACATTACTACTGATCTGAATATCATCTATTTGAAGACCTGTTAACATTTCGTCATCAATGGTTGACCATGATGGGTCAGAATAAAATGCGAATCTTATAATTACATTTTGATTAGCAAAGTTTGAAAGGTCAAATGTAACTTCATGCCAATCTTGAAGGCCACTCCACCCAGGAAGACCAGTAAATCCATTATAAACAGTTCCATATCCACATTGAAAATCATAGGGGTCGGGGGCATTTGCGATTAAAACATCCCATGTAGAACCATTATCAGTGGATAATTGTACATTGGCTTGGTCCCATCCATCAATAGTAGTATCACCATTCGCACAAATTGCTTCAATATTTTCTTCAACTGCACCATCAGTATCTTCAATAGCCCATTTCATCATTGCCGTGAGTTCAGAATCTGCTTGAAGGAATACTTCAGGGGTATCTAAATATTGAACCCATGTATCACCATAACCATTCAATTCATCATCTCCACACCAGTATGACCTTCCAATATAACTATTAAAATTAGTTTCATTCCAGCTATCTTCGCTTGCCACAAGCAATGATAATGAGAAAAAGTCATCTAAATATTCATCCCCATTTCCATCGCCATCTAACATATCATTTCTAAGCCAAAATGAGTAGTGGATAGTTTCATTTAATGGATGTTCTGGTAGCGTGTAAGTGGGGGATGTAATTTGACATAATTGAGGGAGGGATTGATTATTATCAAAACTGTTCATGCTATAATCTGGACTGTGAAAATTGATATCGGTTCTATTCCAGCAATCATCTATAATCCACCCATCTAAATCAGAATCGAAGGTATCTAAAAAATAATTGGTTTGACTTTGAGTAGATGAGTTTTGATTTATCTGAGAGTTGGACTCCCGTTTAAGGCCCGCGTCATGGATAGATAAATTATTTTTTTTTAATAATTTCTGATCTGAAAAGTTATTTGCCGTAACTGTATTGATTAAAATAAAAGTTACTATAAAAAATAGAAATATGTTTTTTTGTTTATACATTATTACCCATTAATTTTAATATATCAATATGGAGCTATTCTTCTGAATTAACCCAATGAAAGTGATATAAATTTACATGATAACAGAATGTTTTGGTAAAGATTTGAAGTATAAAGTTGTTACAAGAATTTTCCTTATAATCATTACATTAATTTCCATCCTTTTTCCTAGACCCTATGTGCTAGTGGTTTCATTTGATGGATTTCGCCATGATTATTTAGATCGAGTATTTACACCCAATTTTGATAAATTGAAATTAGAGGGAGTATCTGCAAAATCTTTAATTTCCGTTTTCCCATCATTTACATTCCCCAATCATTATTCGATAGCTACGGGTACTTATACTGGTACACATGGCATTATTGCCAATTCATTTTATCGAAAAGACTTTGATGCAACCTATTCAATGCAAGATATAAATACGGTAATCGATGGAAAGTGGTATAGTTCAGAACCCATTTGGGTCACTGCAGAGCGACAAGAAATTAATACAGCCATATTTTTTTGGGTGGGGTCTGAAGCAAAAATCAATGGTTTTAGGCCGTCAATATATGAAAGCTATGATGCTAGTGTATCCTTTTCTCTGAGGGTAGATACTGTATTTGATTGGTTTTCACTTCCCTATGAAAATAGGCCTCAATTATGTATGTTATATTTCAATGAACCAGATCATTTAGGGCATGTATATGGACCTGAGTCTACTCAAGTTGATAGCTCAATAATTGAAATGGATAATTTGTTGGGGTTGATAATTGATAAGATTAATACTTCCTCAATAAAAGACTCACTGAATTTGATTATTGTGAGCGATCATGGTATGACCACAATTTCTAAAGATAAGTTTATATTTTTAGATAAATATGTTCGTGGAATTTATGATCTACGCGTGGATGGTTCAGGTCCTGTCTCTCAGCTATTTCTACGTCCAACAAAATCTGCTCGTAAAAAGTCGATTTTCCGTCAACTAAAACGAATTCCCAATATGCATGTTTATTTGAAAGAAAATATTCCATTTAATTTCAATATTTCGAATGAGAATACAGGTGATTATCTAATATTAGCCGATGAGGGTTTTTCTGTTTTTAAGAATAAAAAAGCCTCTATTGGCTTTAATCCAATTGGGATGCATGGTTATGATCCAAATCTCCAGAATATGAAATCCATTTTTATTGCAAATGGAGCTCAAATAAAATCCAATATTGAAATTAACTCATTTGAAAATATTCATATTTATCCATTCTTGTGTAAATTATTGGAAATTGAACCTTCTACAGAGAGCGAAGGGAAACTACATGTTTTAGAAAGCATTGTAGAATAATGCAGTTATTTTATAGCACTGATATATCTGATGGGAAAATTAATTTGACTAAAGCAGAATCTCATCATTGTATAAAAGTATTACGAAAGTCAATTAACGATATTGTAATGGTGATTGATGGTGTGGGGAATTTATATACTACAAAGCTGATTAATTTAAACCCTCAAAACACTATTCTTGAAATTACTGATACTCAAGAAGATTATGGGAAACGGGAAAACTATCTTCATATTGCAATCGCTCCAACAAAAAGCATGGATAGATTAGAGTGGTTTATTGAGAAGGTGGTTGAAATTGGTATAGATGAAATTAGCCTCATTCAATGCAAAAATTCAGAACGCACAAAAATTAAAATGGAACGCTGTGAAAAGATTATTCTGTCCGCCACAAAACAATCTTTAAAAGCATTTCTGCCTAGATTAAATCCGTTGGTTGAGTTTGATCAATTTATTAATGAAAATCATTTTGAGATAGCAAAAAGTATAGGCTATTTGGGTAGTAAAAAATCTGCTTTTTTATCTGACTATCATAAAGATAAACACTCTCATCTTATTTGTATTGGACCTGAGGGAGACTTTTCAGATTCAGAAATACAAATAGCATTAACAAATGGTTTTCAATGCATCTCATTAGGTAATAGTCGATTACGAACTGAAACGGCTGGGGTGGTGGCGTCCACATTAATTAATTTATGATTGATCCAGTTCATACTAAATGGATGAAATTAGCTTTGGATGAAGCAATGAAGGCATATGAGAAAAAAGAAATTCCAGTAGGCGCCATCGTTGTAAAAGATGGACGTATAATTGGACGTGGATATAATCAGAGAGAGAGTTTGAATGATCCCACTGCACATGCAGAAATTATAGCTTTATCATCTGCAGCTTCTACCATAGAGAATTGGCGACTAAAAGATTGTATGTTGTATGTAACGAAAGAGCCGTGCCCTATGTGTGCTGGGGCTATTATGAATGCGCGGATTTCTCATATTTATTTTGGTATGTATGATGATGAAGCAGGATGTTGTGGTTCACTTTATCAACTATGTAGAGATCCTCGCTTTAATCATCGGTCTATTGTGCAAGGTGGCATTATGGAGGCTGACTGTATATCAATATTGAACGGTTTTTTTAATATGCAAAGGGGAAATAAATAAGCGAAAATGGATTTGTGCTTACAAACGTTTACATTAAAAGAATAGTTATATCAAGTTGATTTTATTTAATATATAGATGCATTAAATCGAAGTTATTTCTTGTCCAAGGGAAATGACTCCTTTTTGTTTTGTTTAAGCCCCAGTGAAAACTGGGGCTTTTTTTATGTCAATACGTCTTGTTTCCAGTTGAGAATTTATAATAATTTTACCATAGTCATAGACATTGTAATTGATTATAGAGAGATGTCCGAGTGGCTTAAGGTGCATGCTTGGAAAGCATGTTTGGGTGCAAACCCAACGGGGGTTCGAATCCCCCTCTCTCTGCAGAAGTTCTTAATCCATCCATAATTGGATGATGGCGATTAAATAATAGCAATTCATGTGAAGAAATTATACTTTTTAAAATATACTATTATTACACATCTAATTTTATTCCAATTTAGTTGGGGAATTACCGCCCCTATTGGAAATATATATTCGTTAAGTGGATTTGTTCAAATTGTTTCCGCTGATCGAGATGTTCCCCCCAGCAAAGCTGTGAACGGTAGAACCATCCATAGTGATGATATTATCCGTACAGCAAAAGATTCATATTGCAAAATTATCTATAATGATAGATCCACATTGGTTATTGTTGACCCCTCCTCAGAAGTGAAGTTAAGTGATACTCAACTTTCTAGAAACATTCATCTCAACTTTGGGGGAATGTATCTAAAGAATGCAAGAGCAAATCGAAAAAAATCTTTTATTTTTACAAAATCAAGCCAAATTAAATTGAAACCTGTTGAACTGTGGATGAATTCTAGTGAGGATGGTGGTGATGAAATCCATATTATTAAACATGATATAGAAGTTTTTAATATCCGTCAAAATCAGAAGATGAATATTGCATCTGGAAATGCAGTATATTCATATAAAGATGGATTCTTTGAAACAATTAAAACTGATTTAGATGAATTACCCCGCTATTTGTTTAACTCACAACTATTATCGTTGCATCAAAAGAAAAATCCAGATGAATTTAAAATTAGAGAAATTAATTATAGGGCCCATGATTTAATTCCCCTTTTTGGAGTAGGCAGATGGCGTGAAAATACCATTATTGAACCCAGTGGATTTGGTATTGATTTTCTTTTAGGGAATATGGATATTGGTGTTGACTCATATTCAAAAATTGGAATTTATCCCAGATATAATACCCGTAATTTCAATATAAAATTTAATATTGACGGTTATATGCCAATGGGAAGCACATCTGGAGAATTAAATAAAATTGATGATATTTATGATTTGTTTGATCATTTATCATATTTACAGTTTTCTTCTGAGCATCGAAATTTTCTGATTCAAATGGGAAGCATTGATGGTATTACATTTGGTCATGGGAATCTGGTGAAAGAGTATTCAAATTTGTTGGACTATCCCCGTTCAAAAAAAACAGGTGCCTATATGTTTATGACCACAGATAAACGTAATTTTACTTTGGATGTTTTTACATCCAGCTTAAGGGATTTCAATAAAGGGGGTGGCGTGGTTGGAATTCATTCATCTATGTTTATTTCTGAGTACTTTCCCTTAACCGTGGGGTTGGGTATTGTGAGAGATTTCAATCAATTTGCATCCATTGATGATTTTGGGTTTACAATTGATAATATTAATAAAAATTTCACCCGTGGAGTAACGGCGATGGAATTAGATTTTACAATGGATTTAATTCATTCCTATTGGTTCGATATTTATACCTATGGTGAAGTCGTGGGAATTTGGTTTCCTGAAACCCATTATTATATTCGAGAAGAAGATACGATTGAGAGTGGAATGCCTGGATTTGAAGAATTACCAAAAAGTATTTATCGTGATGGGACTTGGGGAATAACTTTCCCAGGGATTTGGGTAAAGTATCATCATTGGTGGGAATTAAAATTGGCGATGAATTTGAATTCTGCATTACATATACCACAGTATTTTGGGACTACCTATGATTATGAGAGAGTTAGATATACTGAGTATCAGTTACCTTCTTCAAATCCAAATGCTGTTGAGGTTACAGATATGTTGATGGAATATGCACTAGATGATGGGGATTTGACAAGTGAAGAAGTTACCTTTCTTTTACCAAAGGATATTTATAGTATAACTGATCACACACAGATCAAATTCCCCAGTTTGGGGTTTTCATTTGAAGCGGTCTATCACTTCAGAAGACTAGTTGATGCAAATTGCAGCTTTTCAGTTTTTAAAGACTATAAAAATTCTGATAGTGAAAATTTTTATAATTATCATTTCAGTTTAGCAGTAAAGGATAATATTCTTGAAAATATTACCGAAGCACAAATGTATTATACTCAATTCTTTACCAATACTCCATTTGATAACAATTTATATCACGAAAATATGTTAAGAGGAGCCAGAGTCGGTATCCAAATTTATAAAAGTATTTCTATAGTGGTAGATTATCATGATGTGTTTTACGATAGAGATTTAAATGGTGTTGTTGACCTTATTCGAACGGGCGGAATAGATTTGAAATTGAGTTTTTAATGAAAATTAAGTTTAGAGCATTTGCATCAATTTTAATTGGGATGAGTCTAATTGGCGCATCAATAGGATTTTTAACGGGCTACTATTTTCATTTAGATTTTGACGGTAAATATTGGATGTATATTGCGTCACCCCTTATGGGTATTGGATGTGGATTGGTAATTTACGGGTCATTGTTCGAACGGAATATGGATTTATAATGGGTGGGAATAGTGAATTATTAAAAGAGTTAGATGATTTATTAGCCCATGCTGGAAATCGATTTGGACCCATGCTATTAGATGAATTACAAATGCGCTTAAGTTTAACCGTAAAGACTTTTGATGCTGAAATGAAAGCGTTACTACATACATCATTTAAAGACTACCATATTCAGATTAATCAATTAAAAATGCTCATGGACCAAAATTATAAGCCAGTAAAAAAAGTTGAAAAGAAAAACAGTTTATCGGTTGATAGTGATATTCCCAAATTTATTAAAAAATTTGATGAAAAACAATCTAACTGACCTGTTTTATTATAATAAGATATACCTGTAAATTTTAGATAAGAATTAAAATATATTCTGTGCTAGATGGGGAGTTAGCGGTTCCCTGTAGCCTGAAATCCGCTTATGCAGGGTTGAATCCCATTGGGCGGATCTTTATGAGTTAAATACAAATTGTAAGCGGTGTTGATTTTTCAGCCCTGCGCAATATTTTGATTTCAAACCCCGTCAGGTCTGGAAGGAAGCAGCGGTAGAAATTATTAATAGGTGCCGTAGGTTACTGGAGATGAGTTGGCTGTGATTTATATTTTTCAAACCGAAGATTCAACTATTGGTGCACAGATTATTACATTATTATGAGCTATCAAGTATTATCAAGAAAATGGCGCCCTCAGAATTTTGAGGATGTAGTGGGTCAAGAGCATGTGACCCAAACGTTACAGAACGCCATAAAGTTAGAGCGTATTGGTCATGGTTATATTTTCACGGGTCCACGTGGAGTGGGAAAAACAACAGTTGCACGTGTCTTGGCAAAAGTGCTTAATTGTAAAAATCCCCCCAATAATAATCCATGCAATGGATGCAACCATTGTAAAGAAATTACGGATGGTCGTAATATGGATGTTCTCGAGTTAGATGGAGCATCTAACAGAGGCATTGATGAAATCCGTGAATTACGGGAATCGGTAAAATATCCACCCAATTCTGGGAATTATCGAGTTTTTATCATCGATGAAGTTCATATGCTTACCAAAGAGGCATTTAATGCCCTTTTAAAAACGCTAGAGGAACCGCCTGCACATGTGGTTTTTATTTTAGCAACCACAGACCCACACAAAATACCTCAAACCATTTTATCAAGAACGCAACGCTTTGATTTTAGAAGACTCTCAATTAAACTGATTTCAAATCAGCTAAAAGAAATATTGAATCGTGAAGGTGTAGATTTTGAAGATGAAGCAATAACCCTTATTTCGAGAAAAGCAGACGGCAGTATGCGTGATGCCCTCAGTTTATTGGATCAAGTTATTGCCTATTCTGGCGATAAACTTGAAGTGGAGCCCGTTCGGTCATCTTTAGGAATTATTCATGATAGTGTATTTGTGAATTTATTTTCAAATATTGCATCAAAAAATGTTGCTAAAATCATCACAGAACTTGAAGGCTTATTTAACGCGGGGCATTCAATTAACGATTTTATTAGTGGATTTAATGCTGTTATGCGAAATTCACTTTTGACCTCTTCGGGTGTTGAAGTATCAAGTTTACCCAAAGAAATTATAGATATGGTTCAAGGACCAAGTAGCGTATTTCAGAAAATGGATTTATTGCGAATGTTAGAATTGAGCATGAATTTTGAAACAAAATTACGGTATGTACAACAGCCTCAAATTGCATTAGAATCATTATTCATTAAATTAGCATCAATGGATTCTTGCGTAGTTGTACGTGATGTTCTGGCTGGAAATATTAAAGTTGAATCAAATTTAGTTTCAGAACCTGTAATATTAGTTGAAAAAAAAACGACGGTTCAAGAAGTTAAATCTGAATCTTTAACGGATGAATGTATTGATGCAACTCCAATAGTTGCTGAGCCTACAGAAAAGGATAGTGAAAAACTTAAGTCAGTTGAAGTGAAATCTCCTGTTAATGTATCCACAGAGAATTTAAGTTTACAAATAATTGTAGATGGTTGGAATGACGTGATTTTAGAAACAGAGAAATTAAATGTCAAAATATCCAATTTACTTGAAGAAGTAAAATTGAAGGAATATTCTAATGGCGTTTTATCTATGCTCTTAACGGCAGATCAAAAATTTCATGCCAAGTCTCTCCAAAAAGATGGGGGTGAAATTGAAGGTGTTTTACAGAATATTTTTAAATCTAAAATTAAATTAAATTTTGTAATTGAGGATAGTTCTACATCCAAAAAAAATGAGGATAAAAAAGGCAAAGAAGGGGAAAAGGAACACCCTTTATTTATGAAAGTATTAGAAACATTTGAAGGTGAACTTTTAAGATAGGAGAAAGTTATGTTCCCCAAAGGTGGTATGGGCAAACTAATGAAACAAGCCCAAGAAATGCAGTCAAAAATGGCGAAAGCCCAAGAAGAATTAAGTGAAATTGAAGTTGAGGGACAATCGGGTGGTGGAATGGTTACTGCCGTAATGAATGGCAAAAAAGAATTAATATCGCTACTAATTGAAGATGAAATCCTTGAAGAAGATAAAGAAATGATTGAAGATTTAGTGGTTTCGGCAGTAAATCAGGCCCTTCAGAATGCCACGATTGCAGCCGATGAGAAAATGAGTTCGGTTACGGGTGGTATGATGGGTAATATGAAAATACCGGGAATGTAATGGACGGTTTTCCACCATCATTAGAGCGAGTAATTGAGGCATTTTCTCAGTTTCCAGGAATTGGGAAAAAAACAGCCCAACGATTGGGACTTCATGTTTTGAAATCTGACCCAAATAGCATTATTGAGTTTGCACATTCACTTGTTGATGTGAAAGAGAAAATCACTTTTTGTTATGAATGTAATAATTTTGCAGAATCTGGAAAATGTGAAATATGTATAAATCCAAAACGTGATAGACAAATTATTTGTGTCGTAGAAGAACCTTCGGATATTTTTTTATTTGAAAATACAGGATTTCGTGGTGTATATCAAGTTCTTGGTGGTGTATTATCACCCCTTGATGGAATTGGTCCCGATGAACTTAACTTGAAAAGTTTGATGGGTCGATTACAGAATGTGAAGGAAATTATTGTGGCGACCAATACAAGTGTTGAGGGTGATGCTACTGCCTTGTATTTGGCAAAGTTAATTCAACCTTTGGGCATAAAAGTAACGCGTTTGGCACGAGGTATTCCTGTAGGCGGACATTTAGAATATGTTGATGAGGCCACTTTGTCAAAATCGATGAATGAAAGAGTTGAGATTGCCTAATGCAAGTTGCAAAAAAATACATCCCCAATATTCTTACTTCGTCACGGATACTTCTCACACCCATATTTCTATATTTTCTATTTTCAGAATTTAGCCATAGTAAACTTATTGCCTTAGTTCTTTTCATAGTTGCTTCTATTACAGATGCATTTGATGGGTTTTATGCACGTAAGCATAACTTAATTACCAAATTTGGGACTTTCTTTGATCCACTCGCAGATAAGTTATTGGTTCTTTCAGCATTTTATGGATTCATGTTTATTCCCATATTGGATACAGAAGTCAAATTGTGGATGATAATCTTAATTTCATTTAGGGATGTGGTAGTTACTTTACTCCGCATGATTATGGAGTATAAAGGAATTACTATGGTAACCAGCAAGGCAAGTAAAATGAAGACCACTTTACAGCTATCCACCATCATATTTATTCTAATATATCTAATTTTATTTTCATATAATATCAGCTATTGGAAATTTGTGAGTGAGCAGTCAATACTTTATTTTTGTATGATATTGACCACCTTAGTTACATTTTATACAGGTCTTCATTATTGTTATCATAATTATAAAACTCTGGGACAACTGCTGTTCCAGAAATGAACCCTCTTTCTAATTTAATTTCAACATTTTTTTATTTAGGTAGATTGCCTATTGCACCTGGGACATGGGGCAGTTTAGGGGCTCTCGTCGTTTGGAGCTTGATTCCAGAATCTATAGTTATCCGCGTTGGATTTTTATTAATCGCATTAATTGTGGGGTTTATTGCCTCTGAAAATACGTTGAAGCAAAGTGATGATCCAGATCCATCATACATTGTTATAGATGAAGTGGTTGGTCTATGGATAGCATTACTATTTGTTCCCAAAACTATATTTCTATTCTCATTGGGTTTTGTATTGTTTAGACTATTTGATATTTTGAAACCTTCGTTTATTTACTCAATCCAATTTTTAAAAGGAAGTTGGGGTGTAATGCTGGATGATATGCTGGCAGGGTTATTAGTAATGTTAATTCTATGGGGTATTATGGTGTGAAGCAAGCGTGCATTATTACGATTGGAGATGAACTTCTTCAGGGATATACCATTGACACAAATTCATCCTGGCTTGGGAAAAAAATAAATAATTATAATGTACGTGTTCAGCGGAAAATCACAATAGCGGATGAGATTGATGTCATTCAGCATGAGTTATCAGATGCATTAGATAATTATGATTTAGTATTTGTGACTGGTGGATTAGGCCCAACACTGGATGATGTAACGCAAACTGCAATAAAAAATATTTTAGGTACAGATTTAAAATTTGATGAAGATTATTTTTCCAAACTAAAAGTAAAATTTTCAGACAGAAATATGAGTATGCCACCAAATAACCGTTCACAAGCAATGGTAATTAATGGCACAAAAGTAATTCCTAATTCATTAGGAACTGCACGAGGGATACATATAGAAAAAGGTGGAAGGCATCTGTTTTCTATGCCGGGTGTACCTACCGAAATGGAAGGGATGTTTAATGAGTATATTATTGAAAATTATCTCCCTAAAGTTAAAAAAGAGTCAATTGCGTTAATTCTCACCACAGGGATTATTGAGAGCAATTTAGCTGAAAAAATTAAAGAACAAATAGATAAATATTCGGATAGGTATTCATTCTCCTATTTACCAAAATTTACGGGTGTAGATTTTAAAATACGGCAGGATAAACCCTGCAAATTAGGGCTTGAAACAGTATCTAAATACTTTTTTGAATGGTTATCTCCCTATGCTTATGGTTGGGAGAATGAAACATTAGAATCCGTTTTAGCCTACCAATTAATTGAAAAAGGGTTAACCATTTCTGTAGCTGAATCATGCACTGGTGGATTGATTAGTAAACGAATTACCGATGTGGCGGGGTCATCATCTTTTTATCAGGGTGGAATTATTGCATACAGTAATGATATTAAAATTAATCAATTGGGTATTTCTAAAGTATTATTAAAAAAGAATGGAGCTGTTAGTCGCTCTGTGGCTAAGGCTATGGCTGAATCAATACAATCTATTACTAAAAGTGATATTGGGATTGCCACAACGGGCATTTCAGGTCCAACAGGTGGAAGTGAGAAAAAACCTGTAGGTTTAGTTTATATTGCGATTTCATTTCAGGACAATGTGTGGGTAAAGGAATTTAATTTTTTTCCTAGACGATTAATACATCGGGAGATTACATCCCAAACAGCTTTAAATATGGTGAGGAAGGTAATTAATGCGTGAGGCAAAAAGAGTTTTTGTTGGGATTGATATTTCCAGAAAATTCTCAAATTTAATCCCAATGTTGAGAACAACGTTTGGGGTATTTGAAGATGACATCCGATGGATTTCAGGTAAAAAATTACATCTTACCCTTTCATTTTTGGGGAATATTGATGATTCAAATATTGAAAAGCTTATTTCTAATTTAGAAGAAGTTAAGAAATTGCCAAAATTTTCATTATCAGTTAATGGAACTGGAGTATTCCCGAATACTGAAAGCCCAAAGGTTTTTTGGTTAGGGATAGAAGAGGGATATGACGAATTATCTGATACCCAAAGAATTGTGGATGAGCTGTCTTTTGAGTACAAAGAGACGCAACGAAATGAAAATTTTGTTCCACATATTACGATAGGTCGATTAAATACTGCAAAAAAAAATACAAAATGTGATGTATCTATTTTTTTGAATGCTGTATATTCACCAATAGAAATTCCTATCAATTTAGTGAATTTATACGAAAGTCGCTTGACGCCTGATGGCCCAAGATACACTGTACTAGCAAAGTTCCCATTAAGTTAAATTGGAGATTTCACATGGATAGTCAACAAAAAGAAAAAACATTGGATTTGGCCATTGGTCAGATAGAAAAAGAATTTGGTAAAGGTGCTATCATGCGTATGGGTGATGGCAATAAAGTTAAAATTGGTGCAATCTCAACAGGCTCTATTTCACTAGATGCTGCCATTGGCATTGGGGGTATTCCCCGAGGAAGGGTTATTGAAATATTTGGTCCAGAATCATCTGGTAAAACAACCCTTTCCCTTCATATTGTTGCAGAAGCACAAAAGACGGGTGGATTTGCAGCATTTATTGATGCTGAACATGCACTTGATCCATATTATGCTGAAAAACTAGGTGTGGATATAGACAATCTACTTATCTCACAACCTGATACAGGCGAACAAGCTTTAGAGATAACTGAAACATTGGTTAGAAGTGGCGCATTGGATGTGATTGTTATCGACTCTGTTGCCGCATTGGTTCCTAAAGCTGAGTTGGATGGGAATATGGGTGATTCTCATATGGGGCTACAAGCACGATTGATGTCGCAGGCACTTCGAAAATTAACGGGTACGGTTTCCAAATCTAACACCAGTGTAATTTTCATTAATCAGCTGCGTCAAAAAATTGGTGTCATATTTGGAAATCCTGAAGTGACTACAGGTGGGAATGCGCTGAAATTTTATTCTTCATTGAGACTTGATATCCGTCGAATTGCCCAAATTAAAGATGGAGATCAGGTTGTGGGCAATCGAACAAAAGTTAAAGTGGTAAAAAACAAAATAGCGCCACCTTTTAAGATTAGTGAATTTGATATTATGTATGGAGAAGGAATATCATTTGTTGGCGACCTATTAGATTTAGCTGTGAAAGCTGAAATTGTAAAGAAAATGGGTGCATGGTTCTCCTATGGCGATGATAAAATTGGTCAAGGCAGAGAAAAAACAAAAGTATTTTTAAAAGAAAATGATAAAATATGTAATGAAATTGAAGGTAAAGTAAAGGCTTTTTTGGGATTGGACGAGGAATAAAGTTTCAATCCATCAGTGATTTTAAAACGCTCAGAAAGTATCTGAGCGTTTTTTTTATTTATAATCTAATTTTCTGTAAATTATTCACAGAATCACTTTGGAGTAAGCGTAAAAAAGCAAATAAATTTATAAATAAATATCACATCAAATAAGAGGGTTATATGAAGTTAATTAAAATTATTTTAATAATAACTGGAACATTGATTTTTGCTCAGGAAAAAGAAGGTGTTTCCACATCCGCCAGTATGGGTTCTGTGACCATGGATGGGAAAATTTATAATCAAGTTGCAATACGTCCAGAAATCCCCATTGGAAAGTTAGGTTTGGGATTGGATGTGTATGTGTATTTCAATGATGAAGGTATATATCCTGGCAATTGGGATTTCACGGACGGGAATGCATTCTCAACAATCATCGATAAAATTTATTATATACGTTGGGGTAAACCTGGTGATAATTTATATTTTAAAGTGGGTGCCCTTCCCAGTACTACTTTAGGACAAGGAATTTTGGTAAATAATTATTCTAATATTATGGAATACCCTCAAGTACGTCGTGTTGGATTAGATTTTAAAATGAAGTTTATGGATAACTTTGGTGTGGAAGTGATTCATAGTAATTTCAAAAAAACATCTCCTGGTGTTTTGGCGGGGCGATTCTCATATGATCCATTTCCACGATTATCTGTGGGATTATCTTATGTCACTGATTTAGACCAAAATCAGGGTTTACGTGATCGCGATGGTGATGGATATCCAGATTATTTTGACCATTTTCCAAATGATGTTGATAAAAATAATGAAGCGTGGGAAATTTATTTAGAAAATAGAGTTTTTTGGGATTCAATCAATCTTGGAGGTGAAATTGTTGACTCATCTTTGGTTGCATCAGGATTGAATTATAATCATTATGACCCTCAATCTCCGCCTGTTAAAAATCCCGTTTCCGCACTTTCTCTTGATTTAGTTTTAAAGTTATCTAAAAAGACGTATCTCTATTCTCAGTTCGGTCAGCTAATTGGAGAAACAGATAAATCTAAAGTTGATAATGCTGATTTAGGCTATGGTATTGTTCCCATTGGGTTACATACTAAATTAGGACCATTAAATTTTAAAGCAGAATACAGAATGTCATCTCGAAACTTTGTATTTAGCTATTGGGATGAAGCATACGATTTAAATAGAGCTATCGCACAAAATGGCAGTATAGTTACCAAAGAAAGTCAATTGTATAAATATGGAGAGTTAAAGGGATTCTATTTTAATATGAATTCTAATTTATTTGAACTAGTTTATTTAGATGCATCATATCAAAATATGGCTGGTGAAGTTTGGGATAGCATAGACGATTTTATTGATGATGCTAATCAGACACTTATGGGTAAGATAAGTATTAATACACGTAAAATAGCGAAATTAGATGTTGCTGAAGCTTTTTATCAACAAAGCAATGTGACCAACCCTTTTGACTTTGAGCCAAATGAAACCAGTATTTCAGGATATAATTTAGGTTTTGAAGTGTCAGCTGGCATGACTTTGGTATATAAGAGCAGAACCACTTACAATCCAGATGGTGAAGGTGGATTTACGCCGGTATCATCCATGCAGATTGAAACACAGATTAAGTTCTAATAAATGACCTCTCAGGAAATCCGCCAACAGTTTATTGACTTTTTTAAAAGCAAGGGGCATACCTTTGTTCGAAGTTCATCTGTTATTCCTACTGACGACCCAACCCTATTGTTTACGAATGCGGGAATGAATCAATTTAAACCATATTTCCTCAACCAAGAATCCCCCAAATATTTACGGATAACAAATTCACAAAAATGTATTCGAGTTAGTGGAAAACATAATGATCTTGAAGAAGTAGGCGTTGATAATTATCATCATACATTTTTCGAAATGTTAGGCAATTGGTCTTTTGGTGATTATTATAAAGAGGATGCTATTCGGTGGGCGTGGGAATTACTCACTCAAGTGTGGAAGCTCGATAAAAATCGTCTTTGGGTTACCATTTATAAAGATGATGATGAAGCGGGTAAGATTTGGGAAACCGTAACAGATATAAATTCTGATCGCGTACTCAAATTTGCTGAAAAAGATAACTTCTGGGAAATGGGTGAAACGGGTCCGTGTGGACCATGTACTGAAATCCATTATTTTATTGGAAGTGATGTTGCGAATCAAAATCCTGAAGGCGTAAATAGTTTAGCAGAATATCGTGAAATTTGGAATTTAGTTTTTATTCAAAGTAATCGTGAAGCAGATGGAAGTCTATCGAATCTTCCTGCAAAACATGTAGATACTGGCGCAGGCTTTGAGAGAATAGTGGCTATTTTAAATGGCAAAGAATCTAATTATGAAACTGATTTATTTATCCCTATTATTGATGAAATATCAAAAATTTCTGGTAAGTCAATAGAGGTTAAAGATGGAGTTCCACATCAAGTTATTGCAGACCATTTACGAATGTTATCTTTTTCGATTGCAGACGGCGCTTTACCCAGTAATGAGGGACGTGGATATGTATTGCGAAGAGTATTGCGGCGTGCATCAAGATTTGGGCGTTTACTAGATTTAGAAAGACCATTTATATATTCATTGGTATCAACATTGGTTAATGTGATGGGTGATGCTTTTCCTGAATTGAAAGATAAGCAGTCACATATTGAAAAAGTAATTCAAGCAGAAGAGTCATCATTTGGTTCTACTTTAGACAAGGGATTAGAGCGTTTTTCAAAAATTATTGCACCCATTCAAAAGGGTGGTGAAATTTCGGGTGAAGATGCGTTTAAATTATATGACACATTCGGTTTCCCTCTTGATCTTACAGAATTAATGGCCCGTGAAAATGAATTGTCAGTTGATACAAATGGATTTGAATCGTGCATGTCCGCCCAACGAGATCGTGCACGTTCTGCAGGGAAATTTATACTTAATCTTGATGAAGGTGAATGGGTTACAGTTAGTGAAGGTGAAACTTCAAAATTTCTTGGCTATGATTCTTTAGAATCAGAATCTCAAATTCGTCGATATCGAAAGAATGAGAATCAAATAGAAATGATTTTAGACCAAACGCCACTGTATGCAGAATCAGGTGGGCAAGTAGGTGACACTGGAATTTTTTCCCAAGGTGATTTTACTTTTGAAGTTGTTGATACAATAAAACATCAAAATGAATTTATTCATGTAGGTGAGATTAAGTCTGGAAGTATTGAAAATATTAAATCACTACATACTTCAGTTATGGGACCTAGACGACAACAAATCCGATTAAATCATACGGCTACACATTTGCTTCATCAAGCATTGAAAGATGTATTAGGTGACCATGTTCAGCAGGCCGGCTCATTAGTAGCTCCAGATAAATTACGATTTGATTTAACTCATTACGAGCGTATTAATAGGGAGGATTTGCAAAAAATTGAAGATGTGGTAAATTCTATTATTCGTGAAAATATTGAAATTACCACAAAAGTTATGAATTTTGATGATGCTAAAGAATCAGGTGCCACTGCATTGTTTGGTGAAAAATATGATGATGATGTTCGAGTGGTTAATATTCCAGGTTTCTCAAAAGAGCTTTGTGGAGGTACACATGTATCACGTACTGGCGATATTGGAATTTTCAAAATTCTCAGTGAAACGGCGCTATCTTCCGGAGTTCGACGAATTGAAGCAGTTACAGGTAAAGCAGTTTCAACATTACTACAAAATAATGATAATTTAATTTCTGAACTTAAACAATTATTAAAGTGTTCTGACGTAGAAATATCAGAACGCTTAACATCAATTTTAAATGAAAAGAAAATACTTGAGCGAGAATTAAAAAAAATAAATCAATCATCTCAAGGAAGTGTAGTGGAAGATTTAGTTGAGTCAGCTGAAAGTCTCAATGGATACAAAATAGTGGTTGAGCAATTAGATAATGTTTCAGACTTCAATGAAATGGGTGATTCCTTTAGGCAACATTTCAAAAATAGTGGAATTGCGCTTATTGGCTCAAAGGTATCAGGTAAGCCCATGGTCATGTGTGCAGTTTCTGATGATCTCACGTCTAAAATTAAGGCCGGTGATATTGTTCGCTCTGTAGGACAATTTATGGGTGGCGGCGGCGGGGGTAAGCCCCATTTAGCCACAGCTGGGGGTAAAGATATTTCAAAACTAGGTGCGGCACTTGAATCGGGTAAAAAATTAATAATTGAAACATTAGGTAATCATGAGTAAATCAGCATCCATTATTTTCGATAAAAGTGTAAAGGGTAGAATGGGAGTCAAACTCCCCGCATCTCAGGTGCCTTCTCTTGAATTGAGTGAAAATATTAATACGGCATTACTCAGAGAAACTCCTGCAGAATTGCCTGAGATAACTGAACCTGAAGTAGTTCGTCATTTTGTTAATCTCTCTACAAAAAACCACCACGTAGATAAAGACTTTTATCCCTTAGGCTCTTGTACAATGAAGTATAATCCTAAAATTAATGACGTGATTGCATCAATGCCTGGGTTCGCGGGACTTCATCCCGATCAACCTGAAGAGACAACTCAAGGCGCTTTACAACTCATGTATGAGTTAGAACAGATGATGAAAAAAATCACAGGTATGTCACGGGTTACACTTCAACCTAGCGCTGGTTCACAGGGTGAATTTGTAGGAATCCTTATGATGAAAAAGTATCATGAAAAGAATGGTGAAAATCGTAAGTATATAATTATTCCTGAAACCGCACATGGTACAAATCCTGCAAGTGTAATTTTAGGTGGATTCAAAACTCGCCAGGTAAAATCTGATAATCGAGGCCGAGTAGACATTGAAGATTTAAAGTCATTAGTTGATGCTGACGTTGCGGGAATGATGCTAACTCAACCCAATACATTGGGACTTTTTGAAGATAATATTGAAGAAATTTCTTCAGTTATCCATGGTGTTGGCGGTCTAATGTATATGGATGGTGCTAATTTAAATGCCCTAGTAGGCCTTGCCCGTTCGGCGGATATGGGTTTTGACATTACGCATATTAATCTACATAAAACATTTTCGACTCCTCATGGAGGAGGAGGTCCTGGTGCGGGTCCAATTGGTGTCGTGGACAAATTAGTTCCATTTCTACCTGTACCTATGATTGATAGAGTAGATGATGGGTATTCTTTAAATTTTGTGGCTGACGATAGTATTGGTCGTATTCACTCTTACTTCGGCAATTTTGGAATTTTGGTACGTGCCTATGTGTATATCCGAATGTTGGGAGATGATGGATTAAAGGATATGACCAAAATGGCCATCTTAAATGCAAATTATTTGAAAGCTCGATTACAAGATAAATTTGAAGTGCCATTCTCTCACGGAACCATGCATGAATTTGTGGTCTCAGGAATTAAACAGAAAGAACGTGGAATAAAAGTATTAGACATAGCAAAGTCATTATTGGATTATGGATATCACGCACCTACAATTTATTTTCCTATTAATATTCCGGAAGCGATGATGATTGAACCTACAGAATCTGAAAACAAGGCAACACTTGATTCTTTTGCAGATGCTTTGCTTGAAATTGATGAGAGAATTAATGTGGATCCAAATTCATTGAAAGAGGCGCCAATTTCTACGCCAGTGAGAAGATTGGACGAAACAAAAGCCAATCGTGAACCTAATTTGAGGTGGAGAAAGTGAATTATAGAAAAGTAGGGGATAATATTTTTGTTAGTTTGCAAACTGGAGATTTAGTTAATGAATCTTTAAGGGAAATTGCAGTAAAAGAAAATATTTCTAATGCGTGGATTAACGGAATAGGTGCAATTGATTCTGTAGAAATTGGTTATATGGATGTTGTTAACAAGAAGTATCAAAAGAGAAATTTTAATGACAATTATGAATTGATAAGCTTAATTGGAAATATTACAATTAAAGACGGTGTACCATTTGTGCATACTCATATTACCTTTTCAGACACTGAGTATAAAGTCTTTGGAGGACATCTATTTGATGCTAACATAACGGCCACCGGGGAGATTATACTTACGGTAACTGATTCAAAAATTGATAGACAATTTAATGAGAATGTTGGAATCCATACGTGGTGCTTAAGTGAAAACAATTAATACCAATAAAGCACCAAAGGCAATTGGACCATATTCACAGTCAGTTCTTCATCATCATTTTGTATTCACATCTGGACAAATACCATTAAATCCAGAAACGGGTGCTTTAGTCGTTGGTGATTTTAAAGCTGAGGTTTTACAAGTATTAAATAATTTAGATGCTGTGTTAACCGAATCTGGAAGTTCATTAAAGAAAGCTGCCAAATTAACTGTATTTTTAACGGATTTATCAAAATTACCAGAATTAAATGAAGTATTTAATTCTTATTTTGATGAGCATCTTCCTGCAAGATCAGCTATACAAGTTTCAGCATTGCCTATGAATGCCAGAGTAGAAATAGAGGCTGTAGGAACTATTTAATGATAAAGTTTTTATTATTGGGTTATAGTCTATTTTCGTTTTCAATGGCACAATCCACACATATTGATTCAACTAAAATTAAGAATCCATCGGTGGCTTGGAAATTAAGTTTGATTCCTGGAATGGGACAGTTTTACAATGAGAAATATGTTAAATCGGGTTCATTTATATTGGCTGGAGCATATGCATACATGAAGCGAAGTGAGTTTTCTGAATCAGGACAAATTGGAAAAAGAAATACATATTCATGGTGGTTATTTGGTTTATACGTTTGGGGAATGTTAGATGCATATGTAGATGCACAATTGTCCACATTCCCAACTGAGAAAATTAATAATTTAGAAAATGAGGATGATAAATAAATTATGTGCGGTATAATTGGAGTATATAATAATCCAGAAGCAGCAACATTGGCCTACATGGGCTTATATGCTCAGCAACACCGTGGTCAAGAAGGTGCAGGCGTAATCTCCTCTGATGGTACTAAGCTACACCGTCATATGGGACAAGGGTTAGTATCTGATGTATTTTCTGACTCAACTATATTTGAAACACTTCCAGGGCATTCTTCAATTGGCCATGTACGGTATTCTACAACGGGTGATTCTGACCCTAGAAATGTAGGACCACTTACATTCAATGTTGATGAACAATTTGTTTCAATTGCACATAACGGAAATCTGGTCAATCTTGATCAAACGCGAAAAGACCTTCAAGAAGATGGAGCTTTATTCCAAACATCCACGGATACAGAGATAATAATTCATTTACTTGCCCGTGAAAAGGGCATTTCTATAGATGAAAGACTTGAAGGTGCATTGAAAAAAGTTCAAGGAGCGTTTTCGTTATTGATGATTACGCCTAATGAAATAATAGCTGCGCGAGATCCATATGGAATTCGACCTTTTTGTATCGGAAAATTAGATATTACATATATCTTGGCATCTGAAACATGTGCATTAGATTTATTGGGTGCTGAATATGTGCGGGATGTGAGACCTGGGGAGATCATTGTTATTAATGATGATGGAATGCATTCACGCCAATTTGCTCCTACTACAAAATCTAAACATTGTATTTTTGAATACATCTATTTTTCTAGGCCCGATTCGCAAATATTTGGAAAAAATGTGGATAAAATGCGTCGTGAGTTTGGAAAAGTTTTGTCTCATGAAAAACCGGTTGAATCTGCAGATATTGTAATATCAGTTCCGGATTCAAGCAATACATCTGCCCTTGGATATTCTCAAAGTTCAGGAATTAAACATGAGATTGGACTTATCCGAAATCATTATGTCGGTCGTACATTTATTTTCCCCACACAGTTTCTACGTGATCTTTCTGTTCGTTTAAAATTTAATACGGTAAAGGGGGTAATTGAGAACCGTGAAGTTGTAATTATTGATGATTCCATTGTACGCGGGACAACACTTAAAAAATTAGTAAAACTACTTAGAAGTTCTGGTGCAAAAAAAGTACATGTTCGAATTAGCTCACCCCCTGTTAAACATCCATGTTTTTACGGAATGGATTTCCCCACAACTGAGGAATTGATAGCAGGCCAACATGATGTAGATGAGATTATGGAAATTATTGATGCGGACTCACTTGGCTATTTATCACTTGACGGGGCACTGGAATCCACTCATTTAGAAAAAGATAATTTTTGTACTGCATGTTTCTCTGGAGAATATCCAATAGCGTTGAAAGGAGATAATGGTAAAGCGGTATTTGAGGGATAATCCTATTCACAAAAAAATAGTCCCATATTTTGATTATTTCTTTTTATTAAGACCCACGTTATATTTTGCAATTTGGGTAATGGTTGTACTCGGAATGTCCTCAGCAAAGATACATTTAATTTACTATCCATTATGGATTAACAATTTTGACCTTTCTACATTCCTTGTATTTAGTGGAATTACATTGATCTGCAGTGGTACGTTTATAATCAATCAAATCACAGATAAAGTTAGTGATCAAAAAAATCAAAAACTTTTTCTTATTAGTGAATATATTAAAATAGAAAATGCCCAAAGAATTAGTGATATTGTCAGTGTAATGGGTATTCTGTTGTTGATTATTGGAAACTGGATTTTAACTCCTTTGGGAATTATTATATATATTTTATGGGGAATTACTTATAACAAACCACCCTTTCAGTGGAAGAAACATCCCATATTAGGAATCCTTACAAATATGGTTATTGGAATTATTTTATTTCTAATGGGATGGTTGCATGTTACTGGTAGTGGAGGATTAGAATTTAAATTATTGATTACATATATGATTCCATATGTACTTTGTTTTACGGCAGTGAGTTTAATGACAAATATACCCGATATTAATGGAGATTCATCAGAGAATGCCAGAACATTTTCTGTGGTATTTGGTCGAAGAACTACGACCCTTTTGGCAACATTGAGTGTTGGGATTGCATTCTATTTATCTTACAATAATTCTGACCCCGTTGCATCAACAGCATCAATAAGCGCTATTCCATTTTTCTTTTTTGCATTATTCCGTAATTTAGAAAGAGATATTTTGAGAGCCATTAGATATCCTATTTTTCTCTTAAACTTTTTTGTATTTGCGATCTATCCTTGGTTATTTGTTTCGGTGTTCATTATATATTATTTCAGTAAATATTATTATTGGCATCGCTTTGACCTTCACTATCCCACATTTTTGGTAGAAAATGATTAAAATAATTGAAAATAAATGTGATTTTTGTGGTACATGTGTTTCCGTATGTCCAGTAGATTGTATTGAGGTGAGAGAAGCGTCAATTGAAATAGATCATCCTGTTTGTATTGATTGTGATTTATGTGTTCAAATATGTCCAATATTAGTTCTGGAGACTGTAAATGAAGTCTGAATATGATGTGGTAGTTGTTGGAGGTGGTCCGGCTGGATCTATGGCCGCATGGGAGGTTGCTAAGGGTGGCGCCACCGTTTGTATGCTTGAAAAAGATCGGGATATTGGCTACCCCGTTCGATGTGGGGAAGCTGCGGGAGACTCTGGTCTTAGACAATTTGTGGAAATTAAAAAGAGTTGGATTGCCGCAACTATAACGGGTGCGGTCTTGGTTTCCCCAAATGATACTTCTGTTAAAGTAGGATTTTCCAAAGAAACAGGCTATATTTTGCATCGACGTATTTTTGATTATGATCTCTCTCGTTATGCCGCGAATGCAGGGGCTGAGGTATATACTAAAGCGTATGTGAAAGGATTACTCAAATCTGATGGAAAAGTAACTGGGGTTATAATGGATCATCTGGGTACGGAGAAAGAAATTAATGCAAAAATTATTATTGGAGCTGATGGTCTTACTTCTAGAATTGGGAGATGGGGTGGCTTAAATACACAGATTCGAATGAAAGATATGGAATCCTGTGTGCAGTATTCAGTTTCCAATATAGATGTTGACCCTAATAATATGATTATGTATGTGGGTAATCGATTTGCCCCAGGCGGATATTTATGGGTATTTCCTAAAGGTGATAAATTTGCAAATATTGGCATTGGTATAAGTGGGAAGTATGCAAAGGAAAAATCTGCAAAAGAATACTTAGATGAGTATATGGCACGTGAATTTCCGAATGCAGCAATTTTAACCACCATGTGTGGGGGTGTCCCTTGTGCAAAACCCATGCTAAAACCCATTACAGATGGTTTAATGTTAGTTGGGGATGCTGCTCATCAAGTGAACCCAATGACTGGCGGTGGTATCGTGTCTGGGATGAAAGGTGGTTGGATTGCAGGTCAAGTTGCAGTAAATGCTATAAAAGCAGGTGACACATCTGAGAAAATGTTACAATCTTATCCAGACAGATTACGCAAGGATTTTGGTAAAAACCATGAGCGATTTTATAAAATTAAAGAAGCAACATTTCAATTGTGCGATGATGACCTGAATTCAATTGCAGAAAGTGTATTGAAAATACCATATGAAAAGAGAACTTTAACGTCTGTTTTTAAAGCCGCAGTATTTAAAAAACCATCCCTCATTATTGATGTATTAAAAGTACTTTCTGGAGTGTAAGCTTGGATAAAGTTTCACTCTTAACAGAACTTAAATTATCCACATATATTGCCCTTGATTTAGAAACTACTGGTCTTGATCCATATGCTTGTGGAATTACTGAAGTCTCAGCATATAAATTTGTAAATGGAGCTCCAATTGAGGAATTTACCACATTGATAGATCCTCAGCAGCCAATTCCCAAAGAAATTTCTGAGTTAACCGGAATTACTCCTGATATGGTACAGGGGAAACCACAAATTCAGTATATACTACCCGAATTATTTACATTTATCGGGAATGTCCCTATAGTTGGACAAAATATTGGATTTGATATTTCCTTCCTTCAACATGCTTGTCGTCAAAATGGGCTAAAATTACCAAAATTATGCATATATGATACACTCACATTAGCAAAGACATTCCTCTTTTTTTTACATCGATTTAATCTGACAGCTATTAGTGATTATTTTGGTTTAGAGTCAGAAGGTGCGCATCGCGCCAGTGTTGATACCCTAAACACGGGACTTGTATTTAAAGAATTAATTTATGAAGCTGCATCTACTCCATTATCTATAATTCAAACAATTTGTGAAGTTTCAAGTCATGTAGATTTTTATAACAAAACGTTATATAATAATATTTTACAAGTTGGGTTAGCAACTAAATCTATAAATGGGTTGATTGAATCAGACATTATAAAGCCGGTTTTTCAACATTTTTATAGCCATAAGTGTAAGTCGAATACTGAATTTATACCTGATGAAACTACAGAATGGTTTAAAGTAGATGGGAATATTCCGAAGTCATGGCCATCTTTTGAAGTGAGAGAGAGTCAAGTTGAATTGGCCGCTGATTCATACAAAACTTTTTCAGAAGAAACAATATTATTGGCTGAAGCGGGGACTGGTTTAGGTAAATCATTGGCGTATTTAAGCGCTGGAATCCTACATAGTAAAAAAACAGATACCCCTCTCGTTGTTTCAACCTATACGAAAAACTTACAAGAACAACTTTTTACCAGTGATATTCCACAGTTAGCTCAAGTATTAGATGTGGAGATGAATGCAGTAATCTATAAAGGTCGGCATAATTATATTTGTTTATCTAGACTTGAAAATGTCATTTCAAATGCTAAAAATTTATTAAAAGTAAGGGATTCTGTAGAATTATTAGCCATTATTGTCTGGTCTCATTATACCCATACTGGTGACATTAGTGAATGTCATGGATTCAAAATTGGCTATGCATCACGCGTTTGGGAATTACTTAAAAGTGAATTTGGTTATTGTACGACTTCACGTTGTAAGCGGTTTGATGGTTGTTATATTAGTGATGTTAGAAAGAGTTTACAAAAAGCAAATATTATCATCGTGAATCATTTTTTACTTTGCAGTGAACTCCTTCAGGAGAAGTCAAATTTACCTGAGGAATTTAATTATGTAATAGATGAGGGACATAATTTAGTAACTGCCGCTCGAGATCAGTTGATATCTCAAATTAATTTACATTCATTTGATGACTCTTTTTCATTTTTTACATTAACGAATAAGTCTTATAAAAAAGAGATTCAGAATTTAGTAGAAGTTGTCCCAACAGTTGAATCCCACCTTTTTAATTTGGAATCAAAAAGTAAATCTCTCAGAGAAGATATTAAATCATTTTTTAATACCTATGCAGAATCAAAGCGCCCTGAGATGAGTAAATCAAAGTATAATGAAGTTAAAGTTAGATATGTTGACCCTCAATCAGAATTTCAAGAAACGTTTCCCTTACCCTTTGATATTTTAGCAAATATAAAAGATTATATCAATGAGGTAGAGGCATTTATTTTTGAAGTTTCTAAAGAAAAGAACAGAGTAGATAAATTCTATTTTCAAGAGTTAAATGTAAATTTTAACCGATTGCAATCTGCAATTAATACTTTTCAGCAAGCGCTAGAATTTAAAGAGGGTTGGGTGACGTGGTCATCGCTAATAAAAAATGCAAAGGGAAATAGAACTTCATTAAATTCAGGCCCAAGAGATGTGGGTAAATTTCTATTTGAAAATTTATTCAATAAGTATGCCGGTGGGGTAATTTGCTCAGCAACACTTACGGTTGAATTTTCTTTCGATTATATTAAAGACATACTTGGATTACGGAATTTAAATACTGAAAAAGAAGTAATAGAGAAAATTTATCAGTCTCCATTCCTTTATGAAGATCAAGTAAAATTATTTGCTTGGCAAAGTGATGTGGATGTGAATAGTGCGGCTTTCATTCAGAAGTTAGGTGATCAAATTAATGAAATTACTTATCGGATTCATCGTAGGATGCTAGTATTGTGTACATCCTATAATCAGACGGCTGCTCTCCGGGATTATCTTAGGCCAAAAATGAAACAAGATGACCGTCAACTATTTACACAGTCAATCGGGAAAAATCGTAATTCATTACTGCAGGGATATTTGAGCCATAAACGATCAATATTAATAGGGACATCAAGTTTTTGGGAAGGGGTTGATCTTCCCGGTGATAAAGTTGAAATATTAATTTTAATGAAAATCCCCTTTGCAAGTCCGAGTGATCCCATTATTCAATCTCAAATTGACCATTATAAAATGCAGGGACGAAATCCATTTATGGAATTTCAAGTACCTGATGCCACTGTAAGGCTTAAGCAAGGCTTTGGACGGTTAATAAGAAGTCTTGAAGATTCAGGCATTTGTATTATTGCTGACCCTCGCGTGACTCGTTCACGGTATGGGAAAGTTATTTTAGATTCATTGCCCGTACAAGCCCAGCTGTATGAGCAGTCATCCCGTATCATTTATGAAGCGGAAAGTTTCTTTGGTAATTCATAGTATCTCTCTTTAATTTTCCAAAAGTGGAAACATAACAATTGACAACATTCCTTGTTGAAAACAAAGAATATTCTATCTCCGAGATCTATCATTATCTACATGATAGACCAAAATTAATCCTGTCTGAAGAAATTCAATTACAGATAAATACTTCACGAAAAGTATTAGATGATGCTGTTTTAGAAAATAAAGTTATTTATGGTGTAAATACTGGCTTTGGTAAACTAAGCCAAATAAAAATCCCTAAAGATGATATTTCAACCCTTCAACAAAATTTAATATTGTCCCATGCGGTAGGGGTAGGGGAACCGGTTTCTGATGATATTACCATTTTAATAATTTTACTCAAGATTATTTCACTTTCTAAAGGGTATAGTGGAATTAGACTTTTGGTAGTTCAACGCTTTGTTGATATGTTAAACAAAGATTGTTTACCCATAATCCCATGTCAAGGCTCTGTAGGCGCAAGTGGAGATTTAGCCCCGTTATCTCATATGACTTTGCCTTTATTAGGCGTGGGTGAAGTTAAATTGAAGGGGAAAATAGTTTCAGCTCAAATGGCACTCCATGAAATAGGTTGGGAGTCTATTCAATTAAGCTATAAAGAAGGTTTAGCCCTTATTAATGGTACTCAATTCTCAACTGCATTTGGTGTAATTTGCATGGAGCGTATTGATAATTTACTTAAAGTAGCAGATATATCTGGGGCATTATCGGTTGAAGGGTTGATGGGAACCGATATTGCCTTTGAGAAAAGGGTCCATAAATTAAAGCCCCATGTAGGTCAATTGAATTCTGCAGAAAATTTATATAATTTATTGCAAAATAGTGAAATCCATACATCTCATGAGGATTGTGATCGCGTTCAAGACTTGTATAGTTTGCGCTGTATGCCACAAGTTCATGGCGCAAGTAGAGATGTGTTGTCAGCGGCAAGAAATATGATTCAAGTTGAAGTAAACTCTGTAAGCGATAATCCGTTGGTGTTTATTAATGAAAATGATACGGTTTCTGCAGGTCATTTCCATGCGGAGGCATCTGGTCAAGCCATGGATATTGCAGCCATAGCACTAGCAGAGTTAGGAAATATTTGTGAGCGAAGAACTTATGCCCTTGTAGATGGAGATTTTGGACTCCCTCATTTTTTAGTTGAAAATTCTGGACTAAACTCAGGTTTTATGATTATGCAGGTTTCAGCTGCAGCCCTTGCATCTGAAAACAAAACCTATGCACACCCTTCAACTATTGATTCCATACCCACAGGCGCAGGTCAAGAAGATCATGTGAGCATGGCGCCTTGGGCTGGTAGAAAATTATTGAAAATGGTGGAGAATTTAGAAAAACTATTTACCATTGAAATATTATGCGCATGTCAGGCAATTGATTTAAGAAAGGGATTATCTCCCGCAAAGCATTTAATACCAATATTAGATGAAGTCCGAAAAGAAGTACTCTTTTTATCAAATGATAGATTTATGCAATCAGATCAAGTGTATGTTATGAAGTTAATTAAATCTGGAACGATTGTGACTATTGTTGAACGAAATTTAAATTTGAAGTGAGGTTTAAATGAGTAAGCTAAAAACAGGATTAACATTTGATGATGTACTATTAGTACCAAATCATTCTACAGTAATGCCCAATGATGTTGATTTATCAGCAAAATTTACCAATAATATTAAATTGAATATCCCCCTAATAAGTTCAGCCATGGATACAGTTACAGAAAGTAAATTGGCAATTGCGTTAGCACGTGAGGGTGGGATTGGGGTTATTCATAAAAATATGAGTATTGAGAAACAGGCCATTGAAGTTGACAGAGTAAAACGGTCAGAAAGTGGTATGATTCTAGATCCGGTAACCATTAATTCAGATAGAACTATTAATGAAGCTATGGATATAATGGCAATGTTCAGAATATCTGGAGTACCGGTTGTAGATGATGGTAAGCTTAAAGGTATCCTCACGAATCGAGATATTAGATTTGAGGCCAATTTAAATTTACTCGTTTCTGATCGAATGACCAGCCAAAATTTGGTAACGGTGAAACAGGGTACTACCCTTGATGAAGCAAAAAAAGTTTTACAAAAACATCGGATCGAAAAATTATTGGTGGTGGACAATAAAGGTTTACTCTGTGGATTGATTACGGTAAAAGATATTTTAAAGAAAGAAAATTTCCCCCTTGCTGCTGTTGATAAGCATGGAAGACTTTTAGTTGCAGCTGCAGTGGGAGTAAGTGCTAATACATTAGACCGTGTTTCTGCATTGGTAGATTCAAATGTGGATGCAATTATTGTTGATACAGCCCATGGCCATTCTGAAGGTGTTTTGAAAACACTTTCAGCAATCAAAAAGCAATTTTCAAACATTGATGTTATTGCTGGAAATATTGCGACTGAAGCTGCCACAAAGGCACTCATTGATGCAGGAGCTGATGCAGTTAAGGTGGGGATTGGTCCAGGCTCCATTTGCACCACACGCATTATTGCTGGTGTAGGTGTACCTCAACTGACGGCAGTGATGGATGTGTATAATATAGCATCAAAATTCAATATACCCGTAATTTCTGATGGGGGTATGCGATATTCAGGTGATATTGCAAAATCGTTAGCTGCAGGGGCTAATACTGCAATGCTCGGAAGTATTTTTGCAGGGACAGATGAAAGTCCGGGTGAAGTCATTTTATGGGAAGGTAGAAGTTTTAAGTCCTACAGAGGCATGGGCTCTATCGCTGCTATGAAAGATGGGAGTAAGGATAGATACTTCCAGAATGAAACCACAGATGCAAGAAAATTAGTTCCTGAAGGAATTGAGGGAATGGTACCTCATAAAGGTCCAATTCGTGATACCATTCATCAATTAATTGGGGGCATCAGATCTTCAATGGGGTATTGTGGTGCTAAAGACTTAAGTACGTTAAAAGAAGTAGCTAATTTTATGAAGATTACAGGTGCGGGGGTAAAAGAGAGTCATCCTCATGATATTAATATAACGAAAGAATCCCCCAACTATCGAAAGCCTAATTAAAGAACAATTTTTGATGGAAACAAAAAAGGAGCCGTATGGCTCCTTTTTCATAAATACGGATTTGATTAGAATTTTATAGACTGTTTAAATGTCTCATGACACGAGATTTTAGTCTATTTGCAGAATTTTTATGTATAATTCCTTTTCCTTCCACTTTATCAACAGCTGAAATCGCTGACTTGCATGCGTCATCTGCATTTTCTTTAGTAGAGATTAATGCACTCTTTAATGCAGTTTTCATAAATGATTTATAATGCTTGTTTCGTGCATTTTCTTTTACTGATTTTCTTACGCGTTTTAAAACTGTGCCTTTAGCGCCCATAAATTCTTTAATTTCCTAAATATATATATAGTTAAAATAATAGCCCAGTAATTTAAAAGTTTTGCATCCTAATACCCAAATAAAAAACTAAATATAAGTTTTAATGAAAATATTGTATTTTAATAAAAATCTCACAGTAATTTATCAGCCGTATATTGTATTTAACTTAGTACAAAACTCGGGGAAAAAATTAATTAAATGAAATTAGATACGGTAAAAGACATTGCTGAAAACCTAGATACAATACATGTGTTTTCGGATCTTACAGATGAAGAATTGCAAAAAGTTGCAAATATCTGTACGCCAAGAACCTACCCAAAAAATAGTATGATTATCCTTGAAGAAGAGTTTGGTGATACCGTTTTTGCAATTATTATTGGAACAGTAAAAATTACACGTGTGAATGATGAAGGTAAAGAAGTTATTTTAGCTTTATTGGGACAGGGTGAACTTTTTGGTGAATTAGCGGTTCTTGATGGTGAAGCCCGTTCAGCAAATGCATTGGCACAAGAAAAGTGTATATTATTAGCCTTTCCAAAGGGTGAATTTCTAAATCTCCTCAAACACAATTTTAAAATTAGTTTTGCACTTATGAGGGAATTAGCTAAACGGTTGAGAAAATCTGATCAGCAAATTGAAGCATTATCATTATCAGATGCTGAACATAGAATTGGCGTTTCAATATTAAACCTTGCAGAAGATATGGGTGTAATTAAAAAAGGTCAAGTCACCATTGTCAAATTACCTTTTCAGCAAGATATTGCAAATATGGCGGGTACTTCTCGTGAAACGGTTTCGAGAGTATTAACTATGTTTGAAGAAAAAAGTATGATTACCAAAGCAGGACACACCTTAGTGATTCCTGACTACTTATTCTTTAAAAGACTCTTCGGAAAAAATTTCTAAACTCCTCTATTAAATTCTCATAATATAATTAAATTTTCCCCATGTATTCAGAGATTATAAAAGGTGTACGTGGATGTAAACAAAGATTTATAGCGAGAGCTATCACCCACGTAGAAAATAATACAGAAATTTCCTCACAATTATTATCTGAATTATACTCAGAAACAGGTTCTGCATATCGTATTGGTATCACTGGGCCTCCCGGATCGGGTAAGAGTTCACTCACCGATAAATTAATTCAAAATTTTAGAGAACAGGGCAAGACCGTTGCCGTGATTGTCATTGACCCCACCAGTCCATTTTCTGGGGGCGCCATCTTGGGTGACCGTATTCGTATGATTCGTCATTATAATGATAAACATGTTTATATTCGAAGTATGGCCAGTCGGAGTGGACATGGAGGCTTGGCGCAAGCTACTCAAGAAGTGGGGGATATTTTAGATGCAGCAGGATTCGATATTATTTTATTTGAAACGGTAGGCGTGGGGCAAGTTGAATTAGATGTAATTCAAACTTCAGATACAGTAGTGGTGGTATTGGTACCTGAATCTGGGGATGATATCCAAATGATGAAAGCGGGTCTTATGGAGATTGCTGATATCTTTGCCATTAACAAGTCTGATCGCCCAGGTTCAAATAAATTGTATATATCCATAATGAATATGCTTTCAGGAACGCCTCATGATGAAACTACTTGGATTCCCAAAGTAGTGAAAACGGTGGCACTCAAAAGTGATGGAGTGAGTGAGCTTGTAGATAATATCCAAGAACATCGAGATTATATTAGACGAACAGGTATGTGGGCACAAAAAATTGTGGATCGATATGCAAAACAAGTCAAAGAACTCATTCTCCATAAGCAAAATGACGTATTTTGGGATAAAGAGAATTGTAATATTTTAGATAAAGAATTAACCCTATCCCATAAAGACCGAAAATCTCCTCAAGAATTAGCTGAAAAATTGTATGCCAGTGACTGAAGAAATGCCATTTTGGGATCATGTAGAAGAATTGAGATGGCGGTTATTTAAGTGTCTATTCGCAATTGTAGCTGGTGCAATTTTTACCCATTCATTTTCTAATCAGGTTTTATCAATGTTAATTGACCCAAGTCATGCACTTGATATGAAACTTAATCTTCAAGTTTTAAAAGTAACTTCAATGTTTATGGTCAAGGTGGGAATGGCTCTAATGGGGGGGATTATTTTAGCACTCCCCGTAATCCTATACCAAATGTGGCGATTTATTTCTCCTGCATTCCAAGAGACCAATAATATGTCAGTCATTATCATTGTTATTTTTTCTACTTTGTTTTTTATGGTGGGTCTTGTTTTTGGATATGAAATTCTAATTCCATTTAGTTTAGAATTTTTTACGTCGATGTCATCTGAGGTTGTGAATGTTGAATATAATTTCACTTTAGATGGTTATTTAATTTATGTTATGTGGCTACTTTTTGCCTGTGGACTCATTTTTCAATTACCCATCATTACCGTTATGGGTACAAAAATTGGCATTCTCAACCCACCATTTTTACGACATTACCGAAAATATGCAATTGTTTCATTTCTAATTGTGGGTGCATTATTGACACCACCAGATCCCTTGAGCCAATTACTCATATTTGTTCCATTAGTCCTCCTTTATGAATTTAGTATTCTATTAAGTTGGCTGTTTACCAAGAAACAATGAAATTACTATTAAAAAAATTATCAAATTCAATTCAGCTAGAAATGGTAGCGTTTAATCGTGTATTTAAAGAATCGCTTCATTCGGATGTAAAACTCATCAATACAGTTATTGGTTACATCTCTCGCAAAAAGGGAAAACAATTACGGCCTCGCCTCTGTTTACTTTCTGCAAAGTTGTGTGGAGAACTCACACTTTTCACTTATAAGGCTGCCGCATTGATTGAAATGATTCATGTGGCTACACTGATTCATGATGATGTGGTGGATGAAGCGGCCCTTCGTAGAGGGTGGCCATCTGTGAATCGAATATGGAAGAATAAGATATCAATATTAGTAGGTGATTTCATGTTTTCCAAAGCATTATCAAATATGATAACTTTAAGAAATTTTGATGCATTAGAAATTTTATCTACAACGGCAGAGCGATTGAGTCAGGGAGAAATCCTTCAAATAGAAAAAGCATTAAAAAAAGAAATGACGGAAGATATCTACTATCAAATGGTGGGAGATAAAACGGCCTCTTTATTTTCAGCCTCCTGTGAGATTGGAGCCATTACCGCCAATGCCAGTCCAGAACAGCAGAAAGCCTTGTCCATTTTTGGTGAAAAATTGGGCATTGCATTCCAAATTCGTGATGATTTGTTTGATATTATGGGATCGGTGGATAATATCGGAAAATCCATCGGTTTTGATGTGAAAAAGAATATGTTAACCTTACCACTCATACACCTGTTAGAAATGGTTGGAAATGAAAAAAAGAAATCCATACAACGAAAATTAAAGCAACATGCTTCACGAAAAGATATTCGAGCCATCCGGAAATTGATTGAATCCCATGGTGGTATTAAGTACGCCACTGAGCAAATGGAGCGAATCTCTGCTGAAGCTATGGACGAATTAAATATTTTTCCAGATTCTGAGTATAAAGAAGCATTGATTGCTGCGGTAAAATTTAATTTGGGCCGTGAAGCATGAGGCGTAAATTTAGTTTCAAACGGCGAAAGAAGATACGCAAAAAACGTTTGGTAACACGTCATGATCGCATCATGACGCTGGCAAATAGTATTAGTATTAGTCGAATCATTTTGGCATTTCCATTGGTGTACATATTAAATATTTTCTCAGTGAAAACTCAAGAAATGGCCTATGCGGTATGGGGAATTATTTTGCTCATAGTACTCACTGATTTCTTAGATGGTTACGTAGCACGAAAGACAGATGAAATTACCAATTTTGGGAAAATCATTGACCCAGTCGCTGACAAAATATGTTTAGTTGTGGTACTCACTTTTCTCATCTTTGAATATAAATTACCATTCCTTATTTTCTTTTTACTTCTTTCAATACGAGATGTATACCTCATTATAATTGGTGTGTATCTTATCAATATGCAGGAAGAAGTATTTCAGTCAAATTGGACGGGTAAATGGTTTTTGGGGATTTCAACTCTTATGATGGCAACCTTTATTTTTCCAGCACCAGAATGGGTGAGATGGGGACTTTATAGTATTTCACTACTGCTCATGGCAATTAGTACCTGGCAGTATTCGAATAGATATCATAAATACTTCAAGCAAATAGAGCGTTGATGTTTTCATTTTTCAAAAAGACATTTAAGGGTCTGACCAAAACGCGGAATAAATTAGCCAATGCAATTTCTGGATTAACCGGTAAATCTTATTTGGATGCGGATGATATTGAGCTATTAGAGGAATCTCTGTTACAAGCAGATCTAGGTTGGCAAGTAGTGGAATCTATTATTGATGATCTACAGGATTCTGGGAATAAGGACATGTCTTGGGATCAACGTTTTATGCAGACCATGGCATCTCAATTAGAGGGTAAAGCAGAAAAATATCCTTTAAAAAAGGTGATTATACTTATTGGCATTAATGGAACAGGAAAAACCACATCTTCCGCAAAATTGGCTGGCCATTTTTCCAATGAAAATGAAAAGGTAAGTTTAGTGGCAGCAGATACATATCGTGCGGCAGCAGTAGAACAAATAAGAGAATGGGCCACACGTTTAAAAGTAAATTTAGTGGCCAATAAGGGGACAGCTGACCCTGCTGCGGTGGCCTATAATGGTGTGAATTCTGGATTGGCTAAAAATATGGATCGTATTATTGTAGATACAGCAGGCCGACTTCATACATCCCCCAATCTGATGCAAGAATTAGAAAAAATTAATAGAGTGATCAAAAAGATTACGGATGATATTTCGGTCCTGATAACCATCGACGCCAATACGGGGCAGAATGGAATCACCCAAGTGAAGGAGTTTGGCAAGTATATTCCCATTGATGGGGTAATATTAACTAAGATGGATGGCACTGCTCGAGGTGGCATTGCAATACCCATCATGACGGAGTTAAATTTACCCATCTATTTTATGGGGGTAGGTGAGCAAGTGGACGATTTGATTCCATTCGATCGGGATAGTTATTTGAAAGGCCTTATTGGCATAGGAGAAGAAACACAGGCATGAACGAAAAGAAAAAAATATCATTAATCAGTTTAGGATGTTCTAAAAATTTAGTGGATTCTGAATTTTTAGTAGGTGGCCTAAAACAAGAAAGCTACATTTTCGTGGATGAGCCTAAAGATTCTGATATTGTGATTGTAAATACATGTGGATTCTTAGACAAAGCTAGAGAAGAGGGCGTGGACACTATTCTTGAAGTAGGAGCGTTGAAAACTGCAGGGGATATTGAATCCTTAGTAGTGATGGGCTGTTTCTCTGAGCGATTTGGTACGGAACTCCGTCAAGAACTTCCCGAAGTAGACGAATTTTTTGGCACCACAGACCATAAAGAAATTATTTCATACATCACGGGTAAAGATTTCTCTAAAAATGACCCTGATTTTCAACGGACACTGTTAACACCCAATCATTATGCCTATCTAAAAATTGCAGAGGGTTGTGATAATGGCTGTACCTTCTGCTCTATTCCGTTGATGCGTGGGCTACAAAAGAGCCAGCCTGTTGAGTGGAATTTGATGGAGGCCCGTCGCTTGGCCAAACAAGGGGTGAAAGAATTATTGGTAATTGCCCAAGACTCCACATCGTATGGTTGGGATTTAGACCCCAAATCATCCCTCCATGAAATGATGTACGCCTTAGACGATATTGATGGTTTTGAGTGGATTCGCCTCCATTATGCGCACCCTGCACATCTGCATCGTGATATGATTCAAGCCTACAGTGAGTTCAAAAATGTGATTCCCTATATTGATATGCCCGTTCAACATGGTTCGGATAGGATGCTAAAACTCATGCGACGTGGACTTAAATCTGATGGCATCAAAAAACGAATACAAGCATTGCGAGATGTGAATTCTGAAATTGCTATTCGTACATCTATTATCGTGGGATTTCCTGGTGAAACGGATGATGATTTCCAGCAATTGATGGATATGGTGGAAGAAGTTCAGTTTGATCGATTGGGTGTATTTACCTATTCGGAAGAAGAGGGTACCGTTGCAGCTGCAGATATGAAAGATGATATTCCCCGACATATTAAAGAGGAACGCTTAGATGCTATAATGACGGCGCAACAATCGATAAATTTGAAGAAGAACCAAGTATTAGTTGGGCAGACGGATAAAGTGATTGTGGATAAATCCACAGATGATGGCTGGACCATTGCTCGCTCCTATCGGGATGCACCTGAAATTGACAATTATGTACGTATTAATGGAAAATATACAGAAGGTGAATTTTTGAATGTGAAATATACAGAAGCATTTGAATATGATTTGACAGCAGAGGTGATAAATGAGTAAGCTCCCTTTTAAAGTTTTAGGCATTGAGCATGTGGCCATTGCCGTAAAAGATTCAGATACACCCTCAACTCTATTTGGGTCGTTGCTGGGGATAGAACATACATCCAGTGAAGAAATTGCTGATCAAAAAATAACCACTGATATATATGACACTGGCCACGGTAAAATTGAACTATTAGATGCCCTTTCAAATGATTCTCCCATTTCTAATTTTTTGACAAAACGGGGAGAAGGGATTCATCATATCGCCTTTAAAGTAGATAAACTTCAATCTGCATTAGATTACTTGAATAGTAATGGGGTTCAACTGATTGATGAATCTCCTCGAGTAGGTGCAGAAGGCTTACTCATTGCATTTCTACATCCTAAATCTACCCATGGTGTATTGGTAGAATTGTGTCAATCCCCAGAATAATTTCAATTCTTAAATTTTCAACTTTAATTGCCGCATGAAAATTGCTGTTATTGGTGGGGGAATAAACGGTATCATGTCTGCATGGGCATTAGCTCAAGAGGGGCATGATGTTGAAATCTTTGAAAAAAATACCCTCATGTCGCAGACATCTTCTGCATCATCTAAACTATTGCATGGTGGACTCCGTTATTTAGAAAATTTAGAATTCCGCTTAGTGCGTGAAGGCCTACACGAACGGCAGTGGTGGATCAATCAAGCACCCCATTTGGCACATCCAATCCGCATATTTATACCCATTTACAAATACTCACGGCGATCATCGTGGATGTATAGAATTGGATTAAAATTCTATGACCTGCTCTCCGGTACTCAAAAACTGGGTAAAACGGAGTTCTATTCAGCATCTCAAATGTTAAAAGAATGTCCGCAGATAAAATCAAATGAATTGAAATGTGGCTTCTCATTTGTAGATGGTCAGATGGATGATATGGCATTGGGCCTATGGGCGGCAGATCAATGTAATGGGGAGGGCATTCACATCCATGAAAATACCGCCGTTGAAAAAGTGGATGAAGATGGAAAATTATGGGTAAATGGAGAGTCAATGCAGTTTGACCGTATTATAAATATTGCAGGACCGTGGGCAGAATCATTGCTAAAAGCCAGCAATATCACCTCAAAATATCAGTTAGATTTGGTAAGAGGGTCACATATTGTAATTGAGGGTGCATTATCTCATGGCTATTTGCTAGAGGTACTCCACGAAGATCGAATTTTCTTTGTATTGCCCTATCATGGACAAACCCTTATTGGCACCACTGAAGCCCGGCAACAGATTGATGAACCCATTCAACCATCAGAAATTGAAATTAATTATTTGCTTGGTGCCTATAATCATTATTTTGAACCTCAAATTAGCAGTAATGATATTGTTCACACATTTGCTGGGGTTCGACCACTCATAAAGTCATCAGATGACCCCACCTATGCGACGCGAGAATATGAGATTGAATCCCATGGCAAACTCACCACTGTTTTTGGCGGTAAATGGACCACCGCTCGGCAATTGGGCAAAAAAGTATTAAAAGCAGTAGTTTCGTAATTTGTAAGGAAGTTCATGAGTGATTATTGAGAAAGGGTTCAGCTTTTACGGAATAGTTTTAGATTTCAGTATGACCATATTTTTACGATTTATGACCCTTATTATTTTTGTCTAATTATCTAATCCCTTCGCATCTAACTCCCAATAAACCAATAAACTAATTAACTATTCACCCAGTTACCTATAAACCAAAGCCTGAATTTCCTTCTTCTGATTCATCCATAACACATTAAATTCCCCTATGGACGTTAAGGAAATTCTATCTCAAATCCCCACATCACCGGGGGTTTATTTTTATAGAAATGATAAGGATGAAATCATCTATATTGGCAAGGCTAAGGTGTTGCGTAATCGGGTGCGTTCTTACTTTCAAAAAAGTAAACATGTAGATGCCAAAACGCAGGTGATGGTGAAACATATCGCCCACATCGATTGGTTGGTGGTGCGTGATGAGGTGGATGCACTACTCACTGAAGCCAATATGATAAAGGAGCATCGCCCTCGATATAATGTACTACTGAAGGATGATAAGACATTCCCCTATGTGCGCATCACCAATGAGCCGTATCCTCGTGTTGAGATTATTCGTGCTAAGCATCTCACTAAAGATAAGCATACCTATTTTGGCCCCTATACGGATACAGGATATTTACGTGAACTATTGCGATCCCTTCATAAGATTTTCCCCATCCGTACCTGCAATTATTATATAGATTCCACCTCTATTGCTCATAAAAAAGTATCGGTATGTTTAGACTATCATATTAGGCGATGTGAGGGCCCATGTGAGGGTTTGGTGAGTGAAGCCCATTATGGAGAAATGATTAATCAAATTAAGCAATTTTTAAAGGGGCGAAACGATAGCATTAAAATACATTTAAAGGATGCCATGACGCTGGCCAGTGATGAATTGCGTTTTGAAGATGCGGGCCGCTATCGTGACCAATATCGGGCAGTTATGACATTTACTCAACGTCAAAAATTACTCTCTCAAGATTTTATGGATCGGGATATTCTGGCCATTTCTGCAGAATTATCGTATGGAGTGGGTGTACTCATGCGAATTAGAAATGGACATTTGATGGGGCGAGAAAAGTTTCAGTTAAAAGTGGCGGATACAGATAATCGCTCAGTAATTATGAGTCAGTTTTTTACTCAGTATTATAATGCCACTGCCGACCTACCCAAGGAGATTTTATTAGATACACCCATAGAAGATATAGATCAGTTCAAAAATTGGCTTTCTGGTGAAAAGGGGAGTAAGGTAAATATTTTGGTGCCCGAACGGGGCGAAAAGAAAAAGTTGGTGGACACCTGTGCAAAAAATGCTGAACTCCATTTGGCCAGTATTCGATTTAAGAAAATTAAACGGAAAGAACATATTCCCAAAATGGTGGCACAGCTACAAGAAGATTTGGGATTAGTTGCACCCCCTCGACGGATTGAAGCCTTTGATAATTCTAATATTCAGGGGGCACATGCAGTGGCGGGAATGGTATGTTTTATTGATGGCAATCCACGAAAGTCAGAATATAGAAAATTTAATATCAAAACGGTGGATGGTATTGACGATTTTGCATCTATGCGAGAGGTGGTAGGACGACGATATAAACGGGTATTAGATGAGCAGAATTCTCTCCCCGATTTAATTTTGATAGATGGCGGTAAGGGGCAACTCTCTGCAGCAAAATCTGCCCTTGATGTTTTGGGATTAGGCTATGTACCCATCATTGGACTTGCCAAGCGTTTAGAGGAAGTATTTAAACCCGATATTGCTGAACCTCAGAACATCCCCAAAACATCACCCGGTTTACATTTATTGCGACAAATACGAGATGAAGTACATCGCTTTGCCATCACCTTTCATCGGTCCAAACGAGATAAAAAAATGATATTGTCTATATTTGAAGATATTCCTGGTATGGGAAAGAAACGAGTACAGAAGCTTTGGGAAACATTTGATTCTCTGGAAGATATAAAGTCTGCATCTGTAGATGATATTAAAACTAAATGCGCGTTTCCAGAGAAAATAGCAGAGAAGATTAGGGGGAAAGTGAAGGGATAGGGTTTCAGGTGACATGGGATAGGTATTAGAAGTTAGAGATTGGAGAATAAACATTGAATATTTTATATTAAAGATATAAACAAATTCAAATTGAAAAAGTCAAAATAGCTACGAATCTGCCCACTCAATATCTAATACCTAATTTCTGCCTTTCTCAAACTTCTCCACTTTGGGCCGAATTACAAATTGACAATAGGGTGCATTGGGATTATTTTTAAAATAATTATGGTGATAGTCCTCAGCGGTGGAATAATTGGCAATGGGGCTAATTTCTGTCACGATGCGGCTATCAAAACCTAGTTGAGTGTCTGCATGTTTCTTAGATGTTTCTGCTGTTTGTTGCTGTGTCTTAGAATGATAGAAAATTACTGATCTATATTGAGTGCCTGAATCTGCACCTTGTCGGTTTAGCATAGTAGGGTCATGAGTACTCCAGAAAACATCTAATAGAGCACTGAAAGAAACAATATTAGCATCAAATTCTATTTGGCATACCTCTGCATGACCGGTACTTCCACAACAGACTTGTTCGTAAGTGGGATTCTCCATTTCACCACCAGCATAGCCTGGTTCTATTGATATAACACCGGGTATGGACTGGAATATAGCTTCCACACACCAAAAACATCCCGCACCAACTGTTGCAATTTCCATATTAATCCTTTAATTATAGGTAAATTTTACTTCAAATCTCGTTGATAAACAACACATTGATAGAAAATTAAATTACAATTAGGTAGAAATGGCATTTTGTTTTACTAAGGAGGATGTGTAAATTATAGGTCATTATGGCAGAGTTTAAATTACATTCTCAGTTCAAACCCATGGGGGATCAGCCCGAAGCAATTCGGCAACTATCAGAGGGAGTGGTGCGTGGCGACCGTGATCAAGTCCTCTTGGGTATTACGGGTTCAGGTAAAACCTTTACCATGGCCAATGTTATTGAGAAAGTGCAAAAGCCAACCCTTATATTGAGCCATAATAAGACCTTGGCTGCCCAGTTGTATGGTGAGTTCAAGACGCTATTCCCCGAAAATGCGGTGGAGTTTTTCATATCCTACTATGATTATTATCAGCCTGAGGCGTATTTGCCTGTTACCGATACATTTATTGAAAAAGATTTATCCATGGATGAGGAGATTGATCGCCTTCGCTTGAAGGCAACAACGTCGCTCATCGGTCGTAAGGATGTAATTATTATTGCTTCGGTCAGCTGTATTTATGGTATTGGCTCACCCGATTCATATCGTGCTATGTTGGTGCAAGTATATAAGGGGCAAATACTAGATCAGAAATCATATCTACGGGAATTGGTGAACATTCATTATAATCGGAATGATTTGGTGTTAGAGCCAGGCACGTTTCGGGTTCGGGGAGATGTTATTGAGGTGTTCCCCAAGTATGATCAATTTGCCGTTCGCATAGAATTATTTGGTGATGAGGTGGAGGCTATATATTCGTTTAATGTACTCACCGGTGAGCGATTACAAGTTTTTGATGAGTTTTGGGTATATCCGGCTCGCCATTTTGTTACTTCTCGAGAAAACCTACATCGGGCCATGGGTGATATTCGTGGAGAGTTGATTCCCCGATTAGAGCAATTGCGTGAAGACGGAAATCTATTGGAGGCACAGCGATTAGAGCAACGCACATTTTATGATTTAGAAATGATGTCAGAACTGGGTTATTGTTCGGGAATTGAGAATTATTCTATGCATCTTGAAGGTCGGAAACCAGGAGAGCGCCCCAGTACGTTGATTGATTTCTTCCCCGATGATTTTTTGATGTTTGCCGATGAGTCACATGTTTCAATTCCGCAAATCAGAGGGATGTTTAATGGAGACCGTGCACGAAAAATCAACTTAGTTGAGCATGGATTTCGATTGCCCTCTGCCATGGATAATCGCCCCATGAAGTTTGAAGAGTTTGATGAGAGTGTTAATCAACTCATTTATGTGTCTGCCACTCCCAGTGATTATGAGTTAGAAAAGTGTGGTGGGGTAATTGTGGAGCAAGTTCTTCGACCCACAGGATTATTAGACCCTGAAATTGTATTGCGTCCCACTGAGGGGCAAATTGATGATTTAATTGGTGAAGTACGTAAAGTGGTGGCCAATAATGAGCGAGTCCTTATCACCACCCTCACCAAACGAATGGCGGAAGATTTAACCGATTACCTGAAAGGTGTGAATATTCGGGCTGAGTATATGCACTCGGATATTAAAACGATTGAAAGAGTGAGTATTCTCCGTGGATTGCGTATGCAGGAATTCGATGTATTAGTGGGCATAAACCTTCTTCGTGAGGGATTAGATTTGCCTGAGGTATCATTGGTGATTGTGCTGGATGCGGACAAGGAAGGTTTTTTACGGTCTAAATCCTCATTATTGCAAGTATCGGGTCGTGCAGCCCGAAATGTGAATGGTAGGGTGATCCTTTATGGCGATAAGATTACCGCCTCCATGCAAAATTTGATTGATGAAACAGACCGTCGTCGAAAAATTCAAACGATACACAATAAAAAGAATGGTATAACACCTAAAACCATTTATAAATCTGTAGATGAGATAAAATTGACCACAACTGTAGCTGATGCTAAGGGTGAATATATTGCGGAAGGAAAATTAAATATTGATGTATCTACACTTGATGGAATGGAAACGAAAGTAATTTTAGAACAGCTGAAACGTAAAATGCAGAGATGTGCCAAGGAGCTCCAGTTTGAACAAGCAACCATTTTACGAGATGAAATAGAGAAAATTGAGGAAACAATTAAATGATTAGCAATGCAAGAATACTCATTTTAGGGGGTGGTGGTCGAGAACATGCCTTTGCATGGTCTTTGGTCAATGATGTAAATGTAGCTAAAGTATACTGTGCCCCAGGGAATGGGGGTAGTGATGCCATTGCCGAAAATATTGATTTGGATTTATCCAACCATCATTCAGTTATAAAATTTGTTAAATCAAATAATATTGATTTAACCATTGTGGGGCCTGAAGCACCATTGGCCAATGGGATAGTGGATAGTTTTTCAAACAAAGGTATAGCCATCTTTGGCCCCGATAAATATGCATCACAATTAGAGAGTAGTAAGCTATTCGCGCGAGATATGATGGCAGCGTATAATATACCAATCCCAAAGTATTATTCATGTAAAACTAGGGAAGAAGTAGAATTAGTTAAAGTAAAACTTGAACTACCATTGGTGTTAAAGGCGGATGGACTTGCAGCTGGTAAGGGTGTAATTGTGTGCACCACTGAATCCGAGTACGAGGCGGGACTTACTTCCATGTTTGATGAGAATGCATTTGGTGATGCAGGTGCAAAAGTGTCAGTTGAGGATTGCTTGATTGGGGAAGAGTTATCGGTATTTTCCGTTTGTGATGGGAATGATTATGTAATTCTAAATACGGCACAAGATCATAAGCGAGCTTACGATGGGGATAAAGGCCCAAATACGGGTGGAATGGGAGCATATTCGCCCACACCACTCTCTACAGATGATATTTTAGAAAAGACGAAATCAACGGTAATCGAACCAACATTGAAAGCCATGCGAGATGCGGGGCATCCATTTGTCGGATTTTTGTATGTGGGACTTATGATTGTGGATGGTGAGCCTTTTGTGATTGAATTTAATGTACGTATGGGTGACCCTGAAACGCAGGTGGTACTGCCTTTATTAGAATCATCATTTTTTGAATTATTATGGAATGCTACCCACGGGAAGATTAAAGAATCAGCTGTGAAGATTTCACAAAAGACAGCCGTAACGGTGGTGTTGACATCTGAAGGCTATCCCAGCGCCTCCCCGAAAGGAATGGAGATTTTTGGTTTAAATAGTGATAGTCTTGTTTTCCATGCAGGAACAAAAAAGGTTGGGGATAAAATTACAACAAATGGCGGTCGTGTACTCAATGTGGTAGGTTTTGGAAATGACTTAAAATCTGCAATTGATGATGCGTATCGTATTGTTGAAGGTATTAATTTTGATGGTAAATTTTACCGCAAAGATATTGGCCAAAAGGGTCTCAACAGGGATTAGGAGGTAATATGGGTTTAGATTTAGATAAAATTAGACGCTCAGTAGGAATCATTGGTGAATCAGATTCGATTCAAGAGATGCTTGCTACTATTGGCCAAGTGGCCAATATAAATATCTTAGTATTAATTACGGGTGACTCCGGGTCTGGAAAAGAGATGGTTGCCAAAGCCATTCATAAAAATAGTAGACGTAAATTTGAAAACTTAGTGACAGTGAATTGTGCAGCAATTCCATCTGGAATAATTGAGTCTGAACTATTTGGTCACAAAAAGGGTTCATTTACAGGGGCTACCGAAAATAGAAAAGGCTATTTTGAAGCGGCAGACAAGGGCACTATTTTCTTGGATGAAATTGGCGAACTCCCCACAGAAACACAGTCGAAATTACTTCGGGTTATAGAACAAGGTGAATTCTTAAGGGTGGGTGATACCAAAACCCAAAAGGTGGATGTTCGTATCGTGGCGGCCACTAATAAAAATTTAGCTGAAGAAGTAAGTAAGGGTAATTTCAGGCAAGACCTCTATTATCGACTAAAAACCGTAACCATCAAAGTCGCACCATTAAATGAACACATCAGTGATATTTATTTGTACATCGAGCGATTTGGCTTAGAGTTTACCGCCAAGAATGACATCCCATTTAAGGGGTTTTCTTCAGAAGCAATCGCAGTAATGAAGAAAAATTCTTGGCCGGGGAATATACGTGAGTTGAAAAATTCGGTTGAAAGCTTAATTGTGATGAATCGTGGTAAGAGAATTACCGATGTGATGGTCATAAAGCATCTTGAATTGGATGAGTTCAATACGAATTCCAATTTGCCCGTATTTGTGAGCGATGACCCGGATAAAATGGAGCGGGAGTTGATTCTGAAGCAATTACTCTTTTTACGGCAGGATGTGAATGAGTTGAAGCAAATAATGGTGGGACGTTCATCTTCGGTGGAAGAACCGATTCAGCCTGCAAATTCTGCATTATATTTGCCGCCACCCACACAGTCTGAGTTTGTAGACCATGGGGGGCGTACCAATATTGAAGTTGGTACAGCCACGGCAATTCAAGATGATGCTCTGGGTGAGTTAACCATGGATGAATTAGAGCATGAAATCATTGAGCGAACTCTAGAAAAGTTTAAGGGGAACCGCCGAAAAACGGCCCAATCATTGAATATTTCTGAACGAACACTTTACCGAAAGATCAACGATTTTGGAATCAAGAAGAAACGCCGTGATCAATAAGAAAATTATATTTATTATACCATTGCTCATGGCATGTGGATTTTATTCAATGAAGGGAACGATTCCCGTACATATACAGAGTATTTCTATTTCGCCCATCAAGAATGAGTCCTCTGAATTTGCGGTGGCCGATTTATTGGGAGAATCCATAAATAAGCAAATGATAGAGGAGAATATTCTAAAACTGGTGGGGCAGGACAATGCGCACAGTCAATTGGATATTACTATCTCCTCTGTTACAGATTTACCTTACACTTATTCGCTAAGTACTGAGGTGTCTGAACACGTGGATGAGTGGAAAATTACCATCCGGGCAAAAATTAAATGGACAGACTTAAAAAAAGATGAACCTTTAGTGGATCGACAACTGAGCAGTTTTGGAATTTATGGAACGGGGGTGGATATTAGCAGTGATGGTATCGATAATGATAGTGATGGCTTAATTGATACTGAGGATAGTGATGAATTTGGTTCTCCTCGAGAATCAGCCATTCGGATTGCAGTTGAAAAAATTACAGAATTAATAATTAACGAAATTACCTCAACATGGTAAAGCAAAAGGAAATGATGAACATTGCAAGAGTAAATAGAATTAGTGAGTTCGATGGCCAAACGGTTCAGCTAAATGGCTGGGTGTATAACTCACGACGTAGTGGTAAAATTGGATTTTTAATGCTGAGAGATGGATTTGGTATCATCCAATGCATCATTGCTAAGAATGATGTGGGTGAAGTTAAATTTGAGGAATTCAAAAAACTGACACAAGAATCATCATTATCCATTGTTGGTGAAGTGGTGAAAAATGACCGTGCCCCAGGGGGGTTCGAGATTATCACTTCTGGGTTAACCGTTCATCATATCAGTGTTGATTATCCTATTTCACCTAAGGAGCATGGAACAGACTTCTTAATGAATCACCGCCATTTATGGTTACGTTCAAAACGTCAACATGCAATTCTAAAAGTACGTCATGAAATTATCAAGGCGACGCGTGACTTTTTTGATAGCCATGACTTCACATTGGTAGATTCACCCATTTTTACATCAAATGCGGCAGAAGGCAGTACAACCCTATTTGCAACCGATTACTTCGAAGAACAGGCATATTTGAGCCAAACTGGGCAATTGTATGGTGAGGCAAGTGCCATGGCATTTGGTCGTCATTATAATTTTGGTCCTACTTTTCGTGCCGAAAAGAGCAAGACACGTCGCCATTTAACTGAATTCTGGATGGTAGAACCTGAAATTGCTTTCTGCGAGATTGAAGAAGATATAGAATGGGCAGAAAAGCTTTTACATTTTATTATCAATCGAGTGCTGGAAAATAAACGTTTAGAATTAGATATCTTAGAACGAGATATTCCTCAATTAGAAGAAGCCTTAAAACCATTTCCACGTCTAAGCTACACAGAATGTGTAGATATGCTGAAAGTTGGGGGTATTGACTTCACATGGGGAGATGACTTTGGTGCTCCACATGAAACACTTATAGCTGAAAAATTTGACCAACCGGTTATTGTGCATCGTTTCCCCGCGGAAATTAAGGCATTTTACATGAAACGTGACCCTGAAAATGAGAAGGTTGTATTGGGTATGGATATCCTTGCGCCTGAAGGTTATGGTGAAATTGTGGGTGGCTCTGAGCGAGAAACACGAATTGAAGTGTTAGAAGAACGAATTGCAGAAGAGGGTTTAAATCTGGACGATTTTGATTGGTTCCTCGATTTACGTCGATATGGCTCTGTACCTCATTCTGGTTTTGGTATGGGAATTGAGCGAGTAGTGGCTTGGATTTGCAAACTCCCCCATGTGAGAGAGACCATTCCATTCCCCCGAATGATGGGAAGACTTCGTCCGTAAATGAAAATTGCCTTGGCACAGATTAACACTACCGTTGGTGACATTCAGGGGAATACCCAGGAAATTATTCATGTGATTTCTGAGGATGGCAAGGATGTGGATGTATTGGTATTCCCAGAAATGGTGCTAACGGGATATCCCCCTCAAGATTTGTTGTTTGAATCTGCCTTCATTAAAGCCACTGAAGCAGCCCTTTTGAAAATTGCAGAATCCGTAAGTGAGTGTACGGTGATTGTAGGGTCTGTACGTGAGGAGAATGGTGAGTTGTTTAACACTGCCGCCGTTATCCATGCCAATAGTAAAATAGACTATCGTGATAAATCCTTGTTGCCCACTTATGATGTGTTTGATGAAGCGCGATATTTTACTTCGGCCAAACGCATTGAACCAGTTCAAGTAGTGATACATGGGAAGCCTATTTCAATAGGGGTACAGATTTGCGAAGATTTATGGGATGATGGATATTCTCAAAAGGTAACACTGGGGTTAGTTGAAAAGGGTGCAACTTTAATGGTGAATATATCTGCATCTCCTTTTTGCGTGGATCGATACAAAGAACGAATTAAGGCGGTTCAGGAAAAAGTAGACGAATTTGAAATTCCATTTTTCTACTGCAATATGGTGGGTGCCCAAGATGAATTGGTTTTTGATGGCCATTCCTTTGCTGTAAATAGTTCTGGTGAGATTATTGCCTCAGGATTACCGTTTGTAGAAGATATTATTGTGGTGGAAATAAAGGATGCACCACCCATTCAAATTTCAGATATATGTGAAGATGAACAAATCTATAATGCTCTTACCTTAGGTTTAAAGGATTACTTTAAGAAAACATGTCATTCATTATCTATAATTGGACTTAGTGGTGGAATTGATTCAGCTTTGACGTGTACCATTGCGGTGAATGGATTGGGTGCTGAGAATGTTTTGGGGGTTGCCATGCCATCACAATTTTCATCTGACCACAGTATTTCTGACGCTGAGTTATTGGCGAAAAATTTAGGCATTGATTTTCAAACCATTCCCATCCAAAAACTGAATGCACAATTTTTAAATGACTTGGATTCAATATTTTCTGGCACTGAGTCTGGACTTGCTGAAGAAAACCTCCAAGCACGGATTCGGGGAAATTTACTCATGGCCATTGCCAATAAGAAAAATGCACTGGTCCTCAACACGGGAAACAAAACTGAATCTGCATTAGGCTATTGCACCTTGTACGGTGATATGTGTGGTGCCTTGGCGGTCATCAGTGATTTGAATAAATCCCAAGTCTATTCTGTATGCTCATGGATAAATGAGCATTATGGTAAAGAAATTATTCCTGAAGGTACATTGAACAAGCCACCCTCTGCAGAATTGAGTCCCAATCAAGTGGACCCCTTTGATTATGATGTGGTGAGTCCACTAGTAAATGCCATTGTGACGGATGGCCTCCATTCTACAGGATTGGCCAATGCTGGCTTTGACCCTGAACTCTCCACAGAGATGATGCGAAAAGTCCGTTATTCAGAGTATAAACGACGTCAATCAGCACCAGGAATCCGCATTTCTAAGAAGGCTTTTGGCATTGGTCGTCGTTACCCCATTGTGAATGCTTACAAAGAATAATTCAGTCTAATTCAACATCCTTGATGTTTTTGGTGGAAAAACTGTATATTCAGTCATGGAAAACATAATCATAAATCAATCAGTAGCCATCCTTTGCGATGGAAATAATATCGAGCGTAGTATTCATAGTGAATCCAAATCTAAGAATACCATGATCAATTTTGACACCTTAATACCCAAACTTTTAAATGGCCGTGGACTAAATCGTCTCCTCTATTTTAGAGAGGGAAAGGCCATTTCGTCTAAGTTTGCAGAACGGTTGCATGAAAATTATTATGGGTCAGTAGTCCCCTGTCATAAATCAGCGGACATTCCGCTCTCAATCAAAGCCACACAGTTGGCATCAAAGGTTGATACTATCGTCATTATGTCTGGCGATTCTGATTTTGTTGAATTAGTTCACCATTTGAAGGCTGAAGGAGTACGTGTTGAGATTGCTGCAGTGAAAGCAACTACCGCTCAAGTACTTATTGATAATGCAGACCATTTTCATGAAATTACCAATGAAGATTGGTTTGTCTATAAGGTACCGAAAAAATAAGATGTAAAATTAATGGGACACAATTGTAGAGGACCGATGAACATGGGGCCATTATGATGGAATCAAATGGTAAATCCATAGAAATTTCACAAATGATTGAATAAATGATTTTCATTTATAGACTAAGGCATATAATTTTTACACATGACGGAGATGATTTTTCACCTAACCTGCCCAGATCAACGGGGGATTATTGCACAGTTAACACAGTTGTTATTTCAACATCATGTAAATGTGTTGTCATTAGAACAGCATGTTGAATCAGATGAGGGCTTATTTTTTATGCGTGCCCATGCAGATTTAGGCAATATGACCATTTCTTCTGAAACACTTACAGACCTTCTTAATGAACTCGAAAAGCGATTAAATGGTACGTTGACAATTCATGATTCCCTTAAACCATTGAACATGGCCATCTTATGTACAAAAGAACTGGCACATGTAAGCGATTTATTGATGAAGCATCAATCAGGTGAGTTGAATTGTAAGATTCCGGTTATAATTAGCAATCATGATGATCTGAGAAATAGTTCTGAGCAATATGGTATTGAGTATCATCATCTGCCTGTGGATGCCATGAATCGAAAATCTCAAGAAAAAGAAATTTTATCACTGTTAGAAACTCATAACATTGATATTGTGGTGCTAGCACGATACATGCAGATTCTTTCTCCTAAAATTGTGCAACAATATAAAGGAAGAGTTATCAATATTCATCATGCATTTCTTCCTGCATTTAAAGGGGATAGGCCTTATCATAAGGCATGGGTTCGTGGTGTGAAAATGATTGGCGCCACTGCTCATTATGTAACGGAAGAATTAGATGAAGGTCCCATTATCGAACAAGATGTGGAATCGGTAACCCATCAGCATTCGGTAAAAGAAATGATTCAAGCGGGGCGAGATATAGAAAGAAGGGTGTTGACCTCAGCTGTGAAAGCACATCTACAACATCGAATTTTACTCCACGGACAACGCACACTAATTTTCCACGCCTAAATACACCCCTTGACAATATCTTATTTCAGTGCTAAGATATGGGGACTGTTTTAATTATTATTAAGGAGGAATATGGATATACTACACACCGTTCAACATTATATGTCTAAAAAAGTGGTTACTGTGAATAAGGATCTATTTATATATGCAGCTATTGATAAATTACTGCATCATCGTATCTCAGGCACACCTGTTGTGGATGATTCTGGGAATATGGTTGGGATTCTTACTGAAAAAGATTGCCTCCGAATTATGGCAAATGGATCATTCCATGAAATGCCAGGGGGGTCTGTGTCCAGATATATGACCGAAGATGTAAAAACGGTATCGCCCGAAACCGATATTTTTGTAGTTGCCGATTTATTCCTCAAAAATCATTTTAGACGGGTTCCCGTATTAGAAGGTAAAAAATTGGTAGGTCAAATTAGTCGTTGTGATGTGCTGGTAGCGGTTCAAGATATTGTGAATGTGAAGCAAAATAAATCTCCCCAAAAAGAATATTTATCTGAGGAAATGAAAAGCTCGTTAAAGTAATGAGATTTATTTTACCATTTCTATTATTTGGTTTTATTATTCCAGCAGAATTGGATAAAAATAGTTCCCAAACTATTTACGTGGCTGTTTATGATGATTTGCTTGAATATCAAAAATCGGGAAAACACTTTGAATTAATGTTAATAAATCAACAAATTTTTTATGTGTCTGAAATTATCCAATTAGATTCATTTAATATAACTATCAATGTATTAAATGACCGCAGATTGGGTTTAAATAGAAATTTTCAGTCGTTAATTGAAATGGAAATTGAAAATAAATATCCAAAGCTTCTTCGAGAGATAAAAATAGAGAATATTTACATGTTGAACGAGATAAAGCGATCATCTCTTTTTGATAAAATGCCATACTCGCCTACTACATTAATTGTAATTATACCTCTCGTTTTACTATTTATTAAATTTATTTCTACAATGATGTTTGTCTAAAGGAGGCAACTATTACAATCAAATCTCGAATAATTGCTAAATTGCAATTCGCAATATTGTGCATTTTTTTTTCTGGATGTTCAGTAATCATGCCAAAACTAATTCCGTTTAACGATTTACCAACCCCCAGCGGAAAGTTTTCAGTGGGGACACAAATTTTCAATTGGACTGATAGTTCTCGTGCGGAGTGGTTCACTGAAGATGATACAGAAGACAAGCGAAAGTTAGTGGTGCAGATTTGGTATCCTACCCATGTAATTGGTCAAATTAAGTATCCATATATGGACTATCCAAATAAACGATTGGGCCCATTATCTCAGCAGCTGGAATTGCCCGTATTTATGATTCGTCATATTCAGAATATTCTTACCAATTCAATTTTAAATGCACCCATTCATCCAGATGCTGATAAGCTCCCTATAATTATATTTTCACATGGATTAGGGGGAATGAAAGCACAAAACACCGCCCATATTGAAGAATTGGTGAGTAGGGGTTATTTTGTAATTGCGCCAGATCACCCCTATGATGCAAATATAACTATTTTCGATGATGGAAGCGTGGCGGAATATCGCTCAGGAATAACATTCCTACAAGCCAAACGAGGGAAAGGGGTAAAACTAACAAAACAAGACTTTTGGGATTTCAGATTACCCCAAATAAATACGCGGACAGCAGATATTAGATATCTATTAGATGAGTTGGAAAATAGAATAGAATCATCTGAATCTTTGTGGTCAAAAATAGATTTAGATCGCATCGGTATATTTGGCCATTCATATGGTGGGGCCACCAGTGTCATGGTATCCCATATAGACAAACGCATTGATGCATGCATTTCTTTAGATGGGTGGAACGTGCCCATTCCACAATATGTGATTGACGATGGTCTAAATGTCCCCCTATTATATATTGGACGACCAGAGTGGGATACCACCTTAAATTATGAAAAGTTAGATACATTGCTGGCACGAAGTTCAATGGATGCAGATAAATTGTTACTAGATGGAACGAAACATTTTGATTATTCTGATACGCCTTATTTTTCACCCTTAGCGAAGAAATTTGGCATATCTGGGGAATTACCAGCTGAAGAACTTTTATCTATCCTAAATGGACACATCATCTCTTTCTTTGATGAGCATGTGAAAAACTAATGGAGGTGAATCTCTCTAAATGAAAAGAAATGACACATCAAAGTGGTTGGAGAAAGTAAAGTCAAATAGTTGGGAATCTGAGATTCTCATCGTTGGATTTGTTCTCATTATTTTACTTCAAACTAAGGATTTCTTTCCATTTTTAATAGAAAATATGACCACTTATAATAGTTTTAATAGTGGAGTCTATAGTCTTGTAAATAAAGTAATTATCCCCTTTTTATTACAGATCATATATATTTCCAACTTGATTTTAGTTGTAAATCTATCATTTTATTTGTTAATCAGGGGTTTGTGGGTTGGGATAATTGGTTTGTCATCAGTATTCCCTGATGGAGTTGATATAAATAAATTAAACTATAATCAACTATTTACAAATCGCTTGTTTAAATATGATTTAGATTCGTATTCACATAGAGTAGATTATGTATGTAGTTCTATTTTTTCAATTTCATTTTTATTGATTATGGTATTGTTGAGTATTGGACTTTTCATTATTGAAACGATATTTTTAATTTTAATTATCGATTATCTTACTATTCCCTTATTGCATAGTGATTCATACTTTTTTCAAATAATTCCTAATTTTATTAGAATATTTATATCCACTTTATTAGGTATTCCTTTAATAGCTTTTTTCATATTAGGATCTATTTATATTATAGATTTTATACTATTAAGTCCACTGAAATTGATAAAGAATAGATATTTTGGGTATGCTTATAACATATTGGATAGATTCTTTAGATTTGTATTTTCAATTTTTATTTATGAGATGCTTTATTTGACATTTATAAGCAATCTCAAAAAACGATATATTTATTTGTTTTTGGTTTTAGTAGTTACTTTAACCAGTGTTATGACAAGTTGGGAATTTATAGATAATAATTTTTATGAAAGTCAATCTAATCGAAAATTCTCAAAATATAATTATCATTATGAAAACCTTTTAGAAAATTCAATTACACTAAATGAAATTCATGAAATAAAAAATAAAGGACCAATAATTCAATCTGATATTATTAATAAACCCTTTATTAGATTATTTATTCCCTATGATTCAAGCTATGATAATTATTTTAAAAATTGTATTGATGATTCTTTAATTGTAGATGAGATAGGTCAAGATAAATTTTTAGTTTGTGTTAAAAATTTCTTTTTGGTATCTATAGATGATAGAGTAGTATTGAATTTAGAGTATTCATTTTTTACACATTACATAGAAGATAGAATGGGATTTAATACAATTTTTAGTATTGATGGATTAAAAGTAGGGGGACATGTATTAAAAATAAAATCCCCAATTTATAATGAGGAGTTTGGGTCTAAAGGTGTGATTGAATTTAAGATTACTAATAGTGGGGAGTTAGACTATATTATACCATTTTATTACATGGGAAGAGAGTAGGTTTATTATCTGTCGGTACAGATGCAACGTTCAACCCATAATATTTTAATATAATAACATCCAGGATCACAATCTCTACAATTTCCATAATTATTTACAGAAGTAGCCGATACATTATTTGACGTAAATGTAGCTAAGCAAAGAAATAATATAACAGTTTTAATACTTTTCAAATTCATGCTATATAATTTACCATTTAATTAATAATTAAAAAATAATTAGTGTTTAGCTTTTAGTTCGAGAGAATAAATAGCTCCCAATTAATAAGAATATAAAATTGGGTCCCCATACTGAAATGAAGGGGTTTAATACGCCTTGAAACCCTAAAGTTTGCCCAAATTTAAGTACAGCATAGTACAAGAAAATCACGCCAATACTCATTCCCACGCCGATAGATAGACTACTTCGAGGTTTACGAATGGCAAGTGAAAGACCGAATAGAACCATTAAAAATGAAGTGCCCGCAAGGGCAGTCTTGAAATGTAAATTTACGGCCCATCGGGGTTCATGAATTCCATTTCGCTTTAGTTTAGAAACAAATTCTGATAGATTCCTATAATCCATTTCCTCCGGTTTCCCCGTTTCACGAGTGAGGTCCATTGGCGTGATTTCTGAATACATGGTACTATCTTGATTATATGAGGTAAACTTTAACTCTCCATTATTCCATGTTCGAATAGTGTAATTAGGGATTACCCAAGAATGTTTGACATCATTCCAATGCATTTTTGGCGAGTCAAGTCTATAGTATAAATCTTGCTCATCAAACTTTTGAATAGAAATCCCATATGCCATTTTATTATTGAACTGAAATCGTTTAATGGAGAGTATGGTATTGGCATCCAATTGCCGATAAATATTTCTCTTTTTCGCATTATTTGTACGGGATTTTCGGATGCCATGTTCTTCCTCAATCAACAATCTTTTTTGATAATTGGACGTAACCACATAATTATCAAATCCAAATGAGAGAAAGCTGAATATAAATCCCACGAGTAAGAGTGGAGTGGCGATACGCCTGAATCCCACACCTGATGCTTTTATGGCAGTAAGTTCACTATTTTTTTGTAGGATGCTTAGAGTAATAACGGTGGATAGGAGCATGGCCATAGGGAATCCTATACTGATGAACCAGGGGATGGTATGGATATAATATTTTAAAATGGCCGCCGTTGGCATGGATACATCAATAAATATATCCAGATGATCAATAATATCAACCACGATAAAGATTACAATAAATGCAAGGGTGGTTGCCACTAATTTTGAAAAGAACTGCTTGAGAATATAGAGATCCATAAGTTTAAGCATGACATAAATTACATACATTGATGATGAGTTTCCATTAGCGATATATAAAATAATATGCGTAAATTGCATTCATCGTAATCCCTTTAAATCTGCCCGGGAGGTAGCAAAGGGTAAGAGATTCACTACAGATTGAACTTTTATCCTCGCGCTCCTATTGGAGCGTTTTTCTTACCCGGCAATAAATAAGGTTAAAAATGAAAACAGTAAAGGCAACCCTTTTAAAAGAAAAAGATATCGCCAGAAAATTAGTACGTCTGGCTCATGAGATTATTGAGAATAACGCTGATTTAAGTAATATCGCCATTGTGGGTATTCGCACCCGTGGTGAAATTTTAGCCAATCGCGTGGTTGAGCATATTCAAGAAATCTCTGGTGAAGACATTACTCAAGGAACCATTGATGTGACATTTTACCGAGATGATTTCAGGACTAATATGGGTTCACCTAAAATAGGTTCATCCAGTATACTCTTTGAGGTTGATGGTCGCAACGTGGTTCTAGTGGATGATGTATTATATACGGGTCGAACTATTCGCGCTGCCATGGATGATTTATTTTCTTTTGGTAGACCAGCATCCGTTCAACTTGCAGTCTTGATAGATCGAGGACATCGTGAGTTACCCATACGGTCTGACTATGTAGGTAAAAATTATCCCACATCATTAAATGAGCATATTCACGTTCATGTGAATGAAGTGGATGGTGAGGATGCAGTACTCCTCATGGAATACGGAGAATAGAATGGGGGCATTAAGTACAAAGCATTTTATAAAATTAGAGGGTGCGCCAAAAGAAGATATTCAGCATCTAATTGATACGGGGCTCATGTTTAGAGAAGTATTAAATCGTCCTATTAAAAAGGTGCCTTCTTTGATTGGTAAAAATGTGGTGAATCTCTTTTTTGAAAATTCTACCCGTACCCGAATGTCATTTGAATTGGCTGAAAAACGGTTGTCCGCAGATGTGACAAACTTTTCTGCTTCATCATCAAGTTTAAACAAAGGTGAGAGTTTTAAAGATACCATCCAAAATATTCATGCCATGAAAATGGATTGTGTAGTTATGAGGCATCCTGTACCGGGTTCATGCCATCAATTAACAAAGTATGTAGATGCAATTGTAATCAATGCTGGCGATGGGAAACATGAACATCCAACACAGGCAATGCTTGACATGATGAGTCTCTATGAAAAATTTGGCTACTTAAAAGGTTTGAAAGTGGCTATTATCGGAGATATTTCTCATAGTCGTGTGGCTCTATCAAATATCCATGGACTTATTACGATGGGTGCAGAAGTAACCCTTTGTGGTCCACCCCATTTGATTCCTATTGGTATTAAAGAGTTGGGCGTGTCTGTGAGTCATAATGTGGATGAAGTGGTAGAATGGGCAGATGCATTAAACATTTTGAGAATTCAACGTGAGCGAATGGGAGTGGGACTAATTCCGTCTGTGCGAGAGTATCGAGATTTCTTTGGCATCACACAAGAAAGATTGGATAGACATAAAAAAGAGATTGTAATTATGCACCCTGGCCCTATGAATAGAGGTGTGGAAATTGACAGTTCTGTGGCTGATGGTGATCAGGCAATTATTCTTGATCAAGTTTTGAATGGAGTGGCTGTTCGTATGAGTATTTTGTATTCGTTATTAGGGCCTGAAGAAGAGGGAAAAGATGAGAAAAAATAAAATTTTATCGGGGAAATGGGCGTTTGTAAATGGATGCATTTATGACCCATTTAAAAAAGTAAATATTGATGGAAGAATCTTACTTGAAGATGGTATTGTTATTGCCGTTGGTGATGTTGATGTTACCGATGCGGAACAAATAGATTGTTCAGGTAAAATTATTACCGCTGGATTTATTGACATTCATGCACACTTCCGCGTTCCAGGTAGAGAAGATAAAGAAACATTAAAAACGGGGGCAATGTCAGCCATGGCGGGTGGATTTACACGAGTTTGTGTCATGCCCAATACCAATCCGCCATTAGACACACCAGAAGCCATTCGATTTATCAAAGATAAAGCTGAGAGTGTACCTATACAGATTTATCCAATTGGAGCCATTACTATTGGTCAAAAAGGGACTGAAATTGCTGAATATGGTGAAATGGTTAAAGAAGGTGCAGTTGCATTATCTGATGATGGACTTCCCGTAGAGAATGGTCATGTGCTTCGACTCGCATTAGAATATAGTAGTATGTACGGGGTACCAATAATAAATCATGCAGAAGATATACAATTGAGAAATGATGGACTTATGAATGAAAGTCCATTGTCAACGCGTTTAGGATTAGATGGAAATCCAGATATTTCAGAATCGGTCATGGTTTTTCGCGATTTAGAAATTGCTGAATTTGTGGACGGCCGGATTCATATTCCCCATGTATCTACAAAAAAATCTGTAGATATTATTAGACAGTATAAGGCAAAGGGAGTGAATGTTACGGCTGAAGTCACACCACATCACTTAGGCTTGACAGAAAATAGTTTAATTGACTTTGACACCAATGCAAAAGTTGCACCACCCCTTAGAACAGATTCAGACCGTAAAGCTTTAATTCAAGGCTTAAAAGATGGAATTATCACGTGTATTGCTACTGATCATGCGCCCCATACGATTGAAGATAAAGAAAAAGATATGAAACATTCACCCTGTGGAATGATTGGTTTAGAGTCCGCATTTGGACTTTCGAATACAACTTTACAGACAGAAGGATTCTCCGTGGAGGATGTAATTGGCTGGTTGACGGCTGGACCTGCATCCGTATTAGAATGGGATTTAAATGCCTTTGAAGTAGGTACGCCTGCAGAAATTACCATTATTGATGCTACTGCTTCATGGGAGATGTCCACTAGGCATATTTATTCTAAATCAAAGAACTCACCCATGATTGGCATGAAATTTAAAGGTGAAGTTGTTATGACAATTTGTGGTGATTATGCCTTCGGTAAACTAGATTAATAAAAATTCACTGATTAATCCTTGACATAACAACAGAACTCCCTCTAAATTTACAGACTGTATATACAGCGATTTATTCTATTTAAACGACTATATAAAGGTTTTTAATGGAAACGACTTCTATTAAACTGAATGAAATTACACGTGATTGGTATCTTGTTGATGCTGAAGGTCAAACTTTAGGCCGCTTAGCAAGCAAAATAGCTCAAATTATTAGAGGCAAGGCTAAGCCTACCTTTACTCCCCATATGGATATGGGTGACTTTGTTGTGGTTATCAATGCTGAAAAAGTAAAAGTAACAGGTAATAAAGAAGAAGAAAAGAAATATTGGCATCATACAGGGTTCCCTGGCGGACAAAAAGAAGCCAGTTTAAAACGTATGAGATTGGAACATCCAGATAGAATTATTACTAGTGCGGTTAAAGGTATGTTGCCTCATAATCGACTCGGTCGCCAATTAAATACACATCTAAAAGTATATGCAGGTACTGAACATCCACATGAAGCTCAAAAACCTCAATTAATTAAATTATAATCTAAGGGATATAAATGCCAAAGAAAACAACCGAAACATGGATAGCTACAGGAAGAAGAAAGTCTTCAGTTGCTCGTGTTCGATTTACAAAAGGTAAGGGTAATATTGTTGTCAATAAACGCCCATTAGAAGAATATTTTGGTCGAGATACTTCAAAAATGGTATTAAAACAACCACTAGAGTTGGTTGGCTTTGGCAATCAGTATGATATTAGTGTGAATGTGAATGGTGGTGGATTATCCGGACAAGCGGGTGCAATTCGTCATGGTATTGCACGGGCATTAGAAAAAATTGATTCAAAGCTTCGACCACAATTGAAAAAAGCAGGTATGTTAACCCGTGATTCACGCGAAGTTGAGCGTAAAAAATGTGGTCAACCCGGTGCTCGTAAGAACTTCCAGTTCTCTAAACGTTAAATTTTATATAGAGGTTTTATGAATCATATTGAAATAGATGATCTATTAAAAGCAGGAACACATTTTGGGCATCCTACCAGCCGTTGGAATCCCAATTTCAGGCCTTTTTTGGCTACAAATAAAAATGGTATTCATATCATTGATTTAAAAGAAACAAGCAAAGCATTAATCCGTACGGGGAAGGAAGTTAGTCGAATTATACGTGAGGGTGGACATATTTTGTTTGTGGGGACTAAAAAACAAGCAAAAGATGTTGTGCAGCAAGCTTCAGATAGATGTGGAATGTATTATATTGTTGAACGTTGGTTAGGTGGAACATTGACCAATTATGCCACCATTAAAAAAAGTATTAAGCGATTATCCTTATTGGAAAAAGAATCTTCAGCAATCTATGAAAATTTGACTAAAAAAGAGATGGGTATGCTTGCACGCGAGCGGGTAAAATTGGCAGACCTTCATAGAGGAATTAAAGATATGAAACATCTACCCTCGGCAATTTTCTTTGTGGATGGAATTTGTGAAAAAATTGCCATCGCTGAAGCTAAAACTTTGGGCATTCCTGTAATGGGTATTGTGGATAGTAATACTGATCCCACAAATATTGATTATCCAATTCCGGGGAATGATGATTCAATGAAATCTATTCGATTAATCGTTGATTATATTTCAAATTGTATTATTGAAGCACAGGGTGGGACTGCAAATGAGACTGAATATATTGAAGGTGAAACCTCGGTTGATGAATTGAAAAATGAAGTGTATGTAGAAGAAATTAGTCAGGAGCAAAAATAATATGGCTACCAGTGCATCAGAAGTAAAAGAATTGCGTGAAATTTCCGGTGCAGGGATGATGGATTGTAAGCGTGCCCTTGATGAAGCTGGAAATGATATAAAAAAAGCCATGGAAGTACTTCGTAAATCTGGTGTGGCTAAAGCACAAAAGAAAGCAGGCCGTTCAGCCTCAGATGGTATGGTGCTTCCATATATCCATCCCGGTTCAAAATTGGGCGTTTTACTCGAAGTTAATTGCGAAACCGATTTTGTTGCAAAAACAGATGATTTCCAAAATATGGTGAGAGATATTGCAATGCATATTGCCGCTTCTTGCCCTATTGCTGTGAAAAAAGATGACGTACCTGCTGATATACTTGAATCAGAAAAGGAAATTTATGCTGACCAAGCTCGTAAAAGTGGAAAACCCGAAAATATAATCGAAAAAATGATAGAGGGTAGAATTTCTAAATTCTATCAAGAAAATGTGTTAATGGAACAAGCATTTGTGAAGGACCCTAGTATTACTATCAATGATTTGGTTGCTGAAATGGTGGCAAAATTAGGTGAAAATATCATCATTGCTCGATTCGTTCGATTCCAACTTGGCGAAACTGCCAAAAAAACTCAAGAAACAGAAGCGTAAATCCATATATGTCAAAACCAGCATATAAGAGAATTCTCCTTAAACTAAGTGGAGAGATCTTAGCTGGTGATAGAGGGTATGGTATAGACCCATCCATAACTTCTGAAATCTGTAATAAGATTAAGATAGTATTGGATATGGGTATTGAAGTGGGTATTGTAATAGGTGGGGGTAATATCTTCAGAGGTATTTCTGCTGCTGCTAATGGCATGGACCGCGTTGCTGGAGATTATCTAGGTATGATGGCTACCATTATGAATTCAGTTGCTTTACAGTCTGCCCTTGAAAAACTAGATTGTGACACCCGCGTAATGAGTGCTTTAAGTATCACCCAACTTGCAGAACCCTATATTCGTCGCAGAGCGACACGCCATCTTGAAAAAGGTCGGGTAGTTGTTTTTGCTGGCGGTACAGGGAATCCATATTTCACCACAGATACTGCAGCTGTTTTACGTGCCATTGAAATTAATGCTGATGTAGTCATCAAAGGCACTAAAGTTGATGGTGTATATACAGATGATCCGATGATAAATAGTGAAGCAACACGTTATGATACTCTTTCTTATAAAGAGGTAATAGAAAAAGAATTACGGGTAATGGATCTTACTGCAGTCACACTTTGTAAAGAAAATAAACTTCCCATTATTGTATTTGATATTAGTAGTAAAACGGGTTTGGTTGATATCGTAAACTCAATTTCGGTGGGCACAACGGTTTCATAGGGGAATATCATGATTAATGACATTTTTGTTGATATTATTGATAGAATGAAAAAAGCAATTGACCATTACCGTCAAAAAATATCTACCGTTCGGACTGGAAGAGCATCCTCAAATATATTAGATACCATAAAAGTGGATTATTATGGAACCATGACACCATTAAATAATATGGCGCATGTTTCCGTTCCTGAAGCACAGTTGATTGTGGTGCAGCCATTTGATCCCACCAGTTTAGAATCCATAGAAAAAGCTATTATGAATTCAGATTTAGGATTAACACCCAATAATGATGGAATTGTAATTCGGTTAAATATTCCTTCGCTTACGGAAGAACGTCGTAAAGAATTTGTTAAAATTGTGCATAAAATGATAGAAGATGGAAGGGTGGAGATCCGAAACATTCGTCGTGATGCAAATGAGCATTTAAAAAAAATGGAAATAGAGCATGTACTTTCAGAGGATAATTTGAAACGTGCACTGGAAAATGTTCAAGAATCAACGGATGGTTTTATTAAAGAATTAAATGACATTCAGGCCATGAAGGAAAAAGAACTGATGGAATAATT